>Ga0209958_1000531_pt1 | contig 62035 bp, 62 predicted proteins | sample ThiBio_inoc_plan_FD_183942 | JGI IMG/M metagenome (GOLD analysis project Ga0209958, IMG submission 183942) | Wastewater bioreactor microbial communities from Cape Town, South Africa - Thiocy_inoc_plan (SPAdes) | ecosystem: Engineered > Bioremediation > Thiocyanate > Unclassified | place: South...
TCGGCGTCAAATGAGCATTAGCGTGAACCACGAAGACCTCCGGTCACCGATGCGAGTTGTCAGATACCCACATCGTCCCGGAGGTCTTCACCTACCCGCGACGCACACAACGTCCCGGGTCGCTACACCTAGGTCGCGGCCCAGCAGTTATCACCGCATGCAGGCACATCTCTCTGAGATCCTCACCACTGTCCACTCTCCCCAACTCTTGACCCTCTGACGTTCGCTGATCCGCCAACCGGACCCCGGACTCGCTCATTTCTGACTTCTTCACAAGAATGGACGTATCCTACCTGATATGGTAGCTGTTATCTTAGGTAGGAGGCGAAGGCATGAAAGGTGGCGTGATCCCGTTCCGGGGCACAGGCTCGGATGCCCTGCGCTATCTGGAGTCCGACCGCGCGCGGGCGGACGAGTATTACCTGGAGGCGGGGACCGCCCTGGCCGAGTTCACGGCGGTCGACGCCGAGGGCCGAGTGATCGGCGAGCTCGGGCTGACCGCCGAGGAGTACCGCCAGTGGGTTGGCTGGATCAACCCGCTCACCGGGGAGTCGATGGGCCGACCCCGGCTGCGGGGCGAGGGTGGCCGGGGGTCGCCCCGGTTCATGGAGATGGTCGTGAACGTCCCGAAGTCCCTGTCGGTCGCCGCCGGCCTGCACCCGGAGGTGTCCGAGGCCCTGGACGCCGCCCAGCGGGACGCGGTTGCGGAGATCCGGTCCTGGCTCGGCCAGCACTCGGTCACCCGCGTCGGCGCGCGCGGGAAGCAGGAGGTCGTGCCGATCGAGCAGCTCGAAACCGTGGCCGTGTCGCACAAGACCTCCCGTGCGGGCGACCCGCACCGGCATATCCACTTCCAGATCGGGACGCGCGTGTGGGCGGCCGGTCGCTGGCGCGGGCTCTACACCGCGGCGCTGTTCCGGCAGCAGGGCGCGATCCGCGCCCTCGGCACGGCGGTCATCGCCGCGCACCCGCAGCTCGCCGCGGTGCTCGACGCGCACGGTCTCACCCTTGACCCAGTGACCGGGGAGGTCGCGGAGCTGGTGCCGTGGAAAGCGGTCATGTCCAAGCGCGGGCAGCAGGTGGCGCGCAACCTCGCCAAGTTCGAGGCCGAGTGGGAGGCCGCGCATCCCGGCCAGGAGACGGGGCCGGTGGTGCGCGCCAGGTTGCACGCGAAGGCGTGGGATCATGAGCGGCCGAGCAAGAAGCCCAGCGTGCTCGGCTCCGAGGCCGGCTGGTTGCGCGAGTTGCAGGAGGCTGGCTACACCCCGGACCTGCCGCGCGCCACCGTGCAACCCCTGCGCACGCTGGACGAGCTGGCCGTGCAACAGGTCGCCTCCCGTGCGCTCGACCGCTGCGCGGCTGCTGCATCCGCATGGACCGTGCATGACGTGCAGGAGCAGGTGGCGCACATCGTCACCGAGGCCGGTGTGCGCGCCACCCGCGAGGAGCTGCGCGAGTTCATCACCATCACGACCCGGCTCGCGGCGGACGACTGCCTCTCGATCCTGCCGCCGGATGCGCCACGGCTGGAGCATGTTGCGCACCTCACGACGCTGCACGTAGTGGCCGTCGAGACGGAGCTGCGCGACCGACTGGCTGCACGCGCCACCCGGCCGGTGCACGGCGCAACCCCGCGCGTGCAGGAGCCGGGGCTGGATGCGGACCAGGCGCGCGCCGCCGCCGCGCTCGCCTCCACCCGGCCGCTCGTCGTGGTCGAGGGCGCGGCGGGCGCGGGCAAGACGACCATGCTCGGTGCTGCGATCCGCGCCGCCGGACAGGAGGGTCGTTCGGTGCGGGTGGTGACCCCGACGAAGAAGGCCGCCGACGTCGCCGCCGCCGAGCTGGGCGTGCCGACCGACTCGGTAGCGGCACTCGTCTACGACCACGGGTTCCGGTGGAACGCCGATGGTGTCTGGACCCGGCTGGCCGTGGGCGACACGGACCCGGTGACGGGCGCGACCTACCGCGGCCCGGCGAAGGAGAACCGACTGGCCGCCGCCGAGCGGGTTGTGGTGGACGAGGCGGGGATGCTCGACCAGGACACCGCCCTCGCCCTGCTGACCGTCGCGGACGAGGCCGGCGCGACGCTCGCACTCGTCGGGGACCGGGCGCAGCTCCCCGCCGTGGGGCGCGGCGGGGTGCTCGACATCGCGGCCGCGCTCGTCCCCCGCGTCTACTCGCTGACGAGCCTGCACCGCTTCGCGGACCCCGACTACGCGCAGCTCACCCTCGCCCTGCGGACCGGCCGCGACCCGGCCGAGTTGTTCGACCGGCTCCACGCGCTCGGACTCGTGCGGCTCCACGAGGACACCGAGGCGCTGCGCGCCGCGGTCGCCGCCGAGCGGATCGACGGAGCCGCGATCACCGCGGCGACCAACGACGAGGCGCGCGAACTGAACACTCTGATCCGAGAGGACCGGGTGCGCGCGGGCGCGGTCGACGACGCCCGCACCATCGACGGCGCGGACGGCCTGAGCATCGGCGCCGGCGACCTCATCCAGACCCGCCGCAACGACTCGGAGATGGGCGTGGCGAACCGGCAGACCTGGATCGTCCAGCACGTCAGCGGCGACGGCAGCCTGTGGGTGCGGGACGCCGCGAGCCAGCGGAAGCAGCAGCGCACCGTGCATCTGCCCGCCGAGTACGTCGCCGAGCACGCGCACCTGGCCTACGCCGCGACCGCCTACGGCGTCCAGGGCATGACTGCCCCCGCGTCGCACACCGTCCTGTCGGACGCGCTCGACGCGGCCGGCGTCTACGTCGGCCTCACCCGCGGGCAGGAGGAGAACAGGCTGCACGTCGTCGCCGCGGACCTCGGGGACGCGCGCGAGCAGTTCCAGGCCGCGCTCGAGCGGGACCGCGCCGACCGCGGACTGCGCGAGGCCACCGAGCGGGCGCAGGCCGCCGTCGCGGGCATCGTCGCGGACGGGCCGGTGCGCGTCGTGAACGCCGAGCGCACCCGACTGCGGCAGAGCATCGAGCAGGCCGAGCGCCAGGCGGCACGGTGGGCGGAGGCGGCCGAGGCGATGGAGCGCCAGTCGGCCGCGCACCGCGTCGAGGCCGAGGCGCTGCTGGCCGAGGTCGAGGCCGCCGCCCAGCAGGTCGAGGCGGCACGGGCCGAGGCCGTCCCGCCGCTGGTCGAGCAGGCCGGCACGGACGCCGCCGCGGTCCTCGCGGTCAGGGAGCGCCACGAGACGGCGATCGCCGCCAGGAGCCGTGCCGGGGCGCTGAGGCGTCGGAGCGCCGACCGGGCGCTGACCGAGGCCGAGCGCCAGCGCCACGAGGCCGAGCACCTGACCCGGCAGCGGTGGGGCTCGATCCCGCGTACGCCGGAGCAGGCGCCGGCGTGGGCGCAGGCGGCGGCCGAGCAACAGGCCGAGGCCGACCCGCGGCTGGCCGACGCCATGCGCACGCACGCGCAGGCCCGGCAGGAGCAGCGCCGTGCCGGGGACCGGCAGGAGCGGCAGCGGGCCATGCTGCACACGCGGCTGTTCAGCAAGCCGTACAGCACCGGCAGCCCGCGCCGCCAGGCCGAGAGCGCCCAGCAGCAGGCCGAGGCGCTGCGACGCCAGCTCGCGGAGCTGGAAGCCCTGCCGGTCGCCGAGGCCGCAGCCCAGGTCGAGGCCCGAGCCGAGGCCGAGCGCGTCGCAGCCGAGGCCCTGGCGCGGCGTGCCGCAGAGCTGCACGACTTCACCCGCGACCAGCACCGTCCGAGCCCGAGCAGCGGACCCGACTTCGGGCCGAGCCTGTAGCGACGCGCTCGGGGGCAAGTGCGCGCCGCTCCCCCGACGACTACCCGCGGCGGCCCGGCGGGAGCAGTCCGCGCGAGCGGGTGCGCACGAGCCAGCCCTGCGCGGTGGCGTGGGCGACGCCGTTGATCTTCGCCATCGTGACAGCAGGCGCCGCGTCCCCCTGCGCCGAGAGCTTGCCGTACTGGAGGGCGACCAGCTCGTAGAAGTCGGGCGTGCGCTTCGGGTTCCCGAGCGGCTTGAGCAGATCCCGCTCGCTGATCTTCCGGCCGGAGGGCAGCACGATCTTCCCGCCGGTGATGGTCACCGTGCGCTTCATGGCGAACAGGCGCTCGTTGATCGCCGCCTCGATGCGCGCGGTCGGCAGGGTGCGGAGGTCTTGGCTGGACACGGGATCGCCCGGCCGCCACGGGAGGTAGACGACGCCGGTGATGCGCACCTCCTCGGGCACGGCGAACTGCTGGCGCTGGAGCCGGATGAACACGCGGGTCGCCGTGGCTGTGTGCTCGATGTAGCGCCAGCGGCCGTCGATCGTCTCGTTCTGCTCCGAGTCGAGCTGCGCCTGCCGGTCGGCCTCGGTCGTCACCTGATCGTTGTAGCCCAGGATCGCGTCGATCTGCGCGCTGGCGTCGTCGTCGCGCTCGCCGGGGAACCGGCTCGGCAGATGCCAGCCGTCCGGCAGGTCGGCCGAGACGATCAGGCCGTCATAGGACTGATCGCCGGGTCTGCGCGGGGCTGCGGTCACATCCCGAGTGTACCGAGCGACACGAGCAACTAAAACTCTTGCTGTGATTGGCGTGTTGTGGTCTAATCTAAGACGACAGCAGCAATCGCGGCTGTGATCGTAGATGCGAAGGAGGCCGTGATGGGTCAGAGCGCATCGCCCCTCGACGCTCGGGAGCCCGAGCGCCTGTTCTACTCCGAGGAGGAGACAGCGGCGCTGCTCGGCATCCACCGCACGACCCTGCGCACCCTCGCCCTGGAGGGCCAGGCCCCGGTGGAGCCGATTCGGCTCACCCGGCACAAGCGCGTCTACCGCCGCATCGACGTGCAGCGCCTCGCGGGGCTGGAGCAGTAGGAGCCAGTCATGGGAAGCATCGAGTCCTACGACACGGCCAAGGGCCGTCGCTACCGGGCGCTCTACCGACGCCCGGACAAGAAGCAGACGCAGAAGCGCGGCTTCACCACCAAGAAGGCCGCCGAGCTGTTCCTGGCGACCACGGAGGTCGACATCGCCCAGGGCCGCTACCTCGACCCGTCGCGTGCGCGGGTGACCGTGGCCGAATGGCTCCAGACCTGGATCGCCGCCCGCGGCGACCTCCGGGCGACGACCCGCAGCCGGGTCGAGAACATCATCGCCAAGCACATCGTCCCCGAGTTGGGGAAGATCCCGATCGGCGACCTCACCCGCCTGCGGGTGCAGGAGTGGGCCTCGGCCCTCCCCGGTGCCCCGGCGACCGTCCGCAAGATCGTCAACGTCCTCTCCGGTTCGCTCCGATTCGCGGTCGAGGACGAGCGCCTGCCGTCCAACCCCGCCGCCCGGCTCAAACTCCCCAAGCCCACCAAGTCCCGCAAGCGGTATCTGTCCCACAATCAGGTCGCCGCGCTCGCCCAGGCCATTGACGAGATGAAGGATGGGCGCGAGTACGGCTACGGCCTCGTCGTCCTCGTGCTCGCCTACTGCGGCCTGCGCTGGGGCGAGCTGTCCGGGCTCCGCATCCGTGACCTCGACCTCGACGCGAAGCACCCGCGCCTCACCGTCGAGCAGACCGTCGTGGCCGACAAGGGCTACCAGCGCATCGAGCCGCCGAAGGACTACGAGCACCGCAGTATCCCGATCCCGGCGTTCCTCGTCGGGCTGCTCCGCGCGCAGATCGCCGGGCGCCCGGCCTACGCCCCGGTGTTCTACGGCATCCGCACCGGCACCTGGCTTCGCAACCACGTCTACCGGGTCGGCTGGTTCGACACCGCGGCCGAGGCGGTCGGGATCAAGGGCCTCACCCCGCACGAGCTGCGGCACACCGCTGCCTCGCTCGCCGTCAGCGCCGGCGCGAACGTGAAGGCCGTCCAGCGGATGCTCGGGCACGCCTCGGCCGCGGTGACCCTCGACGTGTACGCCGACCTGTTCGATGACGACCTGGACGGTGTTGCCACGGCGCTGAACCTCGCGGCCATGCAATCAGATGTTGCCAATCTGTTGCCAAAAGCGGCATAGCGCCCGTTCGAGCCTTTCGGCAGGAACAAGAAAACCCCCGGCTGACCGGGGGTCTTCTTGTTGGTGACCCCAGCGGGATTCGAACCCGCGTTACCGCCGTGAGAGGGCGGCGTACTAGGCCGCTATACGATGGGGCCGCAAGACAACCGTTCGATTATGCCATGCATGCGAACGGCCGGCCAAATCGACGCGGACACGGCAGCGGGGTTGCCCCGAGCCCTCTCGCGAGGGTTGACTCGGGGTATGCGAGTCACGAAGCACGAGCACGCTGCCCTCACGATCCGCGACTCCGGCAAGACGCTGGTCGTCGACCCGGGATCGTTCACCGATCCCCTCCCGGATGACGGTGATGTCGTGGCCATCGTTCTCACGCATGAGCATCCCGACCACTGGACCCCGGAGCACCTGCGCCGCATCCTCAGCAACGCCCCGAAGGCGCAGATCATCGGCCCGCAGGGGCTGGCCGATGCCGCCGCCGGGTTCGATGTCACGGTCGTATCGCCCGGCGACAGGATGACGGTGGGCCCGTTTGAGCTCGAGTTCTTCGGCGGACGCCATGCCGTCATCCACGAATCGATGCCCGTCGTCGACAACGTCGGCGTGCTGGTGAATGACCGTCTCTACTACCCGGGCGACTCGTACGACGTGCCGGAAGGACGGGACGTGAAGCTCCTGGCAGCCCCGGTCGGCGCACCGTGGTTGAAGATCGGAGAGGCCATGGACTTCGTCCTCGCCGTCGCTCCACGAATGTGCTTCGGCACTCACGACATGACCCTCTCGGTCATCGGACGAACAATGGGGCGTCAGCGGCTGCGATGGGCGACGGAGCAGGGTGGCGGCGAGTTCCTCGATCTGGATGCCGGAGCCTCGGTCGACATTTGAGGAACCCTCTCTCAGTCACCTCTCGCTCCCCGGCGATCGTGGCGCATCGTCTGCCACACATAGAATCCGCATAGGGTTCCGAAAGGTCGCACCTCACGGCGATCCCTACCGTCGGGGCATGGTCATCGACGCGCACCCCCTGCCACCGGCACCAGCCGCCGCGACCGAACCCAGCCGCCCTCTGCGCAAGCCCCGCGCGTCCGGTTTCGCGATCGGTGTCGCAGGGCTCGCCCTTGCAACCGCGCTGCTCACGATCTGGGCGATCGATTCGGCATCCGAATCGCAGTACTACGCTGCCATCGCGGTCTCGATGGCTCAGAATCCGGCAAACTTCTTCTTCGGCGCGTTCGATCCGGCCGGCACAGTCACTCTTGACAAGATTCCCGGTTCGTTCTGGGTACCGGCGCTCTTCGTCGCGGCCCTCGGGTACTCGACGTGGACGGTAGTCCTGCCCAATGCGCTGGCCGCCGTAGCGACGGTTGTCGTCGTGGCGTTCACCGGGCGACGAGTCGTATCACCCACGGCGGGGCTCATCGCCGGCGCGGTGGCAGCCACGACACCGATCCTCATCGCCGTGTCACGCTCTAATCAGCCAGAAACGTTCTTCGTGCTGAGCCTCGCCCTCGTCGCGTGGGCCGCGTCACGCGCGCTTACCCAGCGAAGCCTCGGCTGGCTCATCACGACGGGCCTGTTCATTGCACTCGCTTTTCAGATGTACATGCTCGTCGCGTGGGCGGTGTGGCCGGCACTTGCGTTGGCGTATCTGGTCACCGCTCAGCCCATCGCGCGGCGCATCTGGCACATCGCTGTCGCTGGGGCGCTAAGCATCGCGACATCCCTGACGTGGATCGTCATCGTCTCCCTCATTCCCGCTGACTCCCGCCCATACATCGGCAGCACGCTGAGCAACAATCCGTGGGAGATGGTGTTCGGCTACAACGGGCTCGGACGCTTCTCGGCGACAGCCGAATCATCCGAGTACCTCTCGTTCAGTCCGCCCTTTTCCGGCGATCCGAGCGCGGTCCGGTTGTTCACCGAACAGCTCGCCAGTCAGATCGCGTGGCTTCTGCCGGCAGCGCTCTTTGCTGCGGTCGCGCTCTGGATGCTGCGCTTCTCGCGTCCGGTCACGGTCTTCCTCGGCGCCTGGCTCGTCGTCTTCGCGGCAATGTTCTCTGCCGTCGATGGAATGCACCAGTTCTACACCGCCGCGCTCGCGGTGCCGGCTGCATTGCTCGTCGGGCTCGCGTTCGGGGTTGCGCGGCGTCGCGGCATCCTGTGGCCACAGGTCTCGCTCATCGCGATGGCCGGCGTGACAGCGGTGCTGATTTCGCTCTGGTACCCCGGCTATTCCACCGTGGTTTCGGTGGTCCAAGCGGCGATCGGCGCCCTCGCAATCGTGTTGCTGTTCGCCGAGCACAAGCGCACCGGTGGCAGCGGATGGTCGGTCCCGCGCTGGATCACGGCGCTGGTCGCGGCGATCGCGCTGGTACTCACTCCTGCGGTCTGGTCGGTGGTGACCATCGCAAATCCCAGCGACATCAACCCCGTTGCCGGAGGCGTTTCGGATATGGGCGGCGCGGGCGGCCCGGGCGGACAGGGCGGCCCGGGCGAACAGAACGGCGTCGGCCCCGGCGGGCAGGGCGGCGGGCCGGGTCAGGGGGGCGCACCGGCGCAGGGCGGTGCACCAGGACAGGGAGGCAACCCTCCCGGACAGGGATCAGGACCTGGCGCGGGACAGGGGCCAGCGACATCCGGACAAGCAACGGGCGCCGCATCGGGAAGCTCGACTGGTCGAGGTGGCGCGGCATCCAGTGACCTCGTCGCCTGGCTGCAGGAGAACCAGGGTGACACCGACTACCTCGTCGCGACCTTCGGAGCTCAAAGCGCCGCCGGCATCATCCTCGCCACGGATGGCGGATCGGTTCTGCCGATCGGTGGCTTCAATGGAAACGACGCTGTGCCCACGCTCGACGAGTTCCAGGCACTCATCGCCGACGGAAGCCTCCGGTATGTGCTGGGAACCGGAATGGCAGGGCAGGGCGCAAGCACTCCTTCCGGCGGAACCTCGACCACCTCGGCGCAGATCCGACAGTGGGTGGAGGCGACGTGCGAGACGGTGACCGATGCCCCCGGCGTGGTCTACGACTGTGCGCCGTAGGGGGGACGCGCCGCGGTCAGCGCGACCCGCGCTGCACCGTGATCTGCCCACTCGCCCCGTCGATCACGAGCTCGTGTTCGCTCCAGCGCAGGGTCAGGATCGTATGCGTGCAGCACCGGCACCGCACGATCGCAGACGTCGGCGCCAGCTCGACCGCTGAATCGGAAAGCGCTGAGGCATCGGCGCACGACCCGCAGGTAAGAGCGAGCGTCGCGGTAGCAGCACCGAAGGCCTCTTCGAGGATGCCGATGAGCGCGTTTCCGTCGACCATGCTGGGCCGCGGCGTTGCGGGCGGCTCTGGCAGCGGATGTGTGGCGAGGCTCATGATTCTCCCCCGAACCTCTCGGTGCGGATGCGCTCGGGTCGATATCCCAGCGCGACAAGTGTTTCGGCGACGAACTCCACGAACGGTGTCGGCCCACAGACGAAACTGACGGGGTCGACGGATGCCGGGTGCAAGGCCTCGGCGAGCACGGTAGCGCTGAGGCGACCGACGGTTCCCGCCCAGTCGCGCGGAGCTTCGCGCGTGTAAGCCCAGGTCGTCGAGATCCGGGGCGCATCGAGCACGAGCAGCTCGTCTCGGTACATCGCCCGATCGGCATCCTTCACGGAGTAAACGAGACGCAACGACGCTGTGGCGTCTGCAGCCACGTGCGCGCGCACCATGGCGATCAGTGGCACAATTCCTGATCCACCGGCGATCAGTTGCACCGGCGAGGGGTCGGTGGCGTCCCAGACGAAGTACTGACCGAGGGGACCCTTCACCTCCATCTGATCACCGACGCGCACGTCTTCGACGAGGTAGGGGGAAACCTCCCCGTCCTCGACTTCATCGACGCCGAGCTCGACGGCTGTGCCCGAACCGAACGATGCGATCGAGTACGACCGCACCGCCTGATAACCGTCCTCGGCAGTCAGGCGAAGATCGAGATGCTGCCCTGGCAGGTTCCCCGGCCAGTCCGGAACGTCAAGGACGAGAGCGCGGGCCCCCAACGCGGCGGGGCGAACCTCCAGCACGGATGCTGCCAGCCAGGCTCCGACGCTCACCAATACCGTTCCTCGCGCCAGGGGTCGCCGTGCATGTTGTAGCCGTTTTGCTCCCAGAAACCCGGTTCGTCGCGGCGCAGGAGCGACAGTCCGCGGACCCATTTGGCGCTCTTCCAGAAGTTGAGGTGCGGCACCAGCAACCGCGCCGGACCGCCGTGCTCGGGGTCGATCGGCGCGCCGTCGAACTCCGTGACGACCCACGCCTTGCCGCCGAGAAGATCTGCGATCGGCACGTTGGTTGTGTACCCGCCGTAGCAGTGCGCCATCGCGGCCTCGGCATCCGTCTCGATGCCCGCCATGAGTGTGTCGACCGAGACGCCCCGCCACCTGGTGTCGAGCTTCGACCACCGTGTCACGCAGTGGATGTCGGTGTGGATGTCTTCGAACGGCAGTGCGTGGAACTCGTCCCAGGTCCAGGACCGAGACTCGCCCCGCTCGTCGCGGATCGCAAAACGCCACTCGACCGTGTCGAGGCGCGGTGTCGGCCCTGCCGAGAGCACCGGGAAGTCCGTCGTCAGATACTGCCCCGGTGGCAGCCTGTCGTTCGTTTCACGCCGACGAGCGCCGAATCCGCGGGAAACAGGCGCCATGAGCATCCTCCGATCCACCACCGATGCTCGCATCTTACGGATCACGCGGAGTCGGCGAAACAGCGCGGCCCTCGGGGGCGACAGATGTCGAGGATAGGCTCAGGAGGAAGCAGGCGGACGCCCGTGGACCCACGAGGAGTGAGCATGGCTGAGAGAACCGACCCGCGCGTGGCGGTGTATCTGGACTTCGACAACATCGTGATGTCTTGGTATGACACGGTGCATGGCCGCAACGCCTACGGCAGGGACCGGCAACGCATCGCGGCGGACCCGACCGAGCCCGAGATCGCCGAACGCCTCGCCGCCGCAACAGTGGATCTCGGCGCGATCATCGACTATGCGGCATCCTTCGGCACTCTCGTGCTCACGAGGGCCTACGCCGACTGGTCATCTCCCGTGAACGCGGAGTACCGCACCCAGCTCGTCGCGCGCGCCGTCGATCTCGTGCAGCTGTTTCCCGCTGCTGCCTATGCGAAGAACGGCGCCGACATCCGACTCGCCGTAGATGCCGTCGAAGACATGTTTCGCCTTCCCGACCTCTCGCACGTCGTGATCGTGGCGGGCGACTCCGATTACGTGCCGCTCGCGCAGCGCTGCAAGCGCCTCGGCCGGTTCGTCGTGGGCGTCGGGGTGGCTGGCTCCAGCGCGAGGTCGCTCGCCGCGGCCTGCGACCGGTTCGACACCTACGATGCCCTGCCCGGGATTGAACGGGAGCCCGTCAAGGATGCCGAGACCGCCGTCGCCGCCAAGACCCGCCGCAGCCGCAAGAAGGCCGCAGATCCCGGCGCCGAATTGCTCGAGCGCGCCCTGCGGCTCGAGGGCGACCGCGAAGGCACCGAGTGGCAGCACGCGAATGTGGTGAAGAGTCTCATCACGCGGCTCGATCCGGGCTTCAGCGAGCGAGCCTTGGGGTTCCGGAGCTTCACAGACTTCATCAAGGCCCACCCCAAGGTCGCCGAGATCGACGAAACCGAGAACATCGTGCAGATCCGGCTTGCCGCCGGGACGCGCTGAGCACCAGGCTGGCCCCACGGTGCGCTTGCGTCCCACGCCGACGGTGGCATACTGGGGGCGCACTCCTGCAGCATCCGCTGCTCGTGAGAGGGAGTGAACGGCAAGGAACAGACATGACAGGTTCGGGCTTCAGCATCCCCTGCTGACCGGCCCCCCTGCCCTTTCTGCGGACCCGTGTCAGCGTCCACCCTGACCTCGTCAGGAACCGACACGTTCTGGAGTTCCGCATGCCTGCCCCCATTCCTTCCGTCGTTCTTCACGACCTCACCTTCACCTGGCCCGACGGCCACCGTGTTCTCGACGCCGTGTCGGGTGCGTTCCCATCCGGCTCGACGGGTCTTGTCGGCCTCAACGGCGTCGGCAAGTCGACGCTGCTGCGTCTGATCGCCGGCGACCTCACGCCGACATCGGGTTCCGTGCAGGCTGCGGGTGTCGTCGACTATCTACCACAGCGAACGGATGCCGAACCCGGCCATACGCTGGTCGATCTTCTCGGCATCCGCTCGATCGTCGACGCGATCGCCGCCGTCGAGCGGGGCGAGATCGACCTCGCCCTCTTCGACGCGATCGGCGCAGACTGGGACGTCGAGGAGCGGGCAATTGCCGCTCTGAGCGCGGCTGGCGTCGACATCGACGACCTCGACCGCCCCGTCACGACGATCTCGGGCGGGGAAGCGACGGTTGCGGCACTCGTCGGCATACGGATGCGCGGAGCCGACATCGCCCTGCTCGACGAGCCGACCAACAACCTCGACGGCCACGGGCGGGCACGGGTCCACGACCTCATCGGCGCGTGGGACGGTCCCGTGATCGTCGTCAGCCACGATCTGGAGTTGCTGGAGCGCATGCAGAACACGGCTGAATTACGGGCCGGCGCGCTGATGCTCTTCGGCGGACCGTACTCAGAGTTCCGAGAGCAGGTTGCACGCGAACAGGAAGCAGCCGAGCGCGCGGCGCGGTCCGCAGAGCACGCTGTCCGCGTCGAGAAGCGGCAGCGGATCGCGGCAGCCGAGCGTATCGCGCACAGCGAGCGGCAAGGCAAGAAGGATGCCGCCAATCGCAAGTACATCGGGGCCGTCGTCAACGACCGGCGAAACTCGGCCGAGAAGACCCACGGAAGGCAGCGCGGACTGCTCGATGATCGGATGCAGGCGGCGCAGCGTTCACTGCAGGACGCCGAGTCACGCATCCGTGATGACGACCGGGTCAGCATTGACCTCCCCGACCCCGCCGTACCTCCGGGCAAGCGGATCGCCGAGTTCACGGGGAGCGACGGGCGAACGGTCATCGTCCAGGGACCGGAACGCGTCGCAATCACCGGCCCGAACGGGGTCGGCAAGAGCACGCTGCTGGAGGGGCTGGTTTCCGGCGTGGCTGCCGGCCCCGGCCGGGCGGTAGCCGTCGCGGACATTCATCGCATCGGCACGCTCTCCCAACGCCTCGACACCCTCGACGACGCGGCATCCGTTATCGAGAACGTGAGCCGAGTCTCGCCGCGCATTCCGCGAACGGAGCTTCGCAACCGGCTCGCGCGACTCCTCGTGCGCGGGGCCATGGTGGATCGGCCCGTCGGTGTTCTCTCGGGCGGCGAGCGGTTCCGGGTCGCCCTCGCGCAGGTGCTCCTCACCGATCCGCCACCTCAACTGATCGTGCTCGATGAACCAACCAACAACCTCGATCTCCAGACCACGGAGCAACTCATCGAGGCGCTCGGCGCCTACCGCGGCGCGATGATCGTGGTCAGCCACGACCGAGGATTCCTGGATCGCCTCGCGCTGGACGCTGAGTTCGCGTTGGATGCCGCGGGAGTGCTGACCGCGATGCGGTAGGCACCGAGCAGACGATGCGCTAGCGGCGTGCGATCGGCATCCAGAGCTCGGTCGTCGCCGTGCTGAAGTCGTCGGCGCGATCGAGTACGGCGACGATCGAGGGGCCAGGACGCAACTGCCAGAGGTTGGAGGGGAACCAGTCCGATGCGGATGCCGCGTAGGCCTCCTGGAGCGCTGCGGGGTAGGGGCCTGACGTGCGGAACACCGCCCACTCCCCCGCCTCGACTTCGATCACGTCGAGATCTGCGGGCACGGATGCCGCGGCATCCAGAGCGACGCCGTGCAGGTAGGTGAGCTCGGTTCCTTCTCGGTAATCCGGGTCGACGCCGTCGCTCACCTGCAGCAGCCCACCCGGCTCGGTGCTGCTGAGCTCCTTGAGGCGGGCGTGTTCGCGCGCGGGAAGTGCGGCGACGAACTGCTGGACGTGCGGATTGATTCCTTCGTGGATCAGCGGCACGCGAGCAGCGTGTCCGACGAGACGGAACGCGGGGCGTTCGGCGATGCGCGTGTCCATAGTGGTGTTCCCTTCGACGGTCAGGCGAAGCCTGAGTTTCGGTTGCGTGCGAAGGGGACCACCATTTACCCGCACCTCGGCGGGCGACGAACCGTGGACCGCGCGAAAAGCTCGGCCAAAGGCTTCGGTCGAGCCGTATCCGAACCGCACCGCGATATCGAGGAGCGGGTCGCCAGCGACCACGGCGGCGGCTGCGACCGTCATCCGTCGCCGGCGTATGTACTCCGACAGCGGCATCCCGACCAGCGACGAGAACATCCGCCGCAGGTGATACTCGGTCACGCCCGCCTCCCGCGCCAGCGCCCCGATGTCGAGGTCTTCGGACAGGTCGTCGTCGATGACATCGATCAGTCGATTGAGCTCCGCGATCATGGGGCCTCCTTCGACATCCAGCCTGCGAGATCCACGCCGCGCGTACCCGATCGTTCCGGTCCGGTTCGATCGCCCTACGCGGGTTCGGTCGTGCGTACCAGCCCGCATCTGACGCACGACCAGGCGACGAGGAATCGCTCATCGTCGAGGATCTCGTACCGTAGCCGATCACCGCACGTCGGGCACTCCCACGCCTGCGACTCGCGACTCGTCACAGCCTCAGCCTAGGCGCCCCCGATAGGGGCGGTCCGGGTACGGGACCTCTGGCCGGTGCCGTCGCGTCGCGCCCCGGCGACGATGGAGCCGTGGATGCCGAGCGCACCGATCGTGCGGATTTCTGGCGGCTTCCGGTCGGCGCCGGAGGAGTGATTGTGGCGCACGCGAGCCGGTGGTGGGAGCTGCTGTCGGCGCGTCGCGACTGCCGCGCGCCGCAACAGCTCGTGCACGCGGCACTCGAGGTTTTCACGGGCGGCGAACGATACGTCATCGAGATGACGCCACAGTGGGGGCAGCCGCGCACGGCATCCGGGGTCGTGGCGATCGGGCCAGTGGGTCCGCCACCGCTCGGACGATTCCGGATGTTCCGCTATGTCGTTCGCGCCTGGCCGAACGGAGTACTGCCCGAGGTTCCTCTCCACACCTGGGGGCGCGCAGTTCCGCCGAGTACCGACATGTGGAACAGCAACTCGCTCATCGCGTGGACGCTCTGCCGCGCAGGGATCGATGCCTGCACTCTCACTCCCCCGGTCGGGTGCCGCGCGCCCGGGTGGGTAGCGGGCATCGCGGCAGGGACGCGCAAGCCGCACGCGGATGTCGAGAGGTAGCGATAACTCGTGGGTTTCTCACTCCTCGGCCTGGCCGTCGCGCTCGCCGTGCTCCTCCCGAGCCTCCTGCTCGTGTGGTTTCCCCCGACCGAGCCATGGCCGGATGTCGCGGTTCCGCGGATCCTCACAGCGCTCGAACGGGTCGGCCAGGCACTGTGCGTCGTCGTGCCCGCCGTCGTACTCCCCGGCACGCTGGTCTGGCCGTGGCTGATTGTCGCGATCGCAGCACTCGCCGGCTACGACGCGCTCTGGGGCCGCTACCTCGATCGCGGCCGATCACTCCGCCTGTTGTACGGACCGTTCTGGCGAGTTCCGGTGCCGATGGCGATCCTTCCCGTCGTGACGTTCCTCGCCGCGGCAGCATGGCTCAGCAACCCGTGGTTAGCCGTCGCCGCTGTCGTGCTGGCGATCGGTCACATCCCGGCATCCGTCATTATCGCCAGGACCCTCGCGACCGATTCAGGCGCGCGCCACTGACGTTGGAGATCTCCGGCCCCGGGACTCTAGGAAGGTCTCGATCTGCTGGCGCGTGTCGCTGAGTTTGGTGATCCGCTCCGTGAGTTCGTCGAGAACCACCTCGAGCTGGTCGGCAAGCGCGTCGTGGGTTGCCGCGGATGCCGGGCCGGCGCATGCGAGGACGGACTGCACGACGTCTCGAGGAAAGTCCATCCCGAACAGCATGTGGATGGTGCGCGCCTGTTCCACTGTCGACTCGTCGTAGTCGCGATACCCGTTGGGCTCACGATGCGCCGAGATCAACCCCCGTTCCTCGTAGTACCGGAGCGACCTCTGGCTCACGCCGCTGCGCGCGCTAAGTTCACCGATCTTCATCGCCTTGACCTTGACATGATGTCAGACTATAACGTCACCTTCGAGGCGAGCGAGAGTCGCTCAGTCGGTGAAGGAAAGACAATGCACGCAACGATCACGGTCGGTACCCGCGTCCGCTCGTACACGGTGGTCGGTGACCCCGAGGGTCTCGAAGGCCGACCGCTCGTCCTCGTGTTCCACGGCTCACGTCAGGACGGAGAGACGCACCGCGAATTCACGGGACGCGTCCTAGACACCCTCGCGCACGATGCCCGCGCAGTGGTCGCGTATCTCGACGGACACCGGGGCAACTGGAACGATGCGCGAGCCGAAAGCGCCTTCCCGGCACGCAGAGAACAGATCGACGACGTCGCGTTCGCGCGAGCGCTTGTCGATGAACTCCAGAGAACCCACCACATCGACCGTAGGAGGGTCATCGGTCTCGGCTTCTCCAACGGCGGCCAGATGGTCTTCCGACTGCTGCACGAGGCATCCGATCTACTCGCTGGCGGCGTGATCGTGTCGGCGACGATGCCGGTCCGCGAGTCCTTTCTGAGCGGATACGCGGAGACCGCCGAGCGCTCCGTGCCGGTCACCCTTATTCATGGCACGACGGATCCGATCGTTCCGTACCAGGGCGGTCGGATGCCGTGGTGGGCGCGCAAGGTCTTCAGGGTCGACGGAGTGAGTCTTTCTGCGCCGGCAACCGCGGAGTACTTCGCCAGACGTCATGGCATCAGCGCCGCACCCGAGGTCACCGCCCTCCCCCACCGCGGAGCGTCGCGGCGGCCCACCCGCGTCGAACGCACGACCTACAGCGAGCCGAACAAAGCCCCCGTGACCTTCTACACCGTCATCGACGGCGGACACACGGTTCCCTCACCCAAGACTGGCCCCGCGATCGTCGGCCGCACCGCGACCGACATCAGTATCGATGAGGTCGTGAGCGACCTGATCGACCTTATCTGAGTCGGGGTCACGCGAGTCCGTTGCGTGTCGAGCGGCGCTCGATCACGACGGTGTCGCGCCACTGGCCAGCATGGGGTCCGAGCTGGGAGCGTGCGATTCGCTCGCGACGACCGACGACTCGGAACCCGTGCTTCTCGTGAAGGCGCAGGCTCGCGGTGTTCTCGGGGAAGATGCTCGACTGGATCGTCCAGAAGCCGGCGGCGTCGGCATCCGTGACGAATCGACTCAGCAACGCGCTCCCGACCCCTCGCCCCTGATGCTCGGGCGCCACATACACCGAATGCTCGATGACGCCGCGATAGGCCGCTCGGGTCGACACGGGCGAAGCAGCTGCCCAACCGATCACCTCACCCGCGGAGTCGACGGCAATCAAGCGCGGCTCGCGGAGCTTGGCGGCGTCGAACTCCGCCCAGCTCGGGGTTGCGATCTCGAACGTGGCTTCGCCTCCCGCGATCCCCGCGGCGAAGATGAGCTCGACCTGCGCCCAGTCCTGGGCGGTCATCGAGCGAACCGTGGCGGTCAACAGCACGACCCGGTGCCTGCGGCATCCGTCGAACACACGCCCGTTGCCGGGAGGGTCAGCTGCACGGTGGATGCCGACGCGATGTCTCCGGCGAGCCACGCCGCGATGGAACGTACCTGCTCGTACCCCGTGGCCAGCAGGAACGTCGGCGCCCGCCCGTAGGACTTCATGCCGACGATGAAGAAGCCGCGCTCCGGATGCTGCAGCTCCGCGAATCCGTGCGGAGGCACGGTGCCGCACGAGTGGATGTTGGGGTCGATGAGGGGCGCGAGCCTGCGCGGCGCCTCCACGACCTCGTCGAGCTCAAGACGGATCTCACGCAGCATCGCCAGGTCGGGTCGGAAGCCGGTCGCGCTGATGACGCGGTCAGTCTCGTGCTCGGCAGGCTCACCGTCTCGGGTGCCGATCAGCCGAACCCCGCTCTCCGTGCGCTCGGCGCGGCCGATCCGGAAGGAATCGACGAGCACTACGCGGCCGGACTCGACGAGCTCATCGGTCCGCGCCCCCAGGTTCGCACGGCCCGGCAGCTCGTCAGCCTCCGACGCCGTGACCCGGGTGGCCGAAGGTGTGCGGAGCAGCCAGGTGACGCGGGTGCCGGGCACCTCGTCGGCAAGGTCGGCGAGAGCCAGCAGCGTGTTCGCCGCCGAGTGCCCCGCTCCGACGACGGTGGTGTGTCGCCCGGCGAAGAGGTGACGGTCAGCGCCGGCGACGTCGGGAAGCGCATGCGAAACCCGGTCGGCGATACCCGCGCCGCCCGGCAGCTCGAGCCCAGTGGAGGCAAGTGGATTAGGGGTCTCGTAGGTTCCGGATGCATCGATCACCGCTCGGGCCCGAAGCTCTGCCGTCATCCCCTCGGCATCCTGGATTTGTAGGAGGAACGGGGTGTTCGCGCGTCCTTCCGTGCGGGTGCGATCGATGCCGTCCTTACCCACGGCAGCAACGCGCGTCGACAGTCGAATCCGCGAGGCGAGTGGATCGAGCGCTGCAAGCGGCTCGAGGTACTCGTCGATGAGCTCTTGGCCAGTCGGCATCTGGTCGAGGTCAGCCGGCTCGGTCCAGCCTGCGTCTTCGAGCAGACGCCGCGCCGCGGGGTCGATCAGGTGTCGCCATGACGAGAAGAGCCGGGTGTGACCCCACCGGCGGATCGAGGATCCGCTCGTCTCCCCCGCCTCGAGGACGACGACGTCGATGCCGCGCTCGAGCAGGTGAGCGGCAGCGGCAAGCCCAACGGGACCGGCGCCGATGATGGCCACGGGCAGGGTCGCGAGACGAGCGTCGCTGGTGGGTCGGGCGGTGAGGTCGAGCAGTGTCACGGGAGTCTCCGGTCAGTCTCAGGCGAGTGTGGAGAGCCAGTATGCGTCGCTATATCGATATCTGTCAATATTCACTATGATCGATATATGACCTCGCTCGACATCCTTCCCCCGGCGGACCCCGCGGCGTGCTGCGCGCCTCTCGCGCAGACTCCGCTCTCGCGCACGGATGCTGAGGAGCTCGCATCCGCACTGAAGGCACTTGCCGACCCCGCCAGGCTGCAACTGCTGTCGATCGTCGCCGCCAGCGAGGGTCGGGAGGCATGCGTGTGCGACCTGACCGAACCCGTCGGGCTGGCTCAGCCCACGGTGTCGCACCACCTCAAGGTGCTGACGGACGCGGGATTTCTCACACGATCCAAGCGGGGCACCTGGGCGTACTACCGACTCGTTCCGAGCGCGCTTGAGCGCGTGGCGCAGGTCGTCCGACCGAGTTAAGACGCCTCGGCCAGGTCGGCAAGCATACCCACGAGATCGTCGCCACTGACGCCCCACTTCTGGGTATCGAGTTGCCCGGCACGCTCCATCCCTGCCACACCCAGCGTGCCGCTCAGAAGTAGGGCACCCATCCCCCGCGCCCTCGACTCGCCCACGACAGCGGCAACGATCGCGAGGAACTCGTCTTGCGACGCGACAGCAGCGCGTGCCAGCGACTCGGGATCACGCTGTGGCGCCGTAAACATCAGTGCGTGAAGATGCGGCTGACGACGCGCGATAGTGAGCATGGCGGCGAGGGCAGACTCCAGGCGCGAACGTGCGGAAAGCTCCTGTCGCGCCCGAAGCTGAGCCAAGTCATCCGCCAGACGATTCCACCGCTCTATCGCGACGGCTGCCAGCAACTCCTCCTTGTCGGCGAAGTGACCGTAGGGAGCCCCGCGCGAGACCCCGGCACGAGCGCCCACGGCCCGCAGGGTCACGGCGTCGACGCCACCCTCATCCAGGAGTTCGGCGGTGGCCTCCAACAGCGCGCGACGCGTCGCTGCCGCAGATTCGACTCGAGCGATCATCCTCCGATTCTATTTGACAATGTCATCCGAGGTGCTATCGTCACTCGCATGACACTGTCACATGAAAGCTCACAGCATGCCGTCGTCAGCGGAGCATCCACCGGCATGGGGCGGGCCACCGCACCCGTCGAAACCCTGCCGCTCGAGGTGTCGCGCCGCGTGTTCGAGGTCAACGTGTTCGGGCAGATCGCTCTTACACAGGCGCTCTTACCGGCGCTGCACCGAAGCGGCGGACGCGTCGTGGACATCAGCTCGACGGGCGGACGTATCGCGATGCCGGCGTATGGCGCCTATTCGGGCAGCAAGTTCGCGATCGAAGCCATCAGTGACGCGATGCGGCAAGAGCTCGCGCCTCAGGGCGTCCAGGTCGTCATCGTGGAACCGGGCGGCGTGCGCACGGCGATGGGAGACCGCGGCTCCGCCGTCGCCAGAGACCTCCACTCGCAGATGACCGTCGAACAGCACGACAGGTACGACCGGCTCATGGCAGCGTTCCTCAGCCACTCCGCGACGTTCGCAAGCGAGGGAGTGTCTGCAGAAGAGGCAGCCAAGGTCATCGCGCGAGCCGCAACGGACCGTCGCCCGCGGACCCGTTACACGATCGGGCGCGACGCCGCCCTTCTCACTCGCCTCGCCCGAATCCTCCCCGACCGCATGATGGACCGGGCGATCGCCCGCACGCTGCGGCCGCATTACCCGAAAGCCTGACTCACCTTGATGCAGGGGCAGGCCCTCAGACCGAGTGGCGCGGCCACCTCCGCGTGAACCACAGCAGAGCCCACACGATCAGCCCGATTCCTGGCACCAGCAGCAGGATCGCCGACCAGATGATCTTCTCGCTTGTCATGAGCTGGTCAGAGCGCACAGTGACGACCAGGGCCCAAATCGACAGGGCATAGATGGCGAGCACCACCAGAAGGATGATGAGATGCACTGAACTGAACACGACGACGCCGATTCCCGATACAAGAGCCCGACAACTCGATTCGCCGCGGGCGCTCGGTCTCCCACCCTACGTCGCTCGCTTCCCCTCGACGAAAGTCGCGCCATTGCTTGCGCGGGTCGAGGCGGATCCCCTATGTTCCTGGTCAAGCGTCCAACTCTCACGCCCGCCATGCCCTCCCCGACCCGACGGCACCAGGAAAGGCATCCGATGTCGGCTAGGCACCACCCCACCGGCTCCATCCCGACGATCGATCTCAACGCTCAGCATGAGTGCTGACACCCCGGCGACCTCGGCGCCTACTCCCGAGATCCTCACCCGCGTAACACCCCGGTGGATCGTAGCCTTCGTGCTGGCCATGGTCGGCGTGGCTGCCGGGTGGTTCGGCCCCTTGCAGATCCTGCTTCCCGCGCAAGCCGCGGCGCTCGAATCGGCCGGAGTGCCCAAGGAGGCGATCCTGGCGGTTGTCACCGGTATCGGCGCCGCAGCTTCAATGGTCGCGAACCCACTCTGGGGCGCAATCTCGGACCGTACTCGGTCACGGTGGGGCAGGCGCCGCCCGATCCTCGTCGTCGGCACGGTGATGGGCTCGCTCGGCATGGTCATCCTTGCCGTGGCCCCCGACCCGGTCTGGATGGCTGTCGGGTGGGTCACTGTGCAGATCGGCCTGAACGGTCCTTTCGCCGCCCTCGCCGCTGTCATCGCCGATCGCGTCCCCGACGCTCAGCGCGGCCTTGTCGGCGCGTTGTTCGGCGTGGCCCAGACGATCGGCGTCGTTCTGGGCACCGCGATCGCCGTGCTCCTGGGCGAAGGAAGTCTCGGCTATGCGGCGCTCGCTCTCGCCGTACCGGCGCTCGTGCTCTCGTTCGCGATCGTCCATCACGAACCGCCCACCACCGATACCGTCACGAGCAGCAGCGGACGGCCGATGCGCACCTTCGTGGCGGGACTTCGCCCGACCGCGCACTTCAGCTGGATGTGGGCCATCCGCTTCCTCATGAATCTCGCCAACGCCCTGGTGCTGCTGTACATGTACTACTACCTGACCGACGGTGTCGGTCTCGTCGACGCCGGTGAATGGGTACTCATCATCACCCTCGTGAACGTGGTGGTAACCGTAGCCGTCGCAAGCGTCTTCGGTCCCCTGTCTGATCGCTGGGGGCGCCGCCTGCCCTTCGTCGCGAGCGCGGCGATCATCGTCGCGGCGGGCTCCCTCCTGCTGGCGTTCTTCCCAGCATTGCCCGTCGTGCTGCTCGCAGCCTCGCTCATCGGCATCGGCTGGGGACTGTACATCGCGGTCGAGCTCGCGATCATCACCTCGACCCTGCGCGCCGACAGCACGTACGCCACGATGCTCGGCCTGTCCAACATCGCCGCATCCCTCCCCCAGGTGCTCGCCCCCGTCGTCGCAGCTCCCATCGTGCTGCTCTGGGGTGGCTACACCGGACTCTACGGAGCAGCCGCGATCGCCTCCCTCCTCGCACTGGCTTGCGTTCCCGCGCTCCGCTCCCGCCCCTGAAAGGACTCCATGCCCAGCTCACTCGTCTTCCCCCCGGGCTTCCGCTTCGGAACCTCGACCTCGGCCTTCCAGATCGAAGGGGCAACGGATGCCGATGGCCGAGGCGTCAGCATCTGGGACGTCTTTGCGGCGGAGCCCGGACGTGTGCTTGGCGGCGACTCCCCTGCCGTGGGGATCGACCATTACCACCGCTACGCCGAAGACGTCGCGCTGCTGGCACAGCTCGGCGTGCAGGACTACCGCTTCTCGTTCGCCTGGCCTCGCATCCTGCCGACCGGTCGCGGCACGGTCGAAAAGCGAGGGCTCGACTTCTACGACCGGCTGATCGACGCGCTGCTCACGGCAGGCATCAACCCCGTGCCCACGCTCTATCACTGGGATCTTCCGCTGGCACTACAAGAAGCCGGTGGGTGGATGGCGCGAGAGACCGCCGAGGCATTCGCTGACTATGCCTCCCTCCTCGGCGAGCACTTCGCCGACCGCGTCACCGATTGGCTCACCCTCAACGAGATGAGCGTCCACACGCTGTACGGCCATGGTCTGAGCGAGCACGCGCCCGGTCTCGGGCTGGAACTTGCCGCACTGCCCGCGGCGCACTACCAATTGCTCGCACACGGCTTGGCTGTGCAGCGCTTGCGGGCTGCCGGGGCACAACGCATCGGCGTGGCCAACCAGCACTTCCCCGTCATCCCCGCCAGCGACGACGACGCCGACCTGATTGCCGCCCACGTCTTCGCCGACCTCACCAACTGGACTTTCGCCGACCCGATTCTGCGCGGCGTCTACCCGAGCGACGAGATCGCGGGAGGCATCCTGCAGCTGACCGGGGTGTCGCCGGAACAGCTGGCAGCCGACCTACGTGTGATCTCCGAACCGCTGGACGTCTACGGGGTGAACTACTACGAGCCGACCCGCATCGGGGCTCCCCAAGCCGATCGGGACTCGTCCGGCGTGCTCGAGGTCGACATCCCCGAGGGGCTGCCGTTTGCCGCCGTGCCCATCGAGGGTGTGGAGCGCACGGACTTCGGCTGGTCGATCGTGCCGTCTGGGCTGGGCGACATCCTCCGGCAACTGCGCGAGCGCTACCCAGAGCTGCCCCCGATCATCATCACCGAGAACGGGGCGTCCTTCTCGGATGGGCCGGGTGCGGATGGGCGCGTGCGCGACGAGCGACGCATTAGGTTCCTGGACGCGCATCTGCGGGCGCTCTCCGACGAGATGGCCGCTGGCGCGAACGTCGTGGGCTATTACGTCTGGTCGATCCTCGACAACTTCGAGTGGGCTGCCGGCTTCAGCGAGCGGTTCGGGCTCGTCCATGTGGATCTCGACACGCTCGCGCGCACTCCGAAAGACTCGTACTACTGGTACCGGGATCTCATCGAGGCCCAGAACCCAGCGCGGTCAGTCTGAGATCGATCGCGCGTGCGCGGCGAGTCCTGACGCCGCGAACTCGGCAGTGCGGCGCGCGGCGGCGCTGTCGCGGTCAGCCAGCCATGCCAGCGTGATCCCGTCGAGCAGCGCGACGAGCAGGCGGGCAAGCTCGTCCAGAGGCGAGGTCCACTCGGACCCCGTGAGCTCGGCCGCGTACGAGAGCATCTCGGCGGCAGATTCGAAGTACGTTGACCACTGGTCGCGCATCCCGTCCGCGGAATGACGTCGGGAGAACAACGCGAGCTCCATGAGCACGAGCTCACGCTCGGGATTTGCCTCCAGGAGACCGATGTAGGTCTCGAAGCCGCTGCGGAGGGCGCTCTCCAATGAACGGGCGTCCCATGACCCCGCTTGGGCAGCGAAGCGCTCCTGCTCGGTGACGGTGTCAACGACGGCGCGCATGAGCTCATCCTGCGACGCGAAGGCGTAATGGAATGCGCCCAGCGGCATCTCTGCCTCAGCAACGATTCGTCGCGTGGTCGCCTTCCCGACGCCGTCACGAGAGATCACGCGGATCGCGGCTGCCACGAGCTCCTCGCGACGCTGCTCGAGCGGGATCCGACGGACCATCGTTGCCCTCCCCGCCACATTCCCGTAGACGCCGAAACCCGCGGAACTCCGCGGGTTTCTGTTGGCTGGGGTACCTGGACTCGAACCAAGAACAACTGAACCAGAATCAGCCGTGTTGCCAATTACACCATACCCCAAGGGTTCCCGCCGGAACGGGCGCCAAGGGTCAAGTCTAGACGACGCGAAACGCCCCGCCAAACCAGACCCGACAGCGGCGCGTCTCAGTTTGCGGCGAGGTGATCGACCAGCGCTCCAAAGCGGCGAACCGACGCATCCTTGCCCAGAAGCTCCATGGACTCGAACAGCGGCGGTGAGACGCGGCGGCCACTGAGCGCTACCCGCAGCGGCCCGTAGGCGACGCGCGGCTTGAGGCCGAGCACCTCGATGAGCGCCGCGGCGAGAGCCTCCTGAATCGCGGCGGCGGTGAACTCCGCCTCCGGAATCAGCTCGATCGCGCCCACACCGGCGACGAGGACCTCGCCGGCGTTCGCGGGCAGAGACGTCAGTGCATCGTCCTCGTAGGCGACGGTGTCCGTGAACAAGAAGCCGAGGAGGCCGGGGGCGTCACCGAGCAGCTGCATCCGCTCCTGCACGAGCGGGGCGGATGCAGCGAGCATCTGCGCCTGTGCGTCAGTCATCGGATCCGACACGACCCCGGCGGCGACCAGGTACGGAACGAGACGGGAAGCGAAATCCTCGGCCCCCAGCATCCGGATGTGGTCGCCGTTGATCGACTCCGCCTTCTTCTGGTCGAAGCGGGCCGGGTTCGGGTTCACGTCGGCGATGTCGAACGCAGCCACGAGCTCATCGAGCGAGAAGACATCGCGGTCGGGAGCGATCGACCAGCCCAGCAGAGCGAGGTAGTTCAGCAGCCCCTCGTGGATGAAACCCTTCTCGCGCTGCAAGAAGAGGTCGGCCTTCGGGTCACGCTTGGAGAGCTTCTTGTTGCCCTCCTCCCCCAGCACGAGCGGCATGTGGCCGAAGCGTGGCACGAATTCGGTGACACCGGCGGTCACGAGCGCGTCATAGAGCGCGAGCTGGCGCGCCGTGGACGGCATGAGGTCTTCACCGCGGATGACGTGAGTGATGCCCATGAGAGCGTCATCGACCGGGTTCACGAACGTGTACAGCGGAACTCCGCCGGCGCGCACGATGACGAAGTCGGGGAAGGATCCCGCCGGGAAGGTCACCTCGCCGCGGATCAGATCCACGTAGGTGAGGTCGTGGTCGGGTACCCGCAGGCGCCAGGCGGGCTCGCGACCCTCGGCACGGAACGCTGCCTTCTGCTCATCCGTAAGGTCGCGGTCGTAGTTGTCGTAGCCGAGCTGCTTCGCGCGCCCCGCGGCCTCGTTTCGGGCATCGATCTCTTCGGCAGTCGAGTAGCTCTCGTACACGACACCGGCATCGATGAGCTTCTCGAGCACGCCTCGGTAGATCTCGTGGCGCTGCGACTGTCGGTACGGCGCGTGCGGACCGCCGACCTCCACACCCTCGTCCCAGTCGATCTTGAGCCACCGCAGCGCATCGAGCAGCTGGTGGTAGCTCTCCTCGGAGTCGCGGGCGGCATCCGTGTCTTCGATGCGGAAGACGAGCTTGCCGCCGTTGTGCCGCGCGTAGGCCCAGTTGAACAGCACGGTGCGCATCAGCCCGACGTGAGGCAGACCCGTCGGTGACGGGCAGAAGCGGACCCGAACGTCGGATCCGGTGGCGGTCGTGGTGGCGGGATGCGGCGTTCCGGGCATAGATACCGAGTCTAGTTGCGACGCGGACGCCACAACGCGGGGGTCGGGACGACTACGCCACCTGGCGGATGCGGCCGTACGGCGCGAGAAGCACCGTTGCGATCACCGCGACACCGACAACCAGCGCGAGCCCCGTGAATCCGATCCACCCGAGGACGATCCCCGACGTGATCGCACCGACGGCGCCCACGAGACTCATCGAGAGGTCGTTGCGCCCCTGCCGTGTCGTGCGGCGCTCTTCGGATGACGACTCGGTCAGCAGCGCTGATCCGGCAACGGTGGCAGCGCTCCACCCCAGGCCCAGCAGAATGAGCGCCACCGTGACCGCAGTGTTTGACTCGGCACCGAGGAACACCGTGACGAGGGATGCCGCGAGCAGCGCCTGACCGATCATGATCGTGGGGATGCGGCCCACGCGGTCTGCCAGGATGCCGAACACCGGCGAGAGCGCGTACATCCCGGCGATGTGCAGACTGATCGTCAGACCGATGATGGTCAGGCTCGCCCCGTGGTGCAGCATGTGCACGGGTGTCATCGCCATGATCGATACCATGACGCCGTGCGCGGCGGCGTTCGCGAAGATCGCGTAGCGAGCAGGCACCGGGCGATCGGGCTTGACGATCTGAGCCACGACCCGGTCCCGCCGCCGCTGGGCGACGGTCTGGGCCACCAGGAGCGGATCCGGTCGCAGCGCGAACAGGTACACGACGATGCTCAGCGCCTGTGCCGCGATCGTGAAGACGTACGGGCCCGTCAGGGGCGGCATCCCCAGGGCATCGCCGATCGCCTGCCCCGGCTGCACGAGATTCGGTCCGAGCACGGCGCCAATGGTCGTCGCCCAGACGACGATCGAGAGGTCGCGGCCACGCGTGGCATCCGTGGCGAGATCGGCGGCAGCGAAACGCGACTGCAGGTTCGCGGTCTGACCCGCTCCGACGAGCCCGAAGGCCAGCAGAAGCAGCGGGAACGACCGAACGGCCGCCGCCACCACGACCAGCGAAACGCCTACGAGCGCGATCGCCATGCCCGACGCCAGCGAGATACGGCGTCCGCGCCGACGCGCGAGGGCAGCCAGCGGCACGGCCAGCGCGGCGGTACCGAGGGTCACACCCGCCGCAGCAAGCCCCGAGAGAGACTCGTCACCGGCGATGTCTGCGGCAAGCACAGCACCAAGGGAGACTGTCGCGCCGAACCCGAGCCCGCCGAGCACTTGGCCTGCCGACAGCACCCAGACGGCGCGTCGCTGGATGCCTGCGAGTTCGCTCGCCTCCTGGCGATCGTCGACCCAGCCGTCAGACAGTGTCACCGACGCGGCTCCGCATCCCGCGCGGTGTTGCGCAGGATGCCGAGCCCGTCGATCTCGACCTCGACGACGTCTCCGGACACGAACGGGCCGACACCGGCCGGCGTGCCGGTGAGGATGACATCGCCCGGCAGCAGCGTGAACGCCGCCGACACGTACTCGATGATCGCCGGCACCGAGTGGATCATGTCGCTGATCGCCCCGCGCTGACGGACCTCGCCGTTGACACGCGTTGTCAGCTTTGCGCCGCCCGCAAGGTCGAACTCCGTCTCGATCACGGGTCCGAGCGGGCAGAAGGTGTCGAAACCCTTCGCACGCGACCACTGGCCATCCGAGCGCTGCAGGTCGCGCGCAGTCACGTCGTTGCCGATCGTGTAGCCGAACACGTAGTCCAGCGCGGCATCCGCGGTCACGTTCTTCGCGATGCGGCCGATGACGACGGCGAGTTCGCCCTCGTAGTCGGTACGCTCCGACTGCCACGGGCGCACGATCGGCTCGTCCGGCCCGATCACCGCCGTGTTGGGCTTCAGAAACAGCAGCGGCTCGCCCGGTGCCTCGCTCCCCATCTCCGCGGCGTGATCGAGGTAGTTCTTACCGACGCACACGACCTTCGAGCGCGGAATGACCGGAGCGAGCAGCGTGACCTCGCCGACCGGCACGCGCTCCCCCGTCGTCTCGTAGCCGGCGAACATCGGGTCACCCGCGAGCACCACGAGCTCGCCCTCGTCGAGGATGCCGTAGGCGATCGCATCCTCGTGTCGGAACCGCGCGATTCTCATGCCTGGGAACGGGCGTCGAGGCGGTGCATCCAGCCGTGGCGGTCTTCGGCGTGGCCGTACTGGATGTCGGTCAGCTCCTGTCGCAGCTCGAGCGCGAGCGAGCCGACGGGCTGCTGGTCGACGAAGTCGCGTCCCTTGAGCACGCCGATGGGAGTCACGACGGCGGCAGTCCCGCAGGCGAAGACCTCGACGATGTCACCGGATGCCACACCCTCACGCCACTCGCGCAGCGAGATGTTGCGACCCTGCACGTGAAGCCCGCGGTCGGTTGCCAGCTGCAGGATCGAGTCGCGTGTGACGCCCTCGAGGATCGAGTCCGACTGCGGTGTCACGACCGTGCCGTCCTTGAAGACGAAGACGATGTTCATCCCACCGAGCTCTTCGATGTTGCCGTCCTGATCGAGGAAGACCACTTGGTCGCACTCGTTCTCGTAGGCCTCTGACTGCGGCAGCAGACTCGACGCGTAGTTGCCTCCGGTCTTGGCAGCGCCGGTTCCGCCCTTGCCTGCGCGCGAGTAGTCCTCGCTCAGCCAGATCGACACGGGGGTGACACCACCCTTGAAGTACGCGCCAGCGGGGCTGGCGATGACGTAGTAGCCGACCTTGTTGGCGGGACGCACGCCGAGGAAGGCCTCCTTGGCGAACATGAACGGGCGCAGGTAGAGGCTCTGGTTCTCACCCGACGGAACCCAGGCGCCGTCGACCGCGACGAGCTCCTCGAGCGACTGGATGAAGTACGACACCGGCAGCTCGGGAAGGGCCAGCCGCCGCGCCGAGCGCTGCAACCTGCGTCCGTTCTGGTCAGGACGGAAGGTGTGGACCGAACCGTCGGCGTGACGGTAGGCCTTGATGCCCTCGAAGACCTCTTGCGCGTAGTGCAGCACTGCCGCCGCCGGGTCGAGCGAAAGCGGACCGTAGGGCTTGACCTGCGGGCGGTGCCACCCGCCGCCGACCGACCAGCAGATGTCGACCATGTGGTCGGTGAAGTGCTGACCGAAGCCGGGGTTCGCGAGGATCGCCTCGCGCTCGGCATTCGTCTTGGCCTGCAAGTTGCGCATCACCTGGAACTGCAGGGGCGCAAGGCCGGCGTCGGGGTCGGTGTCAAGAAGAGTCATGTCGAAATCCAGTCGTTCGAGCGCGGCGGTGGCGGGTCCGTCCAGCGCGGCAAGGAGCCGAGTGGTTCCAGGCTACGCCTGCAGGCGGGCGACGATCGCGTCACCGATCTGCGCTGTTGTGCGCGCGGCCTCGCCCCGAGAAGCGATGTCCTCCTCCACCGCGCGGGTGACGCGGGCGGAATCGTCGTGCAACCCGAGGTGATCGAGCAGCATCGCGATGGACAGAATCGCAGCAGTGGGGTCGGCCTTCTGCTGACCCGCGATGTCGGGCGCCGATCCGTGGACGGGCTCGAACATCGAGGGGAACGCGCCGTCGGGGTTGATGTTCCCCGAAGCGGCGAGGCCGATGCCTCCGGTGACGGCGCCGGCCAAGTCGGTGAGGATGTCGCCGAAGAGGTTGTCGGTGACGATCACGTCGAAGCGGTCAGGGTTTGTGACCAGGAAGATGGTTGCCGCATCGACGTGCAGATAGTCTACGGCGACCTCGGGGTGCTCTTCTGCCACCTCGCGCACGATTCTCTGCCAGATTCCGCCAGCGTGCACGAGCACGTTGGTCTTGTGTACGAGCGTCAGCTTCTTGCGGCGACGCTCAGCAAGCGCGAACGCGTACCGGACGACCCGCTCCACACCGAACGCCGTGTTGACGGATGTCTCGTTGGCAACCTCGTGCGGCGTGCCCTTGCGGATCGCACCCCCGTTGCCGACGTAGGGCCCCTCCGTGCCCTCGCGCACGACGACGAAGTCCACGTCGCCGGGGTTCGCGAGCGGGCCCGGGGCGCCGGGGTAGAGCTTCGAGGGCCGCAGGTTGACGTAGTGGTCGAGCTCGAAACGAAGCTTCAGCAGCAGCCCGCGCTCGATGTTCGCATCCTTCAGGCGAACGTCTCCCGGAACGCCGCCCACCGCGCCGAGCACGATCGCATCGTGCTGCTTTATGGCCTCGAGGTCAGCATCCGTGAGCGTGTCGCCGGTCTCGAGGTAGCGCGCAGCTCCCAGCGAGAAGGGAGTCTTCGTGAAACGGATGTCGCTGCCCGCGGTCACCGCATCGAGAACCTTCATGGCCTCGGCGACAACCTCGACACCGATGCCATCACCGGGGATGACGGCTAGCTTCACCTCGCGCGACATTGCTCTCCTCGTTCTCGGATCGTGCCGCCTGATTCACAGATGACGGCGCCGATCCCAGCGTAGTGGCCGCGATAACGGCAGCCAGGACCATGAGACCCGCCCCGACCGCGGCGGTGACCGCAACACCCGAGTCGAAGGCTGTTGCAGCGGCAGCACGCAACGCGTCGGCGATGGGGGCAGCGAGCTCGCCCGCCGCGACGTAGGCACCGGCGAGCGTTTCCCGGGCCTGCGCCGCGAGGTCGGTGGGCACTCCCGCGGGGATCGCGATGCCCGACCGGTACGAGGCGGTGAGGATGCTGCCCAGCACAGCGGTTCCGAGCACGGCACCGAGCTCGTACGCCGTTTCGGAGACGGCGCTTGCCGCGCCCGCCTTGCTGGGCGGAGCGCTTGCCAGGACGAGCTCGTTCGAGACGGTCTCGGCTGCACCGATTCCGATACCCAGCAGCACACTTGCGAGCAGGAGCCAGCCGAGGTCCCCGCCACCGGCCGTCACGGCCACGAGAAGGTAGCCGCTCATCGAGAACATGAGCGCCGCGGGCACCACGATGCGGGGTGGAATCCGAGACGCGATGGGCACGACGAGAAGTCCCGCGAGAATGACCGAGGCCAGCGACGGCACTAGCGCGAAGCCCGCCTGAACCGGGGAGAGCCCGACGATCAGTTGCAGATGCTGGGCGATGAAGAACATAAAGCCAACGAGCGAGATGACGCTCAACAGGTTCACGAGCAGTGCGCCGCTGAAGGTGCCTCGCGTGAACAGCCGCATGTCCAGCATCGGTGAGCGCGCGCGCAGCTGACGCCGCACGAACAGGATGCCGAACCCCACTCCTGCGATTGACGCAACGCTGACCGTCGCCGAGAACCCGTGGACCGCGAACTCCTTGATGGCCCACACGATCGGCACCATCATGGCCATCGACAGCACGATGCTGAGGGCGTCGACGCGTCCGGCATCCGGGTTGCGGCTTTCGGGCACGAGCAGCGGCGCGAACACCAGCAGCGGGACGAGCACGGGAACCGCCATGAGGAACACGGATCCCCATGAGAAGTGCTCCAGCAGCACTCCCCCGACGATCGGGCCGAGTGCTGCACCTGCCGAGAACATCGAGGCCCAGATGGCGATCGCAAGGCGTCGCTGACTGCGGAGGGTGAAGATACTGCGCAGCAGCGCAAGAGTCGAGGGCATGATCATGGCACCGAACAGTCCCATGGCGGCACGCCCCGCGATCAGCCACTCCGCCGAGGGCGCGAAGGCCGACAGCGCCGACACGGTAGCGAATCCGGTGGCTCCGATCAGCAGCATCCGTCGCCGTCCGAACCGGTCGCCGAGGGTTCCCATCGTGACCAGCAGACCAGCGAGGACGAGCGGGTAGGCGTCGATGATCCACAGCTGCTGCGCCGCTGTCGGCTCGAGAGCGAGGGCGATCTCGGGCAGCGCGAAGCTCAGCACCGTGTTGTCGACTGAGATCAACAGCACGGGCAGCATCAGCACCACGAGCGCAGCCCAGCCGCGCCACGTCACCGGTCGACCCTCGCTCTCGGCGATGCGGATGTCCTCGGTCAGGGTAGTCATGATGTCACCGTCAGAATTTCTATACCGTCTGGCTGGTATAGTAACAGTCGTGGAGTCGGCCTGGCTAGCCTTGAGCGCATGAGTCGTCCCCCGCACGCCCGAGAGAAGGTGCTCGACGCGTTCGAGTCGCTCCTGATCGCCGAGGGTGAGCGGGCCGCCACGATGGATGCCATCGCCCGGGCCGCCGGAGTATCAAAGGGCGGCCTGCTCTACCACTTCGCCTCGAAAGAGGCGCTCGAAGCCGCGCTGCTCACTCGGCTGGAGCAGCGCGTCGACGAAGATCTCGCCCGCATGACCTCGGCCGAGGAAGGACCGGTTGCGTATTACGTGCGCACCTCGGCGATGGACGGCACAGCCCTCGACCGCGCGATCCTCGCGGTCTCACGCCTCGCCCAGGCCGGGCGCAGCACAGCGAGCGACGCACTGCGCTCGGTTCGGGAGCGCTGGGCCGACACGCTTCGCCCGCACGTGGCAGACAAGACCGCGCTCGACCTCGTCATGCTCATCAGCGACGGCGTCTACTACAACAACGCACTCCAGCACGATGGCCTGGCAACGCCAGTCCCCCGCGATGCCGAGATGGATGCCTTGGTTCAGCTCATCACGCAGGCAACCGCTCCGCGCTAGGGTTCGACGATCTCGATCTGGCAGAACAGGTCAGCACCGACGGCCTGACGCATCTGGTCGAGCAGCTCGTCCGGCACCGCGGCGTCCACCGTCAGCACCGAGAGTGCGTGGCCGGAGGCATCCGGGTGCGCAACCTGCAGCCCTTCGATGTTGATTCCCGCGTCACCGAGCGTCTTCGCATAGATCGCGACGATGCCCGGGCGGTCCTGATAGCGCATCACGACGTGGTGGCCGGCGATCGGCACCTCGATGTCGTAGCCGTTGATAGCGACGATCTTCGGGACCATGCGCGTGCCGGCGAGCGTTCCCGCAACGCTCAGCGTCGTGCCGTCTGACATGGTGCCGCGCAGCACCGTGAGGTTCCGGTACTGGGGGCTGTCGGCCTCGACGATCATGCGGGTCTCGATGCCGCGCTGCTCAGCGAACAGGGGCGCATTCACGTACGACACGTTCTCGCTGACGATGTTCGTGAAGATGCCCTTGAGCGCCGCGAGCCGATAAACGCTGACATCGAACGCGGCGAGTTCCCCGCGGACTTCGATATCCAGCGAGGTGAGCGCACTGTGCGTCAGGCCCGTGAAGTACTGTCCGAGCATTTCGACCAGCCCTATACCGGGCCGCACGAATGGGTCGATCACGCCCCCGGCGACGTTGACGGCATCCGGAACCAGGTCGCCCTCGAGCGCAAGTTTGACCGATTTCGCAACCGAAACGCCGGCCTTCTCCTGCGCCTCGTCGGTGGAGGCACCGAGGTGCGGCGTTCCGACGACGTTGGGAAGAGCAACGAGCTTCGCCGCCGCCGAGTCCGGCTTCGGCGGCTCAGCGGTGAAGACGTCGAGCCCGGCTCCGGCGATCTGTCCGGTGGTGAGAGCTTCCAACAGCGCCTCTTCGTCGAACAGGCCGCCGCGGGCGACGTTGATGACGTAGGCCGTGGGCTTCATCGCAGCGAGCTGTTCGGTGCTGATCATGCCGGTCGTCTCGGGAGTCTTCGGCATGTGCACCGTGAGGAAGTCGCTCTCGCGAACGACGTCGTCGATGCTGAGAAGCTCGACACCCAGCTGCTGGGCCCGGGCAGGGGTCACGTAGGGGTCGTAGCCGACCAGGCGCACACCAAAGGCTCGCAACCGCTCGGCAACAAGAGCACCGATGCGACCGAGGCCCAGGATGCCGACGGTCTTCTCGTAGAGCTCCGCACCCGTGAACGAGCTGCGCTTCCACTGGCCCTGCGCGAGCGAGGCGTGGGCGGCGGGGATGTGGCGGGCAAGACTCAGGATGTGTCCGACCGTGAGCTCCGCGGCCGAGATGACGTTGGAGGTCGGCGCGTTCACGACCATGACGCCGGCAGCAGTGGCCGCCTTGATGTCGACATTGTCGAGTCCGACGCCGGCGCGAGCGATCACTCGAAGCTTCTGCGACGACGCGATGGCTTCGGCATCCATCTTCGTCGCCGAGCGGATGAGAACCGCGTCAGCCTCGGCAAGAGCCGCGAGCAGCGCGGGCCGGTCAGTGCCGTCGACGTTGCGGACATCAAAGTCCGGGCCGAGGGCCTCGATCGTGGCGGGGGACAGTTCTTCGGCGATCAGCACGACCGGTTTGGACACGGGTGGATCCTTCGGAGCAGACGCGCACGCATGAACCGTGCACAGGATGACGGGGATGCCGCGCCGCACGCCATGACGACGGGCCGTGGCCAGCCTATCGTGGGCGCACCGGTCGCCCCGACCACATGACGGGGCTTAGGAAGCTAGAACTGCGCGGACGAAGTCAACCGTCACATAGGCAAGGACGTTGAACCAGAACACCGCGACCAAGCCGAGCCCCGTCAGCATGACCAAGGAAAAAGCCCCAGCGCGGCGCTTCCACCCGATCGCGAAGGCCATGGCGAAGACAACGAAGGGGAAGACCACTGCGGCAAGCACCAAAGCCCAACCGCCGCCGCTAAGGCCTGATGCCTGGGATATGAGGAAGGCTAAAGCATTCCACACCGCGTACGCGTAGAAGAGACCGAAGAAGCCCGCGATCGTCGCGATCAGCCAGACCGGAAGTGCGGCGCGGCGCGGCGGCACGGATACCGGGGCCTCCGTGCCGGTGACCGGGTTGGTGTTCTCGCTCATTGTCCGATCGCCCCCACCAAGATGAATGGCCACGGCAGCAGCAGGAGGGCTCCTGCCAGTAGAAGGAGCACCCGGAGCCACGTTCGCGCGCGCCGCGTGAGGACCAAGACGGTTACGAACCATATCAGCGGCGTCAGCACGGCGAGCCAGAGGCTCACCTGGTAGGCGATCGGATCGACTAGGAACTCGGCATAGGGGCGCAAACGAAAGCCACCGATGATCCACCCGATGCTCTCGAGGGCGTAGATACCGCCGAAGACGCCGAGGATGATGAGCGCCGCGTTGCTCAGTCCCGCAGCCGGCGCAGTGTCACTGTCCGCACCGCCCGGGTCACTCTGCGCAGGCAGAGCATCAGCTTCCGAGGCGACACCACCATCAGCAGCTGCCCCGGGCTTCGGCGCGATCGCCTCGCTCCCCTTGCCGACGGCCACGTAGCCCGGGGGCAACGTGGGGCCCGCATCGAGCGTCGGGTCGTCATCCCCCCACGAGAGGGCGTCGTCGTCGCGGTCGGTGCTCACGAGTTCAGCCTACCGACGACCGAACCCACACGCCCCGGAAGGACGTGTGGGTTCGGCGGAAGGGGATGAGATCAGCGCGCGGCCGAGCCCTCCACGTAGTCCTTGTCCTGCTGCTTCCACGAGAAGAGCGAACGCAGGTCCTTACCGACGGCCTCGATCGGGTGCTTCGCGGCCTTCTCGCGCAGCTCAAGGAATTCAACGGCGCCGTTGTCCTGGTCGGTGATGAACCGCTCGGCGAACGCACCAGAACGGATGTCGGCCAGGACTGCCGCCATGTTCTCCTTGACGTGCGGGTCGATGACGCGCGGGCCCGAGACGTAGTCGCCGTACTCGGCGGTGTCCGAAACGCTCCAGCGCTGCTTGGCGATGCCACCCTCCCACATGAGGTCGACGATGAGCTTGAGCTCGTGCAGCACCTCGAAGTAGGCGATCTCGGGCTGGTAGCCGGCCTCAGTGAGGGTCTCGAAGCCGTACTGGATCAGCTGCGAAACGCCACCGCAGAGAACTGCCTGCTCGCCGAAGAGGTCGGTCTCGGTCTCTTCCGTGAACGTCGTCTTGATGACGCCGGCGCGCGTGCCGCCGATGGCCTTCGCGTACGACTTCGCGAGGTCCCAGGCGCTGCCCGAGGCATCCTTCTCGACAGCGATGATGTCGGGGATGCCGCGGCCGGCGACGTACTCACGACGAACCGTGTGGCCGGGAGCCTTCGGGGCGATGAGGATGACGTCGACACCCTCGGGGGCCTCGATGTAGCCGAAACGGATGTTGAACCCGTGCGCGAAGGCGAGGGTCTTGCCGGGAGCGAGGTTCGGCTTGATCTCGTTGTTGTATATGCCGCGCTGGTGCTGGTCGGGCGCGAGGATCATGATGACGTCGGCCCACGCGGTGGCGTCGGCGACGGACTTGACCTCGAGGCCGTCCTCCTGTGCCTTCGGCGCCGACTTCGAGCCGTCCTTGAGGGCAATGACGACCTCGACGCCCGAGTCGCGCAGGTTCTGCGCGTGTGCGTGGCCCTGCGAGCCGTAGCCGACGATGGCGACCTTCTTGCTCTGGATGAGGGCGAGGTCGGCATCCTGGTCGTAGATCATTTCGGCCATGAGGGTGTCTCTCCTTGACTATGCGATTGTGGTCGTTTGTTCTCGCCGAGCCCGCTCAACGACCGGGAGCGGATCGGCGTGGTCGTTTCAGCCCCGCAGGACCCGTTCGGTGATGCTCTTGCCGCCGCGGCCGATGGCGAGCATGCCCGACTGGGCGAGCTCCTTGATGCCGAAGGGCTCGATAGCGCGCAGGAACGCCTCAACCTTGCCCTTGTCGCCGGTGATCTCGACCACCATCGCCTCGGGAGCGTAGTCCACGACCGACGCTCGGAACAGATTGATGACCTCGAGCACGCTGGAACGGCTCGCGTTGTCGGCGCGTACCTTCACGAGCATGTGCTCGCGCTGCACGGATGCCGCGGGGTCGAGCTCCACGATCTTGATGACGTTCACGAGCTTGTTCAGCTGCTTGGTCACCTGCTCGAGCGGGAGCCCTTCGACGTCGACGACCACCGTGATGCGGGACAGCCCCGGCACCTCGGTGACTCCCACGGCAAGGGATTCGATGTTGAAACCGCGGCGAGCGAACAGGCCCGCGACGCGGGTCAGCAGGCCGGGCTTGTCTTCAACGAGAAGGCTCAGCACGTGGCTTGTCATGGCTCAGTCCTCCTGATCGAAGCTCGGGGCGTGCTCACGCGCGTACTGGATCTCACTGTTTCCGACACCCTGCGGCACCATCGGCCACACCATGGCGTCGGCCGACACGACGAAGTCGATGACGACGGGGCGATCGTTGGTCTCCAGGGCAGTGCGAATCGCGTCGTCGATCTCGTCTTCCTTCTCGACGCGCAGCGCGAGGCATCCGTACGCCTCAGCCAACTTGACGAAGTCCGGTACCCGCGCGGTGCCGTGACCTGTGTTCAGGTCGGTGTTGGAGTGGCGGCCGTTGAAGAACAGCGTCTGCCACTGACGCACCATCCCGAGTGACGAGTTGTTGATGATCGCGACCTTGATCGGGATGTCGTTGAGCACGCAGGTGGCGAGCTCCTGATTGGTCATCTGGAAGCATCCGTCACCGTCGATCGCCCACACGACACGATCCGGCTCGGCGACCTTCGCGCCCATCGCGGCGGGAACCGCGTAGCCCATGGTGCCGGCGCCGCCCGAGTTCAGCCAGGCGTTGGGGCGCTCGTACTTGATGAACTGGGCAGCCCACATCTGGTGCTGACCGACGCCTGCGGCGTATACGGCCTCGGGGCCGGTGAGCTCACCGATCCGCTGGATGACCTGCTGCGGCGCCAGGAGGCCGTCGGTTGTGGGGGCGTAGCCGAGGGGGAACTCGTTGCGGAGGCCCTTGAGGTAGGCCCACCACTGGGTGATGTCGGCGCGGCCGGCGTCGGTGTTGGCGCGGAACGCGGCCTCGAGATCAACCAGCACCTCACGCAGGTCACCCACGATCGGAACGTCTGCAGCGCGGATTTTCGAGATCTCGGCGGGGTCGATGTCGACGTGGATGACCTTCGCGTGCGGCGCGAAGTGTGACGCCTTGCCGGTCACACGGTCATCGAATCGGGCACCGAGAGCCACGATGAGGTCGGACTCCTGCAGCGCGAGCACAGCAGGAACCGTGCCGTGCATGCCGGGCATGCCGAGGTTCTGCTCGTGCGAGTCGGGGAACGCACCCCGCGCCATGAGCGTCGTGACAACCGGCGCACCGGTCGCCTCGGCCAGCGCGAGCAGCTGCTCCGAGGCGCGGGAGCGGATGATGCCGCCGCCGACGTACAGAACCGGCTTCTCGGCTTCGGCGATCAACTGCGCAGCCGCTTGGATCTGCTTGCCGTGAGCCTTGGTGACCGGGCGGTACCCCGGCAGGTCGATCTGCGGCGGCCAGACGAACGGCGCCTCGGCCTGCTGGGCGTCCTTCGTGATGTCCACCAGGACGGGACCGGGACGACCCGTCGAAGCGATCTCGTAGGCTGCGGCGAGCGCGCCAGGGATGTCTTCGGCGCGCTTCACGAGGAACGAGTGCTTCGTGATCGGCATCGTGATCCCGACGATGTCGGCTTCCTGGAAAGCGTCGGTTCCCATGAGGTTCGAGAAGACCTGGCCCGTGATGCACAGCAGCGGAACGGAGTCCATGTAGGCATCCGCGATCGCCGTGACGAGGTTGGTCGCTCCGGGTCCCGACGTGGCGATGGCAACACCCACCTTGCCGGATGCCGAGGCATACCCTTCGGCGGCGTGTCCGGCACCCTGCTCGTGGCGAACGAGGATGTGGCGGACCGCCTCGTCGTCCATGAGCGGGTCGTAGACAGGCATGATCGCGCCGCCGGGCAGCCCGAACACATCGGACACACCCAGCAGATCGAGGGAACGGACGACCGCCTCAGCCCCGGTCATCACAGGCGCCGAAGCGCCGCGAGCGGGGGGCCGGGGCACGGCCGTGGCGATGTCGGAAGACATGATGATTCCTTGCGATGGATGTCGAGAGTTGCGAGAGAGAACGCCTAGTTCGTCGTCGCGCCTTCGGATGCCGAACGCACGAGTCGCGTGTACTTGGCAAGAACGCCACGGGTATAGCGCGGAGGAAGCGGCTCCCAGCCCTGCCGGCGGGAACTCAGCTCAGCCTCGTCGACGAGTAGGTCGAGGGAGCGAGCTGCGATATCGACCCGTATCAGATCACCATCGCGCACGAAGGCGATCGGACCTGCGTCGACCGCTTCGGGTGCTATGTGGCCGATGCACAGGCCGGTTGTGCCGCCCGAGAATCTGCCGTCTGTCAAGAGTAGTACATCTTTTCCGAGCCCAGCGCCCTTGATGGCAGCCGTGATCGCGAGCATTTCCCGCATTCCGGGGCCACCCTTCGGGCCCTCGTAGCGGATGATGACGACATCGCCCGCCGAGATCTCCCCGGCCTCGAGGGCATCCATGGCGGCACGCTCGCGCTCGAACACGCGTGCGGGCCCTTCGAAGACGTCGCTGTCGAAGCCCGCAGACTTCACGACGGCTCCCTCGGGGGCCATCGTGCCGTGCAGGACCGTGATGCCGCCTGTCTCGTGGATGGGGTTGTCAAACGCGTGGATGACGGTGCCGTCCACCGGGTCGGGGTTCAAGTCAGCGAGGTTCTCAGCGAGGGTCTTGCCGGTCACGGTGAGCGCGTCACCGTGCAGCAGCCCCTCATCGAGCATCGCCTTCATGATGACCGGGATGCCACCGTGGCGGTCGACGTCGTTCATGACGTACTGGCCGAACGGCTTCATGTCGGCGACGTGAGGAACCTTGTCGCCGATGCGGTTGAAGTCGTGTAGATCGAGGTCGACGTCAGCCTCGCGAGCAATCGCGAGGAGGTGCAGCACGACATTCGTCGAGCCACCGAGCGCCATCGCGAGGGCGATCGCATTCTCGAATGCTTCCTTCGTCAGGATGTCGCGGGTCGTGATCCCGAGCTTCAGCAGGTTGACGACAGCCTCGCCCGAGCGATGCGCGTACGCGTCGCGGCGGCGGTCAGCCGACGGCGGTGCCGCAGAACCCGGAAGGCTCAGCCCGAGGGCCTCGGCGACCGAGGCCATCGTGTTGGCGGTGTACATGCCGCCGCACGCTCCCTCACCGGGGGCGAAGGCGCACTCGATGCGCTTGAGGTCTGCTTCGCTCATGCGGCCCGACAGGCACGCCCCGACGCCTTCGAAGGAGTCGATGATCGTGATGTCCTTCTCGGTGCCATCGCTGAGCTTGACCCAACCGGGTGCGATCGAACCGGCGTAGAGGAAGACGCTCGAGAGGTCGAGGCGGGCACTTGCCATCAGCATCCCGGGGATGGACTTGTCGCAGCCTGCCAGCAGGACGGTCCCATCGAGGCGCTCTGCCATGACGACGGTCTCGACCGAGTCGGCGATGACCTCGCGGCTGACGAGGGAGAAGTGCATTCCCTCGTGGCCCATCGAGATTCCGTCCGAGACGGAGATGGTGCCGAACTGGAGCGGGTAGCCGCCACCGGAGTGCACGCCCTCTTTCGCGCCCTGAGCGAGGCGGTCCAGGCTCAGGTTGCAGGGGGTGATCTCGTTCCAGCTCGAGGCGATGCCGATCTGGGGCTTGTCCCAGTCCTCGTCACCCATCCCCACGGCGCGGAGCATTCCGCGGGAGGTGGTGGCTTCGATGCCGTCGGTGACGACCCGGCTCCGAGGTTTGATGTCAATGGTGCTGTCGTGCGGGGCCATGCTCGAAGTCTATTCCTGCGCGTGGCGCCGCTGATCCGCGAGCTCGACCAACGTTGCAGCCATCGCAGGGATGTTGGGCACACTCACGCGCGCCGCGGTCTCGCCGGCGCCCACGTGGATGCCGAGATCCTGTGGCTGCAGGCTGCGCAAGGCATCCTCATCAGTCGTGTCGTCACCGGCGAACAGCACGGCATCGGCGCGAACGCGCTCCCGAAGGTTCGCGATGGCGCTGTCTTTGCCCTCGTGACGGAACGCATACTCCACGATCTTCTTGCCGGTTCGGCGCCGCCAGTCGGGAGCTGCGCCGGCGACCATCTCGTCGACGGCGGCGGCTGCCTTCTCGCCGGCCTCCTCGGTGGCATTGCGGGTGTGGACGCCGAACCCGAAGGTCTTCGGCTCGATCCAGACGCCCTCGTAGTCCGAGGCGATCTCTTCGGCACGAGCGCGCAGCAGGTCACGGAGGCCCCGCTCCGCGTCATCCTCAGCCGGCTCGACGGCGCCCTCACTCGGGAACCAGTACTCCGCGCCGTGCGAGGCGGCCAGGGTGATCGGCGAGTCATCGGTGTGCTCGGCGATGATCCGCAGGTCAACAAGGCTCCGTCCCGACACCAGGGCCACGACCGTGTTCGGCAGCGCGGCCAGGGCATTGACCGCGTCACGCGCGGCGGGGAGCATCCGGGCGGTCATGGGGTCTTCCACGTGGGGCGAAAGCGTGCCGTCGAAGTCGAGGGCGACCAGCAGGGTCGGGACACCCGCGACAGTGGCGAGAGCTTCTCGCACCTCGAGGGCAACAGCGTCGGAATCGGGATGGGCGTCGGGAGTCGTCATCTCGGGCTTTCGGGTTCGGACGTTCGGATGTCTCAGCGCTTCGCGGTGGCGAGCGCTTCCAGGAAAGACTTGGACCAGTCGCTGACGTCGTGTTCGAGCACGCGCCGTCGCAATGATCGCATCCGTCGCCCCTGCTCAGCGCCCGGCATCTCGATGGCGCGCATGATTGCGTCCTTCATGCCACCGATGTCGTGCGGGTTGATGCGGATCGCCGACCCGAGCTCGTCGGCAGCGCCGGCGAACTCGCTCAGCAGCAGCACCCCGCGGTTGTCGATGCGGCTCGCGACATACTCCTTGGCGACGAGATTCATGCCGTCGCGCAGCGCCGTGACGAGCATGACATCGGCGGCGAGGTATAGCGCAACCATCTCTTCGCGCGGGAACGCCTGGTGCAGGTAGCGGATGGCGGTGTGATCCATCGTGTCGAAGTCACCGTTGATGCGGCCAACCGTCAGCTCGATCTCGTCGCGCAGTTGGATGTAGGCCTCCACACGTTCGCGACTGGGGCTTGCCACCTGCACGAGGGTCGCGTCTTCGACGCTGAGCTTGCCGTCTTGCAGAAGCTCGCCGAAAGCCTTGAGGCGATGGCGGATACCCTTCGTGTAGTCCAGCCGGTCGACCCCGAGCATCACCGTCTTGGGGTTGCCGAGGCTCTCGCGGATCTCCTTGGCCCGGGCCTGGATCTCGGGACGCTGCGCGAGTTCGATGTACGACTCGGCGTCGATCGAGATCGGGAACGCCTTGGCGAGGACGTTTCGCGTGCTGCCGTCCTCAAGAGGCACGGTGATGCCCGAGGCCTTGGTCGTGTAGTGGAACTGGCGACGCACAGCGCGGGCGAAGTTGCCGGCATCCGCCACCCGCTGGAAGCCGACGACGTCGGCCCCGAGGAGTCCCTCGAGTACCTGACGACGCCACGGCAACTGTGAGAACAGGCCATATGCCGGGAAAGGGATGTGGTGGAAATAGCCGATCGTGAGGTCGGGCCGCATCGAGCGCAGCATCGCCGGCACGAGTTGCAGCTGGTAGTCCTGAACCCAGACCGTCGCACCCTCGGCGGCGGCGTCGGCCGACGCTTCGGCGAAGCGCCGGTTCACATCGACGTAGGCATCCCACCACACGCGGCGATACCGGGGAGCGGCGATCACATCGTGGTACAGGGGCCAGATCGTGTCGTTCGAGAACCCCTCGTAGTAGTTCTGGATCTCCTCGGCACTGAGGGTGATCGGCACCAGATGCGTGCCCTCGAAGTCGAACGGCTCCAGGTCGAGGCCCGGCTTGCCGGCCCACCCCACCCAGGCACCTTCGGCCTTGCGCATCACGGGCTCGAGTGCTGTGACCAGACCACCCGGAGAGCGCCGCCATCCGCCGTCGTCATCACGGTCCACAGGGAGGCGGTTGGCAACGACGACGAAATCAGCTTGCGACACGCGAGCTCCTTCACAGTGGCGGACGCGGGCGCTCCCAGGCTAGCTGCTTCACCGGGTTGCAGGCCGGGGGTGGACAGCGGCGAGCTGATGTGTACCGTGGTTCGCATGGGCAAGTACCTCTTCGGAACCGGCATCATCGGAGCAGTCATCTCGGGCTTCTCGCTCCTTCGCGCGCTCCGGGAGGAAACGTTCACGTGGCGAACCGCGCTGGCATGGATCAGCTGGGCCATCACTGTCGCACTGGCTGTCGGGGCGATCATCGACATGCGTCGCATCGACCAGGGCAAGCCGGTCCCCGCCGACTCCCCCGCCGCGCGGCGCCTCAAGGACTAGGCAGCGCTGATCCCCACTCAGCGCTTGAGGATCAGCGCGTCGCCCTGACCGCCGCCCCCGCAAAGCGCGACTGCGGCGGTCCCACCACCGCGGTGCAGCAGTTCATACACGGTGTGCACGACGAGCCGGTTGCCCGATGCGCCGATCGGGTGACCGATCGCAATGCCGCCGCCGTGGATGTTGACGACCTCGTCGGGCAGGCCGAGCTCTGCTTGAGAGCGTGCAACCACCGCACCGAACGCCTCGTTGATCTCGACGAAATCCAGATCGGAAGCGGCGATTCCCTCTCGCTCGCATGCGGCCAGGATCGCCCGGGCAGGTTGGGCGTGGAGAGTGTTGTCGGGGCCTGCGACCTGACCCGCTGACCCGATGACGGCGAGCACGGGCCAGCCGTTCTCATCGGCGTGCGCGCGGCTCGTGACGATCACGGCCGAGGCGCCGTCGGAGATCTGCGAGGAATTGCCCGCCGTGATGGTGCCGTCTTTCGAGAAGGCAGGACGGAGGCCGGCGAGGGTATCGACTGTCGTCTCGGCACGGATGCCCTCGTCTCGCGTCACCAGCTTCGGGTCGCCCTTGCGCTGCGGAATCTCTACGGGAACGATCTCGTCGGCGAACACCTCGGCTTCCCACGCGGCAGCTGCGCGCTGGTGGGAGCGGGCGGCGACGGCATCCTGATCTTCGCGCGTGACCTCGTAGCGGGCGTTGTGTCGCTCTGTCGAGCCGCCCATGCTCTCGCGGTCGAACGCGTCAGTCAGACCATCGTGGGCCATGTGGTCGAGCACCTCGATGGATCCGTACGACCAGCCCTCGCGCGATCCCATGAGCAGATGCGGCGCCTGCGACATCGACTCCATGCCCGCCGCGACGACGACCCGGGCATCTCCGAGGCGCACCATGCGGGCGGCGTCGATGACGGCAGTGAGACCCGACAGGCACACTTTGTTGATCGACGATGCGTGAACATCCCAGCCGATCCCGGCGCCGATCGCGGCCTGGCGGGCAGGGTTCTGTCCCGCACCCGCGGGAAGCACCTGGCCGACCAGAACGGCGTCGACGACCTCGGGGCCGATCCCGGCCTTCTCGAGCGCACCGCGGATCGCGATGCTGCCGAGGGCGGTGGATGGCAGCGATGACAGCTGCCCCTTCAGGCGGCCTTGCGGGGTGCGTGCGGCGCCGACAATGACGACATCCTCGTGGTTCATGCCTCCACCTTAAGGTTGCTCGACACGGTGATCTCGGGCTCGGTCGCAGCAACGACATCCTCGACGCTGACGCCGGGCGCAAGCTCGACGAGCACGAGTCCCTGGGGCGTCACGTCGAGGACCGCCAGGTCGGTGATGATGCGGTCGACCACACCCTTGCCGGTCAGCGGCAGCGAGCAGTTGCTGACGATCTTCGGCGTCCCGTCTTTGGCGACGTGCTCCATCAGAACGATCACCTTCGCGGCGCCGTGCACGAGATCCATCGCCCCGCCGGGACCCTTGACCATCCTTCCGGGGATCATCCAGTTGGCAAGGTCGCCGGATGCCGAAACCTGCATCGCCCCGAGGATGGCGGCGTCGATTTTGCCGCCGCGGATCATCCCAAAGCTCGTCGCGGAATCGAAGAACGCGGCGCCCGGCAGGGTCGTCACGGTCTCCTTCCCGGCGTTGATGAGGTCGGGATCGACGTCCGCTTCCTGCGGGTAGGGCCCCACGCCCAGGATGCCGTTCTCGGACTGCAGCACGACGGTGACGCCGGCTGGAACGTAGTTGGGCACGAGGGTCGGCAGGCCGATCCCCAGATTGACGTAGGCGCCGTCGGCGAGTTCCTGCGCGGCGCGGGCGGCCATCTCGGTGCGGGTGAGTGCCATTTCAGGCTCCTTCCGGGGTCACCGAGACAGTGCGTCGCTCGATGCGCTTTTCAATGTCGGGACCCACTTCGACGATGCGGTGGACGTAGACGCCGGGCAGGTGCACGGCATCCGGATCGATCCGACCCGGCTCGACCAGTTCCTCGACCTGCACGATGCAGATCCGGCCGGCCATCGCGGCGAGCGGGTTGAAGTTTCGAGCTGCCTTGTTGAAGACGAGGTTGCCGTGGCGGTCGCCCCGGAGCGCATGGACCAGGGCGTAGTCGGTGACGATCGCTTCCTCGAGCACATACTCGCGCTCGCGACCCGACACCTCGAACGTGCGCACGTCCTTCACCGGTGAGGCGACGGCGACGCCACCGGACCCGTCATAGCGACGCGGCAATCCGCCTTCGGCGACCTGCGTTCCCACACCGGTCTGCGTGTAGAACGCGGCGATCCCGGCGCCGCCAGCGCGCAGCTTCTCGGCGAGGGTCCCCTGAGGGGTCAGCTCGAGCTCGAGTTCACCCGAGAGGAACTGCCGCTCGAACTCCTTGTTTTCACCCACGTACGACGAGGTCATCTTGCGGATGCGCTTGTCGGCGAGCAGGATGCCGAGGCCCCAGTCATCCACGCCGCAGTTGTTGGACACGATCGACAGGTCGCCGACGCCGCGGGCGTGCAGGGCTTCGATCAGTGCCATCGGGTTGCCCGATAGGCCGAACCCACCGACGGCGAGGGTTGCGCCGTCGGGGATGTCGGCGACGGCCGCGGCCGGCGACTCCCAGGTCTTGTCGATCACGGATGAACTCCTTTGGTCTGCCGGTTCGTTCCGGGTCGCCGCATTGCGCCGCACCCGCATGGCCATCGTTGCCGCGCGGCACGCGCTGACGCCAGCATCCGCTTGCGATGTGGACACCACCGCGACTACCGTCCACATCATGGACACCCATCGATCCGTGCCGGGCGCGCAGGCGATCGCGCGCGCAGCCGCGTTGCTGCGCTTGGTGTCGGCAGGGGGCGCCGCGGGACTGACCGTGTCGGAGTTGGCGCGGCGGGCAGACCTCACTCGGCCGACCACCCACCGGCTCCTCACCGCGCTGCGCCACGAAGGGCTCGTCGACCAAGACGAGGCACGTGGCACCTGGATGCCGGGTCCCGAGCTCTATCTCATGGGCGCGGCCGCGGCATCGCGCTATGACATCACGAGCCTCGCTCGCGACATCGTGCGCTCGCTCGCGGTGCGCACCGAGGAGAGCGCCTTCCTCTCGGTCCGTCGGGGCGACGAGACAGTATGTCTGCTGCGCGAGGAGGGAAGCTTTCCCATCCGCTCGTTCGTGCTGGCTGAGGGGGTGCGGTTTCCTCTGGGCGTCGCCTCGGCGGGACTCGCGATTCTGTCGTTCCTCCCAGACCACGATGTGGACGCCTATTTCGAGCGGCATCCCGAGCTGTCGGAGCGGTGGGGCGTAGCTCACGCCCCACCGCGGCTTCGAGGGCGCCTGCGTGAGACGCACGAGCGCGGCTATGCCGTCAACCCGGGCCTGATCGTGGAGGGGAGCTTCGGGGTGGGAGCTGCGGTCTTCACGCGCGAGGGGCACCCGCAGTGGGCGCTGAGCCTCACGGGAGTCGAGTTCCGATTCGGTCCCGACCGGCTCCCCGAGCTCGGCCGCATCCTGCTTGCCCACGCCCACCAGCTCACGACGCGGGTGGCGGCGGCACGCGGCTGAGACGATTCGGGCGAACGGTGACCCCGTCACCCCACGGGATGCTCGTGCGCAACGAGCGCCCGGACCGCTTCACCGACGACAGCCGCACCCGGCTCACTCATCACGATCGTGTAGTGGTTGAGGTCATCGAGCCGCGTGTGCTTGATGCTCGGATACGCCGCGAGAACGCCCTCGAGGTACTCCGGTGCGTAGAGCCCGGGCTCCTCGTTCTGCAGTCCGCGCGGCACCGTGATGAGAGCAGCCGGATGCTGCAGGTCGGCGAGTGCCTCCGGGAGTGCGGATCCCGTGTTCATGTCGACAGTGTCGTCGACCATCGTCGCGTAGCTCGTCGCCGGTCGCAGCATTCCCGATCCGTCCTCGACGAGGTCGTAGGCGAAGTAGCTCTCGAGCTCGGGAGACCAGGCGTGCGCGAAGGCGGGGTGTGGGCGCCAGAACTCGAGATAGTCATCGATCGATCCAAACCGCATCGACAGTCGCGCCGCGGTCGGTCCCAGCACGTAGTCGGCGACGGCATCGGCATCCATACCCGCGGGAACGTCGAGGGGCAGCCCTCCGTCGATGAGCAACAGGCTCTCGACGCGAGACGGATGCCGGTGCGCGAAAACGACCGACACGAAGGCGCCCATCGAGTGCCCGACGACCGGGATGCTCTCGATTCCGAGATCGTCGAGCACAGCCGCCAGGTCGTCGGCGTGGGCCGCGAGACCCGCAGGTCCCGCGACCTCATTGCTGCGTCCGCGCCCGCGAAGGTCGGGGGCGATGGCACGAATCCCGGGGAGCTCTTCGACGACGAACGGCCAAGCCAGGTGCGATGAGGTGACCCCGTGGACGAGGAGCACCTGCGCGGTCTGCGGAGCCACCGGGTCCCAGACACCGACGTGAAGGTCACCCCCGGGGACGGCGACGTCGACAGTGCGATAGGTGTGCGCGCTCATCGTGCGGTCCACCCGCCGTCCATCGTGTATGAAGCGCCAGTGACCATACCGGCTTTGTCGGAGGCGAGCCATCCCGCCAGGGATGCGACTTCGTCCGACTCCACGAGGCGCTTCACGGCGGTCTCGGTGAGCATGATCTTCTCGACGACCTCGTCTTCGGGAATCCCGTGCACCTTGGCCTGATCGGCGATCTGCTTCTCGACGAGCGGTGTTCGCACGTAAGCCGGGTTGATGCAGTTGCTGGTGACGCCGTGCGGCCCGCCCTCGAGCGCCGTCACCTTCGAGAGTCCCTCCAGGCCGTGCTTGGCCGACACGTACGCGACCTTGAAGGGACTCGCGCGCAGCCCGTGCGCGCTGGAGATGTTGATGATCCGGCCCCAACCGTTCGCGTACATGTGCGGGAGGGCGGCGCGCACCAGCAGGAACGGCGATTCGAGCATCAGCCGCATCATCATTCGATACGTTCCCGGGTCGAACTCGGCGATGGGGCTCACGCGCTGGATGCCGGCATTGTTGACCAGGATGTCGACCTCGAGGCTCAGGTCATCGAGCGCTTCGGTGTCAGAGAGGTCGACGACCCAGGCTTCGCCGCCGATCTGTTCGGCAGCTGCGTGAGCGGCATCCGCGTTGAGGTCGGCAACGACGACAGTTGCGCCCCGGGAGGCGAACTCGGTCGCGCACGCAAAGCCGATGCCACTCGCGCCGCCGGTGACCAGGGCCCGTCGCCCCGCAAGGTCCTTCTCGGTCATCGGGACTCCTTCGTGCTTGTCGGCCCGCCCGTCCGGGGCGCGAGCGCGTTGTCGATAAGGGTTGACATCGACGCCATCACGGCGGGGTCAAGCTCGGCGGGCGGGCGACCCTCGGCATCCCGCTCCCAGAGCAGGAACCGCATGCCGATCAGCTCTCCCATGCCCATGAGTGCCCATGCTGTGACCTCGGGATCGAGCGCGGGGTCGACATCCCCGCTCCCCTGGGCGGCACGGAGCCCCGCTTCGTACCCCTCGACGATGCGGGTGTAGTGCAGTCGCAGTGTTTCGGGTGAGACGAACTCCGCCTCGCGCACGACGCGGTAGAGCGCGGGATGCGCGGCCGTGAAACGGAAGAACCCGGCAAAGCCCGCGCGTTCGGCTTCGAGCCGGCTCGACGCTCCAGCCATCGCTTCCGACATCGAGTGCCGAACCCGCCGGTTCAGATCGATCACGAGCGCTTCGAAGATCGCCTGCTTGCTGTCGAAGTAGAGGTAGAACGTTCCGAGGCCGATGCCGGCGCGCTCGGTGATCTTGACGATGGATGCCTCGTGATACCCCTGATCGGCGAATACCGTCTCGGCAGCCTCGAGTAGCCGGCGCCGCGTTGCCTCACCCCGCTTGGTCAGGGGCCGACCCGTGGCCGACGAGACCGGCGTGACATCCTCATCTTCAACGGAAACGCTCATGCGACACCTCCTGAGCCGATGCCACGATCGCACTGGCACGCTCGCGGAGGCGCGACCTGGCCAGCTTGTCGATCGACGACCGAGGCAACCGGTCGACGATCTCGACAGCGATGGGAACTTTGAAGGCGGCGAGGGTGCGCCGCGCGTGAGCAAAGATCTCGTCCTGGGAGACGAGCGCGCCCGTTCGAAGCGTAACGAAGGCGACGCCCCGTTCGCCCCACACCGGGTCGGCGACGCCGACAACGGCCGCGCCGGTGACGAGGGGATGCAGACACAGCGCGTGCTCGACCTCGGCGGGGGCGACGTTCTCGCCGCCGGAGATGAAGATGTCTTTGAGCCGATCGACGACGGTGAACACGCCGTCGCGGTCGCGGTGGACGAGATCGCCGGTGCGCAACCAGTCTCCGTGCATGGCCCGGGCCGTGGCATCCGGATCACCGAGGTACCCCGCGAACACGCTCGGTCCTCGGACCCAAAGCTCCCCTGTCGCGTCCCCGCGGAGGGGAAGCAGTGTGTCGGGATCGACGACCTGGACGCTGACATGAGGATACGGCCGACCGACCGCACCTTCATGGCCGCCGGTACTACCTGTCGGGCAATGCAGCACGTTGGGGCCTGCTTCGGTAAGCCCATAGCCCTGCACCAGCTCGACCCCCCGGGCCTGCCAGGCGTCCCGAACCGCGCCGGGAAGAGTGGCCCCACCCACGAGCGCCAGGCGAATCGAGGACAGATCACTCGCGTCCCAGCCACGGGAATCGGCAAGCATCGCATACTGCGTCGGCACGCCCATCATCGCGGTGACACTGCGCTCTCGGATGAGCTGCAGCACCCGCTCGGTGTCGAACGAGCGCTCGAGCACGACTGTTGCCCCGCCCCACCACGCGAGCAGCGGCTGACAGTTCCAGGCAGCGACGTGGAACTGCGGCAGGACGGTGAGGACGACATCTCCCTCCCCCAGCGGCAGCGCGCGCCCGAGGGCCAGGTTGTTCCAGAAGCAGTTGGCGTGGGTGAGGATGACGCCCTTAGGCGCGGCCTCGCTCCCCGAGGTGAACACGATCAACAGTGGGTCATCGTCACGCACCGGTCGGGCTGGCCGCGGGTCGCGAGCCGGCGGAACGACGCGCTCGATCCCTGCGGTGCCCAGAGCCGTCATCAGCGGGGGCTCTGGCAGTTCGCGGATGGCCTCGCCTGCGGAAACGGCGAACTCGTCATCGACCACCAGCAGCTGCGGATCGCTGCGGCCGAGCGTGTCGACCAGTTCCCGCGTGCTCTGGCGCCACGAGAGCGGAACGAACGCGGCTCCGACCAAGGCGCATCCGAAGAAGAGCACGACGTGGTCGATGGAGTTACCCGCGAGCGTCGCGATGCGCGATCCCGGGCCGAAGCCTGCCCCGGCGAGGCTCCCGGCGAGTTCTCGCGCCCGGTCGGCCAGCTCGCCGTAGGTGATCGTCACCCCGCGATCGTCGATCGCAACACGATGCGGTGTGTGCGCGGCGCGCTCGACCAGCCACCGGCCGATCGTGTGCGACTCGTCTTGTACGTCGTTGCTCACGCTCGAACCTCCGAGGCACCGACCGCATCGGCATCTGCCTCCGCGTCGTCGATGCTCCGCAGACTATCGCGCACGTGACGTTCGCCGTGACGACGACGCCACCAGCCGTCGATCGTGCCGGCGATGCCGCCGGGCAGGAACATGACGACGATGATGAACAGCGCCCCGAGCAGGAACAGCGGCTCCGATAGGGGGATGCGCAGGAAGTCGGGCAGCGACGCGATGGCTTCAGAGCCGGCGAGCACTGTGAGCCGCTGATCGAGCAGGGTGTACAGCACTCCCCCGACGATCGCACCCCACCGGAATCCGACGCCACCGAGCACGACCATGACGAGCACCGTGATGGTGAGATCGGCCGAGACGGAGCGCGGAACTGTTCCCGACTGCAGCAGCATGTAGGCGACCCCGGCCAGGCTCGCGAGCACCGCGGCGATCACGAAGACGATGAGTCGCACCCTGTAGGGCCGCAGGCCCAGGACCCGAACGCGCTGCTCGTTCTCGCGGGTGGCCCGGGCGAGGTGACCGAGGCGAGAGGTATCGACCCAGAGCGTCACGAGGTACACGATCACCAATACCGCTAGGGCGAACCAATACAGGTTGCGCGTGTTGATCACGCCGACGAGGAAGTCGGGAACCTGCTCGGTGTTTAGGCTCAGCCCCTCCTCACCGCCCGTGATCGCGGAGTTGCGGCGGACGAGCACGGAGCCGGCCTGCGCGAACGCGAGCGTGACCATCGCGAAGGGGATTCCCGAGACGCGCATGGCGACCGCGCCCGTGACGAAGGCGATGATCATTCCTCCGATCAGGGCCACGAACACGCCGGGGAACAGGGGTACCCCGAAGTGCTCGAGCGCGATGCCGAGGCCATAGGCACCGGCGCCGAAGTAGAGGGCGTGCCCGAAAGACAGCATCCCGGAGGTCCCCAGCAGCAGGTTGTACGACAGTGCGAGCGAGGCGAACACCATGCACAGCGAGAGCAGCGCGAGGGTGCCGGGCTGGTAGGTGGGGGTCGGAAGGATGCCGGGAATCGAGATGTTCAGCAGCGGCAGAACCGCCATGAAGATCACGAGCCCGACGCCGACGAGGGCCGGCCAGTATCGACGGATGCTCATGCCTTCCTCCCGAGAAGTCCAGAGGGTCGTACGAGCAGCACGACCGCCAGCAGGATGACGACGATGAAGTCTCCGGTGCCGCCGAGGTAGAAGTTCGCGAACTGCTGCAGCACGGCAACCAGCACGGATGCCACCGCCGCCCCAGTCAGCGACCCGAGGCCGCCGACGACCGTGACGATGAACGCGAAGATCAGCAGCGTCGATCCGAGGTGCGCCGAGACGAAGGTCGAGTAGTGCATCGCCAGCACGCCGCCGATGCCGGCAGCTGCCCCACCGATCGCGAAGACGAGTGTGAACGAGCGCCGGACGTCGATCCCGAGCGCCGTCACCATCGAGCGGTTCTCGACGCCGGCGCGGATGATCATGCCGTACCTCGTCTTCTTGAGGAACAGCACCAGTGCTGCCAGAACGAGTCCGGCGGCGAGCATCAGGATCCAGTACACGTTGGGGATGCGTGCACCGAGGATCTCGGTCGTTTCTTTGAGCCACGGCGGCCCCGAGATCGGAATGGCGTCAGTGCCCCACACCCCTTCGAACAGGGCGACGGCGGCGAACGAGAGTCCTACCGTGACGAGCACTTGCTCGATGTGTCGCTCGTAGAGGGGGCGGATCAGGACGAGTTCGGTGAGAGTCGCGAAAACGGCACCGACGGCGGCGCCGACCAGGATCGAGACCAGGAACGACCACCAGGACTCGGTCCCGAGCGCCTGCGCGACCATCCATCCGAGGAAGGCGCTGAGGGTCAGGAACGCACCGTGCGCGAAGTTGAGGACGTGCATGAGGCCATAGATGAGGCTGAGCCCCGAGGCGACGAGGAAGTAGAGGGCGCCGAGACCGACACCGGTCACGAGCGTCAGGATGATGGTGCTCACGAGTGCGCCTCCGAGGATGGTGCGGTTCCGGCATCCGCCTGCCGCTCGGCGTGGACACCGAGCAAGCGCTGGGTGAGGTCCTCGTCGTCGAGGATCTCGCGGGCGGGTCCGACGTGGACGACGCGGCCACTGTCGATGACGATCGCATCGTGCGCGAGGCGCTTCACGACCTCGAGGTTCTGTTCGACCAGCAGGATCGGCACCGTCTTGGCAGCCTCTTCGAGGGCGTCTGCCACCTCGGTGACGATCTTGGGGGCGAGGCCTTTGGTCGGCTCGTCGACCAGCAGCAGTTGGTTGTCGTTCATCAGTGCGCGGGCGACCGAGACCATCTGCTGCTGTCCGCCAGACAGCGTGCCCGCCATCTGATCGCGACGGTTCACGAGGTCAGGGAAGAGCTCGGCGACGAACTCGCGGCGCGGGTTGCGCTGCCGTTCGGCCAACGCAAGATTCTCGGCGACCGTGAGCTTGGCGAACACTTCACGGTCTTCCGGGACGTACCCGACGCCGCGCTGGACGATCCGGTGCGTGGGGAGCGCGTCGATCCGTTCGCCGGCAAGACGGACCTCGCCGCGGCGATGAATGAGTCCCAGGATGCCGCGCAGCGTCGAGGTCTTGCCGACGCCGTTGCGCCCGAGAACCGCGGTGATTCCGGTGGCCGGAACCGAGAAGGTCACGCTCTCGACGACAGGTTGCCCGGCGATCGAGCAGCGCAGGTCGCTGACGTCGAGGATGGCGCTCATGCGGCGTTCCCGAGGTAGGCGCTCTGCACGAGCGGGTTGGCCATGATCTCTGCGGGTGAGTCGAACGCAATGATCGAGCCGAAGTACATCACGGCGACCTTCTCAACGAGCCCCATCAGCACGTCGATGTGGTGTTCGACCATCAGAACCGTGCATCCGGTTCTCTCCTGCAGCTCACGGATGTTGTCGACCAGGCCCGCGACATCGCCGGATGCCACGCCGGCCATCGGCTCATCGAGCAGCACGATCTTCGAATCCATCGCCAGGAGCACCGCGATCTCGAGCTTGCGCTTGTCACCGTGCGAGATGTCTCCCGCTGGCGTCAGGAGCTTGTGTGTCAGGCCCACTTCCTCGAGGTTCTGCAAGGCGCGCCGGGTTGCGGCATCCTTGCTCGCCGGAAAGTGGAAGAGCGAGTAGTCGTGCCCGACAGCCACCTGGGCGGCGAGCCTCACGTTCTCGAGCACGCTGAGCTTGGGAAACAGGCTCGAGGTTTGGAAGGTGCGCCCCAGCCCCGCCCGCGCCCGGGCGGGCACAGACATCCTCGTGATGTCTTCACCGTTCATCAGAACCCGACCTGCTGTGGGGGTCATGATGCCGGAGACGACGTTGAACAGCGTGGTTTTGCCCGCACCGTTCGGCCCGATGACGCCTACCAGGGAACCCGGGGCCACATCGAGGTCGACATCCTTCAGAATTGTCGCGCCGCCGATCTGCAGACCCAGCTTCTCCACCCGCAGGGCAGAGGGAGCCGGATGCTGCGCGGGCGCGGACGGAACCGGAGTGCTCATTGGTTCTCGGCCTTACTGCGCTTCGGCGGGGGCTACCGCGTCGGCAGACACCGTGTCGATCAGCTCGGGAACGAAGCTGCCACCGTCGGCGACGAGCTTGACCTGGTACATCTCCTGCAGCAGCGCGTGGTCACCCGCGCGCACAGTCAGGGTGCCCTTCGGACCGTCGAAGGAGTAGCCCTCGAGGGCCGCGATCATCGCATCGACATCACCCTGGCCCTCGTCGATCGCGTGAACGATCATGAGCGCCGCGTTGAAGCCGTCGGGGCTGAAGAGATCGGGCGTGCAGCCGTCCTCTTCGAGCAGGCTGATCATCTCGGTGTTGACGGCGTTGTCGGGGGCGCCGGGGAAGTAGTAGTTCAGGAAGTTGATCTTTTCCGAAGCCTCACCGTACGCGCCGAACGTCGCGGAGTCGCCGAGGCCGGTGACCACCGGAATCGCGTCGAGCACACCCTGCTGGCTCATCGCCTGCCACATCGCGCCCGAGGTGGCACCTGCCCATGCGACGAAGACGAGGTCGGGGTTGCCTGCGAGCACCTGCTGCGCGAACGGTGTGAACTCCGTGACGTCCTCGGCAACGAGCACCGAGTTGACCGTCGCACCCTGGCCACCGAGGATCGACTCGACCGCGGCGACGTTGCCCTGACCGAACGCGGTGTCTTGCGCGAAGACGGTCACCGTCTTGCCTTCGATGTCGTCGAGGAAGGTGCCTGCCGTCGCAACATCCTGCGAGCTCTGGCGACCCGAGCGGAACGTGTAGTCATTGATGCCGGTGATCCCGTCGGCCGCCGCAGGACCGGAAATGTAGAGAACCTTGTTCTGTTCGGCCTGCTCCGCAACCGCCAGCGCCACACCCGATGATGCCGTGCCAGCGATGATGTTGACGCCGTCACCGATGAGTTCTTTCACGGCGGTCACAGCCTTGTCGGGATCGCCGGCGTCGTCGCGGTATTCGACGTTGATCGTCGTGCCGTTGATCTCGTTCGTCCCGTCGGTCGCGTACGACATCCCGGCGCGGAAACCGCACAGGTACTGCTCGCCGTAGCCGGCAAGTGGACCGCTTTCGCTCGAGACGATGCCGACAGTGACCTCGGAGGGTCCCGCCGTCTCGCTGCCACCGGCGTCGCCGCCGTCGGCCTGCGGCGCACAGGCCGCCATAACAAGGGCGCTGGTGGCGACCACCGTGCCCAGGAGCAACTTCTTCGTAACCCGCATGTGCGTGCCTTTCACCGTTGGAAGGGGCATACCTGAAAGCTGATTCAGGTGGCACCTACAGTAGGTCACGGAGTGGCGCGGGGCAAGTCGTGGCAGCGGGATGTCGGCATCCGTTACCCATTCGCGACCGATCGCATTTACATACCTGCGTTATATATCTGAGGTATATAGTCGAGACCGTGACAGACCCCGGCCCCATCGAGACGATCATCAGCGCGGCCTACTCACTGGGTCGCATCGCGGCACACCGCACCGGAAACGACACCCCCGCGGCGCAGTGGCGGGCTCTTGCCACCCTGGAGCGGGAGGGCGCGCTTCGGATCGGCGAACTGGCTTCGGCCGCGCGAACGACGCAGCCCGGGATGACGCGCTTGATCGGCCAGATGGCGGATGAGGCGCTCGTGACCCGCTCCCCTGACCCCGACGACTCACGCGCGACCGTGGTGCGCATCACCGCGGATGGGCGAGGAGCCCTTGCGCGCTGGCGGGCACAGCTGAGCGAGACACTCGCACCCCTGTTCGCCGATCTCACCGAAGACGACCGTGCCGCGCTCGAGCGCACTGCTCAGCTGCTGCGCGAACGCACGATCGAGGTCCCCCTCAACACATCAGGACGGAACCAGTGACCGCATCCACCCACGCCCCGACATCCGCCGCGTCGGTCTGGCGCCAGCCGGCACAGGTGTGGGCCGTTGCGTTCGCCTGTGTCGTCGCGTTCATGGGAATCGGCTTGGTCGACCCGATCCTCCCGGCGATCGCCGCCTCGCTCGACGCGACACCCGTGGAGACCGAGCTGTTGTTCACCAGCTATCTGCTGGTCACGGGGCTTGCGATGCTCGTGACCAGTTGGGTCTCGAGCCGGATCGGCACCAAGGCCACCCTCATGACGGGGCTCGGCCTCATCGTGGTCTTCTCTCTGCTGTCGGCACTGTCCGGCAGCGTCGACGCGATCATCGGCTTCCGCGCCGGCTGGGGGCTCGGCAATGCCCTGTTCATCTCCACTGCTTTGGCGACGATCGTCGGGGCGGCCGCAGGTGGCAGCGGCGCGGCGATCGTCCTCTACGAAGCGGCGCTGGGCCTCGGAATCGCGATCGGGCCGCTCCTCGGTGGTCTTCTCGGCGAGGTCAGCTGGCGCGGGCCGTTCTTCGGGGTGGTGGTGCTCATGGCGATCGCCTTCATCGCGGTCGCCGTGCTCGTGCGCGGGACCGGTGAACGGCGAACCCCCATCCCCCTGTCGGCACCGATACGGGCGCTACGCACCCCCGCCCTTGCCGTGCTTGCTGCCGCCGCCCTGTTCTACAACATCGGGTTCTTCATCCTGTTGGCCTTCTCGCCGTTCCCGCTCGGCTTCGGAGCGATGGGGATCGGGCTGACCTTCTTTGGCTGGGGCGTTGCACTCGCGATCACGAGCGTCTGGGTCGCGCCTGCGCTCGCGCGACGGATGCCTCGCACAGCGATCATGCAGACCGTGCTGGCACTGCTTGCCGTCGACCTGCTGGTCGCCGGGCTGCTGGTCGAGTCGGCGGCGGCTCTGGTCACCTGCATCGTCGTCGGCGGGCTTCTACTCGGCGTCATGAACACGGTGCTCACGGAGTCGGTCATGGAAGCAACGGACCACCCGCGGGCCGTCGCGTCGTCGGCGTACTCTGCCGTGCGTTTCCTCGGTGGTGCGGCCGCTCCCCCGCTGGCCGCCCTGCTGTGGCACGCGTTCTCGGCGAGTGTGCCGTACTACGTCGCCGCCGTCGCGGTGCTGCTATCGGGGCTGATCATCCTGCTCGGGCGAGGGGCCCTTACCCGCATCGACGGTCACGTCGCCGACGCGCAGGAGGAAGGTGCGGCAGTGCTCATCGGAGACGCCGGCTGAGGCATCCTGCGGTTAGGTCCGCCCGCAGACAGAAATGCGGCCCGGGGAGAAAACTCTCACCCGGGCCGCCCTCTTCGCGATTACCCGAATACCGCGAAGGTGTTGCTCTGGTAACGAACCTACCCTTGGCGCGCGCTATGCGAACGCTATGTGAGAGCACTCTCACGCGAGGCGGACGGATGCGTCTTTCGCATCGCGGAAGGAATACGCGACAGTGACGGCAATGTGGTGCACCCCCAGGGACTTGAACCCTGAACCCACTGATTAAGAGTCAGTTGCTCTGCCGATTGAGCTAGAGGTGCGGAGGTTTGCGACGGGCAGATTGCACGGCGAACCGAGGGTCAACTCTAGCATCACGATTACGTCACCGGGAAATCGCGGGAGGCGCGGCCGCCTATCCTTGATCCTGTGATGTCCCTCCCCGCGATGAACAGCTTCGACGCACCGTTCAACGGCGATCTTTCGGCGGAGCTCGACGTCGCACTCCGACTCGCGGATGCCGCCGACGCGGTGTCGATGGCCCGCTTCGACGCGGCTGATCTCGACATCCGTGTCAAGCCTGATGCCACGCACGTGACGGAGGCCGACCTTGCCACCGAGCGGGCCATCCGCGACATCCTCGAGGCCGAACGCCCCTCAGACGGGATCTTCGGCGAGGAATTCGGGTCGTCGGGCGACGCGGCGCGGCAGTGGATCATCGATCCGATCGACGGGACGGCGAACTACCTCAAGGGCATCCCGATGTGGGCGACTCTCATCGCCCTCGCGATCGACGGCGTTCCCCGCGTCGGCGTCGTGAGCCAGCCCGCGATCGGGCGCCGCTGGTGGGGCGCCACCGGACTCGGCGCGTGGACGGCGACGCCATCGGGCGAGGCGACTCGGCTGCAGGTTTCCGACGTCGACGCCCTTGACCGGGCAAGCGTCAGCTTTCAGAGCATCGGGCAGTGGGACGAGGTCGGCCGCGTCGACGACCTCATCCGCCTGACCCGCGCCGTGTGGCGTGATCGTGGATACGGCGACGCCTGGCCCTACATGCTGCTGGCCGAGGGCCGGCTCGAGATGGTCGCCGAGTTCGGCGTCAAAGAGTATGACATCGCTCCCTACGTCCCGATTCTGCAGGAGGCCGGCGGCCGGTTCACGGCTGTCGACGGGACCCACACGCTGAGTGATCGGTCCGGGATCGCCACGAACGGCATCCTGCACGACGCCTTCATCGACCTGCTGCGTGGCGACGAGGCGGCGTCATGACCTCCCGAGCGCCGCGGGCGGCGCTGCTGGCACCGATCCTGCTCGCTGCACTTGCGCTCGCTGCGTGCTCGACAACCCCCACTCCGGAGCCCACGTCGGCAACCACCGAATCCGCCCCGCCCGCAGGGCCAATCGACACCCCAGATGCCTCCCCCAGCGCGACCGCGGAGGCATCAGCACCGACGTGCGACACCCTCATCTCCTCCTCGCTCGTCGACGAACTCACCAGCTACGGGTGGACCTCACGCGCCGATGACTTCCTCGTCGGCGCGACGGTCGTCGAGGGAGGCCTGCAGTGCACGTGGGCGGACTTCGACGGGCCCGCGACCGACAACCTGCTGCTCTTCGGGTGGGCACCGATCGCCAGCAGCGAGGCAACGCGCCTGCAGACCGAACTCATCGGTCAAGGCTGGCTGCGCGAGGACGGCGCCCAAGGCACCTACATCACGACAGACCCGCAATACGCCGTCGCGGTCGATGAGGACGGGTACGGCATGACCTACCTGTTCGGCGACGGATGGGTGACTGTGGCACTGACCAAGCAAGGCCTCGTGCTGATCGAACGACCCGACGCGTGAGTTCGCTCCGGTTGAGGCGCGCGCCGTTCCGATAAAGTCAGAGCACTGTCGCCTGACCCGAACGGACGGCATCGATGCCCGGACTGTCCCGCCGCCACTTCCTTACCGGCGTTGCAGCGCTCGCTGCCGCCACCGGACTGAACGTCGACGTGCTCGGACGCGGTCTTGCGGCGCGCGCGCAGACCACCGCACAGACCGCTGCCGGCATCCCGACGACCCTGCAGCAGACGATCCTGCAGGGCAGCGTCATCCAGGGGTCCTACCGGGGACTCGTGACCGGGCCGGGCGAGCCGTACATCCCTCGTCTCGACATCCTGCGTGCCGCGCCCGCGGGCGCGCGCACGACGGCACGACGCTCGCTGCTGTACCTCGGGCACCTCTCTGACCTCCACGTCATCGACGCACAGTCCCCCGGCCGCATCGAGCCGATGATCGTGCAAGACCACTCGGCGTGGGGCTCGGCCTTCCACCCGCAAGACCCCCTGAGCCCGCATGCGACAGCAGCAATGGTGCAGGCATTCTCGGATGCCCGGTACAGCCCTCTCACGGGCGCGCCGATGAGCGCCGCGATCGTAACCGGCGACTCCGCCGACATGCACTCGCACACGGAGCTGCGGTGGTACATCGATCTCATGGACGGCCTGAGCGTCGATCCCGCCTACGCGAGCTCGAGCTACCAGGGTGTGCAGGCCTGGGCCGAAGCCACGTGGGCGTACCGTCCCAGCGACCCGAGCGGCGGAGCCTTCGGCGACTACGGCTTCCCGCAGCTTCCGGATCTGCTCTCGCAGGCGATTGCGAAGCCCGTCGATTCCGTCGGGCTCCCCGCTCCCTGGTACGCCGTGTATGGAAACCACGACACCCTGCTGCTTGGCACGTTCAACCTCAGCCCGCAGCTTCACGCCCTGGCGATCGGCGCACAGAAGTCGTACGCGCTCGAGGGCACCGCAGGGATGGCGCTCGGCGGGTGGGCCGCTGCGACCGGCATCCTGCAACAGGCGGTCGATGCGCTGGGGCTCGCGTGGGGTCGGCCCGGCTTCAAGGAGGTCGCTGCCAGCCCCGAGCGCTACCTGTTCGAACAGCGCGACTTCATGGCCGAGCACTTCAACACCCAGCCGACTCCCGGACCCGTCGGGCACGGCTTCACCCAGCACAACCTGGACTCGGGCGAGACCTGGTGGTCGGCCGACCTGTCGCCCAACGTCCGCGGCTTCGGCCTGGACACCTGCAACCAGGTCGCGGGGCCCGACGGCGGTGTTCCCGAGGTGCAGTTCCGCTGGCTCGAGGCGCAACTGCAGCAGGCGCAGGCCGAGAACAAGCTCGTCCTGATCTTCAGCCACCACAACAGCCTGACGCTCGAGAACAAGGCGCAGCGGTTCGATGACCCGCAGAAGCTCTATGGCGCCGAGGAATTCGTGGCGATGCTGCTGAAGTACCCCGTCGTGATCGGGTGGCTCAATGGCCACACCCACCTGAATCAGATCCTCGCGCACTCGGACGGCGAGCGCGGCTTCTGGGAGATCACGACGGCATCCTGCATCGACTTCCCGCAGCAGCAGCAGGTGGTCGAGATCGTCGACAACCGCGACGGCACGCTGTCGCTGTTCACGACGGTGCTCGATCACGCCTCCCCCGCCGTTCCCGGATCCAGCGGCAGCGTCGCCGACCTCGCCTCTCGCTCGCGCGAATTCGCTTCCAACGACTGGGCCGAGAGTCCGATGATGCGTCGTGGCTCACCGCTGGATCGCAACACCGAGCTGCTCCTGAAGGCTCCGTTCGATCTCTCGCGAATCACGGATGCTGCGCTCGAGAAGCAGCACTTGAGCGAGAACGCTCGGATCCTGGCCTATGAGACGGAGCGTGGGCTATGAAGCGGCGACTGATCGCGGCATCGGTGCTGGCGGCGAGCATGGTGGCGGTGGCGGGATGCTCGCAGGTCGAGGCACTGGCTCCCGTCGGCGGCAACCACATGACCGAGATCCGGTACGCCGCTATCGACATCCTGCTCGCGAAGAACATCGACGTGCTGGTCGCGCCGGTGTGTGAGCAGGACGGTGAGGCGGTGTCGTGCACGGGTGAGACCGCGGACGGCCAGTCGATCACCGTCACCTCCCCCGCCGATGCAACCGACACCGTCACGGTGACGGTTGGCGACGAGGCGATCTATAACGGGAAGTACTGGGACATCCTGGATGACGCCGTGCGAGGTGACCTGTGAGCACGTGGATGCTGCTCGGACGCACCTGGCGGGTATGGGCGCCGGTCGCCCTGCTGAACACCGCGGTGCAGGCGCTGCTCGTGGTGCCGTTCGTGACGCCCGCGGCATACGTCGTCTTCGTGCTGCTCGCGCTCGCTTCGCTTGCCGGTGTCGTGGCCAGCGTCGCGCTGGTTGCTGCGGGGTTCCGGTCGGCGCTCGGCGGCGGCGGGCGGTGGCCGAGCTGGGGCGAATGGCTTGCGGTGCTGCTGCTCACGGTCGCCGTCTCAGCGAGCGCTCTGGTCGCCTCGTGGCTCGTGATTCCCGCGCTCGTGGTCGCCGCCATCCTGCTGCCTGCCGTCTTCGGGGTTCCGCAGCGCACCGCCTGGGGCTTCGGCTTGTTCGCACGGGCGCCGCTGCGCGGCATCCTGCTCACGCTCATGACGCTCGCCCTCGTGGCGCTGCTGTGGTTCGCAGCGCTCATGTTCGGCTTCTTCGTCACCGGCTGGGTCGGCGCGGCGCTCACCTGGCTGGTCTTCGGCCTGGTCGGCGCGTTCATCCTCGCGACGTGGTTCGCCACGCCGCGCCGCGACCGCGCGTGATTAGCCGCTAACGGATGCCTGCATCGGTGTGATCGAGAGATCGACCGACCCGAATGGGAAGGGGAAGACAAATCCCCACTCGCCGTCGGGGCTCGAGTCGCGAATGGGGACGAGCCCGAACCAGACGAGCGAGACGACCAGCGACACCGCGGCGATAGCGAGGATCACAATGGTCGCGCGGTCGAGAATCCGCAGCGCCGCGGGCGGAAAGTGTCAAGGCGGGTGAGACAGATTCCGTCAGGCGGTCTGTATGAGGGCCTCCTGTGAGGGCTGGTTGATCCAGGCGGCCTCGGGCAGCTTGGGCGCCTGGGGTCGGCGGTGGCCGAAGCGC
>Ga0209958_1000534_pt1 | contig 61932 bp, 60 predicted proteins | sample ThiBio_inoc_plan_FD_183942 | JGI IMG/M metagenome (GOLD analysis project Ga0209958, IMG submission 183942) | Wastewater bioreactor microbial communities from Cape Town, South Africa - Thiocy_inoc_plan (SPAdes) | ecosystem: Engineered > Bioremediation > Thiocyanate > Unclassified | place: South...
AGTTTGCTGGCGACAATAGCAAGAGTGAACCACCTGATCCCTTCCCGAACTCAGAAGTGAAACCTCTTAGCGCTGATGGTAGTGTGGCACTTGCCATGTGAGAGTAAGTCATCGCCAGCTTTTAAATCTAAACACCCCCAACCTAACCGTTGGGGGTGTTTTTTATTGGAAAGAGAAAAACGGGGAGAAGAAATTGGCTAAAATCGGTTAAATCATTCTCAAAACTAAAAATACAATGAAAATTTCTTTGCTCGTAGATCACCCAGAAGCGATTGGAAAAATTGCAAAGTGGTACTATAACGAATGGGCTTATCTCTCTTTACAGATTACCGAAGAAATGATGCATCAAAAGGTGCTGGAAAAAGCAGCTAATCGTGATGTTATTCCTTTAGCAATCGTAGCTCATCATGAAAATGAATTGATCGGTGCCTTAGAACTGAAGCTACGAGAGAATAAAAACTATCCAGAATATGAGCATTGGATCGGTGGGATTTTTGTTGATCCTTTATGGCGAGGACAAGGTGTTGCCAGCCGAATGATTACTATGGCAAAAGAAAAAGCCAGAGAATTAGGCGTAACCATGCTGTATTTACAATGTGAAAGCCATAATATTTCACTCTACCAACGACATGGTTTTAAAGTGTTACATCAAGCCAATCACCATACGGTAGAAGCAACTATTATGAGATATCAACAATAAGAATTGCGAAGTTATGACTTTGTTTGGAGATACGATGGAACAAAAGTTATTTCAAGCTGCGAAAGTTTTTATGGAGAGCCGTTATCCTAAAGGCTGGGGTGGTGTTGCTGCACTCGCCACTGAGAGTGGTAAAATTTTGATTAGTGTTGCTCCTGAAACACGAAATGATGCTTTATCACTTTGTATGGAAGTCGGGGCATGCTTGGAGGCACATAAAATCAATGAAAAAATTACACATTCCCTCTGTATATGTAGAGCGTCGGAACATTCAAATATTCTAATTTTAACACCTTGTGGAATCTGCCAAGAGCGTCTTTCCTATTGGGGAGGAGATGTTCTAGTGGCAGTGAGTACAGCTGAGAACAAATTATTATTTAAATCCTTAAGAGAAGTGATGCCCTACCATTGGTCGATGGTGAATGGAGTACAGCTTTGATGCGGTATAAGCAAAAGTTGTCCGTATTTAAAGAATTAGGATAGTAAGTATATGCTGAGTTATCGTCTTCTCTGCTCTGATAGTGAAACTGATATAGCCAGTATCCAAGCTGTATTTGAGGCTACTCCAAATTACTTTAAACTTATTCAAGGATATAGCGCAGATAAAAATGCTGCTCGAAACGATCTAAAAGCTGTGCCTAGCGGACATCCATTTACTGCAAAGTTTTTTTACGCGATTTATCATAAAGAACAGATGATTGGTTGTATGGATATTCTGCAAGGTTATCCCGAGTCATCAATAGTATTTATTGGACTGCTATTGTTTATAGAGTCTCATCCAGGTTTAGGCTATGGCACGCAAGCAGTCCATTTTATTTCGGGTCTTGCTCATGTTTGGGGATATGATCGCTTGAGAATTGCAGTGGTTCAATCAAATGAACCTGCATTTTCATTTTGGTCAAAGGAAGGTTTTGTAGAACTTTATCGTAAAGAACTCAGTGAATATGTTGCTCCTGTCATTGTTATGGAGAGACTGCTAACTTTTAAATGAGAGGAACTAAATGAAACTCAACTCTTTTTCACCACTCCCTGAAGATGATGAAGAATTACATCTTCCTGAGCTGGTGTATTGGGCATCCCTTGGTGATGTGGAACAAGTCGAACAGTTATTGGCAGAGGGGATAGACCCAAACCAGACCGATGAAGAAGGCTATAGTGCACTACAGGCTGCTGCTGAGAACGATCATTTGTCCGTAGTGAAGCTGTTGGTGAGTAAAGGTGCAAACGTGGCTTATAAAAGTGAATATACGGCATTACAGCTTGCAGAAATGGCAGAGCATAGCGAAGTGGTTGCGTATCTTAAAAGTCTTTAAATCACCTATAAAAATGATAGATAAAAAGAAGCCCCATCATCCTGACGGGGCTTCTTCATATTCAGTTTATGTCGTTGATATCCTATTAACGACCACGTCCTGTGTGTTTTATTATTCTCAATGAGACTTCCTGTCTCTCTATGATTTGTATGATAGGTGAAAAGTTTAGGTTAGGATATTCGTCAATCGCGGCGATTGTTGTAGGTTTTAGCGTACATTGATGTGGCGGTCTTCAATGATTGCCCATAAAAAACGGAATCTACTGATTCCGTTTTTACTTAGCTCGAACCTTAGAAATGGATGTCTAAGCCGATATAAGGACCTTTGAAATTAAATTTAAGGTCATTTTTTTCGTAATCATCTAGTTTGACATCCAAGATACGGTAGCCTGCTTTTAAGCCAACATCGACCAAGAGATTGTCAATAAAGTTGTATTGTAGTTCGGCTTGCGCGTCGGTGATTTTAGCGTCGTTAAAGTTGCTATATAACAACTCAGCTTTAGCGCTTAAGCCTGTGAAAGGTAGTTTTACCCCAGCTGATCCATAAATCACAGGAACCGTTTTATCGATATCAGTTTTGCTTAAGCCAAGTGTTTTTACATCACCATTGAGGTTAGTGGCACCTAGACCAACATCTGCATTTACGATAGTGTCTAAGATTTCATAATACAAAATGAAGTCGGTGTGATCGATATTTAAATCATAAACTGGCTGACCTGCAACTTCATTTTCAGTTTGTGATTTTAAATTTACATAGCGAATTTTTGCATTTGGAATCAGTGGAATCGGGTGTTCAAATGCAAGCGAAACTTGTGCAGAACCTTTACGATCAAGGTCTTGATCTGGTGCAGAAGTTTGCGCAGCCATATTGGCTTCGCCATCGTAATTCCAATAGCTAAGATCACCTTTTACACCAATCATATCCGCTTGCGCCAGACCACAAAAGCTTGTCCCTAAAGCAAGCATTGATATTTTTAATATTTTCATTGCATTGTCCTAATCAGTATCAAAAACCGTAATGAATTGTTGTGAATTCATCAGCGAATGGGCGAATCATATAGTGATCTTGGAAAATATGCAGTAGTCTAATTTTAAATTTTTATAACGGGATCAAGAATAATGACAGATACAACAAGCGTGCGGGATTATCCACTGTATGTCGCGGGAAAAGCGGTAAGCACGGGGCAATGGCTTGAAGTACATGATAAGTATCGAAATACCGTCTATGCACGTGTTGCTGTGGCCGATGCCAAAGTGCTCGAAAAAGCTATTTCTGCTTCAGTCAAAGCAGAACAGGAAATGGCAGCATTAAAGCCCTTTCAAAAACAACAGATCTTATTGCATTGTGTAAAGCGCTTTAATGAACTGCGTGAAGAATTGACGGACATCCTGATTGCAGAAGGTGGCAAGCCACGCGGGGCAGCGAGTGCCGAAGTTGAACGTTTGATTAATACCTTCCAATTGGCAGCAGATGCGGTGACGCAGCTCGATGATGGTCGCATGTTACCCTTGGCGGTGACACCTGCAGCAGCCCGCTTTCGTGGCATGGTCAAGCATGTGCCAATTGGCGCGATTTCCTTAATCAGTCCATTTAATTTCCCTTTAAATCTGGTGGCACATAAGATTGCGCCTGCGATTGCAGCAGGTTGTCCTTTTGTTTTAAAACCTGCCAGTTTGACTCCGATTAGTGCCTTAATGATCGCCAAAGTGTTAGCTGAAACAGATCTACCTAAAGGTTCATGGTCGATCTTGCCGTGTGACCGTCAAGCAGCAGATATTTTGGTAACCGATGATCGCTTTAAATTACTCAGCTTTACGGGGTCGGATCAGGTTGGCTGGGACATGAAAGCGCGTGCAGGGCGCAAGAAAGTCACCTTAGAACTGGGCGGTAATGCTGCGGTTCTGATCGATGCAGATACCGTGATTGATGAGGCACTTATAGATCGTTTGATCAGTGCCGCTTATGGGCATGCGGGGCAGGTCTGTATCAGTGTACAGCGGATTTTAATTCATGCTGATATTTATGTGGAAGTAAAAAAGAAACTGGTCGCCAAATTGAAAAAAATCAAAGTGGATGACCCCGCTTTAGCAACCACATTGGTTGGGCCAATGATTAAGGAAGCTGAGGCGGTTCGCCTAAAAAAATGGCTGGATAAAGCCGAGAAAAAAGGAGCAAAAATACTGACAGGAGGAAGTTTACAAGGCATGTTGTTTGAACCTGCTTTGCTGGAAAATGTAGATGCCAAGCTGGAAATCTATAAAGATGAAGCTTTTGGTCCTGTGGCGATCCTCGAAAAATTTAAGGATTTTGAACAGGGTATTGCCACCATTAACCAGAGTCGTTTCGGCTTACAGGCAGGCGTCTATACGCAAAATCTGAATAAGATGCTATATGCATGGGATCATTTACATGTTGGAGGTGTGATTATTAACGATGTCCCAACGTTCCGTGTCGATAATATGCCTTATGGCGGGGTGAAGGATTCTGGCCTTGGTCGGGAAGGGATTCATTCTGCGATTCGGGATATGCAAGAGGAAAGATTATTAGCCATCAAACAATAAAAAAGATTGTGGCCCAAGCGGAGTTTTAGCTTCGCTTGATTGTTTTATGTACTTGATTTTTATAAGTTGACTGCAAGGTCAAAATTACAGTCTGTTGAAAAATAATCAGTTGTTTAGAAAACACGATTTTTTCTTGCAGAATTTACAGTAAAAAGAAATAAAAACAGGTATTGTTCGGCTATTAAAAGCAGAAAAACAAAGCCCAATCTTTAAGGAAGATGGTTTGGTTTTTGCTTTGTTTGTCCATGCAAACGGAGACCCACAAGGTTGAAATTTCATGCAAGCAAAACAAGATTTTTTATGGCACTTTTCATGTCTGTTGGATAATAAAAACCTAACACAGCATGGAATGGCCAGCAGGACAACTTAGGTGTTTTATGGCAGATTCTCGTGAAAACTGGACATCACGATCTGGTTTTATTATTGCAGCTGTTGGTTCAGCTGTAGGTTTAGGTAACATTTGGCGTTTCCCTTATGTTGCTTATGAAAATGGCGGCGGGGCGTTTCTTATCCCTTATTTACTGGCGTTGATTACCGCTGGTTTACCTCTTTTATTCTTGGATTATGCAACCGGCCATCGTGCGCGTAATTCACCACCAAAAGCCTATCGTGCGCTATTTAAAGGCGGTGAGACACTGGGTTGGTGGCAAGTCTGTGTCTGTATCATTATCGGCCTATACTACGCCAGTGTACTGACTTGGGCGGGGAGTTATGTCTACTTCTCGATTGGTCAGGCATGGGGCAGTGACCCAGAAAGCTTCTTCTTTAATACATATTTGCAGACCTCGAAAGCCACAGGCTTCGATCTACAATTCGTGAGCCATTTGTTCTGGCCGATTGTTGGGATTTGGGCACTGACCTTAATCATTTTGTATGGCGGTGTGAAGAAGGGCGTTGAATTATCCAATAAGATTTTCATGCCGTTGTTATTTGTATTGTTTACGGTTCTTGTGATTCAATCCTTACGTTTACCAGGTGCGGTAGAAGGCTTAAATGCTTTCTTTACTCCGAACTGGTCAGCGATGATGAACTATAAAGTTTGGTTAGCTGCCTATGGTCATACTTTCTTCTCGTTGTCGGTTGGCTTCGGGATCATGGTGACCTATGCCTCTTACTTAAAACCTAAAACCAACTTAACTGGTTCAGGCTTGATCGTTGGTTTTGCCAACGCATCAACAGAGATTTTGGCGGGTATCGGTATTTTTGCTGCGTTGGGCTTTATGGCACATGCGGCAGGAAAAGAAGTACACGATGTTGTGAGTGGTGGTATTGGTCTAGCATTCATTGCATTCCCTAAAATCATTTCAAGTTTAGGGGCCGGTGCAGATTTATTTGGTTTCTTATTCTTCTCTTCGCTGTTTGTTGCAGGTATCTCTTCCATGGTGAGTATTTTGGAAGTGCCGATTGCGGCAATGCAGGACAAGTTGAAATGGGGCCGTACTAAAGCTGTAACGATTATTGGTGGTGGTAGTGCGCTGGTTTCAGTGATCTTATTCTCAAGTGTGAATGCGATTAAACTGGTGGATATCGTCGATCACTTCATCAATAACATCGGGATTATTGGTGGTGCATTGATTTCAATTATCAGTATTGCGTGGTTTAAGCGCTCAGCGTTGCGTGAATTGCGTGATCACGTCAACCGTATTTCGACGATTCAACTGGGCAAAGGTTGGGATTTCACCCTAACCGTAATCACTTCGTTGATTTTGTTAACCACCTTAAGCATGACCATATTTAATTTGGTGAAAAACGGTTACGATAGTTATAGCATGAGCTTACAAGGTGTATTTGGATGGGGCAGCGTGATTTTCTGTGCTGTCGTTGCACTTGTACTCAGCCGAATCAAAGATCGCTAGGAGAACAAATATGAATACTTCAGCAATCGTAATGATGGTGATTTCAATGGTGTTTTTATGGGGTGGATTGGCATTGTCTATTTTGCACTTAACCAAAAACCCAGAAGAACTGGATGAGGTTCTGGAAGAAGTCAAAGATCAGCATACGCTTTAAAACAGATTCAAAAAAAGCAGGCCTAAAGCCTGCTTTTTTATTTTTGATTTATGCCAATTTTTTGATTCGGCAATAATAGAAGCCATCGCCAGCGTGTGCAGATGGTAATAATTGACGACCATAAGTCTGCTCAATCCCCCAATCGGCATTGATTTTGATTTCTTCTGCATCCGCATATTCTGCAAAGAATGCCGCCATTTGCTGCTCATTTTCAGCTTTTAGAATCGAACAGGTGATATATAGCAAAGTGCCGCCGACTTTAAGCTGTTGCCACATCTGCTGCAAAATCTGCTGTTGTAATGCAACGGTTTGCGCGATATCGGTCGACTGTCTGAGCAGACGAATATCGGGATGGCGGCGAATCACGCCTGTCGCGGAACAAGGGGCATCCAGCACAATACAATCGACCAGTTGCTGTGCCTGCCACGTGGTGGCATCAGCCGTTACAATCTCAACATTGTCCTGATCTAGGGCAAGACGTTCTAAATTTTCAGAAACACGTAATAAACGTTTGGCATCATGATCAAGTGCAATCATTTTTTTCGGGTTAAAGCGCTCAAGGATATGCGCAGTTTTACCCCCTGGGGCAGCACAGGCATCGACAACAACTTTGTTATCTAAGTTCGTTAAAAGCGTGGCGCACAATTGGGCATGTTCATCTTGAACAGAAAAACCACCTGCTTCAAAACCCGGTAAATGGGTAATATTGCCCGTTTGCTCCAAAACAATGCCCACATCTGAAAGCGTGCAAGGACGAGCATCAATTTGTTCTTCGTCCAAAATCTCTAAATATTCGTTACGACTAACTTGGCGTTCATTGACGCGCAAGGTCAGTGGTGCCACTTGTTTTAAGGCTTGGCATAGCGGCTCTACTTGCTCAGGCCAATCCTTTTTGAGTCGTTTGAATAACCAGCTCGGTAAACCATGGGTATGATTCAACGCGGTTTGAAATTCATCTGTTTCACGTGAAACACGGCGCAGAATCGCATTGACCAAACCACTCATTGGCTCAAAACCGAGTTGCTTGGCCGCATTTACAGTTTCTGAAATCGCAGCATGTACCGGAATGCGCGTACATAAAATTTGATATAAACCCAGATATAAACAACTTTCGAGTGCTTCATTGTCTAGTGGTTTTGTGAGCAAGGGTAAGGTAATGGCTTTTAACGAATACCATTGGCGTAAACAACCTAAAGTAAGCTCGTGATATAAACCACGGTCACGTTCAGAAACGATGTTGAGATGTTGATTCAAAACAGAAGACAAAGATTGCCCATTTTGAACCGCCAAAAGTGTTTTGATCACCTGCGCACGCAGATTTAAATTTTTTGCAGATGATTGATTCGATTGGCTCATGGGAGAATTTGTCCAATATGTAATTTTTGGGTTTGAGCAATTTGCACTGGATTTAAGGCTTTAGCACCTGGCCATTGCAAACTGGTTAAGCACACCGCGCTATTGTCGCCACAGGCAACATGCACGCCTTGTTTATCAATGGCAAGGATTTCACCGACTTGTGCATCGGTTGTGCTGAGCTGAGAAAGCATCGAGCCCCAAACACGTAAGGCATTGTTTTCATCCAGTTGGATAAAAGCCACTGGCCAAGGATTAAAAGCACGAATATTACGGTCGATTTGAACTGCATTTACAGTCCAATCGATACGCGCTTCGGCTTTGACTAATTTGTGCGCATAAACGGTCAGCGCCTCATCTTGCACTTCACGTTTTTCAATGAAATCCTGCAAGCTTTGTTCTGATTCAAGTACTGTACAAATCGCTTCTGCACCTTGAAGCGCCAATTTATCATGCAAGCTGGCAGAGGTGTCTTCGGCGGTGATTGGGCAGTAGGTTTTATACATCATATCGCCTGTATCTAAACCTGCCGCCATTTGCATGACGGTGATGCCCGTTTCAGCATCCCCTGTCGCGATGGCACGTTGAATTGGTGCAGCGCCACGCCAGCGGGGTAACAATGATCCATGGATATTTAAACAACCGTATTTCGGTGTATCTAACACCGCTTGCGGTAAAATCAAGCCATAGGCCGCAACCACCATCACATCTGCGCCTAGTGCAGCAAGTTCTTGTCGAGCGGCCAAACCGTCTTCGGTAGACGCTTTAAAATTCAAAGGTTGATAAACGGGTAAACCGTGTTCAAGTGCCAATTGTTTAACAGGTGATGGCGTTAATTTTTGCCCACGTCCTGATTTACGGTCAGGTTGGGTATAAACCGCAATGATCTGGTGGGATGTTTTTAATAATGCCGCCAATGCGGTTGCCGCAAATTCAGGCGTACCAGCAAAAATGATTTTCACAAATGGAATCCAAATAAAACTTATCTCAAATTATAAGCGAAAACACGACGAGTCCCTAATTCACGGGCTGAATTGCTTTTGTGCAAAAAAAGATAGGCCTGTTGGTCATCTGTTAAACGATAACTTGTAGTATGATGCAAAGAGCTCAGTATCATTTCGCCAGAGAGAAAGTCTTATTTTTCTCGAGCACACACTTGTTGGGAATACAAAATGCCTGATTATCGTTCGAAAACATCAACACATGGAAGAAATATGGCGGGCGCGCGCGGTTTATGGCGTGCGACCGGTATGAAAGATGAAGATTTTGGCAAGCCAATTATTGCGGTGGTCAACTCATTTACCCAATTTGTTCCTGGTCACGTGCATCTTAAAGATTTAGGTCAACTTGTTGCGAGAGAAATTGAAGCGTCTGGTGGTGTGGCAAAAGAATTTAATACCATTGCCGTCGATGACGGGATTGCCATGGGCCATGACGGGATGCTGTATTCACTGCCATCACGTGATTTGATTGCCGATTCTGTGGAATACATGGTCAATGCCCATTGCGCCGATGCCATGGTCTGTATCTCGAACTGTGACAAGATCACTCCGGGAATGCTGATGGCGGCAATGCGCTTGAATATCCCAGTGGTGTTCGTGTCTGGTGGGCCAATGGAAGCGGGTAAAGTTAAATTCCGTGGTGATGAAAAGGCCATTGACCTGGTAGATGCCATGGTGGTTGCAGCAGACGAAAGCTATACCGATGAAGAAGTGGCTGCGTTTGAACGCTCGGCATGTCCAACCTGTGGTTCATGTTCAGGGATGTTCACGGCCAACTCAATGAACTGCTTAACTGAAGCTTTAGGTTTGTCTCTACCAGGCAACGGTTCAATCGTGGCAACCCATGCCAACCGTGAAAAATTGTTCTTAAAAGCAGGTCGTTTAGTGGTTGAACTGGCGAAACGCTATTATGAACAGAATGATGACAGCATCTTGCCACGCTCAATTGCAACCAAAGCCGCATTTGAAAATGCTATGACTTTGGATATCGCAATGGGTGGTTCAACCAATACCGTATTGCATTTACTTGCTGCTGCACATGAAGCAGAAGTTGATTTCACGATGGATGATATCGACCGCCTGTCTCGTCAAGTACCAGTATTGTCAAAAGTTGCACCTGCAAAACAAGACGTGCATATGGAAGATGTACACCGTGCAGGTGGCATCATGGCGATCTTGGGCGAGCTAGATCGTGCCAACTTACTCAATACCTCATGCCCAACTGTGCACGAACCTACGCTGAAAGATGCCTTGGACAAGTGGGATATTATCCGCACTGAAGATGCAGACGTTTATGAGTTCTATCGTTCATCTCCGGGTGGTATTCCAACCCAAGTGGCATTCTCGCAGAACCGTTATTACTCAACTTTAGATGGTGACCGCGAAAAAGGCGTGATTCGTAATGCTGAACATGCGTTCTCTAAAGATGGCGGTTTGGCAGTCCTTTACGGCAACATCGCTCTAGATGGCTGTATCGTTAAAACCGCGGGTGTGGATGAGTCGATTCTTAAATTTACCGGTACAGCACGCGTTTTTGAAAGCCAAGATTCTGCGGTTGAAGCGATTCTGGATCATAAAATCGTAGCTGGCGACATCGTAGTGATTCGCTATGAAGGCCCACGTGGTGGACCGGGGATGCAGGAAATGTTGTATCCAACCAGTTACTTGAAGTCGAAAGGCTTAGGTAAGGATTGTGCTTTGATTACAGATGGTCGCTTCTCGGGTGGTTCATCAGGTTTGTCGATTGGTCACGTGTCTCCTGAAGCTGCTGAAGGTGGTGCAATTGGTTTGGTTGAAGATGGTGATACCATTCAAATCGATATTCCGAATCGTACCATTCATCTTGATATCGACGATGCAACTATGGCGCATCGCCGTACCGTGCAGGAAGCCAAGGGTTGGCATCCAGCAGAAGAACGTAAACGTAAAGTGTCTAAGTCATTGAAGATTTACGCAATGCATTCGACCAGTGCAGCCAAAGGCGCAGTACGAGTTTTGTAATCCCTTTCAGTCCCTCTTTCAATTAAGGGGGACTTTTTTGTTATTTTATAAGATACTGAACAGACTTATTGACTCACTTGTTCCAACCCAAGTTTGAGTATATCGATTCATATTTCACTTTATGACCATTAGAGGCGATCGACATGTCTTTGTTACGTCGTTGGTTTGATCCCATCCGATCGAGTTGGTTCTATCAGAAACCTTCACGTCAGGCGGTGTTACCCACGGAACAGGGTTTAAGCATTTACCTGCGTCTAGACGATGTTTATAGCTATCTTGCGGTACAACAACTGGATCAGCTCAATGAAATCCTGAGCGATGAGCTGAAACCGTTAAAAGTGATTATTTCGAGGCAGGACGCGGAGCCTCCGAATGGAATGTCCAAGCAGGAATGGCTCAGTTACTGTTTAAATGATGCCAAGATTCTGGCCAAGCAACATCGTTTTGGCTTTGATGACACTCCAGAAATTCCCAGTGCAGAAGCATTACAACAAGCTGAAACCATTCTTCGAAATACCCCCTTACGTGAACAGAACTTCTTACATTTACTGGAAGATGTGTTCCATATGCTGTGGCAGCAACAATACGGCAAATTACGTACCCTGTATGCCATGGCCAGTCGGCACCAAAGCCCTCAAGATTATCCTGAACGCATTTTTAAAGATGTGCCCGTTGCTGCCAGTTATTTCGAATTTGGTGAGCGTAAATACCAAGCGGTCGATGATTTATTGCGTTTGACCCGTCGTCTAAAACAGCAAAAACTGTTGACTGGAAATCCAATTTTCCTGATCAATCATATCGAATGGCGTGAGCATTTGATTAATGATGGTGAAGCGCTCAATGAAGTGCAGGCCATGCATCCCGAGTTAGATTTATATATCGCGCTTGAAGATCCAATGAGTTGGTTATTATTGGCTTATATTAAAGAAGAACTGGCCAATTATTATAATATTCAGCTAAAAGTCTATCCGTTGAGTTATCACGGACGGGATTGGTTTGACTGGAGTTTGGCAACCCGTGTTTCCAAGCGAACCCAAGTGGCATTTACGCCGTTCTGCCGTCCGACCAAGGAAGCGACGTATGAGATGGCACGACTGTTTTATAGTGTGCCTGAAGAACAGCAAGTCGATTGCATCCACCAGATTTTTGAAGGCGTGTGGACACGGGGGAAAGACCTCTCATTTAAAGCTCATTTTCAACGCATGCAAAAACGTTTAGAGATCGAGCACATCACTGAACAGGATGTCGAAGCTTTACTGCAGCAGAACGATAAACTGTGTCAGCAAAAGCATCAGCCTGATTTTCCAGTGTTAGAATTGCGTATTGACGGGCAAAGTTATGTCTTTAATAGCCTGTATCGGGTCTGGATGATTGAAAGCATTCTCAGCAATGTGTTGGAAGATAAATATAGAACGGCCTCAAGCTCTGCCTGAGGCCTACTCCCAAAAATAAGAATAGGGCAAACTTGGCTTTTTTTCGTAGCATAACTCCGATGCAACATCGGAGATTCGGGCGTGACTTTTTTAGCAATTATTGTGATGGTATTTGTCTTTGCGGGCATGATTAAAGGCATGATCGGCTTAGGCTTACCTGCGGTCTCAATGGGACTGCTGACGATTGCCATGAGTCCATTTCAGGCTGCATCCCTGCTGATTGTTCCGTCCATGATCACCAACATCTGGCAGCTGTTTGCTGAGGGTCGGGTCTGGACCTTTGTGCGTCGTTTCTGGTCCTTACTGGTCGGTATAGTGGTTGGATCGATCTGGAGTTTTTTACCCACGTTAAGCCAAAGCCATGGGCAAAGCAGTGAAATTCTCTTGGGGACGATGCTGATACTGTACGGGCTTTATGGCCTATGCGTTAAGAATCTACCTCATTTGGGCAAATATGAGCGTTGGCTCTCACCCGTTGTTGGTTATATCGGTGGGGCGGTGACCGTAGCGACAGGTGTGGTGATTATTCCCGTGGCACCTTATTTACAGTCTTTGCATTTAAAACGGGATGAGCTGGTTCAGGCTTTGGGCTTGACCTTTACCGTGTCCACCATTTGCCTTGCCGTGTTTTTACAGCATAATCCAATGGCAGGCATCACCCTCGATTATCGCCTATCGGTTGTGGCGTTGGTCGCAGCTTTAATTGGCATGTGGTTGGGTAAAAAAATCCGCTATCAATTGAATGAGCAACGCTTCCGCCGCCTATTTTTTATGGGATTGGTCGCATTAGGTGCTTATATGCTATCGCATTAATTGGGGGCTGAACTAAGGGCGATGTTGCAATAAAAAATCTGCAAACTGTTGATAAGTTTCGGGTAGTTGACTGAAATTCTGTGTTGCCAACAAAAGTTTCCGATTGGCCCATGCACCCATGAGTTGTACGGTGTGGAAATGATAATCTGGTGCTAAACGCTGTGCAGCGCGGGCAGGCATAATGGCGATACCAACACCTTTTGCCACCACTTCAGCAATCGCAGCGAAATTGGGCAAACGTAAACGGTATTGGATATTAAAACCGAGCAACTTGGCTTGGGTTTCGATGGATTGCTGCAAAGAATGATGCGGCATCAACCCAATAAAACCATAGTTTAAAGCCTCGACCAAATTCAATTGTGTGTATTGAGCAAGGGCATGTGAGGCTGGGCAAATCAGCACCAAGGGATCACTGGCAAATTCTTGGGTCTGCAAAGGGCGAATATCAAAGAAACTGGAAACCAAGCCGAGCTTGGCCATGCCTTTGCCGAGAGCTGCAATAATCTCTGAACTTTCAGCTTCATGCAGATCGATATTGATGTCAGGATGGCGCATCAGGTATTGCGGTAACAGCGGTGGCAGATATTCACTTTGTGCAGAGGAGTTGCACCATAGGGTTATGGATTCGGGCTGTTGCTGCCGAAAGCGTTGCATCTCTTGTTCAAGTTGGTCTTTTTGTCGGAGCAAACGTCGTGCATGTTCGGCTAAGGCATGGCCTGCACTGGTGAGCTCAACGCCTGTGGTCTGTCGAATAAACAGAGGTGTATCGAAATATTGTTCAAGTTTTTTGATGCGCTCACTGGCCGCTTGCAAGGAAATCGCAGAACGTTCCGCCCCTTTGGTCAGACTGCCTGTAGTGACGATATGCAGAAATAGTTGTAAATCAAAAAAATCAAAACGCATGATGGCAACGTATTGAAATATAAAAAGCCATCATACTAAACATCCCTTCAATAAAGATAGTGGACTTAAGTGCAGCAAAAACCGTTTTTGATGATGAGCGAAACGTTTAACCCTGATCTAAAGGATGATCTTTAAACAACTGCACGATCCATTCAATAAATACCCGTTGTCGGGGTGAAACCCCTATTTTTGAGGGGTAAAGCAAAGAAACGGGTAAAGAAGGGACAGCGTATTGGGTTAACACAGGGCACAGCTGACCATTTTCGATTTGCTTTAAATGACCATAACGTGGCACCTGAATAATACCAAAGCCTTGTTCTGCGGCAGCAGAGTAGGTGTGCGCCCCATTGACCTGAATTAAGGAACTTAGGTCATAAAACTCAAGCTGATGATTGATGATGAATTCTAAGGGAAGCGCTTTTTGTCGTGCGCTGGAGTAAAACCCCACCATAAAATGCTGTTTTAAATCACTCAGTGCGTTCGGTGTGCCGTATTTGTTGAGGTATTCAGGACTCGCGAGGGTGACTTGCGGGATCTGCCCCAAGGGTCTGACCACCAGTTCACTATTATTTAAATGACCAATCCGAATCACACAGTCGATGCCTTCTTTAATCAGATCAACATAGCGATCACTTTCAGTCAGTTGTAATTGAATTTGTGGATATTCACCGAGAAACTGATGTAGTTTGGGCAGAATAAAATGCGCAGCAAAGATACCGTGGACTTCGACCTTTAACGTGCCTTGCGGTTTAGCATGTAAAAAATCATGATCTGATTCATCAATATAAGCCAGAATATATTTACAGCGCTGATAATACAGATGGCCTTCGTCGGTTAGATTGACCTGTCGTGTGGTCCGAAACAGTAGGCGGGTATTCAGCTGCATTTCTAATTGTTTAATTGCATCTGTCAGGGTTGAGCGCGGTAAATTCAGGATCTGTGCTGCTTTGGTAAAACTTCGCTACTCAACCACATGTACGAATGCCGACATTGCATTTAACTTGTCCATAGGCTCGATTCTTTTGTTCGGTCTATCCGTATAAAGAAGCCGAAATTTGATGGATTATCTTGTTCTGACTGAACAGTATCATAGATCGTATTCCTTGATAAGTTGAGTTGGATGAGGTTAAAAATGAATACGCCAGCAAATGATAAAAAAGTGATTTTGATTACAGGTGCATCCCGAGGCATTGGTGCTTTTACCGCGGCCTTATTGGCACGGCAAGGTCATCAAATCGTGATTAATTACGCGCGCAATGATTTAGAAGCGAATCAGGTCGTTGAAAAAATTACAGCTGTAGGCGGGACCGCAAGCGCATTTAAAGCAGATATCAGCCAGTCGTATCAGGTTGAGCAGCTATTTGAATATGTCATCCAAAGCTATGGACGAGTGGACGTTCTGATTAATAATGCGGGCATTATGTGCTTTCAAAAAATTGAAGCTTTAGATGATGAAACCATTGAAAAGGTCTTAGCGATTAATTTAAAAGGTAGCTTATATAGCATGCGAGAGGCGGCGAAACGACTGGAGCAAGGTGGAAAAATTATCAATCTGTCCAGTAGCGTGATCGGTATGAAGCTGGAAGGGTATGGTATTTATACCGCTTCTAAAGCAGCCATTGAAGCTTTGACGGCTATTCTTGCCAAAGAATTAAGAGGCAAAAATATTTCGGTCAATGCAATTGCACCTGGTCCAACAGCGACGGAACTGTTCTTTGAAGGCAAGAGTGAGGCATTGATTGCACAGTTGGCCAAAGCTGCCCCTTTAGAGCGTTTAGGCACTGTGGAAGATATTGCTGCGGTGCTTGATTTTGCGGTGAGTGATGCCAGTAACTGGATCAATGCACAGGTGATTAGAGCCAATGGTGGCATTATCTAGTAGAGGTATCATTCGCAAAATAAAAAAGGCAGCTTGCGCTGCCTTCAAGGTTTTAGTTTTTATCTTTTAAACTGAATAACAGGTTCAGGAAAATCGCAGCAAAAGTTGCGGTTCCAATGCCACCTAAATTAAAGCTACCAAATAACAATTCAAAGTTGCCGGCACCTAAAATAATAGTGACTGAGGCAATGATCAGGTTTTTATTGTTTGAGAAATCGACTTTGTTTTCGATCCAGATTTTCGCACCGGCAATGGTAATCAAGCCAAACACCACAATCGAAGCCCCTGTGAGGACTGCGGTTGGAATGGTGCTGATCACTGCACCAAACTTAGGCGAAAGACCCAAGAAAATTGCAAACACACCTGCGATCACAAACACAATGGTGGAGTACACACGGGTAACGGCCATCACACCAATGTTCTCACCATAAGTGGTCATACCCGGTGCACCAACACTGCCCGATAAGGTAGTGGCTAAACCGTCGGCAACAAAAGCTTTGCCCAATTGTGGGGTCAGGTTTTCGCCGGTCATTGCACCCACTGCTTTGATATGCCCCAGATTCTCTGCCACTAAAATCAGTGCGACTGGTGCAATAATCAGAATCGCATTTAAATCAAAAGTTGGATGTGAAAAGCTTGGAATACCAAACCATGGCGCTGCTGCGATTTGGGAGAAATCAATTGGTTTGCCATAGCCTAAAACATTGGTTGCAATGGCATAAATCGCATAGGCAATCAGTAAGCCAACGAGCAGTAATAAGCGTTGTAATAAGCCTTTGGTAAAGACCGCAATGATGCCCATGCTCAGTACAGTGATGAGCGCCATCCACATCTCAAATGGTTGACCAGCAACCCCTTTGATGGTGACAGGGGCAAGGTTGAGACCAATGATCATCACGATCGCACCAGTCACCACGGGTGGCATCAGTTTTTCAATCCAGCGCGTACCCGTCAGCATCACCGCAAAACCGATCAAGGCATAAAAAATACCACAGGCGACGATCCCGCCAAGTGCAACCGAAAGGTTAGGATTGGCCCCAGAGCCAGTGATGTGTCCTGTTGCAGCAGCAACCACACCAATAAAGGCAAAGCTTGAGCCTAAATAGCTCGGCACCCGTCCACCTGTGATCAGGAAGAAAATGATGGTACAAATCCCTGACATTAAAATGGCAAGGTTTGGGCTAAAACCCATTAATAAGGGTGCGAGAACTGTTGCACCAAACATAGCAAATGCGTGTTGAACCCCGAGCACCGCACTTTGTAAGGGCGGTAAATATTCATTTGTCGCAACAGGTCGATGATCGATCTTGCCCTGATACGGTTGCCATTTTGGAAACCAACTTGACATAAATTAGACTCATTATGTGATATCAGCGCGTATGATACCCTGTCTTAAAACGAGCTTTCACCTATAAGCCATTGAGAATATTGCCAGAACAGGCATTGCAAGTTTATGTTTTTACCTTTTGGTAAAATTTGTTTCAAAATAAGCTAGCGGTTTTATTATTTATTTTCGTGCTGATGCTTTGAAAAGTTAACGCTCTTATTTTCAAAATATTTTTTGGATTTTTTCTCTTTTTTAAATATAGATGGCATATTTTGCCAGTCTTGCCATCAATAGGCAGAGTTCCTATTGATGGCAAAGCCAAGATTAGTGCTTAACCTGTGTTACGCAGACCTGCGGCAATCCCTGCAATACTGACCATCAAGGCGTGATCGACAGGGCTATGTTCGGTTTGATGTTCCGACAGATATAGGCGACGACGTTTCATCAATTCAGCCTGTAATAAATGTAGCGGCAGTAAATACGGTTTACGTACCTGCATGGATTGATCTAAAACCTCATTATTGCTGAGCAGTTTAGATTCACCCTTTAAGCGTAGCAGGGTATCCACTGCATTTTGCAGACGCTGGCGTAATTCCACGCCAAGCACCTTTAAGTCCTGATCCTGAGTCAGATGTGACTCATAATACAGGGCAATATCGGCATCAGATTTGGACAATACCATTTCCAGCATATCAATCAGGGTCTGGAAATAAGGCCACTGTGCCAGCATTTCATTCAAGGTGTTCTGATGCTGTTCATGTACTTGGTTAATCGCCGTACCTGTACCCAACCAAGCAGGCAGCATCAAACGGATCTGCGTCCATGCAAACACCCATGGAATGGCACGTAGTGATTCAATACCACCACTGACTTTACGTTTAGCTGGGCGTGAACCCAATGGTAACATTTGCAGTTCCAGTTCTGGCGTAACCGTCCGTAGATAGCTGACGAAGTTTGGATTTTCACGCACGGTTTGACGATAGACCTTGACCGATAAATCAGTCATTTGATTCATCAAGTCACGCCATTGTTTTTTCGGTTCTGGTGGTGGGAGTAGGGTCGCTTCTAAAGTTGCAGCGGTATAGATTTCCAGATTTTGCAGCGCAATACCTTCTAGACCGAATTTGAAGCGAATCATCTCACCTTGTTCAGTCACTCGAATCGCACCTGAAATTGAACCTGGGGGTTGCGAGAACAGAGCCTGTTGCGTTGGTGCACCACCGCGGCTGATTGAACCACCGCGACCATGGAACAAGGTCAATTGCACGCCATGTTGTTTGGCAATTGCAGTCAATTCCTCTTGAGCACGATATTGTGCCCAATTGGCTGACATAAAGCCTGCATCTTTGGCTGAATCTGAATAGCCAATCATCACCTCATGTTTGCCTTGAATATGCTGTTTATACCAATGCATATTGAACAAGGTCGTCATGGTTTTGGCTGCGCCATCCAGATCTTTCAAGGTTTCAAATAAAGGCACGACGCGTAGCGGATGTTGAATCCCAGCTTCCTTTTGCAGCAATAAAACCGCGAGCACATCACTTGGATATTCTGCCATGGAAATAATATAGGCACCCAAGCTCTCGGTTGGCTGTTCTGCCAAGGTCCGCATGGTGGCAAATACTTCAAGTACGTCAGGATGCTGAATCAGGCTACCTTCTGGCTCATTAAAGAACTTTGGCAATAGCGGGCGTTTGCTTTGTAGCTCTTGGATCAGGAAGTTTTGACGAGCTTGTTCGGTCCACGATTCAAAATTACCTAGACCTAGATATTCGGTAATCGCAGAAATGGCCTGACGGTGACGCCCCGATTCTTGACGAATATCCAGCTTGAGCAGTTCTATGCCGAAACAGTTGACCCGATAAATGAAATCCAGCAATTGTCCATTGGCGATCTCAGCGAGATTACTGTCGATTAATGAGCGATAGCAAAGCAGTAACGGCGCCAACAGTTCCTCTTTGTTTTTGATGATATTGCTGTCATCTGCTTCTGTGCCTTGTAAACGTTGTCCCAACCAGTGGCGGGTAGCTTTTAAACGCTCACGGGTGTCGCGCAGATATTCACGATACGGTTCTGGATGTTCATAACCTAATGCTTGAGTTAATTCCTCGGAGCAGCTTTGAATGGATAATTCCCAACGCAGATTTTCAATATCACGCAAATACAAATCAGCAGCTTGCCAACGTGATAGCCATAGCACTTCTTGGGTGACTTGATGCGTCACATTCGGGTTGCCATCGCGGTCACCGCCCATCCATGAGGCAAAACGAATCGGTGCGATGCTCAAAGGCAAGGCATGTTCACAATGTTGCTGGGTGAGTTCATTCAGTTCACGTATGAATTTGGGTACTGCATTCCAGAGCGACTGCTCGATGGTCGCAAAGCCCCACTTGGCTTCATCGACTGGGGTTGGGCGATGCTGACGAATCTCATCGGTTTGCCAGGCTGAACTGACCAATTGCTTCAGGGTAGCGATGGTCTGTTGGCGTTCTCTTGGTGTCAGTTTTTGTTGATCTAATTGTGAAAGGCAGTCGGTAATATCATCATATTTTTGAATCAGGGTGCGGCGGCTGACCTCGGTTGGATGTGCAGTTAGCACCAATTCAATTTTTAAATCACAGATCTGTTGAAACAGTTGCTGTGCATTGATCTGTTGGGTTTTAAATTTTTCGAATAAATGTGGCAGTGGGTTTGGGCTAGGCGCGTGTTCATCGAACTCGGCCTGACGGCGACTACGTACCACATGATACTGTTCAGCAATATTGGCGAAGTTTAGAAAATGTGAGAATGCACGAGTCAGCGGCAAAATCTCTTCATCTTTTAAACCGAGAAACAATTGTTCGAGCTGTTTTTCTGCTTCGATCTGGCCGTCACGTGCACCTTTGGCTAATGCGCGAATTTGCTCAATCTGATTAAACAAATCTTGCCCAGCATGTTGCTTTAAGGTCTCTCCAAGTAAATTGCCGAGTAAGCGGACATCTTCACGTAATGGAGCAGTGATTTGCTGAATCATTCTAATTCTCCTGTTGTTCTCACTCGACTATAGCGCGATTGGGAGACATTCCAAGAGCAGAACGTAAAAAAATGTGAATTTTCTCTAAATTGTCGGTTGATATTTAAGCAAAAAAATCTCGATGGCATGTTGAATGATCTGATCGATTTCATCCGCCGTGGGTACAGGAGCTAGACCCAGTAACACTTGTTGATGACGGATACCCAACATCAGCGAGATGATCAGCTCCGTTTGTTTGAGCGGCGCGTCTGCCTGAATAAATTTAAAGGCGATGGCTTGCTCAAAAAAATCACACCAGACATGACACATGCGAGTATGTGACGCATCAAAAAACTGTTGGGTTAATGGACTTTGTTCCGCTGCCAGTTCAAACAGCAGGCAATCCAGTTTCAGCGCTTCAGGCAGATAGATAATACTCAAAGCCCGTTGACACATCAGTTGCAAAGCCTGTTTGAAATCAGAATCTGCGGTCAGTTCAAACTGTTTGGTCCGAATCGATTCTTCACAGCTTTCTTCAATGGCGCAGATAAACAGATTGCCCTTGTCTTGGAAGTGGTTATACACCGTGAGTTTGGTGACCCCTGCTTCTTTGGCAATCTGATTCATATTGGTGGCGTGATAACCCAATTTTAAAAAAATAGATTTTGCAGCCTGTAAAATTTTGGCTCTTTTCTCTAAATCTTTAGGGCGACCACTGTTGATTTGCACGTTATCGTTCTCTTTTAATTGATCTAAAAATCAAAATTCTAGCTTTAATTTTTAATTAGTGTACTCATGGGTATATTAATTAAAAAATAAACAATCTATGATAATGCTCATATCACGCCTTAAAAATCAATTTGAATAAGAGCGCAAAGAGATGAATCAGATCAATCGTATCATATTGGGGTTACTCATTGTCAGTAGTGTACTCCTCAGCGCCTGCCAAAAAGAGACACCGAAGACAGAGGAAATTCCGTATGTCATGGTGACTCAACCCAGTCGCAATCATGTCGATCAAAAAAGCTATGCCGGTGATGTACAGGCAAGACAGCAAACCGCTTTGGCCTTCCGTGTCGGCGGACAGATTACGGAACGTTATGTCGATGTCGGTGATCGGGTCAAAGTCGGACAAGTGCTGGCAAAATTGGATGTCAAAGATGCGCAACTGCAGATGAATGCAGCCAAGGCCCAGCTACAGAGTGCAGAGGCTGCGGCAAAAATTGCGGCTGAAGAATATCAGCGTTATCAGCAATTACTCCCTGTCAATGCAGTAAGCCGCTCACAATTTGATGCGGTCAAGAATCAGTATGAATCGGCACAAGCCAGTTTGCAGCAGGCACGTTCTAATTATGAAGTGTCCTCTAACCAAACGGGTTATAACCAACTGATCTCTAATAAAAATGGCGTGATTACCCAACGTCAGATTGAGATTGGGCAAGTGCTGGCCGCAGGACAAGCTGCTTATCAATTGGCGATTGATGGCGAGCGCGAAGTGGTGTTCGGTGTACCTGAGCAAGCGGTGAGTACCATCAAGGTCGGACAACCTGCATGGGTGACCTTATGGTCGCAACCTGATGCACGCTTTGCTGCCAAAGTTCGTGAAGTTTCACCCGCTGCCGATCAATCTCGAACCTTTACGGTAAAGGTCTCTTTACTGGAAGGGCAGTCCAGTATTCAACTCGGGCAAAGCGCACGGGTGTTCTTTGTGGCGCAGGACAATAACGTTTTGAGCGTACCTTTATCCAGTGTCACGGCCAACGATCAACAAGCTTATGTGTGGGTGGTGAATGCCAATCAAAGTATACGCAAAGTGCCTGTGACTTTAGGCACTTATGGTCGAGATAGTGTGCCAGTTGTGTCAGGTTTAAAAGCAACAGATTGGGTTGTGGTTGGTGGTGTACATTTACTGCGTGACCAGCAAAAGATTCATCCTGTCGATCGTGATAATCGCGATGTCACTGTCAAAACGGGAGGTTAGAGATGAAATTTAACCTTTCAGAATGGGCACTCAAAAATAAGGGCATTATCCTTTATTTTATGCTGTTGCTCGGCATCGTGGGCATCATGTCCTATTCTAAACTGTCACAGAGTGAAGATCCGCCTTTTACCTTTAAGGTGATGGTGGTGCAGACCTACTGGCCTGGCGCAACTGCCAAAGAAGTATCGACGCTGGTCACCGACCGCATTGAAAAAGAGTTAATGACCACCGGGCAGTATGATCGCATCATGGCCTATTCACGCCCAGGTGAGTCGCTAGTGACCTTTGTCGCGAAGGACAGCTTGCCGTCCAGTGCCATTCCAGATGTTTGGTATAACGTGCGTAAGAAGGTCAATGATATCCGCTCACAATTGCCGAGTGGTGTACAAGGTCCTTTTTTCAATGATGAGTTTGGCGACACCTTTGGCAATATCTATGTGCTGACAGGCAAAGACTTTGACTATGCGGTGATGAAAGAATATGCCGACCGTTTGCAACTGCAATTGCAACGGGTCAAAGATGTCAACAAGGTCAATCTGGTGGGTCTGCAAGATCAGAAAATCTGGATTGAACTGTCCAATACCAAGGCAGTTCAGTTAGGTGTGCCTGTCACTGCCATTCAGGAAGCGATTCAAAAGCAAAATGACATGGCGGGTGCGGGGTTCTTTGAAACGGGCACGGATCGTATTCAAATCCGTGTCAGTGGGCATTTGCATAGTGTCGAAGACCTGAAAAAAATGCCATTGTTGGTCGGTGATAAAACCATTCAACTGGGTGATGTTGCAGATGTTTATCGTGGTTTTAGCGAACCGGCGCAACCCCGTATGCGTTTTATGGGGGAAAATGGCATTGGGATTGCGGTCTCGATGCGCAAAGGTGGTGACATCATCGCGCTCGGTAAAAATCTGGAAACCGAATTTAATCGTCTGCAAAAGACCTTACCCTTGGGCATGAAATTGCAAAAAGTTTCGGATCAGCCTGTCGCGGTACAACGCAGTATTCAAGAGTTCTTAAAAGTCTTGGCCGAAGCCGTGATCATCGTGTTATTGGTCAGCTTCTTCTCGCTAGGTTTCCGTACCGGTTTGGTGGTGGCGCTGTCCATTCCACTGGTACTGGCGATGACTTTTGCAGGCATGAATCTGTTTGATGTCGGACTGCACAAGATTTCACTGGGGGCATTGATTTTGGCCCTCGGGTTACTGGTCGATGATGCGATTATCGCTGTTGAAATGATGGCGATTAAAATGGAGCAGGGCTATAGCCGATTAAAAGCTGCAGGCTTTGCTTGGCAAACCACCGCTTTCCCGATGTTAACGGGAACCCTGATTACCGCAGCAGGCTTTTTGCCGATTGCCACCGCTCAATCGGGGACAGGTGAATATACCCGTTCTATTTTCCAAGTGGTGACCATTGCGCTGATTGTGTCATGGATCGCAGCCGTGTTGTTTGTACCGTATTTGGGTGAAAAACTCCTGCCTGATTTCACTAAACAGCAGCAGCAAGCGGCATGGTATGTCCGTCTTTGGGCAAGATTGCGTAAGCAGCCTGCACCGGTGGTGGAAGCGCATGGTCAGCATCATGACCCTTATCAATCTAAGTTTTATCAATCTTTCCGTCGTGTGGTGGAAGTCTGTATCACCTATCGCAAAACCGTGATTGCGGTAACGGTAGGCATCTTTGTATTGTCGGTTGCCATGTTTAAACTGGTACCGCAACAATTCTTCCCGCCATCGAATCGGGCTGAAATTCTGGTGGACTTAAAACTGGAAGAGGGCGCATCTCTGACCGCGACTGAACAAGCGGTGCATAAAGTAGAGCAGTTCCTGTCAAAACAACAAGGCATTGATAACTATGTGGCCTATGTCGGTACAGGCTCACCACGTTTTTATTTACCGCTCGATCAGCAATTACCACAAGCCAGCTTTGCTCAATTTGTGGTCTTGGCATCTTCTTTAGATGATCGTGATGAGATCCGCCGTTCTTTGGACAAGCAGATCAAGCAATTATTACCGCAAGTGCGTACTCGGGTGTCGTTGTTGGAAAATGGTCCCCCAGTGGGTTATCCATTGCAGTATCGTGTCTCGGGTGAAGACCTGAGTACCGTACGTCAATGGGCACAGAAAGTGGCCAAAGTCCTGAGTGAAGACCCAAATACCACCAATGTACATTTGGATTGGGGCGAACCGAGCAAAATCATTGCGATTGAAATTGACCAAGACCGTGCACGTCAGATGGGCGTTTCCAGTGTCGATTTAGCCAATTTCTTGAATGCCTCAGTGACAGGGGCGGTGATGAATCAATACCGTGAAAAACGTGAATTGATCGAAATTCGGTTACGCGGTGATAAATCAGAACGGGTTGAAGTGGCTTCTTTGGCAAGCTTGGCCGTGCCGACCAGCAAAGGTACAACAGTACCCTTGGCGCAAATTGCCAATATTGAATCGCGCTTTGAAGAAGGTTTGATTTGGCATCGTAACCGTTTGCCGACCATTACCGTTCGTGCCGATATTCGTACCCATTTGCAGCCTGCCACCGTGGTCCAGCAGTTAGCAGATCAAATGCAGACGCTTCGTGCAGACCTGCCAAGTGGTTATCTGCTCGAAGTGGGGGGGACGGTCGAGGAATCAGCGAAAGGCCAAAACTCGGTCAATGCAGGCATGCCTTTATTCTTGGCCGTAGTGATGACTTTATTGATGATTCAGTTGCGCAGTATGTCGCGGGCAACCATCGTCTTGCTCACCGCACCCTTGGGTTTGATTGGGGTAGTGGCGTTCTTGTTACTGTTCAATAAACCCTTTGGCTTCGTCGCAATGCTTGGCACCATTGCCCTATCAGGGATGATCATGCGTAACTCACTGATCTTGATTGATCAGATTGAACAGGACATTCTGGCAGGACATGAACCGTGGGAGGCCGTGATTGGTGCAACCATGCGCCGTTTCCGTCCGATTGTGTTGACAGCACTGGCAGCAGTCCTGGCCATGATCCCCTTATCACGTAGTATTTTCTTTGGTCCGATGGCAGTTGCGATTATGGGTGGCTTGATTGTTGCCACCTTATTAACCTTATTTTTCCTGCCTGCACTGTATGCAGCATGGTTTAAGGTTAAAAAAACAACACAACTATCGTAATTATTTTGTGAATAAAGGTGCGAAAAATTGAAAATTTCAATATAGTAGCACCTATATTTTAAGACCAAAAAATAATTGAATTTCATTGCATGACAAATTTTGCACAATGCTGTGAATGAGGTGATATAGAGCATGGGGCAAGACAATATTGAGCAGCATCGCCGCTACGTGGCGATTTCTTACGTGTTCATGTTTCTTGCATTATTTACAATAGTGTTTGCGGTGTTTGCATACCTATTAGCAAAGAAAGTTGCGATTGTGGATAATGCCGAAGTATGGATACATGCGCATGCACTCTGGATTATGCGTAATGTGCTGTTATTTTTATTGATGGCTTTCTTCGCAGCACTATGGTTTATTCCCTTGTTCTTTTTTGCCTGGAACAGCGTACTTTGGGTGACCGCGATGACGGTCGCTGGTGTGGTGTTTAGTTCAATTGCTTGGTTATTTTTATTGAATGCTTGGCTGAAAGGGATTGCTAAGTACTTTAAGAATAAAGCTGTTTTCTAAATTTATGGCTTTTTTATTGCAATAGCCCTTGTAAATTTATCGTACAGCCCCTATTAAGGCTCTGTTGACTTTTTTATTACCGAAGTCAGCAGAGCCTATTTGTTTTTTAGATTTAAATAAATTCCGTGAGGAGCATCGCCAACCATGGCTAAACGTGATTATTATGAGGTTTTAGGCGTTTCGAAAACCGCAAGTGATGATGAGATCAAAAAAGCCTATCGTAAGTTGGCGATGAAGTATCATCCAGACCGTAACCCGGACAACGCTGAAGCTGAAGAAAAGTTCAAAGAAGCGGCAGAAGCATATGAAGTGCTTTCTGATGAAGAAAAGCGCAGCATGTATGACCGCGCTGGACATAGCGCCTTTGAAGGTGGCTTTGGTGGCGCAGGTGGTGGCTTCGGCGGTTTTAGCGCAGAAGACATTTTCAGTCAGTTTGGCGATATTTTTGGTGGTGCGTTTGGTGGCGGTGGCCGTCAGCAACAACGTCAACGCCGTGGTTCAGACCTCCGCTATGTGATGGAGCTGACGCTTGAAGAAGCGGTCAAAGGTGTGAAAAAAACCATTACCTTTACTGCACCAGCACCATGTGAAACCTGTGATGGTAAGGGATCTAAAAATCCGAATGATGTTGAAACCTGTCGTACCTGTCATGGTGCGGGTCAAGTGCGCATGCAACAAGGTTTCTTCTCGGTTCAGCAGACCTGTAGTACCTGTCGTGGTCAAGGCAAAATCATCAAGAACCCATGTAGCAGCTGTCATGGTTCAGGTGTAGCAGATCGTCAGCAAACCTTAGAAGTGACCATTCCTGCCGGTGTGGACAATGGTGACCGCGTACGCTTAACCGGTAAAGGTGAAGCGATTCGTGATGGTCAGGCGGGTGACTTATACGTTGAAGTGGTGGTTCGTGAACATGAAGTCTTCCAACGTGACGGTGCAGATCTGTATATGGATGTACCAGTCAGCATTGCCGATGCAGCTTTAGGGAAAGAAATTGAAATTCCGACGCTTGATGGTCGTGTCAGCTTAAAAATTCCAGAAGGAACGCAAACTGGTAAATTATTCCGCTTACGTGGCAAAGGCGTTCGTCCTGTACGTAGCAGCATGGTCGGCGATCTATTGTGCCGTATCGTGGTCGAAACCCCTGTGAATTTAAACAGTCGCCAACGTGAATTATTGAAAGAATTACAAGCCTCGTTTGATGGTGATGGCCATGCTGCATCGCCAAAGAAAAAATCATTCTTTGACCGCTTATTTGATTAATCGGTATTGATAAAAAAACCTGCTGCGGCAGGTTTTTTTATGGGAAATTTTTAGCGCAAGCACAGAGTTTTGCTATAGTAGCTCAATTGTTTAAATAAAAGACTGGGAAATATTATGTCAACTTCTCCACGCATTGGAATCTTGGGTGCAGGCGGACGCATGGGGCGTATTCTGATTCAAGCGGTACAACAAGCCGGCTACCAACTGGCAGCAGCTGTTGAGCGTCCTGAAAGCAGCTTGGTGGGTGCAGATGCTGGAGAACTTGCAGGCATTGGCAACATCGGTGTCAAGATCGTGGGAAGTTTGAGTGATGTATTAAAAGACTGTGATGTGGTGATTGATTTCACGGCACCAGTTGCAACGGAACAGCATTTAAAGCTGTGCCGTGAAGCGGGTGTGGCCATGGTAATCGGTACTACAGGAATGTCGGATGAACAAAAGGCATTTTTAGATGAGACGGCAACCCAGACCCCAGTCGTCTATGCAGCTAACTATTCAGTGGGTGTCAATGTTTCGATTAAATTATTGGAACTCGCAGCGAAAGTGTTTGGTGATACGGTGGATATCGAAATCATTGAAGCACACCATCGTCATAAAGTCGATGCGCCTTCTGGTACGGCATTTATGATGGGTGAGGCGATTGCCGATACTTTAGGCCGTAATTTAAAAGAAGTGGCGGTGTATGGCCGTGAAGGCTATACCGGCCCGCGTGATCGTCAAACCATTGGTTTTGAAACCATTCGTGGTGGCGATATCGTCGGTGAACATACGGTGATGTTTATTGGTGAAGGTGAGCGTGTTGAAGTAACACACAAAGCCACCAACCGTATGAACTTTGCTTCAGGTGCCGTCCGTGCAGCGGCGTGGGTAGTTGGCCGTGAAGCACGTAAATATGATATGAAAGATGTTTTAGGCTTTAACGAGATTGACGTTTAAAACGTTCCTTTTTTGTACTATAAAAGAGCTTGTTGAGCTTTCTTTCCGAGAGGAGTGAAACAAGCTCTCGTCCTTATTACAACAATTGAGCATGACATGAATAAAAAACATATCGTTCTTGCCACATTGCTCAGTCTCAGCAGCTTTGCGGTGACTGCAGCAACAGATACAGCCAAACTCAGTTTGCATCGGAACAATATTAAGGTTTGGACCTATCAAACAGAAAACAATCCGATTATTCAGTATAAAGCTGAAACCACCTTTGATGTCCCTTTAGAACGTGCTGTAGCGGTGGTACTGGATGTAGAGCGCACACCGCAATGGGTACCCTATGTTGGTAAAGCGCAAATGTTATCTCGGGATGATAAAAAAGGTGAGTTTACCCTGTATATGGTGCTGGACTTCCCATTTCCTTTAAAAGACCGTGATGTGGTGATTAAAGGTAAAATGAGTAAAAATGCGGATGGCAGCATTAGTATTAAAAATAATGCCATTCAGAATAGTTACCCGGAACAACCAGATGTGGTGCGTTTAAGCAAATACGCAGGGGATTGGACCTTCCAGAAATTAGGCAATAATAAAGTCAAAGTCACCACCAATGGGTATGCCGATCCTGCAGGTTCGATTCCATTAAGCTTTGTAAATATGTTTGTGCAGCAGCAACCCTATCAAATGCTGATGAAAATGAAAAAGGAAGTGAATAATCCTTTATACGCACAGCCGAAATTGCCGGATGTATTGAAATAATAAAAAAGCCTGATTTCAATCAGGCTTTTTATTTGTGCTTAAGCTTGAGGACATTGTTTTAGCTGTGGATCTGCTTTTGATGCAAGTTTCATTTGAATGAATACTAGGATTAAGCCGATACCTGCCAATACTGCTCCAATCATGGAGACTGATGCATAATTTAAGCCGAGGCTTAAGACTGCACCACCTGCCGCCGCACCGACGGCATTGCCTAAGTTAAAGGCACCGATATTGACTGAGGAAGCAAGTCCCGAGGCTTCATGTGCAACCGACATCACGCGCATTTGTAAAGGTGGAACAATCGCAAATGCTGCTGCGCCCCAGATCACTAAACCAATGGCTGCGCCCAGTTGTGATTGAGCAAGAATTGGGAAAAACAGCATCAATGTAATCAGTAAGGCCAAGAAACCAATCAGGGTTTTGTCTACCGAGATATCGGCAAATTTACCACCAAAATGGTTACCAATGGAGAAACCAATCCCGATCAAGACCAACATCATGGTGATAAAGGTCGGTGAAGCATGACTAAACTCAACCAAGCTTGGCGCGATGTAGGTGTATAGGGTAAACATCGCCGAAGCACCAAATACTGTGGTTAAGAGTGCCAACACCACAGGCAGGCGAGTCAGAACTTTGAGTTCCATTTTCACATTCGGTTTTTGACCGACCGATCCCGCAGGCAATGCTTTCCAGAGCGATAGCATGGTGACAACACCGAGTGCTGAAATCGCAAGGAAAGACATGCGCCAGCCAATATTTTGTCCCACCCATGTTGCGAGTGGTACACCACCAATATTGGCGATGGTGAGGCCCATAAACATGGTGGCCACCGCACTGGCCTGTTTATTTGCTGGAACAACACTGGCGGCCACCACAGAGCCAATTCCGAAGAAGGCACCGTGATTCAGACTGGTAATCAGGCGAGCGCCCATTAAACTCATATAGTTGGGTGCAAAGGCTGCGATCAGGTTACCAATGGTGAAGATCGCCATCAGTAAAATCAGGGCATTACGACGGGCAAAGCCACCAAACCATAAGGTCATGATTGGCGCACCGAGCATCACGCCCAATGCATACCCCGTAATCAGCATGCCTGCACTTGGGATCGACACCCCGAGATCATTGGCAATATTAGGCAACAGACCCATTGGAGAGAACTCTGTTGTTCCAATTGCAAATGCACCAATGGCCAGTGCCAGCAAAGGAAGGTTGATGCGGCTGCTCATTTTATTTGTCCCATTCAGGTGCAAATGGTTCAGGACTCACTTCTCGACCATTACGTTCAAGTTGAGCGATCAGCTGCATTTCCTCTGCAGTTAAAGTTAAGTCTTGTGCTTTTAAGTTACTGATCAGGTTTTCACGTTTTGTTGACGATGGAATTACAGCAAAACCATTTTGTAAGGCCCAGGCCAATGCCACTTGTGCGGTGGTTGCCTGATGTTGTGCTGCAATTTCAAGTAAGGTTGGGTCACTCAGTACTTTGCCATATGCCAGTGTCATATATGAGGTCACGTCAATGTTTTGTTCACGTAAAAAATTGACCAAGGTGCGGTTCTGCAAATAAGGACTGAGTTCAATCTGGTTGGTGGCAATGTGTTCTACACCAATGCTATCAATCGCTTGTTGGGTCAAGGCGATATTAAAGTTTGAAATCCCGATTTGTTTAGTCAAACCCTGTTGTTTCGCTTCTAATAACAATTGCATCACGCTTGGGATGGAGACACCCAGTGCTGGAGCTGGCCAGTGGATTAAGGTGAGATCAACGGCATCGGTACGAAGTTTTTGTAAGCTGTCTTTTAAGCTGGGAATAAACTTATCTTCAGCAAAATTATCGACCCAGATTTTTGTGGTTAAGAATAAATCTTGGCGCGCGACACCGCTTTCGGCAATGGCTTGGCCAACCGCAGCTTCGTTTTCATAAATTTGTGCAGTATCGATGGCACGGTAACCCACTTCTAGAGCGGTTTTAACTGAATCAATCACTGCTTGATCTTTAAGACGGAAAGTACCTAAACCGAATTTTGGGATATGCATATTATTCACCTAATTTTGTGTTGCTCAATGGAGCGTTTTCTGTTGATGGGTGGAATTTTGCAATGATTATTGTTGCTAAAAAATAGATGAATTTGCAAAATACAGTTGACTAAATATCAATAATTGAGGGGCAGCAATGAAATCCACGGTAGAAGAACTGCTTGCTTTTATGACCATCGTCGATACAGGTTCATTTATTGCCGCTGCTGAACGACTGGGGCAGACGGCATCTGGGCTGAGTCGCTCGCTCAGCCGTTTAGAATCCAAGCTCGAAGTGACCTTACTAGAACGGACCACGCGAAAATTAAAGCTTACGCAAGAAGGTCAGCAGTTTCTGCAACAGGCCCGCAAAATCCTCAGTGATTTAAATGCCGCCGAAGAAGCATTACAGAAATCAGATCAGGATACTTCAGGGGTAATTCGGATTGACTCAGCCACACCTTTTATTTTGCATGTGATTACGCCATTGGTACACAAGTTTCGGCAGTGTTATCCCAATATTGAAATCGAGTTGAATAGTAATGATTTGGTGATTGATCTACTGGAACATAAAACCGATGTGGCGTTTCGTTTTGGTGAATTGCATGATTCCAGCTTACACGCCAAATTGGTGTGTAAAAGTCGTATCTATATTGTTGCCAGCCCTGAATATCTAAAACGCAAGGGCACACCTTTACAGCCGCAAGCATTGCCTGAACATGATGTGATTGGTTTTACCCGTCCAACCTATATCAACACTTGGCCGATTAAAATTGAGGGTGAATATTTTCAAGCACAACCTAAAGTCAGAGCGTCCAGTGGTGAAACGGTCCGACAACTCTGTTTGCGTGGGCAGGGGATTGCTCGACTGTCTGAATTTGAAATCTGGCAGGACATTCGAGAAGGTCGCCTTGAGGCCTTATTTGAGGACCAGATCGAACATTCTTATCAAAGCATCCATGCGGTTTATTATCAACAAGAGCACTTGCCGAAACGGGTCCGTTTATTTATTGAGTTTTTGACTGAGCAACTAAGTCAGGGCTTCTCGGTTTGCCAATAGCTTGATTTTGAAGTTGTACATTCAGCACCGGAATTGACGGTCCTGTTTTTTGTATCACGGAAACAACAATATGTTGCTGCTGTAGCTTGCATTCAAGTTCGACTGTTGGCAGAAAGGTACTTGAGAGCATCACGCCATTTTCATTGGGCTTCTTATAGGTCAGTTTGATGATACGGGTCTGCTCAGGGGCTTCACTTTTCTCCATTTTCCATAATTCATAGGTCGATTGGTTTTGAATTTGCAGATATCCCTGTGAGAGTGATTTACACACTTGTTGTTGCTGATAAGTAGCTTGGTCAGACAGATTGCAGCCTGTAAATAAAATGGCGCTGAATATAAATAAAATATTATTTTTCATGGTTTTATCCTTTGGTTGTTGATTTTTATAGCTTAACGGTGTTGTATAAACCAATACAGATACAGAAATTTATAAAAAAGCAGTACAGAGATGAGCTTCCAATATCAACGTTTAGCAGAACAGCTGGCGCATAAAATCTACCAGCATGAGTTACAGCCACAACAGAAGTTAAGTTCTTTAAGGGAATTTGCACGTCAGCAAAGTGTCAGCCTGAGTACAGCGCAACAGTGTTACGAGCTACTGGAAGCCAAAGGGTTAATTTATGTCAAAGCCAAATCGGGCTATTTTGTCAATTCGAGACAATATCAAAGTGCCGTGCCTGACAGTCCTAATTTTGAATCTAAGGCGAGACAAGTTTCAAATTTAGATCTGCAAAACCAGATTCAGACCGCTTCAATTCAACACAATTTAACCCCTTTGGGGGCGATTCAATTGTCTCCGCATTTGATTCCTGTGGATGGGCTGCGTCGCTCTCTACAACGCGCGCTCAAGCATTGTCAGCCCGAAGATTTTTTATATTGTAATAAACAGGGTCATCAGCATTTACGCCAAGCGTTGTCAGACCATTGGCGTGAAGATGGAATTTATGTCGCCACCGAAGATATTTTTATTAGCAATGGCTGTATGCCAGCTTTATCACTGCTAATCCAACAGATTAGCAAAGAAGGCGATAGTATTTTAATTCCAACCCCGACCTTTAATGGTCAGCTGCAAATGTTGGCCAGCCTGAAGCGCAACATTATTGAAATTCCTGCCGATCATCGTGGGGTTGATCTGGAACGTTTAGAGTTTTTTATGCAACAGGGCAGTGCCAAACTGTGTTTGCTGACCGCCAATTTTCAGAATCCTTTGGGTTATTGTCTGAGCAATGAACAGAAACAGCAGATCGCGCAACTGGCACAAAAATATCAATGCTTTATCTTGGAAGATGATATTTATGGCGAATGCAGTTTCCAAAAAGAACGCCCTTTGCCAATTCGTTATTGGGATCAGGAAGGTTATGTGATCTGGTGTGGTTCGGTCTCTAAATCATTATCGACCGCCTATCGGGTCGGATGGTTCTGTTTAGGGCGGCAATTACAACATTTACGTCCGCAGTTGTTAGCCAATAACGTTGGGGTGAATACGCCATTACAGTTAGGTTTAGCAGACTTTATTTATAGCCGTGGTTATCGGGAGCATTTAGACCGACTGAGACCCAAGTTGATGCAGCAAGTGGAGCAGTACCGAGCGTATATTTTAGAGCGCTTTCACGGTATTCCGATTGCGCTGAGCCAGTCACAAGGTGGGTATGCATTATGGTTACAGCTTCCAGACAGCATTACGGGGTTGGAACTCTATTATTTGGCGCAAGCGCAGGGGATCAACATTGTGCCTGGCGAAGTGTTTGGTGAAGATCGCCGTTATCAGCATTTTATCCGCTTAAATGCCGGTCATGCGTTAACAGCAGAAATCCGCCAAGCGATTCAACAGTTGGCGGATTGGGTACGGCAGAGTATGAATTAGTCGAAGTCAGCTTTGAGTACGATGCGATAACGTGCTTGACCTGAATGTAGTCGTTCAATCGCATCATTCAGTTGTGACATTGGAAATAGCTCAATCTGTGGCGCAATGCTTTTACGTGCGGCAAATTGCAGCAGTTGGCGCAAGGCCAAAGGTGAACCTGTAGGCGATGCAGTCACCGATTTGGCGCCACTCATGATTGCTCCGACGGCAACAGGGATCGGTTCTAAAGTAATCCCTAAGAAATGCAGGCTACCATTCGGTGCAAGGGTATTTAGATAGGCTTGCCAGTTCAACGTCACATTGACGGTACTGAGCAATAAATCAAACTTGCCCCGTTGTGCCTTGATCGCTTGCGCATCACGACTGTTCACCACATGGTCAGCGCCCATGGCTTTGAGTTCATCAGTTTTATCCGGATTAGAACTAAAGGCGGTGATTTCACAGCCCCATGCTTTGAGCAATTTAATCGCGATATGGCCTAAACCACCGATCCCAATCACACCGACATGATGTGTGGCTTGAATCTTGTGCTTGAGCAAAGGATCAAAGACGGTAATGCCACCACACAGTAGTGGGCCAGCACTTTCAGGATCTAAATCGTCTGGAAGGGGAATGACCCATTGCCAACCTGCACGAACTTTGTCGGCAAAGCCACCAGCATGCCCAACGATGGTGGCAGTTCTTTCGCCAGTACATAGCACCTGATTGCCACCAATACAGGGATCACAGGCTTGGCAGGTTTCAGCGGTCCAACCTATTCCTACTCGTTGACCGAGCTTCAACCCTTTGGCTTCTGCCCCCAGTGCAATGATGGTGCCAATGATTTCATGCCCAGCCACCGCAGGATAAACCGACGATTGCCATTCATTATTAATCACGGATAGATCGGAGTGGCACAGACCACAATATTCAACTTTGACTTCAACTTGATGGGCTTGTAATTCTCCCGCATCAAATTGGTAGGGCACCACTTGCTCACCTGCTTGCATTGCGGCGTAAGCACGAATTTGATTATTGCTCATTGGAACTCCCATTCAAGGAAAATCGAAGATGATTAGTTATTTAAATTGGCAATCATTTTCATGGTCATTGACCATACCCACCGCCTGCATAAAAGCGTAGCAGGTGGTCGGGCCCACAAATTTAAAGCCACGTTTTTTTAGGGTTTTGGATAGTTTTTGGCTCAGCTCAGTTTGTGCAGGTGCTTCGCGGTAATTCGCCACATCATTATTTTCGGTTTGATGATCGACAAAATTCCACAGCCAAGCGGGCACATCTCCGACATCATCTTTGAGTTTGAGCCAAGCAATAGCATTATCACGGATGGCTTTGAGTTTTCCGATATGACGGATTAAACCTGCATCGCTGAGTTTGAGTTCGAGTTGATCATCGGTGAGTGCTGCGACTTCTGCGATGGAATGCTGAAAGAAATGAGAGCGATAGTGCTCACGCTTTTTCAGCACCGTGATCCATGATAAACCTGCTTGTTGTCCTTCCAGACAGAGCATTTCAAATAAGTGAGTTTCATCGTGTTGTGGCTTACCCCATTCTTGATCATGGTAAGCCATATAGAGAGGATCATCGGAGCACCAGCCACAGCGTTGAATTGTCATATTAGATGCTCCTTGTTGTTATTTGAACAGTATAATTTAAAGTTGGAAGGCCACCCATTCATTTGGGCGGGTATCCCAATAATACAATTCTGCATCGGTTAAATCAGCAAATTTAAGCCAAAAGTCTTTACCTGATTTATCGGCAAAGCCAGTACTAATCAACAAAGCATCTTCAGTAATTTCCATAATCCAACCCTGATAGCTGGTGCCATTCAGGATGATTTTTTGCTGATTTCCAGACTCTGCAAATTCAACCAGACGTTCAATCAATGCTTCTGACATTGTGTGTTCCTAACGTAAATATGGGTATGGGTTGACTGCACCACGCCCTTTGCCATTTAAATAAATTCCGTAGTGTAAATGCGGAGCGGTATAACGCGCATTGCCGGTATTGCCCACGTAACCGATCAGATCACCTTTACGAACATAGTCGCCAACATTGAGGCCGCGTTTATGACCATCCAGATGCGCATAATAGTGCCAAGAGCCTGCCGGACCCATGATCCAGATCACCTTGCCACCTAAATTATTATTACGTAAATCAGCAACTAAGCCTTCGGTCGCACTATACACTTTCGTACCGCGCTCCGCCATGATATCGATTCCCTCATGACTACGGCCCTGACTCCGTGCCGCGCCCCAAGTATCCTGCAATTGATTGCGACTCACGCCTTTGACAGGCACAGGGAGGCGGCTGTCTAAACGCATGCTCTTGAGCTTGTTCACCTGAGCATTGGGTAAGGGCGTTGGTTTTGGGGGGGCAGTTGCACATGCTGAAAGTAGAACCATCAACACGCCAATAACGGTATAGGAAATCGAATGACGCACATAAACTCCTTGCGTTTGATATACAACGTTTGGGGCGTTAAGCCTTTTGTTTGGCTGTAATCAATTTTTTCATGGCTGTTGGAATGCCTTTGGCAATCGCATTTTCTGGACTTAGCCATATGCCATTTAATTCGATACTGAGTTGTTCTTTTTGATCGTGTTCCACGTGGAACAACTGCTCATGTAGCAACCAAGTAAAGTGAGTAAAGCTATGGCTAATCTGCAAAGATGATACTTGAGCTTGTAGTTTAAAGTGCTGTTCAATCTGTTGTAATTCGGTTGCTTGCTCGATGATCGGGAGACAATACAGTCCCCCCCAAAGTCCATGTGCTTCACGTTGTTGCCACAGCCATTCATTACCGGACTGAATCAGGAGTACATTCGCCGTTCTGACGGGAACAGGTTTCTTGGCTTTTTTAAACGGTAGTTCCTGTTCTAAGCCTTGTTGATAGGCCTGACAGAGTTGCTGCATGGGACAGTATAAACATAATGGTTTTTTGGGAGTACACACGGTTGCACCCAAGTCCATAATCGCTTGGGTATAATCATGATTGCGCTCTTCTGGGCAGAGCTGTTCCGCAATTTGCCAGAGTGTTCGTTCATGTTGAGGTTTAGATAGATCATCTTCGATGGCGAGGAAACGTGCCAATACACGTTTCACGTTGCCATCCATAATTACGCCATATTGACGTAAGCCAAGTGACATGAGCGCACCAGCGGTGGAGCGGCCAATGCCTGGTAATTCGATCCACTGTTCTAGGGTTTCTGGGAATTTACCTTTCTGGCTAACGATCCCAGCAGCTTTATGCAGGTTACGGGCACGAGCGTAGTAACCGAGGCCTGCCCAATAAGGTGCGACATCATCCCAACTGGCTTGACCAAGGCTGTCGACTGTTGGAAAACGTTGAATAAAACGGTCGAAATATTGCAGTACAGTTTTGACCTGCGTCTGTTGCAGCATGATTTCTGAGACCCAAACTTTGTAGGGATCATCGGCCACTTGCCACGGCAGGTCGTGACGACCGTGTTGGTCGAACCATGTAAGTAGTGCATCAGAAAATGAGAAATCAGACATCAATCAGAACAGTAACAAGCAGAGGCGTAGTATAGCGGAAATAGGGAGAGGAGTTGATGTATACAGACAAATTCGTTATTAAATGCTGATTAAGATTGACTCGTGCAAAGGCGACATCCATATCGCCTTTGCACGAGTAGAAATTTTCTAGGATTTAAACAAACGATATATTCGCTCAATTCCGTGTTGATGGTTTTTTTAGAGATCGTCTTTTCAAATCACTTTAAATGTTTATCTAACAGCTCATACATCGCCTCAAGACCTTGACGTTCTGCTTCTGCGTTATAGCCTAAGTCAACGTTGTTGGCTTTGGCACGTTCATCTGCAAGTGGGTTACTAAAACCATGTTTGGCATCTTCAAAAATAATCACCTCATGATCCACGCCAGCCTCATGCATTTCCTGACGGAAGCTTGCCACATTATCCAAGGTCACCATGCTATCCAATTCACCATGTAGGACTAAAATCTCGGCTTTAACTTTGCCTTTCTCTGCAGGAGCTTTCGGACTTAATATCGCATGAAACGTGGCAACGGCTTTGATATCAGCACCTGAACGCGCCAAATCGAGTACCACTTTACCGCCATAGCAGAACCCAACCGCTGCCAATTTGTCGGCATTGACTTCTGCTTGAGCCGCTAAAGCATTTAAGCCTGCTTGAGCACGGTCAACAATGGTATCGGCATGCTCAAAAGTTTGGTTCATCCATTCAGAGGCTTGTGGAACAGCTGTGGTCACTTTTTTATCGCCATACATATCAATCGCAAGGGCAGCAAAACCATGTTCCGCAAGCTCACGGGCACGTTGCTCAGTATATGCATTGCGCCCCCACCATTCCGGCGCAACAATCACCCCAGCAACAGGCATATCAATTGCAGGTGCGGCGAAATAACCAATGAGGCGTTGACCATCGGGAGCGGTATATTCAATTTCACGTGTGTTAATCGGGAAGCTCATTCTATAATCCTGATCTGTATTTTTAGAATGCCTTGATTAAAACATAAAAAAGAAAATGGATGACATCGTAAAAACATAATAAATACGCTTGATTTAACGATGATCAAAAATGAAAAAAGAAGAATACTAAGATTCTTCTTTTTATGTTTTAGGTAGGTCGAAACAACTAGACTTTGCCTCTGGATAAGAAGCCGACAATTGCTAAGATGACGGCAACAACCAATAAGATTACCGCGAAATCTTTGGATAAACCTGCTACGCCACCAAAACCTAATAGACTGGCAATGAGTGCGATGACTGCAAAAATAATGGCCCAACGGAACATGTCGTGTTCTCCTAATTTTTCGTTATGCGTTCACTATAGCGTGTGTTTTTTGCACAAAATGTGGTGTTTATGTGGTTTAAATGTTTAATACTTAAAGAAGTGTTAAATCAATTAAAAGAGATTGCAGTCAGCAAAGCAAAGATAAATGCTATAATAAGAAGCTTATTTTTTAGTATTGAAAGCTCTGTATGTCCGTTGAATTGCGCCCCAACTTTTGGAAACACTATCCGCTTGATCAGCTCAGCAATGCGGAGTGGGAGGCATTGTGCGACGGCTGCGGTTTATGTTGTTTGATCAAGTTAGAAGATGAAGAAAGCGCAGAGGTTGCGTATACCAAAGTGGCATGCAAATTACTGGACTGTAAAACCGCGCGTTGTTCCGATTATCCTAACCGCCAACAGCAAGTGCCTGATTGCATCCAATTAACCCCAGAGCGACTCAGCACCATTTCTTGGTTGCCGCCAAGTTGTGCCTACCGTCGATTAAGTGAAGGTAAGAATTTACCTTCTTGGCATTATCTGAATACAGGTTCACGTCAAAGTGTGATCAAGGCAAAGAAGTCAGCGGCAGGGCGTTGTATTTCAGAAACTGAAATCGATGAAGAACAGATTGAAGATTATATTGTGCGTTGGATTCGTTAATAGCGGTGCAACTCATCAATAAGACAGGGTGATCATAAAAACAACACTTTTGCAGTATTTTTATTGCTGATGTTCCCTAAGATGAAGAATAAAACAGGGAGATGAGCAATGAATAAACTGTGGATGACACCTTGGCTATATAGCGGCATTTTATTTCTGGCTGCATGTGGTGCCAATGAAAGTAACTCCAAAACACCAGAACAGAATACAGCACAACAGGCGTCAAGCCAGCGCACTGCACAAAAGTATAAGATTAAGACCGTCGCTGAATTTGATGAGCCATGGGCGATTGCGAGTTTGCCCGATCAGCGTTTGCTGATTACTGAGCGTAAAGGGCAATTAAAATTATTCGATCCTCAAACCAAGAGCAGTATCAATGTCGCTGGCGTTCCAACTGTCAGTTATGGCGGGCAAGGTGGTTTAGGTGATGTTATTTTGCATCCTGATTTTCAGCAGAATCACCAAATATATTTGAGTTATGCCAGCAAAGGTCAGGGGGGATATGGTGCCGAGATTGCATATGCAAAACTGGATTTATCTGATCCCAAACAACCCAAGCTCACAGATTTAAAAACCATCTGGCAACAAGTGCCGAAAGTCTCAGGGCAAGGCCATTATGGTCATCGTATGCAGTTTGGTCCCGATGGCAAACTGTGGGTCAGTTCGGGTGAGCGCCAGAAGTTTGATCCTGCCCAAGATTTAAACAGTAATTTGGGTAAAATTTTACGTTTGAATGCCGATGGTACACCTGCTGAGGGCAACCCGTTTCACCAAAAAGGCGCTGTAACGGCAGAAATTTGGTCATTGGGTCATCGTAATCCATTGGGAATGGCCTTCGACCAGCAAGGGCAACTGTGGGTGGTTGAAATGGGCCCTAAAGGTGGAGATGAATTGAATCTGATCGAAAAAGGAACCAACTATGGCTACCCAACGGTATCGAATGGCGACCATTATTCAGGTTTGCCGATTCCTGATCATCACACCCGTCCAGAATTTAAAGCCCCTGAAATCGATTGGACCCCTGTGATTTCACCTTCCAGTATGATCATTTATTCAGGTCAGCAGTTTCCTTTATGGCAACACAAGGCGTTGATTGGTGGTTTATCCTCTCAAGCCATTGTGGTGGTGGATTTAGCTGCTAAACCGGTCCAAGAAGTACAACGACTTGAGATGAAACAACGAATTCGCGGCCTACACCAAGCACAGGATGGTTCGATCTGGGTGATCGAAGATGGACCGAGAGCCAAACTACTTAAACTTCATGCCAATTAAATTTTAACTTCAAGTGATATACACAATGAATCAACCGAAAGCCTTTTCTATGACTTTAAAAAAACTATGTTTACTTACAGGACTGTTATCCTGCAGTTCAGCGCTTTGGGCTGGGAATTTGACCGAGCAACAGGTTCAAAGCATAGTCGATCAGCAATTTAAGCCTTTATTGGCACAATATAAAATTCCAGGTATGGCCGTTGCTGTAACCCTGAATGGTCAACATTATTTCGTGAATTATGGACTTGCCTCCAAGCAAAACCAACAAGCGGTAAGCAACAATACTTTATTTGAACTTGGTTCAGTGAGTAAGACTTTTAATGCGACTTTAGCGGGCTATGCTCAGGCACAAGGACAACTGTCTTTGTCGGATCATCCTGCTAAATATTTTCCTGAACTGAAAAATACTGCGGTGAATCGTGCCACGATACTGAATCTGGGGACCTATAACGCAGGCGGGTTTCCGCTGCAATTTCCTGATGATGTCGTGCAGCAGCAAGATATGCTGAAATATTTCCAGACTTGGCAAGCAAAAACCAAAGTTGGCGCTGCCCGTCAATATTCCAACCCGAGTATTGGGTTGATGGGCTATGTCACCGCTTTGGCGATGAAAAAACCGTATAGCGAACTGATTGAAAAAACCTTGCTGCCGCAATTGGGAATGACACAAAGTTTTATTCGAGTACCTGAGCAGCACATGCCGCAATATGCTTGGGGATACAAAGCCGATCAAGCCATGCGTGTTTCACCAGGTATGTTTGATGCAGAAGCTTATGGGGTGAAAAGTAGCAGTGCGGATATGCTGAAATTCCTCGATGCACAAATCAATCCGCAGCAATTGAAACAACCACTGCGCCAAGCGATTGAAAATACGCATGTGGGCTATTTCAAAGTGGGTGCAATGACCCAAGGTCTGGGCTGGGAACAGTATGCCTATCCCGTATCGCTAGAGACACTGTTGCAGGGTAATTCCAGCAAAATGGCTTTAGAAAGTCATGCAATCACAGCGATTAAACAGCCAAAGCTTGCCCCGTCCGCGACCTTCTTTAATAAAACAGGAGCGACCAATGGTTTTGGTGCCTATGTGGCCTTTATTCCGCAGCAAAAAATTGGAATCGTGATGTTGGCCAATACCAATTTCCCTAATGAAGAGCGGATCAAGGCCAGCTATCGGGTGATACAACAGTTGGTTCAGAACAACAGCGCGCAATAGAATGTCGCGTGAGTGCAGATTCAAATTGTAGATTTGAGCCAGACACAATAGACTAGGGTAAAAGATCATAAAGCCAGTGATGATGTCAGATACGCATATTCCTTTACCTGAACGTTTACGCCCTCGTGACTTGTCCGAAATTATCGGACAGGATCATTTGCTGGGTGAAAATGCCCCTTTACGTCAGATGATTGATCAGGGACATTTGCCATCAATCATCTTTTGGGGGCCTCCAGGGGTCGGAAAAACCACGATTGCATTGTTATTGGCGCAGGCAGTAGATCGTCCTTTTATTAGCCTATCTGCACTCAATACGGGCGTGAAAGAACTTCGTGAGGTGATTGCAGAAAGTGGGGACTTGTTGACCCCTGTGGTGTTTATTGACGAGATTCATCGCTTCAATAAATCACAACAAGACGCCTTACTCAATGCGGTTGAGAAAGGCAAAATCACCTTGATTGGGGCGACTACAGAGAATCCTTCTTTTGAAGTGAATAGTGCCTTACTGTCCCGCTGTCAGGTGTATACCCTGAATAATCTGAGTGCTGAGGCGATTCAAACCCTACTGAATAAAGCCATTCAAACGGATAGGTTTTTAAAAGAACGTTTTATCCAGATTGAAGAATATGATGCGCTGATCCAATTTGCGGCAGGTGATGCACGTAAGGCGCTTAATCTGATTGATCTAATTGCCAGTACCTTTGAACCTGACATTGAGAATATCGTAACCAATGCCATCGTTGTTAAAGTCGCGCAGCAAAATATTGCACGCTATGACAAATCGGGTGAGCAGCATTACGATCTGGTTTCGGCATTTATCAAATCGATTCGCGGCAGTGATCCAGATGCGACCCTGTACTGGATGGCACGCATGCTGAAAGGTGGTGAAGATCCAGTTTTCATTGCACGTCGTATGCTGATTGCCGCATCGGAAGATATTGGCAATTCCAATCCAAATGCCTTGTTGCTGGCGGGAGAGTGTTTCCGTTCAGTCCAAGCGGTGGGCATGCCTGAGGCGCGGATTATTTTGGGACAATGTGCCGTGTATCTGGCCACTAGCCCGAAAAGTAATAGCACCTATCTCGCGATTAACAAAGCCTTGGAGCTGGCAGAAAAAACCGCAAACCTGCCTGTGCCTTTGCACTTACGCAATGCGCCAACCAAGTTGATGAAGCAGCAAGGTTATGGGGTGGATTATCTGTATCCGCACAACTATCCTGAACACTTCGTGTTACAGGACTATTTGCCTCCAGAATTACGCGGTACCAAATTGTATGAGCGAGCCTTAAATAAACGTGAAGTCGAAGGCGAACGTTTGCAGCAGCGTCGTTGGCAACAGGAACAACAGCAGCAGTAATCAAAACTCGGTGAATTCACCGATCATTTTAAAAATTGTCCAAAGCAAGATTCTGAATCGCATCGATAGATTCTGCTTTGGCCTCAATATTCTATTTGTATAAAAATGAACGCAAAAAAAGCAACACTCATTGGATTGGTCGCGATCTTGCTCTGGAGTTTGATTGTTGCCTTGATTAAGGATGTCAGTAGTCATTTTGGCGCAGTGGGTGGTGCAGCACTAATTTATACACTGGCCTCAATTTTCCTGTTTTTCTCGGTCGGTTGGACCAGCCTCAAAAGCTTTCCCAAAAACTATTTGATCTGGGGCAGTATTCTATTTGTTGCCTATGAAATTTGTTTATCGCTTTCGATTGGCTATAGCAGTAATAATCGACAGGCGATTGAGGTGGGGATGGTCAACTATTTATGGCCGACCTTTACCATGGTCGCTGCCATTATTTTTAATCAGCAAAAAGCCAATTTTTTGATTATTCCTGGCTTTATCATTTCCATTTTAGGTATTTGCTGGGTGCTTGGCGGTGAACAGGGCTTAGATTTGTCAGGGATGTTACATAACATCCAGAATAATCCGCTCAGCTATGGTCTGGCCTTTATTGGAACATTGCTGTGGGCTGCCTACTGCACGCTCACAGCGAGAATTGCACAGGGAACCAATGGCATCACCTTATTTTTTACTCTCGTCTCGGTGGTGCTGTGGATTAAATATGCATTGATGGGCGGCGGCAGCTTTGATTTTGATTGGTCCTCTTCAATTTCATTGTTTTTTGCGGCAGCAGCGATGGGCTTTGGTTATGCTGCTTGGAATGTTGGGATTTTGCATGGCAATGTGACGTTATTGGCAGGGGCATCCTATTTTATTCCAGTTTTATCTGCCTTTTTTTCGGCAATTCTACTCAGTACGCCGTTAGGCCTTTCTTTCTGGTATGGCGCATTTATGGTGTGTTTAGGCTCGATTCTATGCTGGCTAGCAACGCAGAAAAAACACTAAAATATTGTCTGGTTTAGCGTGTTGTTGCTGATGCGCTGAACAGTCACTGTATTTTTGTAAGTGACCTCTAGACACTATAGATAAAAGGTCGCATCATCCCGCTTATCAAGGATGATCAAGCTCCACCATGACCACAAACAAAATTAATGCTGCGGAAAGTATCCGAGGCTTGGCATGTCTCGCCGTTGTGTTGTCACATTTATCACTGACCTTTTTTCCGCAACTGCATAATTTTGATGTCAGTGCTGTACCGCAATATGATTTTTTTGCAAGCTTACATCATTCACCCTTGGCCTTCTTTTATTCAGGTACAGGCGCGGTTTTTGTATTCTTTGTTTTAAGTGGCTTTGTACTGACATTATCCAGTTTTAAAAAGCACAATACCGCAACACAATTGAAAAATTCCTTGGTCAAGCGTTACCCACGTTTGGCCATTCCAGCCTTTGTCTCTTGTATTATCGCTTATCTGGTGTGTTTTGTGCCTGTGGATGTGTCACATGTTTCCGAATGGGGAGCAGCACTCGCCAACCCACATCCGCAACTGGGCACCGCCTTATATGAAGGCAGTATTGGTGCGTTCTTATTTGGCGATTCCAGCTATAACTGGGTGCTGTGGACCATGCAAATTGAGTTGCTTGGGTCACTGGTGATTTATCTGGCCTGTTATTTCTATAGCAAGCTGCCGATATTGTGCGGTCTATTTCTCATCATCAGCATTGTGACAGCGTATATGATCTCGCAAACCGTGTTGTTGGGTCTTCTCAGCTTTGTTTTAGGGATGGGTTTATTTCTGTATGCTGCAGAATTGGGAACCGCTGTTTCCATCTCGCTTTTTTTACTCGGTCTATACTTTTGTGGTGCACATAACAGTAGCTCAAGTTACCAGCTTTTTAGCCAGCTTCTTGGTGAACAAACGTATGATTACCTCAACTTTATTGGCGGTTTTTGCATTGTTTATGCAGTACTCAAAGGCAAATGGCTAGCACAATTCTTTGACCAACCTGTGTTGGTCTTTTTAGGCAAGATTTCATTTTCAATTTATCTGATCCACTTGGCGGTGCTGTACGCTTTGGGCATTCCATTGTTTAATCTTTTATATGTACAAGGCGGCTTGTCTTATCTCAATGCAGGATTACTGGCAAGTTTACTGATTGTGTTGCTGAGCATTATTTTGGCACAACCCTATAGCCGTTATGTTGATGATACCGCGATTAAAATCTCGAATAAATTGGCAAAAATATTTTAACTGTTGTGCCATGCCATGTGCATAGGGAATGCAGTGGCTCACCTAAAACTTGACCAAACATTACAAAAATAATCAGTGAATGCTTTCTATTGCGGGCAGAATCAGTTTTAATCAAAAAAGACATAATAAAAATATGGGTTTTAATGCATGAACCAGACTTATCTCAAACACTGCGCCTTATTTACTTCTATTTCACTGGCTGTTGCGGGTTGTGCAACCAAGGCAGTGCCTGTCACTGCAACAGAACAACTGTTTTATGGTGGCCCGATTCTGACCATGTCAGGCAACAGTCCTGAATATGCAGAAGCCCTGTTGGTAAAGGATGGAAAAATTGTTTTTGTGGGCTCAAAGCAGCAGGCTGAACGCTTAGCGGATAAGAGCGTTCAGTTGATTGATCTAAACAATAAAACCTTATTGCCCAGTTTTATTGACGCGCATAGTCATGTGAATATGGTTGGTTTTCATCAAATGGTGGCTAATCTCTACCCCATGCCTGATGGTCAGGTCTCAGATATCAACTCTTTGGTGAATGTGCTGAATAGTTGGAAAGTCCAAAATCCATCCGTGATTAAAACCATGGGCGGCTGGATTTTGGGGAATGGCTATGATGATGCACAACTGAATGAGCAGCGTCATCCGACGGCAACCGATTTAGATCGGGTCTCTCAAGACCAACCGGTGATGATTCTGCATCAATCAGGGCATTTAGCATCAGTCAATCACAAAGCACTGGAATTACTGAAGATCAATCAAAATACCCCGAATCCAGCGGGTGGTGTGATTCGCCGTGAAGCAGGCTCAAATGTGCCTAACGGTGTACTAGAAGAGTCCGCTTTATTTACCGCAATTGGCTCAATTTTTAAAGATGTCCCCCCTGCAGTGATGTTCCAAATTGCAGAAAAAGGTATTGATGCCTATGTAAAAAATGGTTTTACCACGGTACAAGAAGGGCGCGCTGATCAGGGCACCACTGAAATGTGGCACGCTTTAGCCAAGCAGAATCGATTGCCAATTGATGTGGTTTCTTATCCCGATATCACCACCAGCCAAGACTATATGCTCAAGCAAGGTAGCCAGCGACAGTATGATCATCATTTTCGAATTGGTGGAGTGAAAATCAGTTTAGATGGCTCACCCCAAGGCAAAACCGCTTGGCTGACCCAGCCTTATCTGGTACCACCTGAAGGTAAAGATAAGACGTATAAGGGCTATCCTGCCATAAGTAATGATCAGCAGGTCAAGGACTATATCAATTTAGCCTTTAAGCAAGGTTGGCAGGTGCTTGCGCATGCCAATGGTGATGCTGCGATTGATCAGTTTATTGGGGCAGTGAAAGATGCCACAGCAAAACAAGGACTAGCAGATCGTCGTAGCGTATTGATTCATTCACAAACCATCCGTGATGATCAACTGGATCAGCTCAAAGCCTTAGATATTATTCCGTCCTTCTTCTCGTTGCATACATTTTATTGGGGTGATTGGCATCGTCAGCAAACACTAGGTGAAACCCGAGCTGCCCATATTTCGCCAACTGCAACCGCTTTAAAAAAGCATCTGATCTTTACCGAACATCATGATGCACCGGTAGTGCCCCCGAGTAGTATGATGATGCTGGATGCGACCGTGAACCGAGTAACGCGGAGCAATTATGTTTTGGGTTCAGATGAGCGCATTAGCCCATATCTGGCATTAAAGTCGATGACAGATTGGGCGGCGTATCAATACTTTGAGGATCAGAGCAAGGGTACTTTAAGCCAAGGTAAATTGGCTGATTTGGTGATTCTGAATCAGAACCCGTTGACTGTACCCAGTCGTGAGATTAAAAACATTAAAGTATTGGCCACTTATAAAGAAGGCAAACTGATTTATCAGAACGCGCAGAATTAAACTGAAAACCGAGCCATCTGGCTCGGTTTTTGATTACTACCAACGATAATTGATCTTGCCGTAATAGAACGCGCCATTAAAGCCAAAAGGCGAGAACTGGCTATAAGGCAAGCTGCCACCTGTGGGTTGGTTGATATCGTAGACATCTTTATCAGGATATACATCGGTAATATTGTCGCCACCAACCGTGAAGTTCCAGTTTTGATATTGGTAAGACAACGCTAAATCGAGTAACCATTTGGCTGAGAATTTTTGGTCTTTGGCTTCACCTGAATTACTAAAGGTTTTAAAGCTGCCATAGCGGGTGAGATTGGTATTTACCGTGAAGTTTCCAAACTTATAGTCATTCGCCAAACTGAATTTATGTTCAGGGGTACTGCCAGCCAATAAACCGTATTGTTCTCGACGATCCAGACGCGTGAGGTTAATGCCCAGCGCATCTAAGATGGCTGGATTGCCATCCACATGGGTCACTTTATTTTTATTGTAGTTGTAGGCCAGTGAGGTATTCAATTCGCCATAAGGCAATGCAGCCCATTTATAGGTCGCAACTAAGTCAACACCACGCGTGCGGGTATCGCTGGCATTGTTGAAATAACGAATCGTGTTGAAGTTGGTGTCAGTGATCCCTTTTGAATTCAGGTATTGGCGAACGGTCGCACTGCTGGCATTGATATTGGAGGACAGGCTAATCCGGTTATCAATATCAATTTGATAAGCATCCAACGTCACATATAGTTGATCTGTAGGTGTCAAGACTAAACCCACACTATAGTTTTTAGATTTCTCTGGTTTAAGTTGTTCGGCACCAAGCAGTTGAGCAACGTATGACGTGGTGGGAAAGGTACCTGCTTCAGCAAATTGACCATTGATCAGCTGTGAAGAGGTTTGGGTGAAATATTGTTGGGCAAGACTTGGGGCGCGGAAACCAGTAGAGGCGCTACCACGTACCGCAATCGCTGGATGAATCGCATAACGTAAAGACAATGACGCATTATCGGTGTGACCAAAATCATTGTAATATTCATGGCGATAGGCTGTAGATGCTGAGAGTTTTTCAGTTAAATTGGCCTCTAAATCCAGATAAGCCGCATAACTGTCGCGTGACCATTCACCTGCATCGGCAGAGCGAAAGCCCGCTAATCCAGAAGAGCCACTTTTATAATAGGACGCTGGATCACCCGCTTGTATTTGATACTTCTGATTTAAATATTGCGTACCAAAGGCAACATTCAGTGGGCTGGCGAGTGCTGCAAGATTAAACTCTCGAGAAAGATCAAAGTTCACTACCGTTTGTGCATTTTTTAATGTGCCATTTTGGAATCCAAAAGGCGTGGTAGCGGTGTCTTTATAGAGATCGACATTAATGGTCTTGGTATCGACATCATAACGATTTAAACCATAATTGACTGAAGCATCATAATGCCACGCAGACCAATCGCCTTTGATCCCTGCAACTGCACCAAAATCATCGAGTTGGCCCTGAATGATCGGCAGATAGCCATTGGGAAACAGGGCAGGAATATTATTGGAGGCATTGCTTAAACGATAGAATCCAGCAGTTTCTGCATTACGATGGCTATAGGTCGCAAAAGAATACAGCTCAGCATGATCACTGAGGTCATAACCTAAATTTAAGGCTGCTTTGACTTCATCGGAATCTGGATCACCAAAACGGAAAGTACGCTGCCCATAGGTACTTGATTTGGGATCACGCAGGTCAGCACCTGCGCGATTGGTGGCTTGACTATCCTGCCACTCTCCTGAAAAGATCGCATAGCCATAATGATTCAGTTGGGTCCCACCCGAAACAAAGGATTGTTTTTGTTCGCCATCACCCTTGTTATAAATCCCGTATTTAATCCCAGCTTCGCCATGTTTTGGATTGGATTTCAAAATAATATTAATCACGCCTGCAATCGCATCGGAACCATAGCGAGCTGATGCACCTTCACGCAGGACTTCGACACGGCTAATCGCTGAGATCGGAATGGCATTTAAATCGGTTGGGGCAGAACCACGACCAATGGTCCCGCCAAGGTTAATAAAGGCACCTGTGTGGCGACGCTTACCATTCACCAAAACCAGTACCTGATCAGGTGCTAGTCCTTTCAGTTGAGCAGGACGGACCAGTTCAGTTCCATCCACCACGGTTGGACGTGGAAAATTAATCGAAGGAATAATTCGAGAGAGTGCAGTCCCTAATTCATTGGAGCCGGTGCGTTCAGTCAGCTCTTTGGCACTGATCACATCAATGGGTTGTAAGGACTCCGTTTGCGAACGATTGTTGGCACGGGTTCCAGTAACGACAATGGTTGCGAGCGTTTTGACTTGTTCTGGCTCTACGGGATTGTTCTCAGCGGCATGTACATTGCTATACAGGGCAAGCAGAATCAGGCTACTACTTAGACTTAAAGGAAAAGTTTTTACAAGGGGAGCATTCATTTTGATCTTCTAACTCAAGTTTTGTAAACATTTGTGAACATGGTAGGAGCATCAAAATATTTTCAAAAACAATATAAAAACATAAGGTTAGAATTAAAGTTGCAAAGCTGATTGAATACTTTTTAAGTAGATGATTTATATGGTATTGATATTTAAAGTGAAGCTAATGATTTTTGAATAAAGAATAAAAAAACCAGCCCGATTGGACTGGTTTTTTGTTTAGAAGTAACAGCTTAGTTCGGCTTAGATATCGTCTAAGTTAATGCCTAAACGTGCAGCAACTTCTTCATATGCTTCAACCACACCACCTAAACCTTGGCGGAAACGGTCTTTATCCAATTTTTTCTTGGTGTCTTTGTCCCATAAACGGCAACCGTCTGGAGAGAATTCATCACCCAATACGATACGGTCATGGAACACACCGAATTCAAGTTTGAAATCAACCAGAATCATATTACCGGCATCGAATAATGCTTTAAGTACATCATTCACTTGGTAAGTGAGTTCCTTCATTTTTTCAAGTTGTTCCGCAGTTGCCCAACCTAAAGCAATCGCTTGAGATTCGTTCACCATTGGATCGCCAAGCGCATCATCTTTGAAGAATAATTCAAATGTTGGTGGGGTGAGTTCCTTACCTTCTTCAACACCTAAACGACGGCACAATGAACCCGCTGCATAGTTGCGGATGACACATTCAACCGGAATCATCTGAAGTTTTTTAACTAGCACTTCAGTTGGAGAAAGCAATTTTTCAAAATGCGTTTCAATACCAGCTGCAGCTAATTTATCCATGATGAAGGCGTTAAAACGGTTGTTGACCTTGCCCTTACGATCGAGTTGCTCGATTTTTTCGCCATTAAATGCCGAGGCATCATCACGAAAGACCAAAATCAGGTGATCAGCGTTATCTGTCTCGTATACAGATTTAGCTTTACCAGTATAGAGCAAGGTTTGTTTTAACATGAGGGAACCTTTTGAAAAAAATGCCTAGTAAACGGCTAGGCTGGCCAATTTTGGTAAATCTGGGCTAACACTTCAGTTGCAACCGCTGGTTCTGCAAAAGTCGTGTCGAGTTTGAAGAGGGCAATAGTATTGCTTGAGCCAACCGCAGAAAGCTTCAATAGGTAGTTTTGTTCACCCACCTTAATCGTTGCTTCATAGCCATGATCTGCCTGAGAGATGACTTGGTAGTTGAGGCTGCTTACGGTTGCAAAGGCATATTGCCAAGCAGTTGCCGTTGGACCTTCCACTTTCAGTAATGGGTTTTTATTTCCATCCATCACCAATTGTGGACGACCTAATGTCGTTGCTGTCGCTTCAGTGGTAGTGCTTGCAGTTTGCATTGACTCTGGACGAGGTAATGCATAACGGTTGCCAGTTTTGTTTTCAAATGTTGGCGCATGTTGAATCGCAAGTGGATCAACCGTTGGTGCTGGATACAATGGCGTGAATGGTCTTACCGTTGCATTCTCAGGGAATTTGAGTGGTTCAAGCGCTTGCGCTTTTTTATAATCTAAAGAATGATTATTGAGGGCAAAACGACCACAACCAGCCAAACTTAAAGCTGAAATGACAAGGACAACACCAAGACGTAATTGCATCATAAATTGCTCGTATTAAATAATGCCCGCAGTTTTTAAATCTGTGCGGAGCGGTTCACGATATTGTTCTGCGAGAGCGGTTAAAGGCAGGCGTAGACCTGTACTAATGTATCCCATCTCATGCAATGCCCATTTCACAGGAATTGGGTTTGATTCGCAAAACAAAATATTGTGTAGATTTGCAATTTGTTGATTCAAACTTTGTGCTTTGGCTTGATCGCCAGCTAAAGCTGCTTCACAAACTTCGCTCATTTGTTTTGGTGCAACATTGGCGGTAACCGAGATATTGCCTTTCGCACCCAGCAAAATCAGTTCCCAAGCGGTTTCATCATCGCCTGAGTAAACTGCGATTTTACCTTTTAAACCTTCGATGAGGGCTTGACCACGAGGTACATCACCTGTTGCATCTTTAATCCCAACAATGTTTTTAACATCGGCAAGACGAATCACAGTTTCATTTTGCATGTCAACGCCAGTACGACCTGGAACATTATAAAGAATTTGTGGAATATCAACTGCTTCAGCAATCGCTTTATAGTGTTGATATAAGCCTTCTTGTGTGGGTTTATTATAATATGGCGTCACGAGCAATGCGGCATCGGCACCGAGTTCTTTCGCTGCTTTAGTCAGTTCGATTGCTTCGTGAGTTGAGTTTGCACCTGTACCCGCGATAATTGGGATGCGTTTATTGGCTACACGAATCACTTCTTTGATGACTTGTGTGTGTTCTTCCATGCTTAATGTAGATGCTTCGCCCGTTGTGCCAACAGCAACAATACTATGTGTACCTTGTTGGATGTGCCACTCAACGAGCTTCTCAAGGCTCTTCCAATCTACGCGACCATCTTCAAACATAGGGGTGACGAGTGCGACAATTGAGCCTTGAATATTCTGTGCTAGCTGAGTCATTTTAAAAAACTATCCTATTTTCCCATCCGAGATTGAATTAGTTGAAACGAAATATTGGATGGTTGCAGTATTTTGATTCGTCGTTCAATAATGAATTCGATTGAATGACAATTATGCAAATTATGACTGATCGGCGGCATAAGAACAATATGCTTTAGTCAAACAGCCGAAAACTTTAATTCATCTTTTACTTGAATGATTTTCATCTTATGAAAAGTTTGTGCCTGTTTGGCTAGTCAGAAACAACGAGGCAGCGTATTGTACAAGGAGCAATCTAGGTTGAATAATGAGATGCAAAGCGATTCAAAACACAGCGCATTAATTGTTGTCGATGTGCAAAATGGGTTTACCCCGGGTGGGAACTTGGCAGTCACGGATGCCGATCAGATTATCCCTGTGATTAATCAATTGGCACACCAGTTTGATACGGTGGTGCTGACCCAAGACTGGCATCCTGATCAACACATTTCTTTCGCTGATAATCATGCGCATAAAGTGCCTTTTGAGACCATTGAGTTACCTTATGGCACGCAGGTATTGTGGCCAAAGCATTGTGTACAGGGGACGCAGGATGCCGAATTTCATCCTGCTTTGGATATTCCAACGGCACAATTGATTATCCGCAAAGGCTTTCACGTTAATATTGATAGCTATTCCGCCTTTATGGAAGCCGATCGTAAAACCCCGACGGGATTAAAGGGCTATCTTCAAGAACATCAAATTGATACGGTCTATATTGTGGGCATTGCCACTGATTTTTGTGTGGCATGGACAGCCTTGGATGCCGCGCAGATGGGTTTTAAAACCTATGTGATTGAGGATGCCTGTAAAGCGATTGATCTGAATGGTTCATTGCACAGTGCATGGCAAAGCATGTCAGCACACGGGATTCAGCGTATTCAGTCTGCTGCAATTTTGGCATAAGCTTGAGCTGATTGATCTAAAGGCGTTACACTTCTCAGGCTGATGTATCAGCATCAGTTAAATTATGCCTTAAACCTAAGCTGAGCGTTTTATGACCGTCGAACTTGATGATTTTGATCAAAAAATTATCCATCATTTACAAATGAATGGACGCTTGGCCAATCAGGAATTGGCTGAATTGGTCGGTTTATCGACCTCGCAATGTTCACGTCGTCGAGTTCAGCTTGAACAGAAGAAAATTATCACGGGTTATTATGCCCAAATCGCATTGAGTGCTGATCCTGCGCCGATCATGGGTATTATTGAAGTGAAATTGCAGAACTATAGTGATGCAACCCATGATCGTTTTGTAGAGTTCCTCATGCATGAGCCTGCCGTGAAGGATATTCATAAATTAACAGGCAGTTATGACTTTGCCCTTAAAGTCGCAGTTAAGAACCTTGATGAGATGGTCAAACTCATTGGAATTTTGTCTTCCAAGAACTTTGGTGTCAGTAATCTGAACACTTCAATTGTGCTGGAAAAATTAAAAGAAAACGGAATTGCGATTAAATAAAAACAGGATTTTATTGTCGTTTGATCTGAGACAAATTTATAACAAGGCTGATCGAAGCGCATAGACTATTCGAAATGGATTATTTTGAATATAAATTGCATTTATGGCAAAAATATAAGAATAAATTGCGAAATTTTAATAAAAATGATCAAATATGCCATGTCTTTCTTTGAAAGATCTCTCTCCCTTTAGCTGTTCTCCTATTTGAGTTGTACCGTTATGAATACCGAGCAAAATGTATCTCTGGTAAGTCCAGTCATGCCTGTGATTGAGCAGCACTCTAAAATTGAAGATGGATTGGCAATGTTGATCGGAACATTCATTCTGTCTTTTGCAATGACTTTATTGCAGCAGGCAGGCATTATGACGGGAGGGACAGCAGGTCTATCTTTGCTGATTCACTACATTACCGATCTGAAGTTCGGCGTGTTATTTTTCCTGATCAATATTCCATTTTATTATTTTGCCTATAAAAAGATGGGCATCGCACTGGTAGTGAAAACCTTTATTGCCGTTGCATTATTGGCGGGATTTACTGAAATTATTCCACAATTTTTTCACCTCTCCGATGTTAACCCAATCTACGCTACGATTTTTGCCAATGTCTTGATGGGGGTGAGTTTTTTGATTCTATTTAGACATCGTTCGAGCTTAGGTGGTATCAACCTGCTGGCGTTGTATTTGCAGGAACGTTTTAAAATTCCAGCAGGAAAAGTGCAAATGGGCATTGATGTGGTGATCTTATTAACCTCATTGCTGTTTGTGGACTGGAAGCTGATTTTGATCTCGATTTTTGGTGTCATTATTTTGAATTCAATCATTTTATTGAATCATAAAACTACACGTTATGTGGCTTGATGCATTTGCCTTTCGGTTATTAACCTGACTGTTGCAGAACACAATCTATATTGATCATCAGATGCTAAATCTGATCTATTAAATGACTGAGATCATGACAAATCCAAAAAAAGCGCCATAAAGAATTAGTTTATGGCGCTTTTTTATGTATCAGCGTAGTGCAAGCGTATGTGAAAGTAATAAAGTTTTATGCCAGTAAAATTAGCCAAAGTATCTAAGATAAATTAGCCCTACTCATGGATTGGTTTAGTGAAGGCTACGACACATTAATTTCATAGAGATGTGGTTAGTTCGGCTAACATCACACCTTATCAGTTTCACTGGTAAGTTAGAGTACGAATCAAGGAGAGAAACAATACATGTTCATAGCACATTTGCCATCTGGTTATCTTTTGGCTAAAGTTTTACAAGCAAAGTTGAAGAATATAAAAGTCAGTAAGAAATCATTTTTTTCTATAGTCATTGCTGGCGCTATTTTTCCAGATATTGATCTTTTCTATTTTTATCTACTTGATGATAGATCTGTTCATCACCATAAATATTTTTTGCATTGGTTTTCATTTTGGATCCCAATTTTTCTTATATCTTTAATGTATTCAAAATGGTCTAAGTACACATCTAAAAAAGCCTATCGGCTCATGCTCTTTTCAGGCGGTGGACTCTTACATATCAGCTTAGATACTTTTGTAGGCGATGTTTGGTTGTTTGCACCATTTATAGACAAGTCATATGTATTCTTTGAGGTAACGCCACGTTATCAGCCCTGGTGGCTGAATTTCATACTACATTGGTCTTTTAGTGTTGAAATCTTGATAACCATGTTGGCAATATGCATTTATCAAAAATCTAAGATTTAATCTTTTGGAAAATTTTCTTTTATGACTTTTTTAAACAAGAAGTATAAACCAGCGACTAAAGGTAAAAGGAGTAAAAACCAAAATCCAGTAAGCATAACTGTATATGCCATATCTAAATGGCACGTTGTATGTTCTATTTCAAACCCTGATAGACAGTAATCAGAGAAATCACCCGTATTTTTTGCATAATAAATAGGTGTTAATGCTAAAAGAAATGAACTACTTGAAATCAGAAACCATTTTAATTTCATTGTAATACCTAAAAGTCTTTAAGGACTTGGTTTATCAATTATTTTTTTGATTTTCATTGCAATAATGGATAATAAATAGAGGACTAAAAACGTTAATGAAAAATATATAATTGTGCTTGAAATTGCAATTTTCATATCTAACTTGCAAGTAGGAAGATCAGCGTACCAATATTCAGTAAGGCAATAACTTGTATATGTATATGAATTTTTTGCAATAATTAAAGGTATAATTGATATTATAAGTGAGACTAATGCAACAACTTTTATAAAATTAGACATATTTTTACCTATGATAAATTATTCGTATGGCTTTTCGACATAGATTCTATTTACACGCATACCGTAGTCCGTAACCGATTTTGCATTTATGTCATTGTATACAGATGAAATTTCTCTTACTGACCTTTTCGGAATTCTAAGTTCAATTAATTTCAACATATAGGCTCCGATGTCTAAATTTTTTTGTTTGTCATTTGCTTCTTGTCTTGAAACAAGTTCAGGCCAATATGCAACATTAATATTTGATGGCCTAATAGACTTATTTACACCAACCCAATTAAGCGGTTCATCATAGTAGCCATGTGTACTTTCCATATAAACAACAGCTTTAAGTAAATTTTCATCGAGATTAAATTTTTTAGATGAATTACTAATAGATTCTTTGTTGCCTGTAACCTCCTCGAATACACCTAATTCTATAAGTGGAGCTTCATCAGTCTTGTTGTTTCTATCCAGAACAAAAAATTGATACTTTATGTTATAGATTATTGATTCCTTTCTATTTACTGAGCATTCAACAACAGTAGTTGTATCTCCTTTTATTTCAAAGTTATACGAAAAATCTTTAAGCTGTACCTGTTTGTACCAAAAAAAGGTTTCATCTCTTTTGGGGATAATCTCTAACCGATAGTGACCAATAGCCAAACGTGGTAATTCAAATTTTAAACTAAAAAAACTACTCGAATGAACGATATTATTACCCTGATAAACGATAGCTTTAAAGAATAGGTTTTGCTGTTTATCATCTTTAGAAATGACATTGGCACTTAACTTGCCATAAGCTGAACACTCCATAACAGCTTGATTGTTTTGTCGATTAGAAAATGAAAAACTCTTAAATTGAGGCATTGTCTAACTCTCTTTTTAATTTTAAAAATCGATACTCACTAGAAATCTCGGAATTTAACAGATAAGGAAAATGACTTAAATCCATATCGGTTGAATAGATTTTTTCCATAATTTCAGAAACTTGATCAATATTTACAAAGCCAGAATTAATTAAAGAATTATAGTTTAAATTCATTGAGTCGATTTTATTTTGTAGGAGTGGATCTTTATCTAAGTATTTATTTTTTATAAAATTGATTAGATGAATTTTAGTCATGTTTTGGCTTATATTAGCCATCAACTCGTTTGTGAATACAATTTCAATTTCAGGGTCATTGATATCAAAATTAATTCTTGTAATTTGTAATTTTAGATAGTCAAAATACTCCAAAAATTTCATATCTGGATAGATTGATTTAAGTTCTGCCAGTGCGATCGTTTCTATCAAAATATGAAGTACGCGACTATCATAAAATCTAAAGTGTAGATCCTCATTATCTTGAGTCATAATTGATAAATTTTTTGATAACTGAAACTTCATATCGTCAAAATTATGCAGCGAATTAAAGAAAATAGCAGTTGAATTACTCAATATATTATAAGGCTTATAGTTATTGCTAAGCTCAATTAGAAAAGGCGCTTCTTCTGTTAATTTATTAAATAACATGAAGTTATCATAAAATTTCTCGCCACGAAGAACAGAGTCCTTAAAGTATTCGATTAGATTTTGATATTCTATATTGCTAATAATCAAATAATTAAACATAAATTACCTATTTTTTAATAAAAACAGAACCATTTAGTGCTGCTTTTTTCATACAATCTAAACATATCCCTTTAGGTAACATCGGTATTGTTGCACTAGCTTTGGCACCGCTATTGAAAGTATGTTGCCCTGCAAGAACTTTGAATACATTAGGTGTTTTTATGGTTATGCCATCTGAGGAAATTATGATTTGTGAACCGCCAGCCATAACTATGCCATTTGTAATTTTTTGGATAAACTAATATTAGCACAACTTAATAAAGTTACAAATATGACGTTTATTATTGCGATTCAACTAAAAGACAGCATAATTGTTGCGATTGATAATAAGTTTGTTAAATTAAACCGTGGAAAATATTTTAATTTCCAAGAGTTTAACGGATCAAAATTGTATGTTTGGTCGAAAGGAATTATCACTGGAACAGGTGAACATTATGTAATTGATAAAGCGGTACGATTATTTGTTAATAATGCTGATTCAGACATTAAAAGATTACCGATATGCTTAAATATTTCAAGACAAATAAGAGAGATGGAAGTCGGTCAACATGAACAAATACTAATGACTAAACTTTTATATTCAAGCTTTACAGTCAATGGGCCTAAACTTTTTGCTGTCGAACACACTGAAGAATCTGGAAAATATATCACTACTAATTTTAAAGAGAAAGATCTTATTCTTTGGCTACATAATCCTGATATTCATCAGATTTCAGATAATTTAAAAGCTTTATATACACATCTCCGTCCTTGTTCATCCTTTACTTGTGTTAAAGATTGGATAGGCTACTACAGTTCAGCCATTGCTGATATTTACACTAAACATAGCTCTATTGATATAAGTATGAGTTGTAGTTTCGATATTTTTTTCCAAACTAAGGATCATTGTTATTATAGGCATATCACTAATGGCTATAGTGTTGAGAACTAAAAGTGATTGAAGTGTATATTAAATGAAATGATTTCCTTAATATTTTTCTATCACTTATTAGGAAACAAATTTTCTGAGCTAACGTCTCTAATGGTGATCCATGGTTTATAGCTAGCCCCGAAACCTTGTCTACGGCCTTCCTTTTTCATTTTTAGATTTTTTTTATACGATTCTTTTAAATCAGGCATTAAAAAATCCACACAGCCATGCTTTTCTAAAGCATATCTTGTGTGGATTTTTTGAGCAATTCAGTATGAAACTTTATTACTCTCATACAAGCGACGCGGATAGCCGTATCGAATTACTCGACCGTAACACTCTTGGCAAGGTTACGTGGTTGATCGACATCAGTACCACGTAACACTGCAACATGATAAGACAGCAGTTGTACAGGCACGCTGTAAACGATCGGTGCTAACCATTCATTTACCGCTGGCACATGAACCACGTGTTGACGGTCTTTACCGTGAATACCACTGTTTTCATCTGCGAAGACGAATAATTCGCCACCACGGGCCTGAACTTCTTCCATATTCGATTTGAGTTTATCGAGCATGTCATCCTGCGGTGCTAAAATCACCACAGGCATTTCATTATCCACTAAAGCCAATGGACCATGCTTCAACTCACCTGCAGCATAACCTTCCGCATGAATATATGAAATTTCTTTCAGTTTCAATGCACCTTCAAGTGCGATCGGGAAGTGTGTACCACGGCCCAAGAATAAGCAGTGATTTTTCTCAACAAAAAGCGCTGATAAACGTAGAATTTCAGTATTGCCTTGTAAGGTATCTAAAATTACTTTTGGACAGTGCCATAAGGCTTCAGTGATCTCAGCAAATTGAGCAGCAGACAGGCAATTCTTGACTTGTCCAATTTTCAGGATCAATAACATCAATGCTGCCAATTGTGTGGTAAAGGCTTTGGTTGACGCTACCCCAATTTCAGGGCCTGCCAGTGTCAGCAAGTGATGATCTGTTTCACGAACCATTGATGAGGTCGCAACGTTACAAATCGTCATGGTGCTGATGTCAATGTTATTGGCTTTGGCACGTTTCTGGGTTTCGCGTAATGCGGCTAAAGTATCCGCAGTTTCACCTGATTGAGAAATACAGATATACAGTGTATTTGCCACAATTACTGGGGTGCGATAACGGAACTCACTGGCAATTTCAACTTGGCAAGGGACGCCAATCAGTTGTTCAAACCAATATTTAGCAATCATCCCTGCATGGTAGCTAGTCCCACAGGCAATGATCTGAATTTGCTGAATCTTGTCAAAATCAGCATTGGCATGATTGAGGAAATCTTCACGTAAGCTATTGCCGTTCAATGCTTGAGAAATGGTTTGCTGAATCGCTTCAGGTTGCTCATAGATTTCTTTCAGCATGAAGTGCTTATATTCACCCTTAGATGCATTGCTGACCGTTGCATCTAACTCTTTGACTGGACGTTGTACAGGCTCGCCGTTGACAAAAACTTCAATGCTGCTACGGGTTAAGCGTGCAATATCACCTTCCTCTAAATAGACGAAGCGATTGGTCACAGGCAATAACGCCAATTGGTCTGAGCTAATGAAGTTCTCGCCAATACCGACACCAATCACCAATGGTGAACCTTCACGAACTGTAATCAGTTCGTCTGGATGTGCTGTATGCACAATTCCAAGTGCATAAGCACCTTTAAGGCGTGGTGTAATTTTCTGTACCGCTTCTAGCAAGCTATCTGTTTGCTTTAATGCATCGTGTACAAGATGTGCAACCACTTCAGTATCGGTTTGCGAGGTAAATACATAGCCTAAAGCTTGCAATTCATCTTTGAGTTCTTGGTAGTTTTCAATGATCCCGTTATGAACCACTGCAACATCACCCGAAACGTGCGGGTGGGCATTATTTTCTGTCGGTTTGCCGTGAGTTGCCCAACGCGTGTGCGCGATACCCACATTACCGGTTAAATGTTGTTCTGATACGGCTTCGGCCAAGTTGGCAACTTTACCAACACGACGTTCACGTAAGATTTTCTGATTATTGAGTAATGCCAAACCAGCAGAGTCATAACCGCGATATTCCAGACGTTTCAGTCCTTCAATCAGAATATCGGTTACACAACGTTCCGCAACGCCACCAACAATACCACACATAATTTTATCCTCTTATTTTTTCAGTTTTTGGGGACGTTGATAATTTGCTTTTTCAAACTGTTTTGATCGTTCGACAGCCAAACTATGCTCAGCCACATCTCGAGTCAGGGTTGATCCTGCACCCGTTGTAGCACCTCGACCAATTTTAATTGGTGCAACCAAGGAGTTATTGGTTCCAATGAATACATTGTCCTCAATAATGGTACGGTGTTTGTTGGCACCATCATAATTACAGGTAATGGTACCCGCACCAATATTACAACTTGCGCCAATATCAGCATCACCTAAGTAAGTAAAGTGATTGGCTTTTGAGCCTAGACCCATATTCGAGTTCTTCACTTCTACAAAGTTACCGATATGTACATCATTGGCAAGATTGGCACCTGGGCGTAAACGCGCGAAAGGCCCAATTTGAGTATTTTCTCCGACAATTGCATTCTCAAAAATGCTATAAGCCTGAACTTTAGTACCTGCCGCAATGCGGGTATTCTTTAGAATGCAGCCTGCACCGAGTTGGACGTTATCACCCAGCTCGCAATCACCTTCGATGATGACATTGACATCAATCTGTACGTCTTGTCCACAGCTTAAGGTACCACGTAAATCAAAACGATTTGGATCAATGAGGTGAACACCTTGTAGCATTAATTCTTTGGCTTGTTGCTGTTGAAACTGACGTTCCAAGGTCGCAAGTTGTAAGCGGTCATTGACCCCTTCAACTTCAAATTCGAGCTCAGGTTGAATGGACGCGATTTCTAGACCATCTGCAACGGCCATTGCCACAATATCAGTTAGGTAATATTCACCTTGGGCATTATTCTTGGATAACTTTGGTAGCCATTGATGTAATTTGGCATTGCTGACACAGTAAATGCCGGTATTGATTTCTTGAATTTGGCGCTGTTCTTCATTGGCATCTTTATGTTCAACAATGGCTTGGATTTTATCTGCTTGTCGAACGATACGACCATAACCTGTTGGATTTTCAACATTTAATGTGATCATACCAATACCAGATTGACTCGAAACTGCTAACAATTGTTCCAGCGTACTTTGACGGACTAATGGAACATCACCATAGAGAATCAAAGAAATGCCATCTTGAGGCAGAACAGGTAACGTCATTTGCACGGCATGGCCTGTACCTAACTGTTCAGCTTGTTCAACCCATTCAATCTGTTCTGCTGCAAAGCTTTGTTTAACCTGCTCACCGCCATGTCCATAAATGGTAATAATGTTTTGGGCATTGAGTTTTTTTGCGGTTTGAATCACATGACCGAGCAGAGGGCGACCTGCAAGTGGTTGTAATACTTTTGGTAATTGTGAACGCATTCGCGTTCCTTTCCCTGCTGCAAGAATAATAACAGTTGTTGACATAACTAACTCTAATAGTGGCTTA
>Ga0209958_1000535_pt1 | contig 61756 bp, 62 predicted proteins | sample ThiBio_inoc_plan_FD_183942 | JGI IMG/M metagenome (GOLD analysis project Ga0209958, IMG submission 183942) | Wastewater bioreactor microbial communities from Cape Town, South Africa - Thiocy_inoc_plan (SPAdes) | ecosystem: Engineered > Bioremediation > Thiocyanate > Unclassified | place: South...
TCATGGGGAGATTCCTTTTCCTTTGGAACGGTTTGGGAAACGTTTCACACGACTGAAACTGCAGTGATGGTACCCATCGACATGCACGTTACGGGTTTGCCCCTAGGGGTTTTACACAAGACAGGGGGAAAACGTGGCAATGAAGCAACAACGTCATCCCACTTTCTTAAACCTCTTAAGCAAATAGCAGGCCAATCCCCATAGGCAAAAAAAAGCCACCGCCGAGGCGGTGGCTTTTGACTTCAGACGCCAGCGGGCCAAGCCCGCGGGACATCAGAAGGAGTGGCGGATGCCCAGCTCGAAGCCGGTGCGCTTGTACTCAGGACCAGCCAGCAGACCGGCATCGGCGCTGATACGGGCGAAGTTGCCGTACAGGGCGGTGCGCTTGCTCAGGCCGTACTCGTAGCCGACAGCAACTTGGTTGCCATCAACCGAGATACCAGGGACTTCCACTTCGGTGCGGGTGTACGAAGCCTTGATCAGGCCCGGGCCCACGGGAGCGGTCAGGCCCACCATCAGGTTGTTCACCTTCAGGTCGACGGTCTTTTCCTTCGACGTGGTGTAGTTGAACATCGGCTTGATGAAGCCGAAGTCATACGAAGCACCCACGTTGGTGCGGCGCGAGTCGGCGGCGCCCACGTTGCCTTCCGAAGCGGTGGCGAAGCCAACCGACAGCGGGCCGTTGGCGTACGTCAGGCGCAGGCCTTGGTAGTCGCTGGCGCTGGTGCCGGTGGTCACTTCCTTGAAGCCATAGCTGAGCTGGGCCTGGAAGCCGCCCATGTTCGGCGTGAAGTATGACACCATGTTGTTCGAACGCACGGTCGTCGCCTGGAAGACACCAGCGTTGGGCGAGTACATGTTCATGGAGTTGCCCAGACCGTTGGTGCCGAACGGGTCGTACACGGTGTGGTTCCAGAAGGTCGGCACATAGTCACGGCCCAGGCGGACTTCACCGAAGCCACCCGACAGGCTGACGGTGCTGCGGCGCTGGAATTGCAGGCCGGCGGGCGTACCGGTGTCGGGGTTCAGGGCGCCTTCCAGCCAGAAGCTGGCGCTCATGCCACCACCGAGGTCCTCGACACCGCGGAAGCCCAGGCGGCTCGAAGCGGTACCGTCTTGGCCCATTTCGCTCAGCGAGGTTTTGACGCCGCCGATTTTGGTCGAGGTGTGGCGGACGTTCACGTCCATGATGCCGAACAGGGTCACCGACGACTGGGCCAGTGCTGCGCTGGAGGCTGCGACGGCAGCCAGAGCGATCAGGGTCTTTTTCATCGAGGAATTCTCCAAGGTTTGGGTTAAGAGGCCGGAAGTCTTTGCCCCCGAGCCGACCTCCATTGAGGAAGCTGCGGGCATTGCATCAGAAACAGCTGGTCACCGCCATGTTTGCCGACCTCGATCCGCCCCAGCGTGGTGCCGATGTTGCAGCGTTGCCACGATTCCGAGGGGTAACCCTTAGACAGATGGCGTGGCACCATACTCCCCGCACCAGTCCACCGCCGATTCAACGTGAGAGTTTCATGAGCACTTTCAGCGACGCCCTGGTGGTTGCGGCCGATTCGGCCTTGCGCACCCTGTTCGCCGCCCCGCGGGCCAGCCAGCCCTGCCCCACCGTGCCCGAGCGGCACGACGATGGTGCGCTGAGCACCGAGGACCGGCGCCTCGCCGGTGCCCTGATGCGGGTCAACCACGTGGGCGAGGTGTGCGCCCAGGCGCTGTACACCGCGCAAGCCTTCGCAGCGCGCTGGCCCGGACCGGGTGGCAAGGCATCGAACGAGGCCCTGGCCCGGCAACTGGAAGAGGCCGGCCGCGAGGAAACCGACCACCTGGCCTGGACCAAGGCCCGCCTCGACGAACTGGGCAGCCGGCCATCACGGCTCAACCCGTTCTGGTACGCCGGCGCCTTCGGGCTCGGCCTGATCGCGGGCCGCCTGGGGCAAGGCCCCAGCCTGGGTTTCGTGGTGGAAACCGAACGCCAGGTGGAAGCCCACCTGGCCAGCCATCTGGACCGCCTGCCGGCCGAGGACCACGCCTCGCGGGCGATCGTGGCGCAGATGAAACTGGACGAGGCCCGGCACGCTCGCCAGGCCCAGCAGGCCGGGGCCGCCGAGTTGCCGGCGCCCGTGAAGGGGATGATGCGGATGGCCGCCAAGGTCATGACGACCGTGGCGCACCGGATCTGAGCGTCCCCAACAAGGGACGCAGGCTCAGGCTTCGATCAGATCGAAGCTGGTCGTGATCTCCGCCGTCTTGGCCAGCATGATGCTGGCCGAGCAGTACTTCTCGTGGCTCATGGCGATGGCGCGCTCCACCGCGCTGGCGGGCACGCCCTTGCCAGTGACGGTGAAGTGCATGTGGATCTTGGTGAACACCTTGGGATCGACCGCGGCGCGCTCGCTGGTGAGCTTGACCGAGCAACCGCGCACGTCGTGGCGGCCGCGCTTGAGGATCAGCACCACGTCGTAGGCCGTGCAGCCGCCGGTCCCCGCGAGCACGGTCTCCATGGGACGGGGCGCCAGGTTGGCGCCGCCGTTCTCGGGCTTGTTGGCGTCGGGCGCACCGTCCATGGCGAGCACGTGGCCGCTGCCGGTTTCGGCAACGAAGCCCATGGCCGATCGGGTGCCGCTGGCGCCGGTCCAGGTGACGGTGCATTCCATGAAAGGGTTCTCCGTGACAAAGCCCGCATTTTCTAAGGGCCTTGCTCTAAAAATGAGGGCAACTTGAGCCGGGTTGTTGCAACGCAGCAATCCGGCGATATACTTACGTTATTGTATTTTCGGTTGTCTCCTCTACCCTCCACGGGTGGATTCAAACCCGGACCAGCAACGTTGGTCCGGGTTTTTTTTCGCCCGCAGATAATGCTTGGTGATGAAAACCCCCGCCGCCCACCTGACGCCCGCCGACTACCTCAAGAAGATCCTGACAGCCCGGGTGTACGACGTCGCGGTGGAGTCGAACCTGGACCCGGCGCGCGCGCTGTCCCGGCGGCTACACAACACGGTGCTGCTCAAGCGCGAGGACCAGCAGCCCGTCTTCAGCTTCAAGCTGCGCGGGGCTTACAACAAGATCGCGCACCTCAGCCCCGAGCAGTTGTCCAAGGGCGTGATCTGCGCGTCGGCGGGCAACCACGCGCAGGGCGTGGCGCTGGGCGCGCGCAAGCTGGGCGCGCGGGCCGTGGTGGTGATGCCGGTGACCACGCCGCAGCTCAAGATCGACGCGGTGCGCGGCCTCGGCGGCGAGGTGGTGCTGCACGGCGACAGCTACACCGACGCCTACAACCACGCCGTCATCCTGCAAAAGAAGCAGGGACTCACTTTCGTTCACCCCTTCGACGATCCTGACGTGATTGCCGGCCAGGGCACGATCGCGATGGAGATACTGCGCCAGCTCCAGAGCCTGGGTTCGAACCAACTCGACGCGGTGTTCGTCGCCATCGGCGGCGGCGGCCTGGTGAGCGGGGTGGCCAACTACATCAAGGCCGTGCGGCCCGAGATCAAGGTCATCGGCGTGCAGATGACCGACTCCGACGCCATGATGCGCTCGGTCGCCGAGAAGGAGCGCGTGACGCTGCCCGACGTCGGCCTGTTCGCCGACGGCACCGCCGTCAAGCTGGTGGGCGAGGAAACCTTCCGCGTCGCGCGCGAGCTGGTCGACGAGTTCATTGCGGTGGACACCGACGCCGTGTGCGCCGCCATCAAGGACATCTTCGTCGACACCCGCAGCATCGTCGAACCCTCGGGCGCGATGGCGGTGGCCGCCATCAAGCAGTACGTGGCCACGCACAAGACCAAGGGTCAAACCTACGCGGCCATCCTGTGTGGCGCCAACATGAACTTCGACCGCCTGCGCTTCGTCGCCGAGCGCGCCGAGGTGGGCGAGGAGCGCGAGGCCCTGTTCGCCGTGACCATGCCCGAGGAGCGCGGCAGCTTCCGCCGCTTCTGCGAGGTCATCGGCTCGCTGCCCGGCGCGGCGCGCAACGTCACCGAGTTCAACTACCGCATGCACGACAGCGCCCAGGCGCATGTGTTCGTGGGACTCACCACGGCGGGCAAGGGCGAGTCCGCCAAGATCGCCCAGCAACTGGTGCGCCATGGCTTCGAGACGCTGGACCTTACGGACGACGAACTGGCGAAGGAACACCTGCGCCACCTGGTGGGTGGCCATTCCGCGCTGGCGCAGGACGAACGCCTGATGCGCTTCATCTTCCCCGAGCGCCCGGGCGCCCTGCTCAAGTTCCTCAGCCTCATGCGCCCGGGGTGGAACATCAGCCTGTTCCATTACCGCAACCAGGGCGCCGACTACGGCCGCATCCTGGTCGGCCTGCAGGTACCGGCCAAGGACGACAAGGCCTTCGCCAAGTTCCTCGACACCTTGGGCTACCCCTATGTCGAGGAAACGCAGAACCCGGCCTACCGGCTGTTCCTGCGCAGCTGAGCACCCCATGGCGCGCGATCCCGCCCTCACGCCCATCAACGCACCGCGCCCGTTCGCGCCCGTCGAGGGCTTGAAGCTGCCCGCCATCGCCGGCACGGCCGACACCACGCTGGAGCACGCCCTGCACCGGCGCCTGCAGCCCGACGGTCAGCCCGCCAACGCCTTGGGCCAGCTGCAGTGGCTGGCCGGGCAGCTCGCGCGCATCCAGCACAGCAGCGCGCTGCCGTTCGACCTGCTGGTGTTCGACGCTCCGCAACTGGTGGTGTTCGCGGCCGACCATGGCCTGGCCGTGGAGGGCATGAGCGACCTGCCGCAGTCCGCCACCGCCGAGTTGGTCACCCAACTGCTCGCGGGCCGCGCGCCGGTCAACACCCTGGCGCGCCAGCACGGCTTTGAATTGACCGTGGTCGACGCCGGCATGGCCACGCCGATCACCCAGCCGCCGGCGGCGCGCGGCCGTCCGCCGGCCACCCTGCAGGCGCGCAAGATCGCCTACGGCACACGCAACTGCCTGCTCGGCCCGGCCATGTCGCTCAGCCAGACCGTGGCCGCGCTGCACGCGGGCATGGACGTGGTGCGCCATCTGCCGGGCACGGTGCTGGCACTGGGCGAGGTGGGCGTGGCCAACCCGGCCAGCGCGGCGCTGCTGCTGTCGCGCCTGTGCGGCGTGCCCATGGCGGACGCCCTGCCGCGCGACGACGGCCCCGGCTCGGCCTTCGACGACACCGTGCATTTCCAGCGCCTGGACAAGCTCACCGCCGCGGCCCAGCGGCACGCGCAGGCCATCTCCCCCATCCACGCGCTGGCGGCCTTCGGCGGGTTCGAGATCGCCATGATGGCCGGCGCCATGCTGCAGGCGGCCAGCGAACGGCGCGTGGTGCTGGTCGACGGCTTCGTGGCCGGCGCCGCCGCCCTGGTGGCGCGCGGCCTGAGCCCGGCGGTGGCCGACTACCTGGTCTACGCCCAGCGCTCGCCGGCCACCGCGCACCGGCTCATGCTGATCCACCTGCAGGCCATGCCGCTGCTCGACCTCGATCTGCACATCAACCAGGGCACGGGCGCGCTGCTGGCCTGGCCGCTGCTGCTGGCCACGCAGGCGCTGCTGGAGGCCTGAAGCCCCCCGCTAGCCCGACGCCAGCCAGCGCCGTCGGCCGGCCAAACGCTCCACGCCGCGCCAGTTTCGGCACTCGACCGCCACCGCCGGCCATATGCGCTGCAGCAGCTCGCACTCAGCCAGGGTGTCGGCCGCCGCCTGGTGGCGCCGGGGGCAGGTGATGCCGAAATGCGCCATCCACTCGTCCAGCGAGCGGGCCCGCACCTGGGGGTGCGTCACGGCGCAGAGGTGCTCGATGTCCACCCAGGGATTGGCTGGGCGCCGCCCCAGGTGCTGCCGCGCGTGCCGGCCGATCAGCGCTTCGTCGAAAGCGCTGTGGAAGGCCAGCAGCGGCGCCGCGCCGGCGAAGGCTTCGAAGGCCCGCAGCGCCTCGACCGGATCCCACCCGTCGCGCTGGCTCTGCACACCGATGCCGTGCAGCAGGATGTTGTCGCGGCTGGAGGCCCGCTCCTGGCGCAGCACCACCTCGAAGCTGTCGCCCAGGCACACGTCGAGGCGGCGGCGCGACCAGTCCACGCGCAGGCCCACGGCGGCGATGGCCAGCAGGCGGTCGCGCGCCACGTCGAGGCCGCTGGTTTCCACGTCCAGCACCACCCAGCGCTCGGGCGCCGCGGGCGCCGCGTCGCCGCCGCCGAACCAGGCCGACCACCACGCGCTCACCGGTCGTAGTCCAGCGTGAGCCGCTGCTGCAGGGCGCGCAGCACGCGCAGCGTTTCCTTCAGGATGCGGCGGTCGATGTCGTTGAGCGTGTCCACCGCGATGCGGTTCGGGCTGTCGCCCACCGTGGTGCCGTCCAGCTGCGCGTGCAGGCGCAGCAGCTGCAGGTAGTCAAAGCCGCCAACCCAGGCCTGGGCCTCGTGCGCCGGTACGCCCAGCAGCGGCCCCACCGCCTCCAGGCGCTCGCGGGTGTTGGTGGCCGGCACGCCGTGCGCCAGGGCGTACAGGCGCGCCACGTCGACGAAGATGGCCGTGCCCTGCAGTTTGAGGTCCAGCGTGTCATGGCCCTCCACCGCCTCGGTGTCGATGTTGCCCAGCCAGTTCAGCGGCACCGTGCGCCCCAGGCCATTGAGCGCGAGCTGCTTCAGGAAACGCGGCGTGGTGCGCGCGTGCGCCAGCACCTCGTCGTGCAGCGCGCGGGCCAGGGCCTCGTGGCCAGCGAGCGGGCGAAAGTCGAAAAAGATGCTGGCGTTCAGCAGGTCCTGGGGCGAGCCATGCTCGATCCAGTTCGCGAAACGCTCGCGCCACTGGGTCAACGTCAGGCACAGCTCGGGGTTACCGGCCATCACGCCGCCCTTGCACAGCGGGTAGCCGCAGTCGTCCAGCGCCTGGTTCACCTCACGCGCGAAGGCCAGGTAGGGCGCGGCCTCGCTGCCATCGGGACGGATCAGCGCGTTGTCCTGGTCGGTGGCGATGGTTTGCTCGCCGCGGCCCTCGGAGCCCAGCGCCAGCCAACAGCAGTCGGCCAAGGCGATGCCATGGCGCTGCGCCAGCAGTTCGATCAAGCGCGCGCCCAGCGCATCGTTCAAATGGCTGATCAGCGCCGTGAGCTGGCGCGCCTGCACGCCCTGGCCCAGCAGGGTGCGCGCGAAACGGCGGATGTCGTGCGCCACCACGCGCAGCGTGTCCACGCCCGTGGCGTTGCGGATGCTGGAGCTCACCTGCTTGAGGCTGAGCCGCTGCAACGCGAACAGGTCGCGCTCGGAGACGATGCCCACCAGCCGCCCCGCGCGCGTGATGGGCACGTGGCGGATGCCGTGCGTGGACATGGCGAGCGCGGCGTCCTGCGCGCTGGCGTCGTGCGGCAGGCTGTGCACGGGCCGCACCATCACCGACGACACCGGCGCGTCCAGCGGCACCTGCGGCAGCACCACACGGCCCAGCACGTCGGAGCGCGTGAGGATGCCCAGCGGCGCGCCCGCGCCGTCCACCACCAGCATGGAGCCGATGCGCCGCTCGTGCATCTGGCCCAGCACCTCGCGCAGCGGCGTGTGCGGCGCGCAACTCACCGGCGCCTTGTGGCCCAGCTCGCTCAGTGGCGTCTCCAGCGACTGCTCGGCCAGCGCCTGCGAGGAATAGGCCACCTGCAGCGCCGCGCGCGACAGCTCCAGGAACTTGAGGATGCGCCGGTTGAGGAAGTCGCCGAACGGCGGGCTTTGCGCCGCCAGGGCGCGCATGTCCTCGGCGCCGATGACCAGCACGAAAGTGTCTTCGGTGGCGTGGTACAGCGTGGTGGGCGCGCGCTGCGCCAGCACCGCGCTGATGGGAAACAGATCGCCCGCCTCGTACTGGAAGGCGCCGCCGGAAACCTCGGACAGCCCGCGCTTGCCGGTGACCGCGCCGCGGCGGATGAAGAACAGCTCGCGCACCGGCCCGTCCTGCGGGTCCACCACCGGCTCGCCAGGCGCGTAGTAGGCCTGGCGCGAGGCCGCCACGAAGGCGGCCACGTGGGCCGCCTCCATCTCATCGAAGGGCGGGTAGCGCCGCAGTTCGTCGCTCAGGTTGGCCAGCAGGCTGCCCGAGGGCCTCAGCGCGTCCGGCAGGGGCGCGGGGTCGGTGGGGATTCCGCCGCGCGGGGCCATGGCGGGCGGCCCTGGGCCTCAGGGCGTGTCGCCCGGCGGGGCGGGCAAGCTCAGCTCGAAGCCCTGCTGGCCGCCGCCGGCCGGTGCGAGCCGCGCCGAGCGGCGCTGCACCGACTGGAGCACCACGCCGCCGTCGAGCTCGGCGCCCACGCGGTAGGGCTTGGGTGGTTGTCCGTCGATGGCGATCAGCGCGGCGCCGTCGGCGCCGCCGGCATTGATCACACCCAGCAACTGGAAGCGCGAGGACAGCGGGGCGGGCGCGCTGGCCGGGGTGTCCACCGCAACGGCCTGCACGGCGCCGAGCACGCGGGCCACGGACGCCGTGTCGGGCGCGGGCGCCGCCACCGCGGGCGCGGCCACGGGGGTCAGCGGCGAGCGACCCATGGCCTGCAGCACCCAGTAACCCACGCTGAGCCCCGTTGCCAGCCAGAGCAGCACGGCCAGCGCGCCCGGCGCGCGCCGCGGCGCGCCGCCTGGCGCCGCTGCGCCCTCGCCCAGGAAGACCGAGTGCCCGAAGGTGGATGCCCGACTCATGCGCGCATTATGATCGACCGACCCCCGCGCGGGGCGCCCGACGACCCGGTGCCGGAGACTCCCTTGACACGCCCCCTCTTCCCCTCTTACGCACCCACCCGACGCGCGCTGCGGCGCGGCTTCACGCTCATCGAGCTGATGGTGGTGCTGGTCATCATCGGCGTGCTGGCCGCGCTCATCGTGCCCAACGTGCTAGACCGAACGGACGATGCGCGCATGACCGCCGCCCGCACCGACACCCACAACCTCATGCAGGCGCTCAAGCTCTATCGCCTGGACAACCAGCGCTACCCCAGCGCCGAGCAAGGCCTGGGCGCGCTGGTCAACAAACCCACCGTCGGGGCGATTCCGCCCAACTGGCGCCGCTACCTCGACAAGCTGCCCAACGACCCCTGGGGGCGGCCGTACCAGTACCTCAACCCCGGCGTGCACGGCGAAGTCGACGTGCTCTCGCTGGGCGCCGACGGCCAGGCCGGCGGCGAAGGCGCCAACGCCGACATCGGCAGCTGGCAGTAAACCGGCCGGCCCGCCGACGGCCCGCCCGCACCATGCCGCACGGCCGCCCACGGGGCTTCACCCTGCTCGAACTGATGGTGGTCGTGGCCATCATCGCCATGGCCACGGCGGCCGTCAGTTTCGCGCTGCGCGACGACAGCGGCACGCGGCTGGAGCGCGAGGCCCTGCGCCTGTCGGCCATGCTCGAATCGGCGCGCGCGCAATCGCTCACCAGCGGTCTGCCGGTGGTGTGGCGCCTGCGGCCCCATGGCTTCGAGTTCATCGGCCTGCCGCGTGCGCGTGCCGGCGACGGCCCCACGCCCTCCGAGGGCGCGCACCAATGGCTGAACGCCGACACCGGCGCCCAGGTGCTGCAGCCGCCCGGCGCCACCGCCCTGGTGCTCGGCCCCGAGCCGCTGATCCCGGCGCAGCGCATCGCCCTCGGCCTGGGCGAGCGCCGCCTGGTGCTGGCCACCGACGGCCTGGGCCCTTTCCGCGTCACCCCGGACGCGCCCTGACGCCCCTATGAAAAGCGCGCGCGGCTTCACCCTGATCGAGGTGCTGGTGGCCCTGGGCGTGGTGGCGCTCGCCCTCACCACCGGCCTGCAGGCCAGCAACGCGCTCACGCGCACGGCCGAGCGCCAGACCGAACAGTGGCTGGCCACCCTGTGCGCCGAGAACACACTCATCGCCCTGCGCCTGCAGCGCCAGCTGCCCGGCACAGGCAACAGCGAATCCACCTGCCAGCAGGCCGGCCGCGACTTGCGCGTGCGGGTTTCCGTCCTGCCCACGCCCAACCCCAATTTCCGCCGCATCGACGCCACCGTGCTGCGCGGCGCCGACGGCCCCGGGGTGCGCCTGCTGACCCTGTCCACCGTGCAAGGGCGCTTCTGATGGGCCAGCGGCGCGCGCGTGGCTTCACCCTGATCGAGTTGCTGGTGGCCCTGGCCATCCTCTCGATCATCGCCGTGCTGGCCTGGCGCGCCATCGACGGCATGGGGCGCACGCAGAGCATCACCCAGTCGCGAGGCGACGAGCTGCGCCGCCTGCAGTCCGCCCTGGGCCAGTGGACGGCCGACCTGGACGCCCTGGTCGACACGCGCGAGGTCGCGCCCATCGCCTTCAACGGCCAGGTGCTTCGACTCACCCGGCGCGACCCCATGGAGACCGGCCTGGACAGCCGGGGCGTGCGCGTGGTCGCCTGGGCCCTGCTCAACGGCCCCGAGGGACCGCGCTGGTCGCGCTGGCAGTCGGGCCCGCTGCGCCAGCGCAACGAGCTCACCCTCGCCTGGCAGCGCGCGGCCGACTGGGCCACCGGCCGCGTGAACGCCCCCGGCAACGCCGCCGGCGACGCGCTCACCGCCCCCACGGCCGACAGCGCCATCGCCCTGGTGCCGGCCCTGAGCTGGCAGCTCTACTACCACCGCGGCGAGGCCTGGACCAACCCGCAGTCGGCCGCCGACAGCCCGCCCCCCCGCGGCATGTCCTACACCCCCCACCTGAACATGCCCAATGGTGTGCGCCTGCTGCTGGAACTGCCCCCGGCCGGCACCGCCCTGCACGGCGTGTTGCAGCGCGACTGGGTGCGCCCCACGCTGGAGCCCTCGCCATGAGCGCGGCCGGGCCGCTCCCAAGGCACTCCGCTCCGCCGTGCACAGCATGGAGGGCCGTCCCGTGACACGCACCCACCAGCGCGGCGCCGCGCTGTTGCTGGCCATGCTCACCGTCACCCTGGTGGCCGCGCTGGCCGCCAGCGCGCTGTGGCAGCAATGGCGCGCGCTGGAGGTCGAGCGCGCGGAGCGCCAGCGCGCCCAGGCCGCCTGGATCCTGACCGGCGCGCTCGACTGGGCGCGCCTGATCCTGCGCGAGGATGGGCGCGGCAACCAGACCAATGGCAACCCCGACCACCTGGGCGAGCCCTGGGCGCTGCCGCTGGAAGAGGCCCGGCTGTCCAGCTTCCTCGCCGCCGACCGCGACAACACCGCCGACAGCACGCTCGAAGCCTTCCTCTCGGGCGAAATCACCGACCTGCAGTCGCGCCTGAACTTCAACAACGTGGCGCGCCTGACCACCGTCCAGAACGGTGCCGTGCCGCTCAAGTACGAGCTCTCCGAGCCCGACCTGGACAGCCTGCGCCGCCTGTACGAACTGCTCGGACTGCCGCGCAGCGAGCTCGAAGCCGCCGCCAAGGAGCTGCTGGCCAGTGCCCAGAAGTCCTTGAGCGACCCCCTGCCCGCGGACGCGGCCTCGCTGCTGCCGTCCAAGCTCTCGCAGCTCGCCTGGCTGGGCATTTCGCCCAGCAGCCTGGCGCGGCTGGAGCCCCACCTCACCGTGCTGCCGCTGCGCACCACGCTCAACCTGAACACCGCCAGCGCCGAGGCCATCGCCGCCTCCCTGCCGGGACTGGACCTGGCCATGGCGCGCCGCCTCGTCTCGGCGCGGGAGCGCACGCCGTTTCGCAGCATCGCCGAAGCGCAGCGCCTGCTGCCCCAGGGCCCGGCCGTCCTCAGCGACCAGTACCACGGCGTGCGCAGCAGCTTCTTCGAGGTGCGCGGCCGCCTGCGGCTGGACGACACCATCATCGAAGAGCGCTCCCTGGTGATGCGCCAGGCCCTGGACGCGCGCATCGTCTGGCGCGAGCGCTTCACGCGCCGCTGAGACGCCCCAGGGCACCGGCCGCCACCCTGGCGGGTGGCCACTGAAGCCGCCACGCAACGCCCTAGGGCACCTGGATGAGGCTTTGACATGGTCCCTCTCTAGAATGGCCGGTCCCATCTTCTGAAATCCCGCCTGTGCTCATCGTCACGCCCGTCGACTACCTGGCACCGCCCTCGGCCGCTGCCGCGCTGATGCGCTGGGTGCGCAGCACCGACGGCCAGAACCCGGTCGAGGACGGCGAATCGGCCCTGTCGCTGCTGCCGCGCAACGAGGAACTGGTGCTGGCGCTGCCGCCGCGCGCGCTGTCCTGGCACCGACTGAGCCTGCCGCGCGTGAGCGGCCCTCGCCTGCGCGCCGCGCTCGACGGCCTGCTCGAAGACCAGGTGCTCAGCGACGTGGGCGCCCTGCACCATGCCCTGGAGCCCGGCGGCCGCGCCGGCCAGACCGTGTGGGTGGCCTGCACCGACCGCGCCCGCCTGCGCGACTGGCTGCGCGCGCTCGAATCCGCCGGCCGCCCGGTGGCGCGCATCGCGCCGCTCATGTGGCCCCTGGTGCCCGCCCGCGCGCCCGGTGCCACCGGCGCCACGCGCAGCTTCGCCATGGACTCGCCCGGCCAATTGCACTGGGCGCACATCGACGGCGATCAGGCCTGGCTGGCCAGCGCCAGCCTGCTGGGCGTGAGCTGCGTGCCCCTGCGCGACGACCAGCCCCTGCCCCTGGACGCCCTGCTGCCCGGCGCCACCGGCAACGACCTGCGCGCCACCGACGCCCTGGACGTCTGGCTGGCCGACCCGCTGGTGGCCGAACTCGCCGAACGCGCCTTGCAGCGCCCCTTCGACCCGGTGCCGCCGGCCCGGTGGCTGCTGCGCGCGGGGCAGAGCGACTGGAACCTGGCCCAGTTCGACCTCAGCCTGTCCTCGGGCGCGCGGCGCGGCCAGCGCTGGCGGCGCGCCTGGCGCCAGTTCCGCAGCGGCCCGCAGTGGCGCGCGGCGCGCTGGGGCCTCGCGGCGCTGGTCGCGGCCCAGCTCTTCGGACTGAACCTGACGGCCTGGCAGGAGCGCCAGAGCCTGCAGGACAAGCAAGACGCGGTGCGCACCACCCTCACCACGGCCTTCCCCCACGTCAACCTGGTGCTCGACGCCCCGGCGCAGATGCAGCGCGAAGTGGCGCGGCTGCAGCAGGCCAGCGGCCAACTCTCGGCCGGCGACCTGGAAAGCCTGCTGGCCGCGGTGGACCGCGCCGCCGGCAGCGAACCGCTGTCGCCCACCCGCATCGGCTACGACAACGGCGCGCTGCGCCTGTCGGGCTGGCGCACCGGCGAGGAGCGGGTGCGCGCGCTGCAGCAGGCCCTGCAGAGCGGCGGCTGGCGCGCGCAATTCGACGGCAACGAACTGGTGCTGCAGGCACCGCAACCCTGACATGGCCGCCGACCTCGACACCCCTTCCCCGGCGAGCGCCCGCGCCGCCCTGGCCGGCTGGTACGCTGGCCTCGCCGCGCGCGAACGCCGGCTGGTGCTGGCCGCCGCGCTCATCGTGGGCCTGGCCCTGCTGTGGTGGCTCGCCATCCACCCCGCCTGGCGCACCCTGCGCGAGGCGCCGGCCCGCCACGCCACGCTGGACGCGCAGCTCGCGCGCATGCAGCAACTGGCGCAGACCGCCGAGGGCCTGCGCACCGCCTCCACCGGCCAGCCGCCGGGCCGCGACGAGGCCCTGCGCGCCCTCGAGGCCGCCACCGGCGCCCTGGGCGGCACCGGCCAGATCAACGTGCTGGGCGACCGCGCCACCCTCACCCTGCGCCAGGCCGAAGCCCTGGCCCTGGCCGGCTGGCTGCAGCAGGTGCGCGTGAACGCGCGGCTGCTGCCGCTCGAATCCCAACTCAACCGCGACGGCCCAGGCACCACCTGGAGCGGCTCGCTGGTGGTGAGCGGCCCGCCGCTGGCAGGGAATTGAGATGAACGCCGCCCGGCCGCCCGAAGGCGTTCGCACCGCAGCGCCTTGCGCGAAGGTGTTCCGAGTCCACGCCGCCCGGCCGCCCGAAGGCGTTCGCACCGCAGCGCCTTGCGCGAAGGGGTTCCAACCCCGCACCGCGGCATGCCACGCGGAGGCTACTCCATGAGCACCACTGCCACCGTGCGCCGCCTGGCCTTCGCCGCCGCCGTGCTGGGGCTGCTGCTGGCGCTGCTGCTGTTCGCCCCGGCGCGCTGGCTGGCCAGCGCACTGGACCGGGCCAGCGGCGGTCAGGTGCAACTCGTCAACGCGCGCGGCAGTGTCTGGAGCGGCCAGGCCGATCTGCTGCTCACCGGCGGCGAAGGCAGCCGCACCAGCAGCGCCCTGCCCCAAGGCCTGCGCTGGCGCCTGCGCCCCGCCTGGCAAGGCGGCCCCGCGTTCGCGCTGGCGCTGCAGGCGCCGTGCTGCACCCCGCAGCCGCTGCAACTGCGCCTGCACCCCGGCCTGAGCGAAACCTCGCTCAGCGTCGCCGGCTTCGACAGCCACTGGCCAGCCGAACTGCTGGCCGGCCTGGGCACCCCCTGGAACACCCTGCGCCTGCAGGGCGTGCTGGCGCTGCGCAGCGAGGGCCTCACCCTCACCCTGGCCAGCGGCCGCGCGCGGCTGCAGGGCGGGCTGGACATCGACGCCCTCGACATGGCCTCGCGCCTGTCCAGCATCCGCCCCCTGGGCAGCTACCGCGCCACGCTGCGCGCGGGGACCGAGGGCGACACCGCCCGCCTGGACCTGAGCACCCTCAGCGGCGCCCTGCTGCTGCAAGGCCAGGGCCAATGGGTGGGCGGGCGCCTGCGCTTCGCGGGCGACGCCCAGGCCGCGCCCGGCAGCGAAGAGGCCCTGACCAACCTGCTCAACATCGTGGGCCGCCGCCAAGGCGCCCGTTCGGTCATCACCATCGGGTGAACCTTAGACGTAGGATCGCCATCATGTTTGCCCTCCCCCCCCTGGCCGGCCGCCGCAGCGCACTCGCGCTGGCCTGCGCGCTGGCGCTGAGCCTGCACGGCGCGCCGACGGCCACCGCGCAGACCCGGCCGACCGAGCCCGTCACCCTGAACTTCGTGGGCGCCGAAATCGAGGCCGTGGCCCGCACCATGGCCACCATCACCGGCCGCAGCGTCGTCGTCGACCCGCGCGTGCGCGGCACCATCAACCTCTCCACCGACCGCCCCGTGCCGCCGGCCGCCGCGCTGAACCAATTCGCCGCCGCGCTGCGCCTGCAGGGCTTCGCGCTGGTGGACACCGGCGGGCTCTACAAGATCGTGCCCGAGGCCGACGCCAAGCTGCAGGGCAACGTGGTGAACGCGGGGGCCGCGTCCGCGCTGCCGGCGTCCAACACCGTGGTCACGCAGATCTTCCGGCTCAACCACGAGAACGCGAACAATCTGGTGCCGGTGCTGCGCCCGCTGATCCCGCCCAACAACACCATCAACGTCAACCCGGGCAACAACTCGCTGATCATCACCGACTACGCCGAGAACCTGCAGCGCATCGGCCGCATCGTCGCCGCGCTGGACGTGCCCGGCGCAAGCGACGTCGAGATCATTCCGCTGCAGCACGCGGTGGCGGCCGACATCGTGCCGCTGATCCAGCGCCTGATCGACCCCACCGCCACCGGCGCCGCGGCCGGTGGCGCCGCCGCGGGTGACGCCTCCTTCCGCACCACCATCGTGGCCGAGCCGCGCAGCAACGCGCTGGTGCTGCGCGCGGCCAACCCGGCGCGCCTGGCCCTGGTCAAGTCGCTCGTGGTGCGGCTCGACCAGCCCTCGGCCAGCGTGGCCAGCGGCAACATCCACGTGGTCTACCTCAAGAACGCCGACGCGGTGGCCCTGGCCACCACGCTGCGCGCGGCCATCGCGGCGGGCGACGGTGGCGGCAGCGGCGGCGCCCTGGGCGGCAGCGGCGGCGCGTCCACCGGCGGGGGCCTGTCGCGCGCCAGCACCGGCGGCCTCAACCTGGGCGGCGGCGCCACCAGCGGCATGGGGGCCAACAGCGCCGCCAGCACGCCGGTGGCGGCCAGCGCCCAGCCCTCCACCGGCGGCATGATCCAGGCCGACCCGGCGACCAACTCGCTCATCATCACCGCGCCCGAGCCGCTGTACCGCCAGCTGCGCGCGGTCATCGACCAGCTCGACTCGCGCCGCGCCCAGGTGTATGTGGAAAGCCTGATCGCCGAGGTGAACGACGACAAGGCCGCCGAGTTCGGCATCCAGTGGCAGGGCGCCTCCGGCCAGTCGGGCGACCGCGTGATCGGCCTGCTCGGCACCAATTTCGGCGAGGGCGGGCGCAACATCTTCAACCTCGCGCAGGGCGAGACGGCGCCCGCCGCCGGCCTGAACATCGGCCTGGCGCGCCGCACCGGCGGCGTCTACGTGCTGGGCTTCCTGGCGCGCTTCCTGCAGGAAAACGGCGCCGGCAACATCCTGTCCACGCCCAACCTGCTCACGCTGGACAACGAAGAGGCCAAGATCGTCATCGGCCAGAACGTGCCCTTCGTCACCGGCCAGTTCACCAACACGGGCGGCGGCAACAACGGCTCGGTCAACCCCTTCCAGACCATCGAGCGCAAGGACGTGGGCATCACCCTGCGCGTGAAGCCGCAGATCAGCGAGAACGGCACCATCAAGCTGACCATCTACCAGGAGGTGTCCAGCGTCGCGCCGGCCTCGATCAACTCCAGCACCGGCCTCATCACCAACCTGCGCAGCATCGAGAGCACCGTGCTGGTGAACGACGGCGCCATCGTGGTGCTCGGCGGCCTGCTGCAGGACGAGTACGCGCAGAACCAGGACAAGGTGCCCGGCCTGGGCGACGTGCCCGTGCTCGGCGGCCTGTTCCGCAGCGAAACCCGCAGCCGCAAGAAGACCAATCTGATGGTGTTCCTGCGCCCCGTGGTGATGCGCGACGAGCGCGACACCGCCAACCTCGCGCTCGACCGCTACGAGCAGATGCGCAGCATCCAGCGCGGGCTGCAGCCCGAACGCAGCAGCGTGCTCAAGATCAACGAGTCCCCGGTGCTGGGTCCGCAGGCCCTGCCCTACGAGCGCCTGGCGCCGCGGCCCACGCCGCTGGGCGCGCCCGAAGGTTCACCCAACGCCGTTCCCGCGCCCACGCCGCCGGCGGGCGCCCCGGCGCCCGCCCCTGCCCCGCAGCAGTGAGGCCGCGCCCATGAAGTACCCGCTGCCCTACGCCTTCGCGCGCGAGCACCAGTGGCTGCTCGAGGAAGACGCGGGCCGGCTCACCCTGGTGGGCAGCCGCACGCCCGCGGCCGATCCACAGGCCCAGTCCAGGCGCCTGTCGGCCCTGTCCGAGATCTTGCGCCTGCACCCGCTGCTGGACCTGCAGTGGGAAGACGCCGAGGGCCTGCGCCAGCGCATCAGCTCGGCCTATTCGCAGGGCGAATCCAGCGCCGCCGCCGTGGTGAGCGAGGTGCAGAGCGATGCCGACCTCAGCCGCATGATGCAGGAGCTGCCGGCCATCGAGGACCTGCTGGAAACCGCCGACGACGCGCCCATCATCCGCATGCTCAACGCCCTGCTCACGCAGGCCGCGCGGGATGGCGCCAGCGACATCCACATCGAGCCCTTCGAGCGCCACTCCAGCGTGCGCTTCCGCGTCGACGGCACGCTGCGCGAGGTGGTGCAGCCCAACCGCGCCCTGCACGCGGCCCTGATCTCGCGCCTGAAGATCATGGCCGAGCTCGACATCTCCGAAAAACGCCTGCCGCAGGACGGCCGCATCAGCCTGCGCATCGGCACGCGCGCGGTGGACGTGCGCGTCTCCACCCTGCCCAGCGCGCACGGCGAGCGCGCCGTGCTGCGCCTGCTCGACAAGAGCGAGAGCAAGCTCGACCTCGAATCCGTGGGCATGCAGGGCGATGTGCTGGCGCGCTTCCTGCGCCTCATCCAGCAGCCGCACGGCATCATCCTGGTCACCGGTCCCACCGGCTCGGGCAAGACCACCACGCTCTACGCCGGCCTGCAGCGGCTGGACGCCGGGCGCCAAAACATCATGACGGTCGAGGACCCGATCGAGTACGAGCTGCCCGGCATCGGCCAGACCCAGGTCAACCCCAAGATCGAGCTGACCTTCGCCAAGGCCCTGCGCGCCATCCTGCGCCAGGACCCGGACGTCATCATGATCGGCGAGATCCGCGACCACGAAACCGCGCAGATCGCCATCCAGGCCTCGCTCACCGGCCACCTGGTGCTGGCCACGCTGCACACCAACGACGCGCCGAGCGCCGTCACCCGCCTCACCGACATGGGCGTCGAGCCCTTCCTGCTCAGCAGCTCGCTGCTGGGCGTGCTGGCGCAGCGCCTGGTGCGCAAGCTCTGCGTGCACTGCCGCCGCCAGGACGCGCAGGGCCGCTGGCACCCGGTGGGCTGCGAGCACTGCAGCCACAGCGGCTACAAGGGCCGCACCGGCATCTACGAACTCATGGTGGCCGACGACCAGATCCGAGCCCTGGTGCACCAGCGCGCGGCCGAGAGCCGGCTGTTCGCCGCCGCCGAGAAGGCCGGCATGCGCACCATGCGCGAGGACGGCCAGCGCCTGATCGAGACGGGCGTGACCTCGGTGGAAGAGGTGATGTCGGTCACCCGCGAATGAACATGAAGCCCCCACGCTCCACCGCTGCGCGGCCCGGCGGCCAGGCGGCCTGCTGACATGCCGGCCTACACCTTCGAGGCCGTTGACGCCAACGGCGTAACGCACAAGGGCGTGATCGACGCCGACACCGCGCGCGCCGCGCGCGGCCTGCTGCGCGCGCGCTCGCTGGTGCCGCTGGCCGTGGAGCCGGCCGCGCAGTCGGCGCAGGCCGGCGGCGGCCAGGGGCTCAACGTCACGCTGTGGGGCGGGCGCGTGTTCAGCAACACCGCGCTGGGCGTGTGGACGCGCCAGCTCGCGGGCCTGGTGGCCGCCGGCATGCCGCTGGAGCGCGCGCTCAGCGCCCTGGCCGACGAGGCCGAGAACGACAAGCTGCGCAACCTGGTGGCCACGCTGCGCAGCGAGGTCAACGCCGGCGCGTCCTTCGCGCGCGCCCTGTCGCAGTACCCGCGCGAGTTCGCGGCCAGCTACAGCGCCGTGGTGGCCGCCGGCGAACAGAGCGGCCAGCTCGGCACCGTGCTGGAGCGCCTGGCCGACGACCTGGAAGCGCGCGAGGCGCTGCGCAACAAGCTCATCGCCGCGGCCCTGTACCCGGCCATCGTGACCCTGGTGGCCATCGTCATCGTCGTTTTCCTGGTCAGCTACGTGGTGCCGCAGGTGGCGGGCGTGTTCGAGGGCAGCAAGCGCGCCCTGCCCACGCTCACGGTCATCATGATGGGCATCAGCGCCTTCGTGCGCGCCTGGGGCTGGGCCGTGCTGCTGTTGCTCGTGCTCGGTCTCATCGGGCTGGTGTTCGCGCACCGGCAGGAGGGCCTGCGCCTGCGCATGGACGCCGCCGTGCTGCGCCTGCCCGTGCTGGGCCGCCTGGCGCGCGGCTTCAACGCCACGCGCTTCGCCGGCACGCTGGCCATGCTGGCGGGCGCGGGCGTGCCCATCCTGCGCGCCCTGCAAACCGCCGCCGAAACACTGAACAACCGCGCCCTGCGCGAAGACGCGCTCGACGCCCTGGTGCGCGTGCGCGAGGGCGCGCCCCTGGCCTCGGCCCTGGCCAGCAAGAAGCGCTTTCCGCCGCTGCTGAGCATGTTCGCGCGCCTGGGCGAACAGACCGGCCAGCTGCCGCAGATGCTGCAGCGCGCGGCCGACCAGCTCGGCGCCGAGGTGCAGCGCCGCGCCATGTCCCTGGCCACGGTGCTGGAGCCCCTGCTCATCGTGGGCATGGGCCTGGTCGTCATGCTCATCGTGCTGGCAGTGCTGCTGCCGATCATTCAGCTCAATCAGCTCGTCACCTGAAACCATGAGCCCCCACGCTCCTCACTTCGTGTATCCGCTGCCCCCCAAGGGGGCGCAGACCGCCCTTGGGGCGGCCCGGCGGGTGGTCTGATGGCAGTCACCCTGGACGGCAAGCTCGTCGTCGCCATTTCCTCGCGCGCCCTGTTCGATTTCGAAGAAGAGAACCGCCTCTTCGAACAGGGCGACGACAAGGCCTACATGCGGCTGCAGCTGGAGCGGCTGGACACCCCCGCCGCGCCCGGCGTGGCCTTCTCGCTGGTGCACAAGCTGCTCGCCTTCAACGACGCCCACGCCCAGCGCGTGGAGGTGGTGATCCTCTCGCGCAACGACCCGGTTTCGGGCATGCGCGTGTTCCGCTCGGCCCAGCACTACGGCCTGCCCATCCAGCGCGGCAGCTTCACGCGCGGCCAGTCGCCCTGGCGCTACCTGCGCCCGCTGCGCGCCAACCTCTTCCTGTCGGCCCACCTGGCCGACGTGCGCGCCGCACTGGACGCCGGCGTGCCCGCCGCGCAGGTCTACCCCACCTCGGTGCGCGCCAGCGACGCCCACCCGACCGAGGTGCGCATCGCCTTCGACGGCGACGCCGTGCTGTTCTCCGACGAGGCCGAGCGCATCTACCAGTCGCAGGGCCTCTCGGCCTTCCAGTCGCACGAATCGAGCAAGGCCGGCACGCCGCTGGAGGGAGGCCCCTTCAAACCGCTGCTGGAAGCCCTGCACCGCCTGCAGAGCGAGGGCACACCGCTCATGCGCATCCGCACCGCGCTGGTGACCGCGCGCAGCGCGCCCGCGCACGAGCGCGCCATCCGCACGCTGATGAACTGGAACATCGAGGTCGACGAGGCCATGTTCCTGGGCGGCCTGCCCAAGGGCGAGTTCCTGCGCGAATTCGAACCCGACTTCTTCTTCGACGACCAGACCGGCCACATCGAATCCGCCGCGCAGCACGTGCCGGCGGGCCACGTGGCCTCGGGCATTTCAAACCCCTGAGCCCGCGCCCGTGCCCGACCGCCCCGCCCCCACCGCCAGCCTGAGGCCCGTGGACGGCCCGGGCGGCCTGCCCCTGCTGCGGGTGGACAACCCGCTGGCCCGCGCCACGGTCTCGCTGCAGGGCGCGCAGGTCCTGTCCTTCCAGCCGCACGGCCAGCCCGACTGGCTGTTCCTGAGCCCGCGCGCGCGCTTCGAGGCCGGCCAGGCCATCCGCGGCGGCGTGCCGCTCTGCTGGCCCTGGTTCGGGCCCGATCCCGACGGCCTGGGCCGCCCCGCCCATGGTTTCGCGCGCCTGCGCCGCTGGTCCCTGCGCGGGGCCCGCGACGGCAGCGATGGCGCCACCGAGCTCGCGCTGGTCCTGCGCGACGACGAGGCCACGCGCGCCCTGTGGCCGCACGCCTTCGAGCTGCGGCTCGACATCCGCGTGGGCGCCACGCTGCGCCTGAGCCTGAGCGCCCACAACAGCGGCGACGGCGCCTTCACCCTCACCCAGGCCCTGCACAGCTACTTCGCGGTGGACCGCCTCGACGCGGCGCAGGTGCTGGGCCTGGAAGGCTGCGGCTTCATCGACCAGGTGCCCGGCGCGCCCCCGGCCGGCAGCGCCACCCAGGAAGCCCTGCGCTTCAGCGGCCGGCTCGACCGCCTCTACCAAGGGGTGCCCGATCGCCTGCAGCTGCTCGGCGCGGCCGGCGGCCAGCGCCTGACGCTGCACAGCGCGGGCAGCCGAACCGCCGTGGTGTGGAACCCGGGCGCCGAACTGGCCGCCGGCATGGCCGACCTGGGCCCGGGCGCGCACCAGCACTTCGTCTGCGTCGAAACCGCCAACGCGGGCGACGAGCGCATCGCGCTGCCGCCCGGCGGCCAACACCGCCTCACCGTCGAGATCGCGGCCCAGGCCGCCGGAGCTTTTCCATGACCGAGAAGATCAGCAAGTGGCGCGCCCTGCGCGAGTTCGCCGGCAAGGCCTGGCGGCTGTCCATGCCCTACTACCTCCACTCCGAGGACAAGTGGAAGGCGCGCGGCCTGCTGCTGGCCATCGTGCTGCTCAACCTGGGCGCGGTCTACATGCTGGTGCTGCTCAACGAGTGGAACCGCGTGTTCTACGACGCGCTGCAGAACAAGGACGCCGCGGTGTTCTGGCGCGAACTGGGCCGCTTCACCTACCTGGCCTTCAGCTTCATCATCATCGCGGTCTACCGCTTCTACCTCACGCAGCTGCTGCAGATGCGCTGGCGCGAGTGGATGACCCGGCACTACATGGACCGCTGGCTCGCCAACCACCGCTTCTACCAAATGGAGCTGGCGCGCTACTCGCGCGAAGGCAACGCGCCGCCCGACAACCCCGACCAGCGCATCGCCGAGGACATGAACCTCTTCACCAGCTACACCGTGGGCCTGTCCATGGGCCTGCTCAACGCGGTGGTCACGCTGCTGAGCTTCATCGGCATCCTGTGGACGCTGTCGGGCAGCTTCGGTTTCACGTTCCAGGGCCGGCACGTCGACATCCCGGGCTTCATGGTCTGGATGGCGGTGCTCTACTGCGTCATCGGCAGCGTGCTCGCCCACTACATCGGCCGCCCTCAGATCGCGCTCAACTTCAAGCAGCAGCGCTTCGAGGCCGACTTCCGCCACCACCTGGTGCGCGTGCGCGAGTACAGCGAGTCCATCGCGCTCGACAAGGGAGAAGGCGTGGAGCGCCGCCAACTCGGCCTGCGCTTCGCCGACGTGCTGGGCAACTACCTGCGGCTCATCCGCACGCAGAAGCGCCTGGTCTGGTTCACCAACGGCTTCGGCCAGGCCGCCACGGTGTTCCCCTTCATCGTGGCGGCGCCGCGATTCTTCAGCGGCGCCATCCAGCTCGGCGAACTGATGCAGATCGCCTCGGCCTTCGACCGCGTGCAGGGCGCGCTGTCCTGGTTCGTCGACAACTACGACCAGATCGCCGCCTGGCGCGCCACCACCGACCGCATCACCAGCTTCGATGAGAGCTTCGCCGCGCTGCAGGCCGGCGACCCCGCCACCGCCAGCGAGACCAACGCCGAGGACGCGATCGCGCTCGACGCCATGGACCTCGCCCTGCCCGGCGGCGCGGCGCTGCTGGCGGTGCACGGCGCGCGCATCGCGCCCGGCGATTCGGTGCTGGTCCAGGGGCCCTCGGGCAGCGGCAAGTCCACGCTGTTCCGCGGCCTGGCGGGCATCTGGCCCTGGGCGACACGCCGCCTGCGCCTGCCGGCCGACTTCGACGCGCGCGCCATGTTCCTGCCGCAGCGGCCCTACTTCCCCAACGGCCGCCTGCGCGACGCCCTGGCCTACCCCGAGCCCGCCGCGCGCTATGGCGACGAGGAACTGCAGGCCGCGCTGCGCGAGGCGCTGCTGCCCGACCTGGTGGCGCGGCTCGACGACCCCGACGCCTGGGGCCAGAAGCTCTCGGGCGGCGAGCAGCAGCGCCTGGCCATTGCGCGCGCCCTGCTCAAGAAGCCGCGCTGGCTGTTCGTCGACGAGGCCACCAGCGCGCTCGACGAGGCCGCCGAGGCCACCATCTACGAGCGCCTGCAGGCCCTGGTGCGCGCGCAGAACGGTGCCCTGGTGTCGATCGCGCACCGGCCCGGCGTGGCGGACTGGCACGCGCGGCGCTGGGTGCTCCAGCCCGGCGCCGCGGACGGTCCGCGCTACCGGGTCGCCACCGGCTGAAGCGCGGCCTCACCAGGCCGCCAGCAGCCGGCCCACGCCGGCCAGGGCCTGCTCGCGCGCCGCCGCGCCCGCCGGGCTGTCGGCCAGGTAGGCGCTCACCAGCAAGGGCGCCCGCCCCGGCGGCCAGACGATGCCGGCGTCGTTCGCGCTCTCGCCCGCGGTACCGGTCTTCTCGCCGATGCCCCAGCTCGGCGGCACACCCGCGCGCAGGCGGCGGTCGCCCGTGGTGTTGGCCTTGAGCCAGGCCGCCAGCTGCTCGCGCGAGGCCGGCGACAGCGCGTCGCCGAGCAACAGCGTGCGCAGGGTGCGCGCCATCGCGCGCGGTGTGGTGGTGTCCAGGTCCTCCCCGGGCGAGGGCTCGTTGAGTTCCGGCTCCATGCGGTCCAGCCGTGTCACCGGGTCACCGATGCCGCGCAGGAACGCCGTCAGGGCGGACGGGCCGCCCACCTCGCGCAGGATCAGGTTGGCCGCGGTGTTGTCGCTGGTGGTGATGGTGGCCTCGCACAGTTGGGCCAGGCTCAGGCCCCGGCCGCCCACGTGCTTTTCCGTCACCGGCGACCACTGCACCAGATCGCGCTGGCGGTAGCGCACGCGCTTGGACAGCGGCGCCTTGCCCTGGTCGGTGCGCCGCAGCACCAGCGCCGCCGCCAGCGTCTTGAAGGTGCTGAGCATGAGGAAGCGCTCGTCGCTGCGGTGGCCCCATTCGCGTCCGTCGGCCGTGTCGAGGATGTGCACGCCCAGGCGGCCACGGGACTTCGCCTCCAGCGCGCGTGCCGCGGCGTCGAGGGCGTCCGTGCCCTCCTGACCCCAGGCAAACTGGGGCATCAGAAGCGCCGTCATGGCGGGAGCGGTGGCGGCGAAGCCGAGCAGTTGTCGTCGATGGATCATGGTTTCTCCTGTGGAAAGCGCGAATGCTAGGGACGCCGCCCGCGCCGTTCAAACGGAAATAATCTGCCCCAGCCCAAAGAAAAACTTCTATCGACCATGGACCTTCCGCTCAATGCCCTGCGCGCCTTCGAGGTCTCGGCGCGCCACCTCAGCTTCACGCGCGCCGCCGAGGAACTGCACCTGACCCAGACCGCGGTGAGCCAGCACGTGCGCAAGCTCGAGGACCGCCTGGGCCGCCGCCTGTTCCGCCGCCTGCCGCGCGGCCTGGCGCTCACCGACGAGGGACAGGCCCTGCTGCCGGTGCTCAGCGAGGCCTTCGAGCGCCTGTCGGCCACGCTCGCCAGCCTGCAGACGCGCCAGCGGCGCGAGGTGCTGTCCATCGGCGTGGTGGGCACCTTCGCGGTGGGCTGGCTGCTGCCGCGCCTGCGCGACTTCCAGGCCCGCCACCCGCTGATCGAACTGCGCCTGTTCACCCACAACAACCGCGTGGACCTGGCGGCCGAGGGCCTGGACGCGGCCATCCGCTTCGGCGACGGCCAGTGGCCCGGGTGCGAGGCCGTGCCCCTGCTCGACGCCCCGCTGGCGCCGGTCTGCTCGCCCGCGCTGGCGCACCGCATCCGCGGCCCGGCCGACCTGGGCCGCGAAACCCTGCTGCGCTCCTACCGCGGCGACGAGTGGCCCGCCTGGTTCGAGGCGGCGGGCGTGCGCGCGCCCCTGCTCACGGGGCCGCAGTTCGATTCCTCGCTGCTGCTGGCCGACGCGGCGGCGCAAGGCGCGGGCGTGGCCCTGCTGCCGCTGCGCCTGTTCAGCCGCGACCTGCAGGCCGGCCGGCTGGTGCGGCTGTTCGACGTGGAGGTGGCGGTGGGCCGCTACTGGTTCACCCGCCTGGCCCGGCGCCGCGCCTCACCGGCCGTGCAGGCGCTGCGGCGCTGGCTGGAAGAGCGGCTGGGCGAGGCCGGCTGACACCGGCCCTCAGCCCGCGGCGCGCGCGCCGGGCGCGAGGGACATGCGGTAGGCCTGCCAGCCCCGCTCGCGCAGCTCGCAGGCGGGGCACTGCCCGCAGCCCCAGCCCCAGGCGTGGCGGTGTTCGCGGTCGCCCTGGTAGCAGGTGTGGGTGTGCTCCACGATCAGGTCCACCAGGGCCTCGCCGCCCAGCTCGCGCGCCAGGCGCCAGGTGCCGGCCTTATCGATCCACATCAGCGGCGTGTCGACCAGGAAACGCTGGTCCATGCCCAGCGAGAGCGCCAGTTGCATGGCCTTCATGGTGTCGTCGCGGCAGTCGGGGTAGCCGGAGAAGTCGGTTTCGCACACGCCCGTCACCAGCACTGTGAGCCCGCGCCGGTAGGCCAGCGCCGCGGCCAGGGTGAGGAACAGCAGGTTGCGCCCCGGCACGAAGGTGTTGGGCAGACCGTTGGCCTCCATGCGAAAGGCCATGTCGCGCGTGAGCGAGGTCTCGGACACCGCGCCCAGCACCGCGAGGTCGAGCATGTGGTCCTCGCCCAACCGGGCGGCCCGGGCGGGAAAGGCCGCGCGCAGCTCGCGCAGCACCGCCTGGCGCGCGTCGAGTTCCACGCGGTGGCGCTGGCCGTAGTCGAAGCCGACGGTCTCGACGCGCTCGAAACGCGCCAGCGCGTGCGCCAGGCAGGTGGTGGAGTCCTGGCCGCCGGAGAACAAAACCAGGGCGTGGGTGTGGCGGATGGATTCGGGCATGGGCGGGATGGTAGGGCTCAGTGGCCGCCTTCGCGCAGCAGCGCCATGGCGTGGCTGTCGACGGACACCCCGTCGACCCGGAAGGCGCCGCGCTGCAGGCCTTCGTGCGCGAAGCCCATGCGCTCGTACAGCGCGCGGGCATTGGGGTTGTCGGCCCGCACCGTCAGCTCGATGCGGGTGAGGCCCTTGGCCCAGGCGGCGGCGATGGCGGCCCGCATCAGGGCGGCGCCCAGGCCCTGGTGGCGCGCGCGGCGCACCAGACCGATGCCCAGGGTACCGACGTGGCGCCGGGCCTCGCCGAACACGGGCAGCACGTCGCACCAGCCCACCACCTCATCGTCGAGCAGGGCCACGACGTGCGGATGGCCCTGGTCCAGGCTGTCGCGAAAGAAGGCGAAGGTCTGCTCGCGCGGCGGCGCCTGCAGCAGGGCCAGGTAGCGCTTCTCGCGCGCCACCTCGTCGAGCACCTGGTGCAGGCGCTCGAAGTGGGCTTCGGTGAGGGGCAGGATGCGGGTGTTCATGGGCGCGGCGGTCGGGGATCGGGGACGGCAGAGGCACCCGCCTGCAGAAGGCGCAGGAGGGCATCGGCCTCGTAGGGGGTGCGCGCTTCGCACCAGCGCAGGTGGGCGAAGGTGCCGGCGTCCCGCAGGGCCTCGAACTCGCGCCGACGGCGGTGGAACGTGCTCAGGATCCACCACAGGATGGACTCGCGCGACAGGAACGACTGGCGGAAGGACTCGCGGTTGCCCTGAAACAGTTGCTCGCCGGAGACCACGCGCGCCACGGTGCGCCGCAGGCCGCGCCAGAACACCCGGGGCAGGCCGAAGTTGAGCCAGACGATGGTGGTGGCACGGCCCCACAGCCGCTCGCGCGCGAGCCCGTAGTTGCCCGCCGCCACCCAATGTTCGCCGGCGCTGGCCTGCTCGACCAGCCGCAGAAACTCGGCCGGCGGCTTGGGCGTCCAGGCGGGCGCCCAGTACAGCTCGTCCAGTTCGATGAGCGCGCAGCCACGCGACGCGGCGAGCGCGCGGGCGAAGGTGGATTTGCCAGCGCAGCTGGAGCCGATGACCACCACGCGGTCGGTGCCGGCGCGGGCCTCGCTCATGGTCGCCCCTCTAGCGGGCCCGTGCCCGGTGGCAGCCGCTTGCGCATCAGCGCGTTCGGCAAGGCCAGCCCGCGCCGCACCGGCAGGCGCCGCTCGACCACCTCGAAACCGAAGCGGCGAAAAAAGGCCTCGGCGCTCAAGCTGACGTGGGCGTGCAGCTCTGAGAGCCCCAGCAAGGCCGCTTCCTCGTGCACCCGCCACATCAGCGCGGCGCCGATGCCGCGACGCGGGTGCTGCCCGGACACGAAGAATTGGTCGATGAGGCCGTTGGCCTGGAGATCGGCGTAGCCCACGATCCGATCGCCATCGAGCGCCACGAACGGCGCCAGGGCGCGCACGCGCTGGGCCCAGGCGTCCCGCTCCCCCTCCTCGGGCAACCAGGCCTGGATCTGCTCGGGCGTGTAGTCCCGGCTGGCGATCGACTGAATGGCCGAGCGGTGCACGTGGAACAGGGCGAACTCGTCGCCGGCTCGAAAGCGGCGGGTGCGCAGGGTGCTGGGAAGCGGCTTGTCTGTCGGGGCGGTCATGGGACGAGTGTGCACACTTTGGCGCACCCCACCCACGAACCCGGCTTCAGTGCGCCAGCCGCTCCGAGCGCCGGCCCGCGTGGTCGCGGCTGGTGGCCAGCATGCGCAGCAGGGCGCGGTTCACCTGCTCCAGCGTCAGCTCGTGGCGGCGGCACAGGGTTTCCATGCGGTCCAGCCGCTCCGGGTCGCCCATGGCGCGCGCGATGTCCAGCAGCGGGAAGTAGGGGCCATCGTGGCGCAGCACCGCGTCGGTCACCCGGCCCGCCAGGGGCAGGCGGTGCAGCAGGTCGGCCAGGGGCTGGTGCAGCAACAGGTCGAGCTGCGAGAGCGCCGCGGTCGTGTAGACCTCGGCGCGCAAGAGGTCGTCGGAGCCGGTCGCCAGCAGGTGCTGGGCCAGGCGCGACCGCATCACCATGGCGTAGCGCACGGGCTGCAGGTCGATGTCGGGCTCGGCCTCCGGCACCTGCTCGGTGAGCCAGCGGCCCAACTCGCGGAAGCCCAGCATCATGATGGCGTGGCGCAGCGAGCCGATCTCGCGCCGCAGGCCGTAGGCCGCGGAATTCACCAGCATGAGAATGCGGTAGATCAGCACCGGGTCCTGGCGCACCACGCGCTCCAGGTACTCGACCGAACATTCCTCGTCGTCGATGGCCTGCAGCACCTGGCGCACCACGCGCGCGTCGTAGTGCAGCGGCTGGCGTTTGTGGGCGCGCAGCACGTCGACCGCGGGCCAGCCGAGCACGGCGGCGGCCTGGGCCTGGTCCAGCACCTGGCGCAGGCGCTCCTGGGTGTCCACGCCTTCCACCATCTGGCCGGGCATGGGCTCGATGCGGTCAAGGGGCTCCAGCGTGAACAGGTTGCGGTGCTCGACGCCCGGCGTGGGCCGCCCCCGCAGCGCGCTCCAGTCGCCGTGGCGCACCAGCAGGTGACCGTTGCGCCGCGCGAGCGACAGGCGCGCCAGCGTTTCCTGCGCGCCGAACAGCGCGGCCGGCACCTCCAGCAGGGTGTTGAGCACGGGCGGGCAGGCCAGGGCCTGCTGCAGCAGGCGCGGCGTCTGCAGCGACAGCAGCAGCGGCGGCGCGCCCTCGGGCCAGTCGTCGCCGATGGCCTGCAGCAGGTGGTGGGCGTCCACGCCCTCGGGGTGGATGGCGCGCACGCACAGGCGCACGCCCGCGAGCTCGCGCGCGCGGTTCCACAGCGGCACATAGGCCATGGCGACGCTGTCGAGGACGGTGTGCGCTTGCATCAGCATGGGGGTTCGTCGGCGCGCTTATTTGATGTAGTCGAACAGGGACATGCGCTGCACGGTGGCGTAAGCCTGCAGGCCGGCGTTGAGCGCGAGCTCCTTGTTCTTGAAGTCGGAGATGCCCTTGACCATGTCCAGGTCGACCAGGCGCGATTCCTCCAGCTCCAGGTCGGTGCTGCGGTTGTTCATCAGCAGGTCCATGGAGTCGGCGCGGTTGAGCCATTCGCCGGCGCGCCCGCGCGCCAGCAGCACGCGGTCGTGCCCGGCGTCCACCTCGGTGAGGGCGCGCCCCAGCGCCTGGGTGCGCAGCGCCGATTCGCCCGCGCCCTGGTAGCGCAGGGCGTCGATCGCGCCCTGCACGACGGAGAAGATGTCGGTGGTGCCGGTGGCGGGGGCGAGGTCGATGCGGTCGCCCGCGGCCGGCTGGCCGTTCATTTCGAAGGACAGGCCATCGAAGGCCACGGTCTTGCCGGCCTCGTAGGGCACGCCCGCGTGGCCCGCCACGGGGGTGCCCGTGGTGGTGTTGGTGATGGTGTACTGGATCACGCCGCCCACGTCGGCGAAGTCCACGCGGTAGTCGTCGCCGGTGAGCGCGGTGGCGTCGGTCACCTGCCCCAGGCTGGTGTTCACGCCACCGGTGTTGCTGGTGGGCAGGCTCAGGGTGAAGCTGCCATTGCCCTGCGGGATGCGCATCCAGATGGCGTCACCGTCGAGCGATTGGGGCAGGGTGCCGTTGCCCGCCGCGGGTTGGCCGCGCTGGCCCTCGAACTGCACGCCGGTGCCGCTGGGCCCGTACAGGTCGACGAAGGGCGTGGGCGCGCCGCCCAGGCCGCCGAACAGGGTGCGGTCGTTGTTGTCGGTGCGGTTGGCCACGGCCAGCAGCTGCTCGCGCAGGCCTTCGAGCTGGCGCGCCACGTCCTCGCGCTCGGCGTCGGCGAAGCTGGGGTTGCCGGCGGACACCAGCAGGTCGCGCACGCGCTGGATCAGCTCGCCCGATTCGGCCAGGCCGGACTCGGCCTGCTGCAGGCTGGTGCGCGAGGCGTCCAGCGCGCGCAGGTCGGCCTGCACCCGCGTCATTCGGTTGCGGGCCGACTCGGCCAGCGTGGCGGCCACGGGGTCGTCGCTGGCCTTCATCACGCGCTTGCCGGTGGAGATGCGCTCCTGCTGCTTGGCCAGGTCGTACTGGCGCGTGGCGAGCTGGTCGATGGTGCGGTCGAACTGGTTGGCGGTGGCGATGCGGAAGCTCATGGCGGTCAACGTCCCACGGTTTGCAACAGGCTGTCAAAGGTGCTCTGCGCGATCTGCAGGAACTTGGCCGAGGCCTGGTAGGCCTGCTGGAACTGCAGCAGCCGCGCGGCTTCTTCGTCGAGGTTGACGCCGGCCACGTTGCTGCGCGCCTGCTCGGCCGCCGTGGCCACGCCGGCCGAGAAGTCGGCCGCGAACTGCGCGCCCTGCACGCGCGTGCCCAGGTCGGAGAACAGGCTGACGTAGCCGTCGGACAGCGGCACGCCGTCGAAGGTGGCGAGGTCGCGCAAGGCCAGCATGCCGCTGGCGTTGCCGGCGCTCTGCGCGACGGCGTTGGACGGCGAGGCGCCAATGGAAAAGCTGTCGCCCGCGGTGGGGTTGCCGCGCAGCGTGAGGCTCCAGCCATTGAGCACGATGGCCTGGCCGGGCTTGAAGTTGTAGCTCGGCGGCGGGCCGGCGTTGTCGGGCGGGGGGTTGCCCGGGCCCAGGCCGGTGGCGCTGAAGCTGCCGTCGGCGTTGAAGGTGATGGTGACCGGGTCGGTGAGGTTGGCCGAGTTGTCGACCGCGTAGAGCTTCTCCACGCTCAGGCTGCCCGAGTTGCCGGTGCCGGGGGTGACCATGACGGGGCTGGCCACGGCCAGCTGCTCGGGGGCGTCGATGGCCACCTGCAGGTTGCGCGCCGCCGCCTCGAATGGCCGGATGCGGAAGCGGTCGCCCGGCACGGCGCCGGCCGCGTCCACCTGGAAGCTCAGGCCATCGACCTCGGCGGGCAAAGCGCCCACGCTGGTGGTGTTGCCGTCGCTCAGGCGCACGATGCTGAAGCCGCCGGCCTCCACGCGCAACTCGTAATCGGAGGCGATCAGCGCCTGCGGGTCGCTCACCACGGCGCTCACCTGACCGGTGCCACCGTTGGCCGGCGACGCCAGGCCCTTGGCGGCCGCGGGCGGCACGAAGAAGTTCTGTCCCGGGTTGCCCTTGAGGTCCAGGCCCAGCGCGTGCTGCTGGTTCACCAGATTGGCCGTGGCCAGGGCGATGCGGCCGAGCTGGTTGGCCGCGGCCGCCAGGTCGTCGTTGAGGAAACGCACCACCCCCGCCAGTTCGCCGCCGCCCAGCGAGCCATCGGCCAGCGCGGTGGACACACCGCCCTGCACGAAGTTGATGGTGATGCGCGACGAATCCATGGGATCGGTCTGGGCCGCCAGCTTCGCGGCCTGCGCCCCCAGCACCAGCGGCTGGCTGCCGGCCACGAACACGTTGACCGATCCGGCATCGCCGGGCACGGTGCTGATCTGAACCTTGTCGCTCAGCTGGCGCAGCAGCTGGTCGCGCTGGTCGTACAGGTCGTTGGGCGTGTGCGCGGTGCCGGCCGTCTCGATGATGCGCTGGTTGACCTTGGCCAGGTCCTGGGCGATGCGGTTGATGTCCTCGGTGACCGACTTCACCTGCTGCTGCGTGGTGTTGCGCATCAGGTCGAGCTGGCCCGCGCTGTCGCGCAGCCGGCTGGCGAATTCGTCGGCGCGCGCGATCACCACCGTGCGCGCCGTGAGGTTGCCCGGCGCCGAGCTGAGGTCGGTCCAGGCGTTGAGCATGTCGTTGAGCGCCGTGCCCAGGCCCTTCTCGCCGGTGGGGAACACGGTTTCCAGCTGCTCCAGGCGGGCCAGGCGCGCCGCGTCCGCCGCGGCCACCGAGCCGGTCTGGCGCGCCTCGCGCGTGAGGTACTCGTTGTGGGCGCGCTCCACCGTGGTCATCTCCACGCCCTTGCCGAAGTAGCCGCCGCCGGTGAACTGGTAGCCCGCGCTGGACAGCACCACCGTCTGGCGCGAGTAGCCGGGCGTGTTGACGTTGGCGATGTTGTGGCCGATGACCTGCAGCGCCGCCAGGTTGGTGTTGAGCGCGCGGGTGGCGATGTTGAGTGAGGACATGGCTCAGGCTCCCCTTCAGCCTTGCGCACGCTGAAGGCTCAGCGTGGTGTTGATGGCCCGGCCGAGCTTCTCGGCGTAGGACGGGTCGGTGGCGTAGCCGGCGCGCTGCAGGCCTTTGGCGAAGCCCTGAACGGAATGCAGCTGATCCATCACGCCCTCGTAGCGTGGGCTGTTGCCGATCAGGCGGGCGTAGTCGCGGAACGACTCCTCGTAGGAGTCGTAGGCGCGGAACTTGGCCGTCACCTTGCGCGGCTCGCCATTGATGTACTCGGTGGTGGTGACCTCGGCGACCTTGCCTGTCCAACCGCCCGTGGCCTTGATGCCGAACAGGTTGTGCGCGGGCGAGCCGTCGGCGTGGCGGATCTCGCCACGGCCCCAGCCGCTCTCGTGCCCGGCCTGGCCCAGCATGAAGGCGGCGGGAATGCCCGATTCGCGCGCCACCGCCAGCGCGGCGGCGCCATGGCGCTCGACAAACGCGCTCTGGCGTTCGCCGGCGCTGGCGCGGCCCACGGTGCTGGGCGTGGCGGGCGCGTCGGGCAAGGCCTGCGTGCCGGACATGCGGCCGGCGAGCTGGCGCTCGATGGCTTCCGACAGGCCGCCCGGCAGGCCGGTGAGCTTCTGCGCGAACTGCTGGTCCAGCAGGTCGGTGCCCAGGTTCTCGCCCTCGCTGTCGAACAGGCCGCTCTTGCTGGTGGCTTCGCGCATGCTCTTGATGAGCTCGCGCATGAACAGGGCCTCGAACTGCTTCGCGGCCTCCTTGAGCGCGGCCTTGCTGTCGCCCGCGCCCTTGAGCGCGTTGAGCGCGTTCGGGTCGGCGGCGAGGCCGCTCGGGGAGGTGAAGGCGCTGCTGCCGATCATGGCCGTCAGATGATTTCGAGTTCGGCGTTGAGCGCGCCGGAGGCCTTGATGGCCTGCAGGATGGCGATCAGGTCCTGCGGCGTGGCGCCCAGGGTGTTGAGCGCCTTGACCACCTCGCTGAGCTGCGCGGCCGGGCCCATGTGGATGAGCGAACCCTTGTCCTGGCTGATCTGGATGCTGGCCTGCTCGCGCACCACCGTTTCGCCGCCCGAGAACGGCGCGGGCTGGCTGATGACGGGCGTGCTGCTCACGCTCACCGACAGGTTGCCGTGCGCCACGGCCACGGGGCCGAGCGTGACCGCCTGGTTCATGACGATGGAGCCGGTGCGCGCATTGATCACGACCTTGGCGCTGGGCACGCTGGATTCGATGCGCACCTCTTCCACGCGCGCCAGGAAGGCCACGCGCTGGGAGGGGTCGGTGGGCGCGTTCAGGCGCACCACGCGACCGTCTATGGCGCTCGCGGTGCCGGCGCCCAGGGCCTTATTGATGGCGTCGGTGACGCGGCTGGCGGTCTGGAAGTCGTTGCTGTTGAGGCCCAGGTCCAGCGTGTCGCCCGCGTGCAGCGAGGTCGGCACGGCGCGCTCGACCTGGCCACCGCCGGGGATGCGGCCGGCGCTCAGGTGGTTGATCTGCACCTTGCTGCCGCCGGCCGACGCGCCCGCGCCGCCGACCATGAGGTTGCCCTGCGCGAGCGCGTAGATCTCGCCGTCGGCGCCGCGCAGCGGCGTGACGATGAGCGTGCCGCCGCGCAGCGACTTGGCGTTGCCCATGGAGGAGACGGTGACGTCGATGGGCTGGCCCGGTTGCGCGAAGGGCGGCAGCTCGGCCGTCACCATCACGGCGGCCACGTTCTTGAGCTGGGGGTTGGCGCCGGGCGGCAGCGTCAGGCCGTACTGCTGAAGGAAGTTGGCCAGGCTTTGCCCGGTGTAGGGCATCTGCGTGGTCTGGTCGCCGCTGCCATCCAGGCCCACCACCAGGCCGTAGCCCGTGAGCATGTTGCTGCGCACGCCCTGCACCGCGGCGATCTCTTTCACGCGCACGCTTTGCGCGGCGACGGAAAAAGTCGCCAGCGCAACGCAAATCAGCATCAAGTGGCGCAGGCGGTGGACGATATTCATGGCATCGGCAAGTGGTCAAACCCAGGGAGGCCGCGGAGCCGGCTGTGCCGGGTCGCTGGTGCCGCCCCGTGGGGGTCGCGCGAAGCGCGGCGGGGGAATTGCATGATCGCGTCCTCTAGAACGGCAGAACGCTCAAAAAGAAGCGCGCCAACCAGCCAATTGACATGGCTTCGCCCTGCGCGCCGCGGCTGCGCGACTCGATGCGCGCGTCGGCCACCTGGGTGGAGGGCACCACGTTGCCGGGGCGGATGCTGCGCGGATCGACCGTGCCGGAGAAGCGCATCACGTCCACGTTGGCGTTCACGCCGATCTGCTTCTCGCCGACGATGCGCAGGTGGCCGTTGGGCAGCACCTCCTGCACGGTGGCGGTGATGGAGCCGCTGAAGTTGTTGTTGCTCGAGGTCGCGCCGTCGCCCTTGAAGTTGTTGCTGCTCTGGGCGCCGAGGTTGGCCTTGCTCCAGGGCGTGGTGCCGCCGAACAGGGGGATGGCGTTGATGCTGGCCGAGGCATCGGCGCTGCGGTCGATGGAGGCCGAGGAGTTCTGGCTTGCGGTCACGCGCTCGGTGATCTGCACCGTGATGATGTCGCCCGGCAGGCGCGCGCGCGGGTCTTCGAACGCGGGGCGGTAGGTGGCGGCGCGAAACAGGCCGCCGGTGGGCGCGGCGGCGGCCACCTGAAAGGCCTGTTCCTGCTGCACGTACCGCACCGGCTGGGCGGGCGCCAGGTCCACCACGGGTTCGTTGCGCAGGGTCTGGCAGCCGCTGGCCAGCACGGCCAGGGTGGAGAACAACACCCACAACGCCAATCGACGGCACATGACGAGTCCTTGAACAGCGGCCCCCCAATGGGACCTTGCGAGGATTGTCAAAAAACTTGAGGGTGGCCAATGGCCGGAACAAGGCGCCGCAGCCTGGCCTTTTCCAAGGTTCGGCCCCCGGAGCAGGCGATGGCCCGTACCTATGGCCGATGCGGTCATTTGGCCGAGAACTCAGGCGCGCGCCGCGCCACCCAAGCAGCATCGGACGACCGCGCAGGGCAGTCGCCCCCCTCCCCATCCCGCCGAGGTGCCTATGCCGTCGCTGACCAGCTTCTTTTCTCGCAACAAGCTCAAGGAGGAAGCCTGCCATTGGAACAGGAAGGACCTCAATCTCAAGAAGCTGGATGAGCTGCTGTCCCAAGACAAGGTGAAAAACGGCGCGGTGCTCTACCTCAACACCAGCCGCTCGCCGCTCGGGAAGGGGGTGGACTTCCTGTCGACACGAGCAAGCACCACGTCGCATTCCCTGCTCACCCCCCGCGGCTCCAGCGCGGAGACCGCACGGCGCTTGGAAAACACCCTCACGACGCAGTTTGCCGATCGCTACTACGGGCCCGAGGTGGAAGCGGCTCGGCAGTATGTGCTCAATGCCCTCGCCCAGAACCGGCAAGTGGTCAAGAACCCCCCATTCGCCCAGGCGATCCACACGCTGGCCCATGCCAGAGAGATGCCTCGCCCCACGGGGCCCGCCCAGACCGAGCTCCCACTGGACGTCAGCCGCCCAACCCAACCGGCTTCCCCCTCTGGCACCCGGGCCATCGGCCCGTTTGCGAAAGTCATCGACCATTTGGTCCCCGGCATCTCGAAAGACACGCCGGTGGACCGCGTGATCGAAGCCATGAACGCGCTGCCTGATGACTTGAAAGAGACCCTCCACGAGGTGCTGAACTTTCGGATCAAGCACCACCGCGATGACATTGACCCTGGCATGCGCGAAGCAGCCATCGCACTCTGCGTCGGGCTTCAGCGCCCCGCAGCCGAGGACACCGCCCCCTCCGTCGGCGACACCTCGCAGGCCATCGGCGCTTTTGCCGACACGCTCAAGCGGGCCGCGCTCGCCCATCTGGGTTATGCGGAGTTCGCCGAAATCGATGAAACCACCTCGCTTGATGAGCTCCTGGACAACATCCACTCGCGATCCATCGAGTGGAGGCACGCCATCCGGAACGTCCTCCTTCAGATCATTGACCTGAAGGCCCCGAGCGACAGGAAATCGGAGTGGCCCGTGCTGTTCGGCGATGCCCACATGGCCGCACGGGTGTTGCAAGGCATCGAGCAGAACCCACCCGCCGACCCCTACGCCGACATCGACGGCGCCGACCTGTTCGACTACCGCGGCAACAACGGCTTCGGGTCGCTGACCAGCAGCAGCGTCTGAACCCCGCTCCCCGGCGCCAAGGCGCCGCCCGCGGTCCTCACAGCTGCGCGAGCTTCTGCAGCATCTGGTCCGAGGTCTGGATCGACTTCGAGTTCATCTCGTAGGCGCGCTGGGTTTGGATCATGTCCACCAGCTCCTGCACCACGTTCACGTTGGATTGCTCGGTGTAGCCCTGCATGAGCACGCCCATGCCGGTGGTGCCCGGCGCGCCATCGACCGGCGCGCCCGAGGCCACGCTTTCGCGGAACAGGTTCTGGCCCATGGGCTCCAGACCGGCCGGGTTGACGAAGTTGGCGAGCTCGATCTGGCCGACCTGCTGCGGCTGGGTCTGGCCCGGCAGCTTGACGGTGACGATGCCGTCGCTGGAGACCGTGACGCTCTCGGTCTCGGCCGGCAGCGTGATGCCCGCGGTGAGCGGGAAGCCGCTGCTGGTGACCATGCGGCCCTGCGCGTCGCGCTGGAAGCTGCCGTCGCGCGTGTAGGCCGTGGTGCCGTCGGGCATCTCGACCTGGAAGAAGCCAGCACCGTTGACGGCCACGTCCAGCGCGTTGCCCGACTGCTGCAGGCTGCCCTGCGTGAAGTTGCGGCTGGTGGCCACGGTGCGCACGCCCAGGCCGATCTGCAGGCCCGTGGGCAGCTCGGCCTGCTCGGCCGCGTTGGCGCCCACCTGGCGCAGGTTCTGGTACATGAGGTCTTCGAACACCGCGCGCGAGCGTTTGAAGCCGTTGGTGCTGACGTTGGCCAGGTTGTTCGAGATGACGTCGAGCTGGGTCTGCTGCGCCGTCATGCCGGTCTTGGCGATCATGAGGGAGTTGATCATGGGAGGCTCCGTGCTTAGCCGTTGACGTTGAGCAGCTGCGAGGCGCTGCGGTCGTTGCCTTCGCCGTTTTGCAGCATGCGCATCTGGTATTCGAACTGCCGCGAGGCCGCGATCATGCCGACCATGGCCTCGACGGGATTGACGTTGGAGCCTTCGAGCGCGCCGTCGTGCAGGCGCGCCACCTCGCTCGTGGGCAGGGGGTTGCCTTCGGGGCCGCGGAACAGGCCGTCGTCACCGCGCTTGAGCGGGTTGTCGGCGTCGGGCACCACCATCTTCAGGCGGCCCGCCACCTGGCCGGGTTCGTTGCCCACGCGCGTGCTGACGCTGCCGTCGGCACCGATGTCCACGCGCGCGTTCTCGGGGATCACGATGGGGCCGCCGTCGCCCAGCATGGGCAGGCCGCTGGCGTTCACCAGCGTGCCGTCGGCGTTCACCTGCAGCGCGCCCGCACGGGTGTAGGCCTCGGTGCCGTCCAGGCCCTGCACCGCGAACCAGGCGTCGCCTTGTGCGGCAACGTCCAGGTTGCGGCCGGTCTGCTGCACGGAGCCCGCCAGGTTGGAATGGCCGGCCGTGGCCTCGAGCGCGAACACGCGGGTGCTGGCGCCGTCACCGCGGATGGGCACGGCGCGGAAGGTGGACAGCTCCGCGCGAAAGCCCGTGGTGGACACGTTGGCCAGGTTGTTCGACAGCACCTGCTGGCGGTGCGCCGCCGCGCTGGCGCCCGTCATAGCGGTGTAGATGAAGCGGTCCAAGCACAAGTCCTTTCACTCGCCTGCCGCGCCAGCAGCGCTGGCCACGGCGGCTTGAAAGGATTGTGGAAATTCTTGAGGGTGCTCGATGCCCGGAACAGCGGGGGGATCGTCCCGTCAATTCGGTGCTTCAGGGCCCGCTCGCCTGAAGCACCGAAGGATTCACTTCTGGATGTCGAGCGACCGGATCATGTAGCGCCCGGTCGAGCGGAAGCTGGTGTATTCGGTTTGGAAGGCCACCCCCAGGTCGGCAATCCAGACGTACTTCATCTTGTTGACCACGACGCCGCTCTCGCCGGTCTTGGTGCATTCGATGGGGATGCCATTGCCGGTGAGGCCAGCGTATACCGAGGAGGCCGCCACGGCCGTGCCCGCGACGCAGACCCGTTTTTCGTAAGTGAAGCCGGCCACCTGAGGGGCCAGGCCCGTCTTGGCTTCCATGGTGTAGGTGCGCCCCGGAACGGGTTTGCCCAGCGACCGGTCAAACACCATCAGCTCCTTGGTCTCGAAAGGCTGCTGGGCCGTGGGTCGGTCCAGAAAACTCGTCTGTGAACGAAGGAGGTGGATGTTGGCAAACATCAGCGCCATATTGATGCGGTACGGCACCCCGTTACGGGCGTACTCGGAGCGGGACTGGACATAGCCATCGCCCAAATCGGTGATCGTGTAGTCCGCGTCGAGCGACAGCTTCCGGCCTTCTTCGTCGAAGTCGGCGGACATGCGGTAGCGGATGCGCTTGAACGGGGGGACCGGCAGGCGCTCGCCCGCTTCGAGCACGGCCCTGACCTTGGGCGGCAGCTGGGCGGGCGTGAACTGCTCGGCCATATAGGCCTCGCTGTTGGTCACGACGGTCTTGGTGTCCACGGCGGCACAGCCGCCCAGCGCGGCCGCGATGGCCAACACCAGTACACGAAAGCGCAGATCGGAAGCAGAGGGCATCGGGGAACCTTTGTTTTGGGTCGATGGGAGGTCGTGAGCCCAGACGCCCCTCACGGAGGCCGCGGGCCGCCGGGATTCTAGGTGGGCCGATCAGGCCCGCGCCACCGCGTCAGTCCGGCGTGCGGCGCTGCCAGCGCAGGCCGGGCACGGCGATGCGGTGCTCGACCGTGCCGTCCCACTCGGTGCGCAGGCCCTCACGCTGCAGGGCCTCGCAGACCCGCCGGCCGATCCGCACGGCGTCCGCCTCGGTCTCGGCGTCCACCGGGCCAAAGGCCAGCATCAGGCCCTCACCATCCAGGGCGTGGTCCATGTCCTGGCTGTGGAAGAAGCAATAGCCCGTGTACCGGCCCTGCGGCACGCCATCGGCGTTGATCTGGTCGCCCACCGACGCCAGGCCTTCGTCCAGCGTGTCGCCGGCCCATTGCACCGCGCAGACGCCTTGCTCGTGCAGCGCGGCGAACGCGCGGTCGAGCCGGTCGCAGTCGGTGTCCTCGGGCCACCGGGTTTCGGCGGCGCGCTTGCGGGCGAAAGCGGCGGCGGCGAAATCTTTCACCCGTTCGAGGTCGACGCCCGCGTCGGCGGCGGCGTTCTCCTCGATCCAGCCATCGATCGCGTCGGCGGCGTGGTAGCCGTAGCCGATCCAGCGCTCGACCAGCTGCAGCTGTTCGTTGGTGGCGTCGTTGGCGTTGGCGTTGGCATCGGTCATGGTGCGGCGTTCCGTGTGGCGAGGCCGGCCATGCTAGCCAGGGCGCGCGCGACGGGCACTCGGCCTGTTGCCGGAGGCCGGCCGCTACTGCCCTTGCGGTATTGCGCTGCGCGCCGCAGGCGAGTCAACGCCGCGCGCCACCATTTGGCCCACGCTCAGCGCATGTTCAGCAGCGTGCTCAGCACCTGGTCCTGCGTCTTGATGGTCTGCGCGTTGGCCTGGTAGGCGCGCTGCGCGGTCATCATGTTGACCAGCTCGGCGGTGATGTCGACGTTGGAGTCCTCGGTGGCACCGGCGCGCAGCGCGCCGAAGTTGCCGGTGCCGGGCTCGCCGCGCAGCGGTTCGCCCGACGAGTAGGTGGCCGTCCAGTTGCCGCCGCCGGTGGGTTGCAGGCCCTGCGCGTTGCGGAAGTTCACCAGCGCGATCTGGCCGGCCGCGCGCGTCTCGCCGTTGGAGTACTGGCCGGTGATGACGCCGTTCTCGCTGATCTTCAGGCCCAGGAACTGGCCGGGGCGGTAGCCGTCCGGGTCCAGCTCGGTGACGCCGAAGGCGGTGCCGGTCTGCGTGACGTTGACCAGGTCGAGTGCGGCGGTGAAGGTCAGCGCCGGGTCGTTGGGGGAGGCCAGGCCCAGCGGCGGGATCACCGAGGCCGGGTCCAGCGAACCATCGTCGTTGAAGGTCAGCGTGAAGGGCGTGGACAGCGCGGGGTCGGCGCCATTGACGCCGGTGTAGACCTCCCAGGTGTTGTTGGCCACCTTGCGGAAGGCCATGGACACGGGGATCTCCAGGCCCTGGTCGTCGAAGGCGACGAAGGAGGTGCCGTAGGTGGACAGCGGCGTGGGCGGCGTCACCGTGTTCCACACCGGCGCGCGCGCGTCCAGGTTGAACTCGGCCGTGACGTTGCTGGTGCGCTGGGCCGGGATCGGCGCGCTGGTGGGCAGGGTGAGCGGCTGGGTGTCGAAGCTCAGGCGGTTGCCCTGGGGGTCCGTGGGATAACCCATGAGCTGAGCGCCCTGGTGGTTGACGATCTCGCCCTGGTCGTTGAGCTTGAACATGCCGGCGCGGCTGTAAGCCGTGCTGCCGTTGGGCATGGTCAGCTCGAAGAAGCCGGCGCCGTTGATGGCCACGTCCAGGTCGTTGCCGGTGATGGTGATGTTGCCCTGGGTGAAGCTCTGCGTGACGGCCGCGACCGACACGCCGATGCCCATGTTCACGCCGCCCGCCGCGTTGACCGAGCTCGCGTAGACCTCGGCGAACTCGGCGCGCGAGGATTTCATGCCCACCGTGTTGCCGTTGGCGATGTTGTGGCCGATCACGTCGAGGTTCTTGCTCGCGCTGTTCAGGCCGGAGAGTCCTTGCTGGAATGCCATGGTGTGTCCTTGCGTTGCGGAGTCGCGGGTTACATGAACGTGGTGATCTTGTCGTAGCCGACCGTGCTGCCGTTCTGCAGCTGAAGCTGCATCTGGCCGTCCTTCATGCCGACCGAGGTCACCGTCAGGCGGCTGTACATGAACGAGCCCACGGGTGCGCCGCCGTTGGACGCGCGCACGCGGTAGCTGGCCACTTCGTTGGGGTTGAACTCGCTGCCGTCCCAGTTGAAGGAGTGCTGGCCGGCGGTGAGCGCGCCGAAGTCCAGGGTGTCGATCACCTGGCCCGACTTGTCGAGCACATCGACCTGTACGCTGTCGGCCGGCGCGTCGAGGCGGAACGCGGCCTTGCCGACGGTGCCGTCGAAGCCGAAGGTCTTGCCCTCCACCAGGGCCTCGCGGCCGATCAGCGACAGGCCCTGCAGGTTCTGCATGGCCGTGAACTGCGTGGCCATGCCCTTGAGCGTGGTGTTGAGCGACTCGATGCCCGCGACCGTGTTGATCTGCGTCATCTGCGTCGTCATCTGCGCGTTGTCCATCGGGTTCATCGGGTCCTGGTTGTTCAGCTGCGCGACGAGCAGCTTCAGGAACCGGTCCTGCGTGGCCTCGGCACCGGTGGCGGCCGTGGCGGACTTGGCGGTGGAGCTGCCCGGCGTGTTGCCGAGGCCGGACAGGTCCAGGGGATTGGAAAACATCATGGTGGGGCGTCCTTGAACGGAATCACTGGCCCATCTGCAGCGTCTTGAGCAGCAGGCTCTTGGCGGTGTTCATCACCTCGATGTTGTTCTGGTACGAACGCGAGGCGGAAATCATGTTGACCATCTCTTCCACCGGGTTGACGTTGGAGTGCGTCACGTAGCCCTGCGCGTCGGCGTTCGGGCTCAGGGGGTCGTGCACCCGGCGTCCCGGCGTATCGCTCTCGGTGATGGTCTGCACCTTCACGCCCGCGCTGCCGGCATCGCCCATGGCGACGGTCTGGAAATGGATCTGGCGGGCCTTGTAGGCCTGGCCGTCCGGGCCGGCCACGGCGTCGGCGTTGGCCAGGTTGCTGGCCACCACGTTCAGGCGCTGCTGCTGCGCGCTGATGGCGCTGCCCGAGACGTTGAAGATGTTGAACATGGACATTGAAAACTCCTTTCAAGCGCCAAGGACACCACCGAGGAACACCGCGGAGCCGGCTTTGCCGGGCCGCTGGTGTTGTCCCCCTGGGGGGAAGGCGCCGCAGGCGACGCAAGGGGGGTTCATGGCTATTGGCCGGTGATGGCGCTGAGCATGGTCTTCACATGCCCATTGATGAAGCGCAGCGTGGACTCGTAGCGGATGGTGTTGTCCACGAAGTTGGCGCGCTCGCGGTCCAGGTCGACCGAGTTGCCGTCCTGCGCGGGCTGCGTCTGCACGGCGTAGGCGAGCTGGGGGTCACCCGGGTGCGCGCCCACGCTGCGGAAGTGACGCGCATCGGTGGTGGCGGCGCCGGCGGTGCCGCTGCCCGTGGCGTCCTTGAGCGCGGCGGCGAAATCAAAATCGCGCGCGACGTAGCCGGGCGTGTCCGCGTTGGCGATGTTGCTGGCCAACACCTGCTGGCGTTGCGAGCGCAGCGACAGCGCCTGGGCGTGGAAGTCCAGCCGGCTGGTCATCTGTTCGAACATGCTCACCCCCTGGGGCGGGTTGTCGGGGCCGGCCTCGGGACGAGCCCAGGGCCGGGGCGTGCAGCGATTGTCAAAAGACTTGAGGGCCGCAGAAGCGCGGAACAAACGGGTGCGAATCGGGCAATTCGCGGCTTTGCCCGGGCGCGGGCCGGCCTACAGTGCCCCCTGACACCCTGTCCGTGGAGCCGCCATGAACCCACCCGCCCTGCGCCTCTTGATCGCCGTCGTCTTCGGCCTGAGCCTGCTGGCCGCGTTCTCCTCGTCCGCCCACGCGAACGACAACAGCGGCCTGGAAAAGCTCGCGCGCGATTTCCTGCAGCCCGCCGTGGACCAGGCCCTGGCCGAGCAGGCCGGTACGCCGCTGCGCGCCGAGGTGCAGATGGGCTCGCTGGACAACCGACTGCGCCTGGCGCCGTGCAACGCCATCGAACCCTTCCTGCCGCCCAACGGCCGCCTCTGGGGCCGCAGCCGCGTGGGCTTGCGCTGCGTGGACGGCCCCACGCGCTGGGCCGTCTACCTGCCCGTCACCGTGCAGGCCTTCGGGCCGGCCTGGGTGCTCAAGGCGCCGGTGCAATCCGGTGAGACGCTGACTCAAGAACACGCCGAGCGCGCCGAAGTGGACTGGGCGGCCCACCCCTCGATGGTGCTGGCCCTGCCCGAGCGCTGGGTCGGCCAGCAGGCGGCCTATGCCCTGACGCCGGGCCAGGTCATCCGCGAGAACATGGTCCGCGCCCCGCAGGCTTTCGAGGCTGGCACGCCGGTGAAGGTGAGCGCGGGCGGCAAGGGTTTTGCCATCACCGTGGTGGGCCAGGCACTGAACGCCGGCCTGGTGGGCCAGAACGCCCGGGTGCGCCTGCCCAGCGGCAAAGTGGTCAGCGGCGTGGTGCGGGCCGATCAGGTGGTAGAAGTACCCCTGTGAGGCGGACCCACGCCGATGAGCGGTAGAAATAGCGCCTTAAAACACTAAAGTTCCAGGGATCGAGGTCGATACAACGTGCACAGGACCCTGCCATCAGGGTTTGGAGCGTGACATGAAAGTCGATTCATCAACGGATTCCTATATTGGCTCCGTGGCCGGTGGCCCCGCCAAGGCGCCCGTGGGCCCGAGCGAGGCCGCGGCCAAGCCGGCCGGCGCCAGCGCGCCGCAGCCCGGCGTGACCGTGACCCTGTCCTCGGCCGCCGCCGTGGGCGGTGCCACGGGCAGCGAGGTGTTCAACGCCGAGAAAGTGGCGGCCGTGAAGCAGGCCATCGCCGACGGCACCTTCCAGGTGAACCCCGAAGCCATCGCCGACAAGCTCCTGGCCAACGCGGCCGAGATGCTCAACGCCGCCCGCGGCTGATCCCCATGAACGAGGCCCGCGCCCCGCACCCCTGGATCGTGCTGCTGCACGAGCGGCTCGACGCCCTGGAGCGCGCGCTGCTGCAGGGCGACGCCCTGGGCGCGGAACACGCCAGCGGCGCGGTGCAGGCCGCGTTGCAGGAAGCGCCGCGCACCCTCGAACTGAAAGACGGCCACGCGCGCGAGCTGCACCAGGCCGCCCAGCGCTTCGCCCAGCTGCGCGCCGCCACGGTGCGCGCCGCCGCGCTCAACGAGCGCGCCCTGGGCAGCCTGCTGCCCGACCACCTGCAAAAGCCCACCTACCAAGGCCTGGGCAAGCCGGGCGCGCGCCGCTACGCGGGCGCCTGAGCCCTCCTCCCTTTTTTCTCCCCGCCTTCAGCGCGTCGGCGCCACCGCGTCGCGCGGCCTGGGCGCGCCGGGCGCCAGCGAGAACGGCCGCTCGACCGCGAGGAACAGCGCCACCGATGGCAGCAGCGTGAGCGCGAACATCACCGGCATCAGGGCCCAGAAGAACCACGAGCCGAACGCCGCGCCCGGCATGAGCACCGACATCGCGAGGAAGGCGGCTTTCAGCGCGAGACCGTGGATCAGGTAGTACGAGTAGCTCATGTTGCCGAGCCAGCGCAGGGGCGACCACGAAAACAGGCGCGCCAGCGGGGCCTGCGGCGCGCGGAAGCAGGCCAGGCACAGCAGGGAAAAACCCAGGCACAGCGACAGGGCGTCGAGCGCGGCGCCGACGGTTCCGTCCCAGGGGAACAGCGTGCTCAGCAGGCCCAGCGCCAGGGCCAGCCCGCCCACCAGGCCGGACGGCGTGGGCACGCGCGGGGCGGTCATGGCCTCGAACAGCAGCATGCCGGCGATGAACAGGGCCAGCCGCACAGGGCCGCCGGCCAGGGCGCAGTACACCAGCAGCGCCGCGCCGGCGCCCACGAACAGCGCCGAGCGCCACCGCCCGCTGCGCTCGCGCAGGCCCAGGCCGGCGATCACCAGCGGCAGGACCAGGTAATAGAAGAGCTCGTAGCTCAGCGACCAGGCCACCGTGATCATGGGCTCGATGGGGAACAGACCGGGCAGCAGCAGGAAGTTCTGCAGCAGGTAGACCAGGGCCTCGCCGGACTCGGGCGGGATCTTGCTTTCGGCCGGGAACAGGTAAGACAGCGCCACGTAGAGCACGAACACCACGGTGAAGGCCGGGTACAGCCGCTCGATGCGCCGCGCCATGAAGCGCATGAAGGGCTGGCGCCGCGAGATCAGTGAACCGTAGATGAGGTAGCCGCTGAGCACGAAGAACAGGTCCACGCCAGCGTTGCCGACGGTGTGCAGGGCCTCGGCCAGCGGCAGCGCGGCGGCCCCGTCGATCAGCCAGTCCACCACCAGCGTGGCGTAGTGCACCAGGAACACCAGGAACACGGCGAAGCCGCGCAGGCCCTCCATGGGCCGCAGGTTGTGGGCGCTGCCGCGCGACAGCTCGAAATAGGGGCTTAGCCAGGGCAAGGGGCGTTCCAGTCAGGACCAACCGGTCTGGGGCGCGATTGCACCAGCATTCGCCCGCCCGCGGCAGGGGCATCACCCCCAGGCCGGGGGATTCGGCGGCACCCGGGCGTGAATTGCGTCACACCCAAACGGTTCGATTGGACGAATCGGGATCAGAAAACCCAAACCACGCGACCGCAACGCTCACCGAACGGGTCGCCACTCAGCGCCCGGCAGTCCACCTGCACCGGACGCCAACCCCAGCTGTCCACCCTTCGCGCCCATGATTTCGAAAAGCCCGTTCCTGTCCTGCCCCAAAGCCCAACAGCTCGACCAATTCCTGGCCACGCCCACGCCCCAGAGCCTGCTCGAGCCAACGCCCAAACGCAGCCGCGACCAGCAACCCGTTTACGCGACCCGCCGCGAAGACGGCCGCTTCCAACTCTATGCGCTGACCTCCATTGCGCCGATGGGCCATTCGCGCCCGCGCGGGGGCGACCTGGGCGAGTTCCTGGACGAGCTGGCCTCCGACATTCGAGCCCAGAAAGGCAGACAGGCCGACAACGCCGTGCGCGAAATGCGCCTCATGCTGCGGCAACGCGATTGGCGCATCCACCCACCGACGGTGCGGGACTTGCGCCAGCTGAATGCCAAGATGAAACAAGCGCTGAACGACAGGCCCGACATCCCACCGGACGAAGCGGGCTTCCGACAACGAGCGCGCTCGACGATCGCGATCAACACGCTTCAGGACGCCCTGAGCCAGGGGCTGAGGGCCTTGTCCCAGGACGATCCTCGGCGCGAGGCCCTGATGCAGGCGGGCCAGTTGCTGCTGGACATGCTGGTTCAGCCGGACGCCACGCTCTCGCTCAAGGGCCTCGCCGTCGACAGCATCCGCTGGCTGCACGGCAGCGGGCTCCTAACCCGCTTTGCGCATCTGCGGGACGGCATGGATCCGCCGCCGGAACGCCTGATCGCGCCCGAGGCCGCGCAGCACCTGCTCGATCCATTGCAGTGGCCCACCATCCGAACGCTGGTGCTGGTCTGACCGGGGGCGCCCACACCCGGCCCAGCCCGGCCCTTCAATGCTCCCGCAGCTTCGAGCGCAGCCGCGCGATCGACTGGCTGTGCAGCTGGCACACGCGCGATTCGGTCACGCCGAGCACGGCGGCGATTTCCTTCAGGTTCATGTCGTGCTCGTAGTACATGCTCATGATGTGCTGCTCGCGCTCGGGCAGGGTTTTGATCGCCCCCACCAGGGCCATGCGCATGCGCTGGTCCTGCAGCACGGATGAGGGGTCGGCCTCGTGGTCGCCCATGTGGCGGTCCAGGAAACCGTCCTCGTCGTCGCCACCGCCGCCGCTGATGTCCTCCAGGTACACCAGCTGCGTGCCGCGCACCTTGGCCAGCAGGGTCTGGTAGTCGGCCAGGGTCAGGCCCATCTCGGCCGCGATCTCGCTCTCGCGCGGCGGGCGGTGCAGCTTCTGCTGCAGGCGGTGCACGGCCTGCTCGATGTCCTTCTGGCTCTTGCGCGAGCCGCGGCTCATCCAGTCGCCGTCGCGCAGCTCGTCGATCATGGCGCCGCGGATGCGCTGGCTCGCGAAGGTCTCGAACTGCACACCCTGCGAGGGCTCGTAGCGGGCAATCGCCTCGGTCAGGCCGATCATGCCGACCTGGATCAGGTCGTCGAGCTCCACGCTCGGGGGCAGCTTGGCGATCATGTGGTGCGCCAGGCGACGGACCAGGGGGCTGTACTTGCGCAGCTGGTCCTCGCGGTTGAGCGTGCCTTTGGCGGTGTACATCGTCAGCTCCAAAAGGGAATGGCGGCCCCGGCGTGCGCGCCGCGGGCGGGAGAGCGGTAGGGAGCGAAGGCCGGCGCGTCGGCGCAGACGAGGGCGGCGTCGGGCACGCGCTGGCCCCAGGCCGGGCGCGTCCACACCGGTGCCTTCAGCTCCAGGTGGCGGCGGGCGCAGTCGACCACGTTGGCCAGCACCTGCGACTGCGCCTCCAGAGGCGCGAGCACCGGGTGCAGGCCCGCGCCGTGCAGCCACTTGAGCGCGCCGTAGGCGTCGATGCTGGCCTGCGGCTGCGGCACCACCGGCACCATCACGCGCGCTTTCACGCCGGCCAGCAGGCTGGCCAGCATCTGGGCGGGCGCGTACAGCAGCAGCAGCGCGCCGGCCGCGAAGGGGGCGAACAGGCGGGTGAGCGCGGTGTCCGCGCCGGCGGCGGCGGCCGTGGCCAGAAGGCTCTGCAGGCCTTGCGCGGCGGGCATCACCAGCCAGTCGGTGGGATCGCCCGGGCGCGCGTCGGCGCCGAGGTTCACCACGCCGGCGTCGGCCAGCGCGTGGCTCAGGCCACCGCTGTCGCCGCGCTCGGTGGCGCAGGCGTCGATCACCACCACGCGCTGGCCGGCCTCGGTGAGGTCCATGGCCAGGCGGCAGAGCCACTCGAAGCCGCGCGAGGGCATCGCCGGGCTGGCCAGGGGCATCAGCGCGGGTCCGCCATGGCGGGCCTGGGCCTCGAGCCGCAGGCCGGCGGCCTGGTCGACGCCGAAATCAAACATGCAGACCCCCGAGCGGCATGCCACGGCCACCGGACTGGGCGAAGTAGAAGCCCATGTCGGTGCTCGCGGGGTCGAAGGCGGATTTGCCGGCCGTGCCCATGCTGAGCTTGACCAGCGTGGCGGGGTCGGCGCCCTGCCAGTCTTCCGGCACGCGCTGGCCATTGGCCACGCCGCGCACCGTCACCTGGTGGCGGATGGCCGCGTCCAGCGCGGGGCCCAGTTTCACGGCCTCGTCCACCTTGGACAGCACCACGCCGTGCAGCTTGTCGGCCTTGAAGGCGGCCAGGGTTTCGTCGATGGCGTCACCCTGCGCGCCGGCGTTGAGCACCAGCACCTTTTTGAGCGCGGGCACTTCCAGCACGTCGAGCATGTCCTGCACGCGCTGGTCGCGCTGGCCCAGGCCGGCGGTGTCGATGATGACCAGGCGCTTGCCCGAGAGCAGGCCCAGCAGGTCCTTGAGCGCCGCGCGGTCGTGCGCCAGGTGGGCCACCACGCCCAGCATGCGGCCGTAGGCGCGCAGCTGCTCGTAGCCCGAGACGCGGTAGCTGTCCAGCGTGATGAGGCCCACGCTGCCGGCGCCGAACTGCTTGACGCACTGCGCGGCCAGCTTGGCGGCGGTGGTGGTCTTGCCCACGCCGGTGGCGCCCACCAGGGCGACCACGCCGCCCTCTTCCGTGAGGCCGGCACCCGCCGCGCTGACGCGCAGGTTGCGCTGGATCGCGTCCATCACCCAGCGCAGCGACTCGCCAGCGCCGGCGTCGGCGGGCAGGCGCTCCAGCAGGGCGCGCGCGAGCTGCGGCGAGTAGCCGGCGCGGATGAGCTTGTGCATCAGGCTCGACTGGATCGGGTTCTGCTTGCTCGACCCCAGCCAGGCCAGGGTGTTGAAGCGCTCCTCGATCATGTCCTTGAGGGCGGAGATCTCCACCGCCATGCGGTTGTCTTCCTGCGTGGCGAAGCGCGCGGGCGGCGCGGTGTCCTCGAAGGCGTTCTCGCGCGTGCGGATGGGCGGCTGCGCGCGGCGCGCCGGCTGGGCCATCTCGGCCGGCTCGTTGTAGCGCTGCACCGGCACCATGATGGGGTCGGCCGGCTCGGCGATGAGGGGCTTGGCCGGGGCCGCGGGCGCCACGCTCGCGCTCTGCGCGGCGGCGGCCGGCGCGGCGGCCTCGCCCATCTGCTCGCGGCGCTTGCGCAGCATGCGCTCGCGCACGTACTCCTGGAACGACAGGGTGCTCATCGCCATGGCCTCGGTGTCGCTGCCCACCGAGCTCTGCGCCACGGCCGCCTTCGCGGCGCTGGCGGCCGGCGCGGCGGCGGGCTGGGCCGCGGACGCGATGCCCGCCAGGCTTTCCTCGGCCGCGGCCATCACCTCGAAGCCGTCCGCCGTCTGGCGGGTGGAGAGGATCACGGCGCTGTCGCCAAACTGGCGTCGCGCCTTGGACATGGCCTCGCGCGAGGTGGGGGCGATGAAGCGTTGGATGTTCATGTGGGCGGTCCCAGGGAAGTGCTATCGGGATTCGGAAGGATCAGGCGGCGAGCTGGCCCAGGATCGGGCCGATGCGGATCAGGTGGGTCTCGGGGATTTCGCTGTGCGCCAGCACCTGCAGGCGCGGCGCGGCGCGGCGCAGCAGGCGGGCCATGGCGCTGCGGATGGCGTCGGGCACCAGCAGGCAGGCGGGCACGCCCTTCTCTTCCTGCTTGTTGGCGATGTCGGTGGCGGACTGGCTCAGCATCTCGGCCACGCCCGGGTCCAGCGCGCCGGCGTTCTGGCCGGACAGGGCCTGCATCAGCAGCCGCTCCAGGCCGGGCTCGATGGCGATCACCTCGAGCTCTTTCACCGGGCCGTAGATCTGCTGCACGATGGCCGGCGACAGCGCCATGCGCACGCGGCGCGCCAGTTCGTGCGGGTCGGTCACGTGCACCGCGTGCTCGGCGATGGATTCGATGATGCTGCGGATGTCCCGCACGTGCACGCCTTCCTCCAGCAGCAGCTGGAGCACTTTCTGGAAGGTGGCAACCGAGACCATCTTGGGCACGACTTCTTCGATCAGCTTGGGGGCCAGGCGGGTCACGTGTTCGACCAGTTCCTGGGTCTCCGTCCGGCTCAGCAGCTTGGCCGCCTGGACTTGCATCAAGTGTGAAAGATGGGTCGCCAGCACGGTCTCGGAATCAACCACGGTGAAACCGGCCATTTGCGCCGTTTCCTTCTGGCGCTCGTCGATCCAGTGCGCGGGCAGGCCGAACGCCGGGTCGGTGGTGGGCGTGCCGATCAGGGGCGTGTTGATGCCCCCCGGGTCGATGGCCAGCCACATGCCGGGGAAGACTTCGCCCTCGCCCACCACCACGCCGCGCAGGGTGATGCGGTAGGCGCTGGGGTGCAGCTCCAGGTTGTCGCGCACGTGCACGGGCGGGGGCAGGAAGCCCACGTCCTGCGCGAACTTCTTGCGCACACCCTTGATGCGCGTGAGCAGGTCGCCCTGGCGGTTCTTGTCCACCAGCGCGATCAGGCGGTAGCCCAGCTCCAGGCCCAGCAGGTCCACGGGCTGCAGATCGTCCCAGCTGGCCTCGCCGTCGTTGGCGGGGCCGGCCGCGGCGGCGGCGGCCGGGTCGGCCTTGGGCGCGCGCTCCTGCTGGCGGCGCCAGTAGGCCAGGCCGCCCAGCAGGGCCGCGAACAGCAGGAAGAACAGGTGCGGCATGCCCGGGATGACGCCCAGCAGGAACAGCACCGAGGCCGTGATACCCAGCACGCGCGAGGACAGGAACATCTGCTGCGCCACCAGGCCGCCCAGGTCCTCGTCCTTGCCCACGCGCGAGACCACCATGGCCGCGGCCACCGAGATCAGCAGGCCCGGAATCTGCGCCACCAGCGCGTCGCCCACCGCCAGCAGGATGTAGTTGTCCGCCGCCTGGCCCACCGACAGGCCGTGCTGCGCCATGCCGATCGCGAAGCCGCCGATGATGTTGATGATCAGGATCAGGATGCCGGCGATGGCGTCGCCGCGCACGAACTTGGAGGCGCCGTCCATGGAGCCGAAGAACTCGGCCTCCTCGCCCACCTCGGCGCGGCGGCGCTTGGCCTCTTTCTCGTCGATCAGGCCGGCGCCCAGGTCGGCGTCGATGGCCATCTGCTTGCCGGGCATGGCGTCCAGGGTGAAACGCGCCGACACCTCGGCGATGCGCTCCGAGCCCTTGGTGATGACGATGAAGTTGATCACCACCAGGATCACGAACACGATCAGGCCGACCGCGAAGTTGCCGCCGATGAGGAAGTGGCCGAAGGCCTCGATCACCTCGCCGGCCGCGCCGGGACCCGTGTGGCCCTGCAGCAGCACCACGCGCGTGGAGGCCACGTTGAGCGACAGGCGCAGCAGCGTGGTGAGCAGCAGCACCGTGGGGAAGACCGAGAAGTCCAGCGGCCGGCGCATGTAGGCCGCCACCATCATCACCACCAGCGCCAGCGCGATGTTGAGCGTGAAGAAGGTGTCGAGCAGCCAGGGCGGCAGCGGCAGCACCATCATCGAAAGGATGGTCATCACCAGCATGGGCGCGGCCAGGCCACCGGCCAGGGCGCCGTGGCGCTTGAACCATTGCTGCAAGGCGTTCATTGATCAGCCTCCTGGGGCTTCTTCTTGAAATGCGGGTCGAGTTCGGGCGGCACCTGCGGCTGCGGATCGGCCGGCATGCGGCCCTGGCCGTTCATGGCCGCCTTGAACTGGTAGACCCAGGCCAGCACCTGGGCCACGGCGGTGTAGAGCGCGCCAGGGATTTCCTGGTCGATCTCGGCGTGCGCGTACAGCGCGCGCGCCAGCATGGGCGACTGCAGCACCGGCACGGCATTGGCCTTGGCCACGTCGCGGATCTTGAGCGCCAGCAGGTCCGTTCCCTTGGCGATCACGCGCGGCGCGGTCATGGTGGCGTCGTCGTAGCGCAGGGCCACGGCGTAGTGGGTCGGGTTCATCACCACCAGGTCGGCCTTGGGCACCGCGCGGATGCTCTGGCGCTGGGCCAGCTGGCGCTGGCGCGCCCGGCGCTGGCTCTTGACGTGCGGGTCGCCCTCGGCCTCTTTGTGCTCGCGCTTGATCTCGTCGTGCGACATGCGCAGGCGGTGCTTGTGCAGGAAGCGCTGGGTGGGCACGTCAATGGCGGCCACCACGCCGATGACCAACAGCAGCAGGCCCACGCCCATGGCCAGCCACTGCGCGAGCTGGCCGATGCCGGCTTCCAGCGGGCGCATGAGCAGCGTCGCGAAGGCCTCGGCGTGGCCGGCGATGAACTGGCTGGCCACGATCAGCACCACGGTGGTGATGCCAACCAGCTTGAAGGTTTCGACGACCTGCTGGCGCGAGAACAGGCGCTTGAAGCCTGAGAGCGGACTGATGTTGCTGAGCTTGGGCTCGATCGGCTTGGTGCTGAGGGCGACGCTGCCGGCGGCGATGAGGGCCACCACCGCCAGGGCGATGACCAGCAGGCCCAGGGGCAGGTAGACGATCAGGGCCTGGGCGGCGTTGTCCGACAGGCGCTGGAGCATGAGCTCGGGCGTGCGCACGCTGGCGTTGTCGAAGCGCAGCTGGCCGGCCAGCGTGTCGCGCATCCGGGCGAAGCCGGTGGGCGCCAGGCCGAACAGCACCAGCATGCCGCCGCCGAGCACGGCGAGGTTGGACAGGTCCTTGGAGCGCGCGACCTGGCCGTCATCGCGCGCCTTTTTCAGGCGCTGCGGTGTCGCGGGCAGGTTTTTGTCTTGGCTCGAGGAGTCCACGGTTCAGGCTCTGGGAAGTGAGCCCGATTGTGGAAAGCGGGGCGGAAAACTAAAGGGCGATAAGGCGGGGGGAAAGGGGGCTATTCGATCCCGTGGGCGCACGGCGGCGGAGCGGACACATCGACGACAGGGAGCCGCAGCCGAAAGCAGGTGTACTGCCCCTCCACCGATTCGCCATCGAAAGTACCGCCAAAGGACTCAATCACCCGACGACAGAACGGCAAGCCAAGCCCCGTGCCATCGGACGACTTGGTCGTGAAGAATGGATCGAAGATGGTCGACATGTCGGCCGCCCGGATGCCGGTTCCACTGTCACGAATGGCCAGAACATGGTGCCCGTTCTCCGTCGACATGGAGATCTTGACGTCCCCCTTGCCAGCGACTGCAATCGCCTGCAGGGCGTTCTTGAGCAAATTGAAAAGCACGCAAACCATGAGCGGTTCGGAGCCGATGAACTCAAACCCTTGGCCTGGCACGACCACCACCTTGTCCCATTCACCCGCCCTGTAGGGATAGCGTTCGGCGGCTTCCTTGACACAAGCCTCCATGGAGCAGCGCGTGAAGGTTGATGGCTCAATCATCTTCTGGCGCGCCGACGCCAGAATCACGTCGATGACCACGTTGGATCGTTCCACCTGGTGAGCGATGCTCCCGACGAAGGACGACATTTTGGGCAAATCCGGCACCACTGATGATCCCTTCAGTAGCCCTTTCTCAACCGCCAGTCTGTAGCCACGATGCAGTTCCGGCACCCACAGCTTCAGGACTTCTGCCTGCAGGCGAATGCTGGTCAATGGCGTGCGCATTTCGTGGGCAATCGAGGCGGCCACCGCCAGAGAATTGACGGAGTTTCGGTGTGTGACGGCAATAAGCCCCAGGCTGATCGTGATGAAGAACACCCCCGGCGGATAGAAACCGAATCCATAGTTGCACAGGTAGTCCACTGCCGCCAGGAAATAGATCCACAGGCTGGCCACACACAGGGTCAAGCGGAAACGCCGATCGGTCGACGCCCGACGCGATGCCCGCCAGGTCACGAACAGGCCACGGCTGACCACGACCGCCGTCTGCAGCACGTGCACCGCATGCAAGGGCCCCGCCTTCGGGTAGTGGCCGAAGAAGTACTCGTAGTAGCCGTCGACGAACAGGTCGGTGCCTAGGTTGAATCCACCTAGAACCAGCGCCACGCCGTATGACAGCATCACCCAGCGCCGATCCTCCGGTTGATCAGATACCTCCACCAGGAAGTGGTAGAGGCTGGTCGGCAGAAAGATGATCAGCAGGTAGCCCAGGCGAACCAGCACCTCCGTCCAAAACGGGTCGCTCACCTGAAACAGCACCGCCCAGGTGGCCTGCCAGAAAAAAGTCGTCAGACACAGCGCGAAGAAGCAAAGGCTGACGCGGTTGAGCCCTTTGGCGGCCAGGACGTAGATGCCATAGCCCAGGAATAGCCCCGAGGCCAAGGCCGGAAGCAAGGAATACACGAAAACCCCTCCTGCGGCCGGCAAGGGAGCCGGCTTCGCGCGGGGCAGCTTACTGGCCGCCCAGGCGACCAACCTCTGCAGAAGTCAAACCAAAAACCACCATCACTTCTTCAGCAGAAAGAGCCCGGCCTCTGCGCCTGCCTGCGTGGCGGCAACAGGCGCTGCGGCGCCGACCGGCTCATGCCCAATACAAGGGTGTTCAGAACCCCAGGCTGGCGAGCAGGTCGTCCACCTGCTTCTGGTCGGTCACCACGTCGGTGCGGCCTTCGGCGTTGACCACCGGCCCAGCCAGTTCGTGGGCCTTGTCCTGTCCCGGCTGGCCGGTCGGCACCGATTCGAGCAGCAGCCCCAGCAGTTGCTCTTCTATCGTGCCCGCCAGCCCCACCACGCGCGCGATCACCTGGCCGGTGAGGTCGTGGAAGTCCTGGGCCATCATGATTTCGGTCAGGCGCGCGTCGGTCTTCTCGGCCAGCGCCACCACGTCGGTGGACCACTCCAGCAGCTCGGGCATGGCCTTGGCCAGCGCCGGCACGCGCCGGATGGTGTCGGCCAGTTCGCGGCCGCGCTGCGCCAGCTGCTCCTGTTCCTTCTTGCCTTCTTCCACCTGGCTCAGCACCTTCTCGGCGGCTTCGCCGGTCAGGCGGGCGATGTAGGACAGGCGGCTCTGCGCGTCGGGCAACTGCTCCACCGTGCCCTGGAGCTTGTCGGCGTAGCCCAGCTCCTTGAGCGCGTCGTGCAGCTGGCGCGTGATCGCGCCCAGCTTGCGGAACATGTCCGGGTTGGCGGCCTGGCTGTCCGGCGTGTCGGGGGTGTGGTTCATGACCTGGTTCTCCCGACGCCGGTCACAGACCGAGCTTCTTGAAGATGTTCGCGAGCTTCTCTTCCAGCGTGGCCTTGGTGAAAGGCTTGACGATGTAGCCGGCCGCGCCGTTCTGCGCCGCCAGCACGATGTCTTCCTTGCGCGCCTCGGCCGTCACCATCAGCACCGGCAGGTGCTTGAGCTTTTCGTCGGCCTTGATCGCCGCCAGCAGCTCGAAGCCGTTCATGTTCGGCATGTTGATGTCGGTGACGACGAAGTTGAAGGCGCCGGCCTTGAGCTTGCCCAGCGCGATCGCGCCGTCCTCGGCCTCGTCGGCGTCGGCGTGGCCGATCTCCTTGAGCAGGTTGCGCACGATGCGGCGCATGGTGGAGAAGTCGTCAACGATCAGGAATTTCATCGGCGTGGACATGGCAGCCTCCGCAGAGGTGGGGTCGGGAAAGGTCGGGCCGCTCAGCGCGTGCTCGTCTCGCTTGTTTTCGTCAGGTCGGGGGAAATCTGTAGGGCCGTGGTGGCCACCGGCGCGGCCGGGGCCGGGACCAAGGCGGCCGGCGGCAAGCCCAGCACTGGCGCGGCGGGCAGGGCCGGCGGGAACATGCGGCCCTCGTAGTCGCGCGTCATGATCATGATGCTGATGCGCCGGTTGCTCGGGTCCAGGGGCCGGTCGGGCAGCAGCGGCACGCTGGCGGCCAGGCCCTCCACGCGGCGCAGCTTGTCGTCGGGCAGGCCGCCGGCCACCAGCTCGCGGCGCGAGGCGTTGGCCCGGTCGGCCGAGAGCTCCCAGTTGCTGTAGCCGCGGTCGCCACTGCCATAGGGCGTGGCATCGGTGTGGCCGGCGAGCGAAATGTGGTTCTCCACGTTCCCCAGGGAGCCGCCGATGGCGCGCAGGATGTCGCGCATGTAGGGCTTCACCAGCGCGCTGCCGGTGTCGAACATGGGCCGGTTCTGGTCGTCCACGATCAGGATGTGCAGGCCATCGGGGGTTTTGACCATGCGGATCTGCGACCGGTATTCGCCCAGCTTCTGGTCGGTCTCGATCAGCGCGTTGATCTTGCGCTCCAGCGCGTCGATGCGCTCCTGGTCTTTGCGCGCCAGCTCGGCGCGCGCCATCTGGGCCCCAAGCTCCTTGACGGTGCGCTCGGTGTCGCCCGAGTCGCGCTGGCCGTTGGCCGCCGACAGGTCGCGCCCGCCGCCGGGGATGATGCTGGTGCTGTTGCCGGTGCCGTCGCCCCCCATGAGCGAGACCTTCACCGGGTTGGTGAAGTAGCTGGCGATGCCCTGCAGGTCGCCCTTGGCGGTGGAGCCCAGCAGCCACATGAGCAGAAAGAAGGCCATCATGGCCGTCACGAAGTCGGCGTAGGCGATCTTCCACGCGCCGCCGTGCGCCGCGTGGCCCGCCTTCTTCACCCGCTTGATGACGATCGGCTGGAGTTTCTTGCCGTCACCCGCCATATCAGGATCTCCCCTGCCGCGCGTCGCGCGTTCCCCCCACAGGGGAGACGGCCCCTGCGGCCTGGCAAAGCCAGTTCCGCGGCGCCACTGGGTTCTGCGGCATCACGCCTTCTTCCCTTTCACATGGCCTTCGAGTTCGCTGAAGCTGGGTCGCACGTCGCTGAACAGCACCTTGCGGCCGAACTCCACGGCGGTGGCGGGCGCATAGCCCTGCATGCTGGCCAGCAGCGTGGTCTTCACGCACAGCAGCTCCTTGCCGCTCTCCTCCACCTTCTGCTCCATCAGGCCGCCCAGGGGCTCGAACACCCCATAGGCCAGCAGGATGCCGAGGAAGGTGCCGACCAGGGCCGAGCCGATCATGGCGCCCAGCACGGCGGGCGGCTGGCCCACCGAACCCATGGTGTTGACCACGCCCAGCACGGCGGCCACGATGCCGAAGGCCGGCAGGCCACCGGCCAGTCGGGCGATGGCGGCCACGGGCGCGTGCGCTTCCTGGTGGTGGGTTTCGATCTCGCTGTCCATCAGCGACTCGATCTCGTGCGCGTTGAGGTTGCCCGAGACCATCATGCGCAGGTAGTCGGTGATGAACTCGACCACGTGGTGGTCGGCGGTGATGGTGGGGTACTTCTGGAACACCGCCGACTCGTGCGGGTTGTCCACGTCCTGCTCGATGGCCATCAGGCCCTCTTTGCGGGCTTTCTGCAGCAGGTCGTACAGCAGGGCCATGAGCTGCAGGTAGCGCTCCTTGGTGTAGCGGCTGCCCTTGAAGCAGCCGGCCATGCCTTTGAAGGCGGCCTTGACCACCTTCATCTGGTTGTTGATCAGGAAGGCGCCCATTGCCGCGCCCAGGATGGTGGTCATCTCGAACGGCAGGGCCTTGAGCACCACGCCGATGTTGCCCCCGTGCGCGATGAACACGCCGAAGATGCAGAGCATCGAGACCACGAAGCCGATGATGACGAACATGTTCTGGGTCGAATGAATGGATACAGGACTTATCGACCGACTCTAGGGGCGATGAAGGCCCGCCAGAAACGCGAAAAGGGCCCTTGGGGGGGCCCTTTTCCGGCTTTGACCGCCTGAACCGGCGTTGTCAGTGCAAGCGGAGCGATCCCGCCGCGCTGCCTTTGCCGGCGCGGGCCGGGGGCTGGCACAGGCCACAGACGAAATGGCGGGCGTTCTCGTACGGCTCGGTGACGAAGCGGCCGCCGCAGCAGGAGCACTTGGTCAGCGTGAGCATGCCGCTGTCGACGAACTTGATGAGGCGCCAGGCGCGCGTGATGGACAGCAGCGGCTCGATCGCGCTGGCGGTCATCTGTTCGCTGTAGAGGCGGAAGGCCTTGATGACGGTGTCGATGTCCTCCAGGGCGCTGGCCTTGGAGAGGTACTCATGGATATTGAGGAACAGCGACGCGTGGATGTTCGGCTGCCAGGTCAGGAACCAGTCCGTGGAGAACGGCAGCTGGCCCTTGGACGGGCTCTTGCCCGCGACTTCCTTGTACAGGCGCAGCAGGCGCTCGTAGGACAGGCTGGTCTCGTACTCCAGCACCTGCAGGCGTGCGCCCAGCTGGATCAGGGCCACCGCGCGCTCGATGTCGCGCGACTCGTTGAGGATGCTTTTGCCTGTGGCCATGTCGAACTCCAGATGCGAGAGAGGGGTCAGTGAGCGGTGGTGGCCATGGACTCGGCGTACTTGCCGGCCATGAGGATGCTGGCGTGCAGCTGCGTGGTGGTGCTGTTGTCCACCTTCTTCACGTTGTGGCTGGTCAGCAGGTTCCACACCAGGTCGTCGTCGACGCGGAAGCGGCACAGCAGCATGTTGCTGGAGGCGATCTTGAGCAGCTGGGCGGTGGAGAGCATGGCCAGCAGGTCGGCGGCCTCTTCCGTCATGCCCAGGCGGAACAGGGCCTCGGCGCGGTCCTTGCGGATCAGGTTCTGCGCCAGCATCAGGTAGGTCAGGTTGGCTTCGCGGATCTCGGCCAGAAGTTGTTCGCTGTCCATCACTCGCTCCTTCACGTATCGGTCGTCGGTGGGAGGTCTTCGCCTGTGCTTGGCTGGACCCGATGTGAGGAATTGTGTCGATCGGTGAACAAACTTGAATCGGGAAACGTCTGTGCGTGCTGTCGGGATTTCCGGCACCCGGTGTCGGCGTAATGCCTACAACCTTGGTTCTAAAAGCCCGGAATTGGCGATGTTCGGCGGCGCTTATCCGACCGTTCGCCATCGGGCAAATCTAAAGAATTCCCGGTCATCACCGAAATTGACGGAGCGAGCTTCCCGATGGAGTTCGTCGCCGGGCCAGCCAGGGCGGCGATCAGTGGCGGTGAGACCCGGAATCTGCCGGGCCAACTTTCACAGTCCATCACAGGAGTGAGTTATGACCACCATCAACACCAACATGATGTCGATGACCGCCCAGCGCAACCTGGCGACGTCGGCGGGGTCGCTCGCGACCTCCATGCAACGCCTGTCCTCGGGCCTGCGCGTCAACTCCGCCAAGGACGACGCCGCCGGGCTGGCCATCTCCGAGCGCATGAACACGCAGGTGCGCGGCCTCAACGTCGCCGCCCGCAACGCCAACGACGGCATCTCCCTCGCGCAGGTGGCCGAAGGCGCCCTGGGCAAGGTGGGCGACATGCTGCAGCGCATGCGCGAACTGGCCGTGCAATCGGCCAACGCGTCCAACAACGCCGATGACCGCAAGGCCCTGCAGGCCGAGGTGACCCAGCTGCGCCAGGAAGTCGAGCGCGTGGCCAAGACCACCGCCTTCAACGGCACCAAGCTGCTCGACGGCACCTTCGCCAACGTCACCTTCCAGGTCGGCGCCAACGCCGGCGAGGGCATCTCCATCGAGTCCATCGTGAGCGCGCGGGTCAAGGACATCGGCGCGACCGATTCGAACATCACGGCCGCGGTCAACAACCTCACCGACCCCGTGGCGCCCGCCGTGCTGGCCGCCGTGCCCGCCGGCACGCTGGAGATCCTGGACGCCGACGGCAATGCCGTGGCCCTGGGCCCCATCGGCGAGGCCACCACCGGTGCGCAGCGCACCGGCCAGGTGATCGACGCGATCAACGCCAAGTCCTCCGACACGGGCGTGTTCGCCCGACCGGTGCTCGACGCCACCGGCGCCGTGACCGGCTATGAGATCTTCTCCGACCGCGCGCTGACCGCCACCGCCGGCGGCGCCCTGGAAAGCCTGGCCGGCGCGGCCGCCGACGTCGGCACCGTGGGCGCCACCACGCCCACCGCCACGCCCCTCACGCTCGAGGACATCAACATCGAGAACTTCGGCGACAGCCAGCTCGCGATGAAGGTGATCGACAACGCCATCGACGCCATCAACAGCTCGCGCGCCGACCTCGGCGCCCTGCAGAGCCGCTTCGAAAGCGCCGTGGCCAACATCAACATCACCGGCGAAAACCTCTCCGCCGCGCGCGGGCGCATCGTCGACGCCGACTTCGCCAAAGAGACCTCCAACCTCTCGCGCGCCCAGATCCTGCAACAGGCCGGCACCGCCATGGTGGCGCAGGCCAACCAGATCCCGCAGAACGTGCTGTCGCTGCTGGGCCGCTGACCAACCACTGACCCCGAAGGAACCCCATGGCGACCATCACATCTCCCGGCATGGCCTCCGGCCTGCCCATCAAGGAAATGGTCGCGCAGCTCGTGGCGCTGGAACGCGCGCCGCTCACCGGGCTGCAGACGCAGGTCAGCAAGGCGCAGAGCAAGCTGTCGATCTACGGCACCATCAACTCGCTCGTCACCACGCTGGGCGACGCGGGCGCGAAGCTGGCCGAAGCGAACGCGTTCAAGGCCGTCAAGGCCAGCTCCTCGCTGCCCGATGTGGTGGGCGTGACGGTAAAGGCGGGCACGCCACCCACCGGCTTCTCCCTGGAAGTGCAGCGCCTGGCGACGGCACAGAACACGTCCAGCGCCGTGGTGCCAGCCGGCAGCGGCATGGGCGCGGGCACGCTCACCATCACCCTGGGCAACTGGGGCAGCGGCAGCTTCGTGGCCAACGGCGAGGCAGAGCCGGTCTCGATCACGGTCGAGGAAGGCAAGGACACGCTCAAAGACATCGCCCAGCAGATCAACGAATCCGACGCCGGCATCACCGCCACCGTGCTCAAGGACGCCAATGGCGAACGCCTGCTGCTGCGCTCCAAGTCCACCGGCGCCGAGATGGGCTTCCAGGTGGAGGCTGCCGACGCCGACGCGGCCGACGGCAAGGACCTGGGCCGCCTGGCCTACCTGGGCGCCGGCTCGCCCAGCACCCTCACGCAGGCCGGGCTGAACGCGCAGGCCACCATCAACGGCGTGGCCATCGAATCGGCCAGCAACACCGTCGACGGCACCATCGACGGCCTCAGCTTCGAGCTCAAGCAGCTCACCACCACGCCGGTGAACGTGACCGTGAGCAACGACAAGGACGCGATGAAGAAGACCGTGCAGGGCTTCGTGGACGCGTACAACGCCGTCATGGACCTGCTGGCCACGACCACCAAGTACGACCCGGAAACCAAGGTCGCCGGCTCGCTGCAAGGCGACAGCACCGCCACGGGCCTGCGCAACGCCATCCGCGGCATGATGCGCTCCAGCACGCCGGGTGGCGAGTTCACGCAGTTGCTGGACATCGGCATCGAGATCAAGTCCGACGGCAAGATGAGCATCAACAGCACCAAACTCGACGCCGCGCTGAACAAGCCGGCCGAACTGGGCAAGCTCTTCGGCGCCACCAGCGACGACCCCACGCAACGTGGCTTCGGCCTCAAGCTCGATGCCTTCGCCGATGGCCTGGTGGCCTCGGGCGGCACCATCAGCAACCGCACCGATTCGCTCAACGCGAGCATCAAGCGCACCAACCAGGAAATGGACAAGGTGGTGGACCGCGCCGCGCGCGCCGAGACCCGCTACCTCGCCTACTACAACGCCATGGACGCCAATGTGGCGCGGCTGAATTCGCTCAACGCCTACATCACGCAGCAGATCTCGATGTGGAACAAGAACAGCGGCTGAGCCGAAGCGCGGCTGACAAGGCATGACGGGCGGTGGGTATCCACCGCCCGTTTTGCTTTAGGCGACGCGTGGCTCAAGTAATCGAGCGCCTGGCCGAAACACCCTGCAACGGACCACGGATCGCGGTTCGTGATCCGGCTCAGGCGCCGGTTGCCTTCCACAACCATTTCACAGGAGTCCGCCGTGACCACCATCAACACCAACGTCATGTCGATGACCGCTCAGCGCAACCTGAGCAGCTCGGCCAACTCCCTGGCCACCTCCATGCAGCGCCTGTCCTCGGGCCTGCGCGTCAACTCCGCCAAGGACGACGCCGCCGGCCTGGCCATCTCCGAGCGCATGAACTCCCAGGTGCGTGGCCTCAACGTCGCCGCCCGCAACGCCAACGACGGCATCTCCCTGGCCCAGACCGCCGAAGGCG
>Ga0209958_1000536_pt1 | contig 61091 bp, 56 predicted proteins | sample ThiBio_inoc_plan_FD_183942 | JGI IMG/M metagenome (GOLD analysis project Ga0209958, IMG submission 183942) | Wastewater bioreactor microbial communities from Cape Town, South Africa - Thiocy_inoc_plan (SPAdes) | ecosystem: Engineered > Bioremediation > Thiocyanate > Unclassified | place: South...
CCAGCGTTCAATCTGAGCCATGATCAAACTCTTCAGTTTAAAATCATTAGTAGCTTATGGCTACAAATCTTGGCTCATCAATTTTCTGACTAAAAATTCGCTCAAATAAACTTCGAGAAATTTCTACCATTCAATCAATGAAATATTTTCGATCGATCAACCAGTAAAAATCCACACAAGTTGTTCTTCTATTCTCTTAATGATCTTCTCGATGATTCGTCATCATCAAGCTAGGTCGGCTATGTTACTCTAATTTATCTTAAAGTCAACAGGTAATTTCGATATTTTTAAAACTTATCAACCAACTCAAGAACCTAACCATTTTAGCCAAATCCTTGTTTATCAACAAGTTTTTATCTGCATCACCGCCGATGGATGTGCATTCTACAGCATTCCAGACCCAATACAACCCCCTTTCTTATTATTTCTTTTTGAACGATTGTTTTTCAGGCTAAATCTGCTTTTTTAGTGATAAATCGTATATTTTCCACACTAAATCAGCAGTTTTAGACTTTTTGGTCGCTCATCTTTTCATCATTAAGCTGATGCTGAAAAGCCTATCGTTTGAGAAACTTGATATTTCACAGCCATTTCATCATTTAAATGCTGCAATATTTCATCGGCATGTTGAAATGGATGAAAACGGGCTTGTCTAATAATCACAGCAAAATCTCCTGCGCATAGACGGTTAAGCTGTTTTAGTTTGACTGAGATCTGCTGTTCATTCATTTCAATATTTAACTGCTGGCATACTTGCTTAAATAGCTGCAAGCGTTGTGTATAAGTTAAATAGTCAAAATGGATTTTGAAATCAAATCGGCGCAAGGCAGCTTGATCAAGATCATCAAAACGATTGGTGGTCGTAATCACAATCCCATTAAAGGTTTCCATTTGTACAAGGAACTCATTGACCTGAGCAATTTCCCAAGAGCGAACTTCATTGCGCCGATCCTGAAGCAAACTATCAACTTCATCTAGCAGTAAGACCGCTTTTTGCTCTTCAGCTTCAGTAAATGCTTTTGCTAGATTTTGCTCCATCTCGCCAATATAGGATGACTGTAGGTCTGAACCTCGCTTAATCAGTAAAGGTTGCCCAATATAATCCGCTAACCAACGCGCAAATGCTGTTTTACCTGTACCTGATGCACCATATAAGCACAGTCGCCCAAAGCCATGTTGTTTAATCCCTGCTGCAATCTGCATCATGTTGGCTTTGGTATTGATATAGTCCAAATCATAGAATTTGGGTAAACCCGCACTATCATATAACTTCACTCGCTGATGCCCTTGAGCCACCAATGTGTTGGAAACCAGTTGCAGCATGGTATTTTGAACGTGCAGGCTTTGATTGGCACGTTTTGCTGTCTTAGCGACACGATAGGCACGGCGCAATAATGCAGGTGATAAATGAGCGGCATTTGCTAAAGCTTGTCGATGCTGATCACTGAGTTGATCACCACAGTATTGCTCAATCATCTTCATTCTTTGTTGCTTAGGTGGAATCGTGACCTCAAGGATCAAATCAAAACGGCGTAGGAATGCTGGGTCAATCTGATCAGAATTGGAGACCCAAATGGCTGGGGTACGATTCTGCTCTAGTATGCGATTGACCCAAGCCTTTCGGCTTTGTGCCGTGCTTTTCATACCCGCGCCTTTTTCTGTGTCATTAAATACATCTTCAACTTCATCAAATAATAATAAAGCGGTCTGACTATCGAACACACTTTGTGCAGCACGATATGCACATAACCGCCCTGTTGCAGTAATGGCATCACCATTCTCATCTTCACAGGCAATTTCAAATAGTTGTACTTTTAATGCCTGAGCAAGTACTTTACACAACTGCGTTTTACCTGTGCCTGAGCTGCCATAGATAAAAATATTGACACCCAATTGTGCCTGTTGTTTCACCTGTTGGAGATAGGCAAGTAATACATCCAATTGTGATTGGAGATGAGGGTAATCCTTTAGTGTCAACTCAGCTGCTGCGCTTTTATTAATCGTACCTACAAATAAGTCCATCACATCATTGGCTTTGACCAATAATTTATCCACCAACTGAGCAGAAACCAAATCCAATTTACTACGCAAATAACTGCTATATTCACGCTGTAAATTGATGAGTCCACTCCGATGCAAGCAGCCTTGTACTGCCAATGCCTGACGTACATCTTCATAAGGAACTGCCAAAATAATCGCTAAAGCTTTCATACTTTTTGCGGCGGTTAATGTACCCAAATGATCTGCAATATCATCGAGTAATTGTTCACTATGTACCAATACCACAAAACCGAGAATTAGACATTCAACGTCATTTAAGCCCAACAGTTTTTGCAAAAGTTTCAGGTTATATGACAATTCCGCACTAAATTGAGCAGGATTTTGTACCTGTACAATTTCAGCCCTCTGATGAAGTTGAGCTAATTCCTGATGTGCCAGTTGTGAATTAAATTGTTCACTCAATAAAGCTTCAGAAAAGCCTAAATGTTTAGCAATCCATTGATGACTAAAACAATTATCATTGATAAATTCTTTCGCACCACCGAGCTCAACCAAAATACGTAATGCCCATAATTTTGCTAAAGGGTGTACTTCAGTTAAATATCGGTCTTCCTCTTGCTGCATATTTTGCATAAAAGGATTATTCATAAAATCATTCATATTGTTTTGATATTATATCTAAATGTCGTGCAGATTTAATCCTTGCCATTTTTATTTAAAGGCAATAATCATCTACAAGAACATATTAATTCTTGGGAAATAAGATTTAAATTTTTTACTTCAATTAAATCTAGATAATAGAAAATATTATCCTGTCTTTAAATAAAGCCGATAAAGTATATTATTACACGCATGATTTCTCTCCCGAAGATGGCATACAGCCAAACATTCTTAAAACCAACAATCCTTAATTGCTGTGTATTGGGTTAAATCAAGATATTATGGTCATCCTGCAACCAGTCATTGTTTTTGGACAATCTTGTCAAAGGCAACGGTACAAGATCAATATTGAAGTGAGTGGAGTTAAATAAAAGTCATTTTAATATTTAAGCGATTGACGCTTGATTTTGGCGTTATTCTAAAATGCTTATTATAAGATCGCAAGAGGTTTTATTGGGTATTTATAAAAAAATAATGCCCATTTTAACAAATGAGCATTATATAAAGATCATTTAAAAGTTAAATTAATCGGTAAATGTCACACGAGCAATCGCTTTTTTACCCGATTGGATGATTAAAGTGACATTCTCTTTTACAGAAAAGCTCATATCAACCACATTCCAGTCAACTTTAACCGCACCACGACCCACGGCATCTTTTGCAGCAGCTGCATTCGGATTTAAGCCTGCCACTCGAAGAATGGTTGCAATAAATAACTCACCACCAAACTCAGCACGAGAAATCGTCACTTCTGGTGTATCTTCAGGTACTTCGCCTTCTGTGACACGGTTACCCGCGCTCTTATGTGCATTTTCAGCAGCTTCGGCATCATGGAAACGTTCAACTAGCTCAAGTGCTAAAATACGTTTGATTTCTTGTGGGTTACGACCCGCAGCCATTTCATCTAGCAAGACTTTGATTTCATCCAATGACTTAAAGCTCAGTAAGTCAAAATAACGTTCAATCAAGCTATCCGGCATAGACAGGATTTTTTGATACATTGCACCTGGGGTGTCAAATACACCAATATAGTTGCCTAAAGATTTAGACATCTTATTGACGCCATCTAAACCTTCAAGGATTGGTACAGTGATGCAGACTTGTGATTCTTGACCATAACGACCTTGTAAAGTACGTCCCATGAGCAAGTTAAAGGTTTGGTCTGTTCCACCTAACTCAACATCTGCTTCAAGCGCAATCGAGTCATAACCTTGTACCAATGGATAGAGGAACTCATGAATCGCAATCGGTTGATGGTTATTATAGCGTTTAGTAAAGTCATCACGCTCTAACATACGTGATACGGTTTGCTGACTTGCCAATTGGATTAAATCAGCCGCAGTTTTTTGGCTAAACCATTCTGAGTTAAAACGAACTTTGGTTTTATTTGGATCTAAAATTTTAAAAACTTGTTCTTGATAAGTCTTGGCATTGGCAAGTACTTGCTCTTGCGACAACGGCGGACGTGTTGCGCTTTTACCCGTTGGATCACCGATCATGGCGGTATAATCACCAATCAAGAAAGTAACCTCATGTCCCAAATCTTGGAAAGTTTTTAATTTATTAATTAGAACTGTATGTCCTAAGTGTAAATCAGGAGCCGTTGGGTCAAAGCCTGCTTTTACACGGAGTGGACGATTCTCTTTCAGTTTTTTCAATAAATCTTCATCAGAGATAATCTCGTGCGTGCCTCGTTGAATGAGAGCAAGCTGTTCTTCGGCTGGCAAGAAATTTGACATCACAAAACCTAAACACATCAGTTATTCAATTTGTGCGATATACTAACATTTTTTCAGCATCTTGCAGGATAAGTTATATATGAGCGCGATCTATATTGGTGTAATGACAGGCACGAGCATGGATGGTGTTGATATTGTTGCAAGTTCATTTGACCCTTTAACACTACATGCCACGCTGACTGTGCCTTTTGAGCCTGAATTACGTGATGAATTAATGGCTTTAACGCTTCCTGACGACAATGAAATTGATCGTATGGGTAAAGCCGATGTCGCTTTGGCACAAATGATTGGACATGGCATCAATACGCTGATTGAAAAGAACAATTTAGATCGTAATCAAATCAAGGCGATTGGTTCTCATGGGCAAACTATTCGTCATCGCCCTGAGCATGGCTTTACCTTACAAATTGGTGATCCAAATATCATCACTGAAATTACTCAACTCCCTGTCGTTTCTGATTTTCGGCGTCGTGATATGGCCGCAGGAGGGCAAGGTGCTCCTTTAGTACCAGCTTTTCATCAAGCATTGTTTCAGCATGACAGTATCCATCGTGTCATTTTGAATTTAGGCGGTATTGCCAATGTCAGTATGTTGCCTGCAAATGACCTTGACGGTGTTTATGGCTTTGATACAGGCCCTGCAAATATGTTAATGGATGCATGGTGTCATCGTCATACAGGGCATCCATACGATGAAAATGGCGACTGGGCTGCTTATGGCCATCCAATACGTTCCCTATTAGATCGACTGCACTCACACGAATACTTTTCGAAAGAACCTCCAAAAAGTACAGGTCGCGAAGACTTTAATATTGATTGGTTAGATGATCAACTGATCGATTGGCGCAATGATTTAACCTATGATGAACTAGAAGATACGCCTGAAAATATTCAAGCGACCTTACTGAAACTTACCGTAAGGGCAATTCAAAAAGCAGTCTATCGTTCTAGCATGGAAACAGGCGAACTCTACGTTTGTGGTGGCGGTGCTTATAATTCTTATTTATTGGAACAATTACGTTGGCGCTTACGCAAACACAATTGGTCAGTACAAACCACGGATGCCCTTGGCTTGGCACCAACATGGGTCGAAGCGACGGCGTTTGCATGGCTAGCCATGCGTTTCGTTGAACAACTTAGCGGTAATTTACCCGCTGTAACAGGTGCATCGGGTGATCGTATTTTAGGTACGATTACGATGGTGTAAACAATAAAAAAGCTTCTCAAATTGAGAAGCTTTTTTATCTTTAGAATCTATTAAATCGAGAAAGATGATCCACAACCGCAAGTTGTCGTTGCATTCGGGTTTTGTACCACGAAGCGAGAACCTTCAAGCCCTTCAAGATAATCAACCACTGAACCAACTAAGTATTGATAGCTAAGTGAATCAACTAACATTTTAACGTCGCCATTGGTAAATTCAGCATCATCTTCATTAACACTTTCAGCGAAATTAAAACCGTAAGAAAAGCCTGAACATCCACCACCCGTTACATAAACACGTAACATCAAGTCGTTATTCCCTTCACTTTCGCGTAATTGGCGAACTTTGTTGGCAGCATTATCTGACAATTCAAGAGCTTGGGCATTCATGGTAGATATTCCTCAGACTTCAATACGTCTTTCATAAATAAAAGACCCGATATTCAGTATAGCATACTCAATATCGGGTCTCTATTTGAAGTTTAAAGTGCGATTAAGGACTTTTTAACAGATTATTTATAATTCTCTTCCTGCAAAGCACATTCAAAATTTTTGGCATCTTCGCGGCAACGGAATTGCCATAACAATTTCATCATTCGCTTGTCATAAATGCCTTTTGCAGTCAGATTAATACGAGCTTCGCGCATCAACTTTTGATAGCCAGGTTTATCAGCAGGAGGTACTTCCATCCAGTATTTTTGTGGAATATCAGCCTTCATTTTACCCAAGATACCAAAAGCACGTGGCAATTGTGCCTTCACCCATTCTCTTGATTTTTGACCAAAACCTTCTGGGAATTTATCAGGATGAATAATTAAGTTACCCGTTACCTGTAAAATTGGATAATTGACAATCGCCCCTTTAGTACCCAAACCTTTGTAAAGTTCTAATGGTTTAAACGCGGCAGCAGGAGCACCAATGATATCAACCTGACCATTATTAAATTTAGCACCAAAATTAGTAATATCTGAACTTACAGCTTGAGCACCCACTTGTGAAGCCATAATTTTTTGTGCTTCATCATAGTCTAAAACCGCAATTTTTTTACCTGCAGCTTTTGCAACAGTATTGATATTACGGTCATTTACTAATAAATATGCATCACCAATCGGAATCACACCAGCCACTTCATATTTGCCATTCACCATCGCTTTGGCAAAAGTTGGACTCGCTAAACCTTGCATCACTTTTACAGCAAGCTTAAGGTCGGTGATCGCACCAATTGCATCTAATGAGCCTGTAAATGGATTGAATTGGCGGCCTCGCATGCCTGTGATACTGACACCATCACATTTCCCTGCTTTAAAATCTTCAGCAATTACAGCTTCGTTAGTCGCTACTTTGAGTTCAATATCTGCACCCCAAGTTTTAGCTGCAAGCTGATAATCTTTCATTAATGCATACACATCGCCGCTTTTACCTACGATGTCAAATACACACATTGTTTGTTTTGCTTGAGCTGCAACAGAGACAGCTGCTATGCCTGTCGCAAGTAGTAAAGGCTTAAACCATTGCATATTATTTTTCCTTTGCATCTATATTGTTTTGTTGCGAAACATTTACGTATATGAAGAGCAACGTTCTATCCTAATAAGGTCTTCAAATGAATATATGTTTAAATACAGTCGTTTTTAATCTTCCTGATTAAAACATATTTTAAATCTTCTCGATTTCATTTGTTTTTATATGGGTATGATTGCGATATTTCTATATAAAGACAATGACTTAAATGACAAGCACTTAAAAACAAAAAGCCTAGAAAAATCTAGGCTTTAAGTTACTTTTATAGCATTTGATGATTATTCACCAGGTAATGCACATTCAAAGTTAGCTTTGTCTACTGAACAACGTGCTTTCTTCAATACTGACATCATACTAGCATCATAAATACCACGTTTAGTCATTTCTAAACGACCATCACGCATTAATTTTTGATATTTCAACTTGTCTTCAGCAGTTAAGTTCATTTTGTATTTTGCTGGGATTTCAGCTTCATAACGCTTGATCATTGCGAAAGCTTTTGGAAGTTGCTTCACAAAATAATCACGAGATTTTTGGCCAAAACCAGCTGGGAATTTTTCTGGGCGTAACACAAGATCCGCAGTAACTTGTAATACTGGGAAGTTAAACATCGCACCGTTAGCACCTAAGCCTTTGCTCAACTCTAATGGCTTATATGCATAAGCAGGAGCACCTACCATATCTACTTGGCCATTGTTAAATTTAGCAGCAAAGTTAGAAATATCCGAAAGTACAGCTTGTGCACCTACGCGTTGTACCATAATTTTTTGCGCGTCGTCATAACCCAATACTGCGAATTTTTTACCCGCTGCTTTTTCGATTGAGTTAATGCTCTTATCACGCACGAAAATATAAGCCGCACCTAATGGAGCAATACCACCAACTTCGTATTTATTACCACCAAGGTTAGTTACCATTTTTGCTGCATTACGTTCATCTAGAACATAAGTAATCGCACGTTGAGCGATCTCATTACTTGGTGCACCACCTAAAGAGTCAATAGAACCCGCAAACTTATTATATGGACGAGCACGCATTGCTGTCATTGCTACAGCAGCACATTTACCCGCTTTAAAGTTATTATCAGCGACTTGTTCATCTGTGATTGCAAGAAGGTTTACATCAGCGCCCCAGCCTTTTGCTGCAAGTGCCCAGTCCTGCATCATTTTGTATGATTCACCTGACTTTCCTAATAAGTCGAATACACACACATCAATTGCTGCTTGAGTAGAAGCAGATACACCTAAGATTGAAGTTGCTGCAATAGCTAACGCAATTTTTTTCATATTTTTCATCCTTCCACAAACTTTATGTTTGTCTCCTTGTTCGAAGCAAATATTAATCATGTTTTTCAAAAAAAAATAGAGCTTGTGCTCTATTTTTATGTCAATAATGTTTACTTTTTGTCCTGTTTTATCTCATTCACTTATTTTCATAAACATATTTGTTATAAGTGATGACTTTCGTTAATCAATTTATAAATTCAGGAACAAAAACTATAACTATTCGCCACTCAAAGAACATTCAAAGTTAGTGCGTTCAACCGTACAACGTGCTCGTTTTAGGACGTTCATCATACTGGCATCATAGACCCCTTGTCTGGTCAAATTCATTCGTCCATCACGCAACATTTTTTGATAGCGAATTTTATCTTCACTAGATAATGTTATTCTTTTCGCATTCATACCTGCTTCTAAGCGCTGTACCATTGCGAAGTTACTTGGCAATTTGTTCACGAACCATTGTCGAGATTGAGTACCAAAACCACTCGGGAATTGCCCAGGGCGAATAATTAAATCCCCCGTGATGTTCACAACTGGAAAATTAAATAATGCGCCATTTGCTAAACCTTTACTAATTTCTAAAGGTTTATATGCATATGCTGGTGCAGCAATTACATCAACCTGACCACTATTAAACTTCTTCACAAAATCTGAAATATCAGAGGGTACAGCAACAAGATTTATGCTTTCAACGATAGTTTTTTGCGCTTGATCATAATGTAAATACGCAAATTTTTTGCCTTTGGCCTTTTCAATCGTATCTAAATTTTTATCGCGAACGAAAATATAGGCTAAGCCAACTTGAATAATACCAACAACTTCGTATTTCTCACCATTGGTTGTTGCAGTTAAACGGTGTTGGTTACGCTTATCAAGCACATAAGTAATTGCTTTCTGTGCAATCGCATTGCTAGTCACCGCGCCTACAGCATCAACAGATCCTGCAAATTTATTATATTTACGAGCACGCATCGAAGTCATATAAACCCCGTCACATTTACCCGCATCAAAATCTTTCTCCGCTTTTTCTTCATCTTGATAAGGGATCAGCTCAACATCAGCTTGCCATGTTTTTGAGGCAAGCTTCCACTCTTCAACAAGTTTGTAAGACTCGCCAGCTTTTCCCAATAGATCAAATACACAAATTTCTTGTTTTGCCTGTACAGGAGTGGTCATGACAAATAGAGTCGCAGCACTCAATGCCCAAATTCCTTTTTTCATCTTGTTTTCCCTTATTTGCTGTTTTTGCATATTTTTCCACCAAATTGAGACAAATATAGTCAAATTCTGCCCAAAAACCTAGTGTATTTATCGACATACGTCGGTTTTTTATGTTTTTTTACAAACCACATCACATTTTCACAAATGTTTTTGATGAATATTTTTATGGAGTGATCATTTATCAAAAATAATCACTCTATTTAACTTACATTACAAAAGCGAATTATTCGCCTCCTAAAGAACACTCAAAACTTGTTCTTTCTACTGTACAACGAGCACGTTTTAATACACTCATCATAATTGGATCGTAGACTCCTTGTTTGGTTAAACGAATACGGCCTTCTCGTAAAATTTTCTGGTAACGCACTTCGTCTTCCTTCGGAAGATTCAACTTATATTTATTTGGAATCCCATTTTCGAGACGTTTCACTAATGCAAAACTTCTTGGTAATTGATCAACATACCACTCTCTTGATTGTGCAGCAAAATTCGCTGGGAATTTCTCTGGACGAATAATCAAATCACCCGTAATGTTGACCACAGGAAACGAAAACATTGCACCACCTTTTGAAATTCCTCGCTCAATTTCTAAGGGTTTATATGCATAAGCTGGCGAAGCAATCACATCCACCTGATAGCTATTAAATTTTTTAACAAAATCTGAGATTTCAGAAGGTACGGAAACCATTTCCAAACTATCAACAATCTCTTTTTGTGCAATATCGTATTGCAAGTAGGCAAACTTTTTACCCTTTGCCTTTTCGATAGTATTTAAATTGCGGTCGTGTACAAATACATATGCCAAACCAAATTGTAAAATACCCGCAACTTCATAATTCTGATTATCGACATTAGCCAATAAACGACGCTTATTTCTCTTGTCCAAAGCAAAACTAATCGCTTTTTGCGCGACATGATTACTGGTTACTCCACCAATCGCATCAATCGACCCTGCGAAACGATTATATTTACGAGCACGCATCGAGGTCATATAAACAGCATCACATTTACCAGCCTCAAAATCATTTTGCGCTTTTGCTTCATCTTGATAAGAGAGCAAACGAATATCTGCTTGCCATCCTTTAGCTGCAATTGCCCATTCTTCAGTAATTTTAAATGTTTCACCTGCTTTACCAAGTAAATCAAATACACATACATTTTGTTTAGCCTGAACTTGACCAGTTGCACTCATACCCATAAGTGCTAAGCCAGCCAAAACAAACAACCCCTTTTTCATTTCGTTTCCCTGCAAAAAAATCAAATTATCAAACACACAAAAAACTAAAAAATTATTCTCCACCAAGGGTACATTCAAAATTGGTACGTTCCACAGTACAACGCGCACGCTTTAAAACGCTCATCATACTGGCGTCGTAAATCCCCTTTTTAGTTAAACCAATTCGAGCTTCACGCAAAATTTGCTGATAACGCATTTTGTCTTCATTGCTCAGATTAATTTTATATTTTGCTGGTAGTTCAGCCTCAATTCTTTGGATTAATGCAAAATTATTATTTAAACGATTCAAGAACCAAGTTCTCGAATTTTGACCAAAGTTGCTTGAGAATTTTTCAGGGCGAATAATCAAATCCATCGTCATGTTGACAGCTGGAAAAGTAATAATTGCCCCATCATTTCCCAAACCTTTAAAGAGTTCTAATGGTTTATAGGCATAAGCTGGTGCGGCCATAATATCGGCTTGGCCATTGTTAAATTTTTTAGCGATATCAGAAATGTCAGAAAGAACCGCTTGCCCACCAAGGCTTTTAACAACGATTTTCTGTGCTTCATCATAGGCGAGAACAGCAAATTTTTTACCTTTGATTTGCTCAATGGTATCCATTTTTTTATCTTTAACGAAAATATAAGCCAAACCAATTTGTGAAATACCGACAACTTCGTAGACCTGATTACCTATACTACTGGTCAGACGACGTTGATTACGCTTATCTAAGGCAAAACTAATAGCTTTTTGTGCAATCGCGTAACTCGGTACAGCACCAATCGCATCCACAGAACCTGCAAATTTGTTATAACTACGCGCACGCATAGACGTCATGTATACGCCATCACATTTGCCTTGTTCAAAATCATTCTCAGCTTGTGCTTCACTTTGATAGCTAATTAAATGAATGTCAGCGCGCCATGTTTTTGCAGCCAGTGCCCACTCCTCCATGGCTTTGTAGGCTTCACCAGACTTACCCAATAAATCGAAAACACAAATTGTGGTTGAGGCATTTACCTGAGTATTTAAACCCAAAAGTAGCATCGCCCCTAATGCAAGAATTCCATTCTTCATTCATAATCCTGTTTCTATATTTCTAGTCTTGTTACTTATTTTTTCATATAAACTAAATAATAATCTGATTTGAATGACAAAAGTAGAGCTTTTGCTCTATTTTTTTATTGGTAGAATGATTTAATTCGATCAGTTTGATCTGTAATATAAAAATTTGCATTCATGGGCGATCACCTTAAAATGCAGCTATCTCTTCGCTATTTTGCATACTCATGATTCAATTTGACCAAGTTTCATTACGCCGTGGTGGGCGAGTTCTATTTCAAAAAGCATCTATGCAGCTTCATCCTGGCTGGAAAATTGGTCTTACTGGCGTAAATGGTGCAGGCAAATCAACACTATTTGCTGCTTTCTTAGGTGACTTGATTGCAGATGAAGGGAATCTAACTCGTCCAGCGGTTTGGACTGTGGCACACATGGCTCAGGAAATTAAAGCCTTAGAAATGCCAGCAATTGATTTTGTTTTGTCTGGTGACGAAGAATATTGGGACATTCAGGAAAAATTAGCTCATCCAGATCAACTGAGTAATGATGATTTAGCCAAATTACATGGTCGATTTGATGAAATTCATGGTTATGCAGCACCGGCTAAAGCAGCCCAATTAATGGCAGGTTTAGGATTTCTTGACCATCAAATCCGTTTAAATGTCGCAAGCTTCTCTGGTGGTTGGCGGATGCGTTTAAATCTTGCACGCACCTTAATGAGTCGTTCAGACTTACTGTTATTAGATGAACCAACGAACCATTTAGACTTAGACGCCATCTTATGGCTAGAAGATTGGCTTAAAGCCTATGAAGGAACACTGGTCCTGATTTCGCATGACCGTGATTTTCTCGATGCAATTACGGATCATATTCTTCATATTGAAAATCAAGAATTAACATTATATACAGGCAACTACTCTACCTTTGAAACGACACGTAGCGAACGCTTAGCACAACAACAACAGGCTTTTGAAAAGCAACAAGAAACGCGTGCCCATCTGCAAAAATTTATTGATCGCTTTAAAGCAAAAGCAACTAAGGCTCGCCAAGCGCAAAGCCGTATCAAACAGTTGGAACGCATGCAACAACTTGCGCCTGCTCATGTCGATACGCCATTTACCTTTAGTTTCCGCGAACCCACGAAAATGAGTTCACCCTTGCTGAGTTTAGATGCAGCGACTATTGGTTACGGCGATAAAATGATTGCTGAAAAAATTCGTCTGCAAATTACCCCAAGTTCTCGGATTGGGTTACTGGGGATGAACGGCGCGGGTAAATCAACGCTGATCAAAACTTTGGTGGGTGATTTACCATTACTTGCTGGCGAACGTAAAGCCTCTGAATTACTCAATATTGGATATTTTGCTCAGCACCAGATGGATGCTTTAGATGCAAATGCCAGTCCAATGCTGCAATTGGCTCGTATTGCTGACAAAAAGATCAGTGAAGCCGCATTGCGTGCTTTTTTAGGTGGATTTGGCTTTAGTGGCGAACGTATGGATACGCCGTGTGAAAGCTTTTCAGGTGGCGAACGTGCTCGCTTGGCTTTGGCGCTGATTGTATGGCAGCGCCCAAATGTTTTAATTCTAGATGAACCAACCAACCATTTAGACTTAGATATGCGCCATGCTTTAAGTATGGCACTTCAAGACTTCGATGGTGCAGTGGTCTTAGTTTCACATGAACGTCAACTGATCGCGAGTGTCTGTGATGATCTACTTTTAGTACATGCAGGAAAATGTACGGAGTTTGAGGGTGATTTACAAGACTATGCCAAGTGGTTACGTGAAGCGCGCCAACAGCTCATTAATTCACAGAATGCAGTACAGCAACAAACAGTAGCGCCTCAAAATTCAGCAGCTAAAGTTGATAAAGAAGCGCAACGCAAAGAAGCCGCTCGTCGTCGTGAAATAACTCGTCCTATTCGAAAAAATATTGAGAAAGCTGAAACTCAAATTGAAAAGATTCAGCCACGCTTGGCTGAAATTGAAAATGCATTAGCAGACAGCACTCTGTATGAAGCTAATCGTAAAGATGATTTGATCAAGCTAATGAATGAACAAACTGAGCTAAAATCTAAGCTAGAACAATCTGAAGAACAACTGTTAGAGTTGATGATGGAGCTTGAAGAGTTAGAAAGTTCTTTTGAAGTTTAAAAAATAAAAGCCTAATTCTCTTTCTAGGAATTAGGCTTTTTCTAATCATAAAAGAATAAATAACGACATTACGATTTGCTTAGATACTAAAAAATAATAAGAATACCGATAAAAGTGTCATGATTCTGCCAATCATTTCAGATAAGGTCTAAATTGGAATTTTCTCATAAAATTGAGCTTTAGGTTCAGGCTAGATATACTCAACCCTATCATTTTAAAGTTATTACTTTTAAATGCGCATCGAGAACTAAGTTCATTTTATATTTTTGTACTTCAATTTGGTGAGTACTCTATTTTGGATCATACAAACTGAATGAATTCTTTAGATTTTATTTTTAACTTTGAACATATTCTTCCCATTTTAATTCAAGAATATGGCTTATGGATTTATGCGATCCTATTTTTGATTATCTTTTCAGAAACCGCCTTTGTGTTTATGTTCTTTTTACCTGGCGATAGCCTTTTACTGACCGTAGGAGCTTTATGTTCAGCCATTGAGTTTATGCATCTCGGTTATATGATTAGCTTACTTTTTATAGCCGCGGCTTTAGGCTATATGGTGAATTATCACATTGGTCGCCATTTTGGTGACCGAATTTTTAATATGGAATCTCGATTTATCAAACAAGAATATCTAAAGAAAACTAATACATTTTTCTTAAAACATGGTGGGAAAACTATTCTATTGGCTCGTTTTATCCCATTTGCGCGTTCTTTTGCACCTTTAGCCGCTGGCTCTAGTGCTATGAATTATACTCATTTCGTAATTTATAATATCTTAGGCGCGCTATTATGGATTAGTGTACTTGTTACCGCTGGTTATTTATTTGGACATGCACTCATTCAAGTCAGTGATTTAGTTGAAACCTAATCAACAGAATGTTCCACGTGAAACACTCATATAAGAAAAAGGCGATGCATCAAGCATCGCCTTTTTCTTATATACGAGAGAAATAATATAAACTAAATCTCCCATCAATTTAATTAAGCATCAATATCCGCATTCAGTGCATTTTCTTCGATAAAGGCACGACGTGGTTCTACGTCATCACCCATCAAACAAGAGAACATACGATCTGCTTCAATTGCATCATCAATCGTCACTTGCAACATATTTCGATTTTCAGGATCCATCGTCGTTTCCCAAAGCTGCTCAGCATTCATCTCACCCAAACCTTTATAGCGTTGGATCATCATGCCACGGCGCGAGTCTTGTAAAATATGTTGCCATACTTGATGGAAATTACTTACCTGAATACGACGCTCGCCTTTTTGCAGATAAGCTCCTTCTTCAAGTAACTTAAACCAGCTCTTCGAATTCTTCAATAAACGCGCATATTCAGCAGAATTTAACAGACCAGCATCGAGTAAATACGAATGCGGTAAGTTATGTACATAGACAGTGACACGTGGCCAATAATGTGCTGATTTCTCGCCTTGTGCATTTTCACGTTCAAACGCTTCTAATGTAATCTCAGGGCGTAAGCTTGGTTGTAACTTTTCAATTGCAACACGTAATTGCTCAGCCCATGATTCAACATAGTCACGTTCATGATTGTGATCTGTTTTAAATGCATCCAGCTCAAGTAAACCATCCAACAAACTTGCAGGATAACGTTGAGTGAGGCGTTGTAAGCTCTTTTGTGACACTTGATAGTCAGCAATAACGCTCGCTAATGCTGCACCATTAATCGCTGGTGCTTCAGCGCTAACATGTAATGCAAGTTCATCAATCGCATTCGAAATCAAGTAAGTTTCAAGTGCATCATTATCTTTGATGTACTGCTCTTGCTTACCTTTCTTCAACTTATACAATGGTGGCTGTGCAATATAAATATATCCACGCTCAACCAATTCTGGCATTTGACGGAAGAAGAAGGTCAATAACAAGGTACGAATATGTGAACCATCCACGTCCGCATCGGTCATGATAATGATTTTGTGATAACGTAATTTGTCTGGGTTATATTCTTCACGTCCAATCCCACAACCTAAAGCAGTGATGAGCGTACCAACTTCTTGACTTGAAATCATTTTGTCAAAACGCGCACGTTCAACGTTCAAGATTTTACCTTTCAACGGTAAAATCGCCTGCATTTTACGGTTACGACCTTGTTTAGCACTACCGCCCGCAGAGTCACCCTCGACTAGATAAAGTTCAGACAATGCTGGGTCTTTTTCTTGACAGTCTGCCAATTTACCAGGCAAACCTGCGATGTCTAAAGCACTCTTACGACGGGTCATTTCTCGTGCTTTACGCGCTGCATCACGCGCACGCGCCGCATCAATGATCTTACCTGCAATCGATTTCGCTGCTTGTGGATTTTCCAATAAATAAGCAGAAAACTCTTTGTTCATGGCCTGCTCTACCGCAGGTTTTACTTCGCTCGAAACCAATTTTTCTTTGGTTTGTGAAGAGAATTTAGGATCAGGTACTTTCACTGAAATAATTGCAGTTAAACCTTCACGTGCATCATCACCAGTGACAGCAACCTTTTCTTTTTTCAATAAACTTTCATTTTCCATGTAGCTATTTAAGCCACGAGTCAATGCCGCACGGAAGCCTGCAAGGTGAGTACCACCATCTTTTTGCGGAATGTTATTGGTAAAGCAACGTACATTTTCCTGATAACTATCATTCCACTGCAACGCAACTTCAACCCCAATACCATTGTCAGCATCAACGGTAAAATGAAAAATATCATTCAAATGATGTTTGCCTTCGTTAATATATTTAACGAATTCAGATAAACCGCCTTCATAGTCATAAACATGCTCAAGATTGACACGCTCATCACGCAAAACGATTCGAACACCTGCATTCAAGAAAGATAGCTCTCTTAAACGACGTGCCAAAATATCGACACTAAAAATAGTTTGGCTAAACGTTAGCTCACTTGGCCAAAAACGAACCGTTGTACCCGATTTATCTGTTTCACCAATCACACGTAATGGATATTGTGAATCACCATGCTGATATTCTTGCTCGTGAATTTGTCCAGCACGATAAATTGTAAGTTGTAATTTTTTTGATAAAGCATTTACAACTGAAACGCCTACGCCGTGTAAACCGCCTGACACCTTATAGCTATTATCATCAAACTTACCACCCGCATGCAGAATGGTCAAAATCACTTCTGCCGCAGATATCCCCTCTTCTGGGTGAATATCTGTTGGAATACCACGACCATTATCGGATACGCTGACCGACTCATCCTCATGGATAGTGACTAAAATTTCATCACAATGCCCTGCTAAAGCTTCATCGATGGCATTATCCACCACCTCGAACACCATATGGTGTAAACCTGTACCGTCATCAGTGTCACCGATATACATACCAGGACGTTTACGAACCGCGTCTAATCCACGTAAAACTTTGATACTAGAGGAATCATAAGCTTTTTCATTTGATTGTTCTGTTTGAGAGACTGATTGAGACTCTGAACTCATGGTTACTCCCTAGTAAATATTAATCTATCCAAAAATGAGGAAATAAAATTATGGTGCAGCAAGACTGACTTGACCGTGAACAACGTGGAATAATTGAAAAGAAATCGACAAATCCTGTAAGTGTTTTAATACCGACGCATGGTCTAAGGTGGTCATAAAAACTTGACTTCCTAACTGACTCAATCGCTCAATTAACCGTTGTTGTGCGGTCTCATCTAACTCTGCTGTCAGATCATCTAATAATACCACAGTTTCCTTATTACTCGCATGCAGCATTGCAATTTGTGACAGTTTTAATGCCATGATTAACAACTTTTTTTGCCCACGAGAGAGCACATCATCCGCATTGCCAAAAGGTGTTTTTAAACGCAAATCAGCACGATGCGGACCATACTCAGTATAACGCCGATCCAGATCTTTTTGATGCTGCTGAACCAAGTCTTGCAATAGACCTTGCTCAGTATGAAAACCAGGATTGTATTCCAATTCTATCTCAAGATCAGGTAGCAGTATTTTTAAATCTTCATGGAAAAATTGGTTCCATTGCTCAACAATACTGACCCGCTGTGAATGCAACATTTCACCATAATCACTGAGCATTTTATTCCAAGGCTCTAAATCAGCCAAAGTCAGATTACGCCGTGTTTTGAGTAAACTATTACGTTGTTTGAGTGCCCGAGAATAATACTGCCATGCAAAATAGAATTCAGGTTCCACGTGGAACATTAACCAGTCTAATAACTGTCGTCTTGGCTTTGCGCCATGATCAATAATATCGGTACTTTGTGGATCGATATGCTGTAAAGGTAATAATTTTGCCAGTTGACCTTGAGTCGCAATGGTATCGCCATTGACCTTAATCACCTGTTCGCCCGAAGCCAACTTCTGCATACCAATACGTTCAGTGGCAGATTGCGCAAAAACAATCGCATCCCCTGCTTCATATTGAATGTAATGTTTTGGAATATGGGTGCGAAATGAACGCCCTGTTGCCAGTAAATGAATAGCCTCTAGAACTGAAGTTTTTCCAGAACCATTTGCGCCGTAAAAAATATTAAACGGTTGCAACTCATGGAGTGCAACCGTCTTTAAATTACGTACACGTTCAATATTTAAACGCGTGATTTGCATGCTTTAAAACTCAAACATCAATCATCATTAAACTCGCATTGGCATCACGACATAAGTTTGATCAGGATGTGCTGGATCTTGAACAAGCACCGACTGATTGGCTTCACTCATACTCATTTTCACGTCATCACCATCCAGTACACCAAGTACTTCAAGGATATATTGCGCATTGAATGACATTTCTAAAGGTGCATCTTGATATTGAATTGCAATATCTTCGACCGCCTCATCTTGTTCTGGGTTATTGGCACGCAACTGCAATGAATCTTGATTAAAATTCAAGAAAACACCACGAAGTTTTTCATTACTTAAAATGGCAACACGTTGTAAAGATTGCTTAAAGACATCATGAGCAATAAAGACATGCTTGTCACCATTTTTAGGAATCACACGGCGATAATCAGGGAACTTTCCATCGATTAACTTAGTGGTGAAACGCACGGTAATATCGCCCTGCTCTTTATCACGGCTTGGCGTATTGATGGTGACATTCAACAATTCACGTCCAATCAACAGAGTCAACTGTTCATCTTCAATACTCAGTAAACGTTGTAACTCTCCAACTGCTTTACGAGGTACGATCGCTTGAATCGGTGCAGATGCAGTTGATGAAGCAGCAACTTCACACAAAGCTAAACGATGACCATCTGTTGTTACTGTACGCAATTGATTTTGATCAATTTCCAACAAAGTACCAGTTAAGTAAAAACGTACATCTTGAACTGCCATCGCAAAGGCTGTTTTTTCAAATAGACGTTTTAATTCACGCTGAGTGACTTGAACCTGAGTACCTTGACTATTGTCAGTCGTAAGTAATGGATAATCTTCTGCTGGAAGGGTACCCAATACGAAACGGCTATTTCCCGATTTTAAAATACAGCGCTGGTCTTCTGTAATTTGTAAGTCAATCAAGGCTGCTGTCGGAAGGGATTTACAAATTTCGACGAGTTTACGTGCAGGAACTGTTGTTTCACCTGCTTCTAAACAAGCACCTTCAGATAAAGTCGTGCTTGCAACTAATTCAACTTCTAAATCAGAACCCGTAATCGTTAAGGCCTGTTGAGTGGTTTGAATTTTGACATTTGAAAGAATATTCAAGGTATGGCGACGTTCAACAGCCCCCACCACATGTGATAAAACATTGACTAAACTTTCTTTAGCGATTTTCAAACGCACGATTTTATTCCTCTTACAACAGAAGCTGATATGAATGTTAGCAGTGTACTATGCTGCACTTAAAAGTAGTTTGCAACTCTGAAAAATAGATTAACTTTGTAACAGACGAAGTAAGTTTTTATAATCTTCATTAAAAATTGGATCTTGTTCTCGCAAGCTGACCACTTTTTCACAGGCATGCATCACGGTACTATGATCACGGCCACCAAATGCCATTCCAATCTCAGGAAAACTATCCCCTGTCAGCTCTCGGGCTAGCCCCATCGCTAATTGGCGTGGACGTGCATAAATACGGGTACGCTTAGGTCCAATTAATTCTTTTAATGGGATACGGAAATATTCACTGACGACACGCTGAATATTTTCCACACTAATGGTGCGTGCACGAATCGCTAAAACATCTTTTAATGACTCACGCACCACATCCAAATCAATCGCAGTGCCTTTAAAACGTGAAATAGCCACCACCTTATTGAGGGCACCTTCAAGTTCACGAACGTTTGCGACCACTTGTTGTGCAATGAATAAAGCACAATTTCGTGGTAAATCTACCCCACTATTTTCAGCTTTTTTTAGCAAAATTTCGATACGGGTTTCAATATCTGGTGGCTCCACACCAACAGATAATCCCCAAGAGAATCGGGAAACCAAACGCGGATCCAGTTCCGTGAGTTCTTTTGGATAACGGTCTGAAGTTAAAATAATTTGTTTAGATTCATCCAATAAAGCATTGAATGTATAAAAGAATTCAACAAGACTTGCTTCTTTACCAGCAAGCAAATGAATATCATCAACCAACAATAAATCTAAAGAACGACAATTTTTCTTAAACTCTTCAACCTTACCTTTCTGCAATGAACTGACAAAGTCTTGTACAAAACTTTCCGAGGTCATATACATGACACGCGCATTCGGTTTGGCTTGTAAAAGTGCGTTCCCTACGGCTTGCATCAAGTGTGTTTTACCCAAACCTGTTGGACCGTATAAAAATAAAGGATTGTGCTGAGATGCGCCTAATTGGGTTAATACCTTACGGCAAGTCTCAGCAGCCATTTGGTTAGAACGGCCTTCAACAAACAAAGAGAATGTAAATAATGGGTTGAGTTGTCTTTTCTTTGGTATTTTCGTGACATTTTGACTTGGTTGCACCAAATCAGTTTCTTTCTTAGCTTTAATAGGAACAGTTGGAATGGTTGAGGTGTTACTTAAAGCAGCAGTCGTGGTTGCAGGTTGCTCATGAGAAGACAAAATAGTACCTGGACGCGAATCAACCAAGATTTCAACCTGACGTACTCGACCTTCCGATAATTGCTCAGCAAGAATTGAGATTAACTCTAAATGGTTGTCTTGAATATAACGTGTCCAATATGGATTAGGTGCATATAAACGCATCACACCGTCAACTTCCTCAGCAACCAAAGGACGAATCCACATCGCAAAGACGTTGTCAGAGAGCTCTTGTCGCAAGCGAGTTAAGCAGTCTGTCCAGAGCATGTGCATCCCCTAATATCCATTTTAAATTCAAAAATAAAGAAACCACCGATCCCATCTTTCGAAGGGGTCGCCATTCTAACCAAGTTATCCACATCTGTCAGGCAAATTTATGAGACTTTTGCCGAAAAAGAAAGCATTTGATTATAAATTTAAATTTAAAACCACTTGTGCATAACTTTTTGCACAAGCTGTGGATAGTTTTAGTGCTAAAGTTATCCACAATTTATAAAATTAATAAAAACATGGTTATCCACAAGGTAACCCTGTGTTTAATCGTACAAAAACATCAATTTCCACAGAAAAAATGCATACTAATAAGAATAAATTTAAATTTTAAAATTTGAATTTACTTATAGGGTTGGATTGGATTGTGGATAACTAAGCATATCGAAATTTAAATTCAAAATCCAAGAATTAAATTTAAATTAGAATCTTAGTTGTTGATAAGCCTGTATGTAAGCTGTGAATATAGTTTAATATTGATATAATATAAAGAGATAGCTTGTGTATATTTTTTGTTTTCGATTATGTGAGATATTTACTAGGTGTCTTATTGCTTCAAAACAGAACAAACAAAATGTAAAGTTTTTGATTTTCCATTGACAGCGTAAACATTGCACAATAAAATCGCGGACCTTTATAGAAAGATCATTTTGGGAGTTTCGATATGAAACGTACTTTCCAACCATCTGAATTAAAGCGTAAACGCGTTCATGGTTTCCGCGCTCGTATGGCTACTAAAGCAGGTCGTCAAGTTTTAGCTCGTCGTCGTGCAAAAGGTCGTCATAGCTTAACTGTTTAATACTGTTAAGCTGACCAGATTTGGGTGATGGCACTTTACAGTTTCGGCATTGAATCTCGTATTCGTTGTGCTGCTGATTACAAAAGTGTATTTGATGGTGCACTTTTTAAAGTGCACCAGCCCCATTTCCTTTTTTTAGCAAAATTAACCGAACAGCCAAATAGCCGTTTGGGTATTGTCGTTGCTAAAAAGAAAGTACGTCGTGCTCATGAACGAAATCGAATAAAACGTCTTGCTCGGGAGAGCTTTCGCTTACACAAAGTGCAATTTAATGCTGATATCGATATTGTGGTAATGCCTAAAGTTGGTATAGAAGCAATCGCAAATCAAGAATTACATCAACAATTAGAGTTTGCTTGGCAAAAATTACAACGCTTAGCAAAAAAGCATTCAAAAGCTGTTATAACATCCTCACAAAATTAGAGATCTCCAATGGTACGATTACTACATTGGTTGATAAGATGTTACCAGATTGCTATTAGTCCATTATTGGGTCCTCGTTGTCGCTATATTCCTACTTGCTCGCAATATGCGATTGAAGCATTGCAAACACATGGTGCGGCCAAAGGTGTCTGGTTATCGACTAAACGAATTTGCCGTTGTCATCCTTGGGGCGGCTCAGGCTACGATCCAGTACCACGCAAAGCACTTCGTTTTATTTCGTTTCATCAAATAGATTCTCAAATGCATCACGTTGCTGTACCCTTTCGTGATCGTTTATTCAAGCAAAATCTCTCTAACCATTTGGGATTATAGATATGCAACAATGGGCCAGATTTGCAATTCTTGGAGCCATGTTTGTTACCGCATATTTGCTTATTTTGGCTTGGCAAAAAGATTATGGTCATGCTGCACCGGCACCGCAACAACAAGCGGCGGCTGTGACTGCACATGAAGTATCTGCAGATTTGCCAAACGCTCAAAATGCAACAGCGGCTTCAGACTTGCCACAAGCAAATGTGACTGCATCACAAACCACAGAACATAATACATCTGTGAGTCAGCAACTGATTTCAGTACAAACTGATCTTTATCACCTGTGGATCAATCCAAAAGGTGGTGATATTGTCCGTATTGAATTGTTAAGCCATGATGAAAGCAAAGACAGCGATAAACCGTTTGTCATGCTGGAAAGTGATGCGAAACGTACCTACGTCGCTCAATCGGGGTTAATTGGTTTAAATGGACCAGATAGCAGCCGTGGCGGCCGTCCAATGTATGATGTTGAGAAAACAGCATACACCTTGGCAGATGCGAAAAGTGTAGCGTCGAAAGATGGTAAAACACATCAAGTGTTGACTGTGCCGTTGGTATTTAAAACACCTGAAGGTGTGGAAGTGATCAAATCGTTCACCTTCACGCAAGGCGATTACCCAATTACCGTTAAACATCAAGTGATTAACCGTAGTCAGCAAAACTGGCAGGGTCAAATGTTTGGTCAGTTAAAGCGTGATAATTCGGATGATCCAGGCAAGTCTTCACAAGGTATTTTCACCTTAGGTACTTATCTTGGTGGCGCTTGGGGTACACCAGAAGCGCATTATAACAAGTTAAAATTTGCCAATTTTAATGACGAAAAATTAAATGTTGAAGCCAAAGGCGGCTGGGTTGCCATGGTTCAGCATTATTTTGTCAGTGCTTGGATTCCTGGGAATTTAAAACTGACTCAGGCTGATGGTCAGCCTTATGCTGCGAAATTAGAATCACGTCAGTCTAATGATAAAATGAATATCATGGGCTTTACTTCTCCTGTGATCAATGTCCCTGCGGGTACTTCAATGGAAGTAGACGCAAAATTGTATGCTGGTCCAAAAGTTCAATCTGAACTTAAAGATTTAGCTGCTGGTCTAAACCAAACTGTAGACTATGGTTGGTTATGGCCGATCGCTAAATTATTGTTCCTCGGTCTACAATTCTTCCATAATCTTGTTGGTAACTGGGGATGGTCAATTATTTTATTGACGATCATGGTAAAAGCGATTTTATGGCCACTTTCTTCAAAAAGTTATCGTTCGATGGCGAAAATGCGTGTGATTGCACCCGAAATGCAACGCATGAAAGAAGAATTTGGTGAAGACCGCATGCGTTTCTCGCAAGAAATGATGGCGTTATACAAGCGTGAACAAGTCAACCCATTGTCTGGTTGCTTGCCATTGCTATTACAAATGCCGATTTTCTTAGCCTTGTATTGGGTATTGATGGAATCTGTTGAGCTGCGCCATGCACCATGGTTAGGCTGGATTCAAGATTTATCAGCAATGGATCCATGGTTTATCTTGCCGTTGATCATGGGTGTGACCATGTTCGTTCAGCAAATGTTGAACCCACAACCGACTGATCCAATGCAGGCCAAAGTGTTCCGTATCATGCCAATCATGTTTACGGTATTCATGTTGTTCTTCCCTGCGGGCTTAGTCCTTTACTGGATCGTCAACAACAGTATTACCATTTTACAACAATGGTTTATTAACAAAGGTGTCGAAAAAGACCGTCTCAACAAGGTTGAGCCGAGCGCTTAAGTTCGAACTTTTACTGAATAAATCCGCTTAAGATGGTAATCTTAGGCGGATTTTTCTTTGTCTGTATTTAGGGTTTGAACCCAACAACCCTTGCTTTTTTTAGGTGAATTTAACATGCAACATCAAACCACAATTGCTGCGATTGCTACTCCATTAGGTCGTGGTGGTGTGGGGGTGATTCGACTCTCTGGACCGAAAGCTTATGTGATTGCAGAGCAACTGACCCAGAAAAAGCTCCCTGCGGCACGCATGGCTGGTTTTCGTCAGTTTTGTGATGCCGATGGCTCGGTAATGGACGAAGGTATTGTATTATGTTTTCCAAACCCCAATTCCTTTACCGGGGAAGATGTGGTGGAATTACAAGGTCATGGTGGTCCTGTCATTCAAAATGCCCTGTTAGCACGTTTACTCGATTTGGGGGCGACAGCCGCAAAGGCGGGTGAATTTTCCATGCGTGCCTTTGAAAATGGCAAGATGGACTTGGTACAAGCCGAAGCGATTGCTGATTTGATTGATGCCACTTCACAGGCGGCAGCACGTTCAGCAGTACGCTCTTTACAAGGTGCATTTTCAACCAAAATTAATATGGTTTTAGAGCAACTGATTCACTTACGGTTGCATGTTGAAGCTGCGATTGATTTCCCCGAAGAAGAAATTGATTTTCTTGCTGATGGCAAGATTCTGGCTTTGTTGGATGAGGTACAGGACTCGGTTCAAGCGGTACAGCAGTCTGCTCGTCAAGGACAGCTATTGCGTGAAGGTTTACAGGTAGTGATTGCGGGTAAACCAAATGCGGGTAAATCGAGCCTGTTAAACGCACTGGCGGGCCATGAACGTGCGATTGTGACGGATATTGCAGGAACCACTCGAGATGTGCTGCATGAAAAGATCAGTTTAAATGGTTTGCCGATTACCTTAACTGACACTGCTGGTTTACGTGAAACGGGCGATATCGTCGAGCAGGAAGGGATTCGTCGTGCGATCAAGGAAATTGAACAGGCGGATTTATTGCTGTTGGTGTATGACCTGAATCAAGGCGATGAACCATTGGAGCTTGCACATGAGTATTTTGCTGATCATTTAGAACCAAAACGTTTGCTATTGATTGGCAATAAATGCGATTTAACGGGGCAAGATGCCACATTAAGTGATTATCAAGGCTTTCGTCATATCAGTGTCTCCGCAAAACAAGATATGGGTGTTCAGGCGCTCATAGAGGCGATTACAGCGCATGCGGGCTTCCAACCTGAGGAAGACACCTTTATCGCCCGAACACGTCATTTAGATGCAATGAAGCGTACTCAGCGCTATCTTGCAGAAGCACGTGAGCAACTCGTTGTGTTTAATGCAGGTGAACTTGTAGCTGAATCATTGCGACTGGCTCAAAATGCGTTGGGTGAAATCACGGGTGATTTCAGTGCTGATGATTTACTCGGAAAGATTTTTGGTTCGTTCTGTATTGGAAAGTAATTTTTTAAGAGTTTAAAATTTTATATAGGCATTAAGAATATTTTCTTAGTGCTTTTTTATAGAATTTATTGTTTATTTAGCTCCAAATAAAGAATTAATTTTTTAGATTAATAAAAATTATTAATTCGTTTCATTATTTTGCTTATATAATTTTAGTTTATCTTGTGAATATAAATTAATATATTTTAAAATTAGTGATGAGAAACTGATTAAATTCTAGAATGAATATTAGGTTATATACCGTGAACTATTTTATTTTGGCTGTATTTTTTTGTATGTTTTCGACATTTATTTATGCGAAAACAGAGATCTATCAATGTAAAGAGAATGGATCTGTTATATTCCAATCCAAACCTTGCAAAGGTACAGGTCAGACTGTAGCTGATAAGGTTAAAGAACAACAACAAGCAAAAGAACGTAAACTTGCTGAAATTCAGGAAAAAGAAAAACTTTTACAAGAGAGATTAAAGCATCAGCCAAAAAAAGAAGTCGGTTTTAAAGCAACTATCATAAATTTTAAGAATAAAATGATTCGTTATTGGCATGCTTTAAAGAAGAAATTTTCAATTGACTCCTAAAATATTGAATATAAATCTTTAGATTTAAAAAAACAGCCTAAATAATAGAAATTATTTAGGCTGTTTTTTTATGTTTAAACGCCTTGCATTTCTTGCTCTTCAGAGTCTTCTTTCAGCATATTTAAAGAAGTTGCTGCACTAGCAGGAACTCCTTCTTGACGAGTACTTTTCAGCTTGATTTGTAAGCGTAACTCATTCAATGAGTCAGCATTACGTAACGCTTCATCATAACTAATTGCGCCTTCGTTATATAAATCAAACAAAGCCTGATCAAAAGTTTGCATACCTAATTCACGAGATTTAGTCATAATTTCTTTAAGATTATGAAATTGACCTTTTAAGATATTTTCTGCAATTAATGGTGTATTCAGTAGAATCTCTACGGCTGCACGACGACCTTGACCATCTTGAGTACGGACCAAGCGTTGAGAAATAATCGCTTTCATATTAGATGAAAGATCCATCAGCAATTGATTACGGCGTTCATCTGGAAAGAAGTTCATGATCCGATCTAAAGCTTGGTTGGCGTTATTGGCATGTAAAGTTCCTAAACATAAATGCCCAGTTTCAGCAAAAGCAATCGCATGTTCCATGGTTTCAGTATCACGGATTTCGCCAATCAAAATGACATCAGGTGCCTGACGCAATGTATTTTTTAACGCATGGTGCCAAGTATGGCAATCTACACCTACTTCTCGGTGGGTAATCATTGATTTTTTATGTTTATGAACATATTCGACTGGATCTTCGACCGTAATAATATGTCCTGCTGAGTTTTCATTACGATGGTCAATCATGGCTGCCAATGACGTAGATTTACCTGATCCTGTACTTCCAACTACTAGTATTAGGCCACGCTTTTCCATCATGACATTTTTCAAAGATTCTGGGAGTTTTAGCTTTTGGAAGGTTGGTATTTCTGAGGTAATGGTTCGGATGACCATGCCGATTTGTAGTTGTTGCTTAAATACATTTACACGAAAGCGTGATACTTCTGGAATGTTAATTGCGAAATTACATTCCCATTCATTTTCAAATTCTTGGCGTTGCTTTTCGTTCATTAAGCTATATGCAAATAGCTTGGTTTTTTCTGGGGTTAAAATTTGCTGACCTAAAGGGCGCATTAAACCTTGGAGTTTAATACTCGGTGGAAAATCTGCTGTAATGAATAAATCTGAGCCGCCATATTCAACCACTTTGGTCAACATATGAAACATAAACGTTTTGGCTTCTTCTAATAATTCCGCGTTATACATGGATGTACCTAAATTTTAAGACAAGACTAGATTGAGTCAGATAGTGTGAAGTTAAAACTAATCATGCAAAGGAAAACATATCCTTGTTTCTTTAAAATGAAGTTTCAAAAGTTCTGTAAGTCATTTCATGGCTTTTCATTTACGCTGAATGAGATTACAAAAGTTGCCTTGCTGATTGTGATTGGATTATTCCAAAAATAAACCAATCGATCTAGTTTGATTTTTATTTATTATATGAATATCAATACAATGTGAGAAATTTTGTCATTTTTTTACCAAAACGAGCTTTTTTATCTGTGATTTGAAACCACTTTTAAAAAAACGGATGTTCCACGTGAAACGTGACGATGATTGGTTGGTTTTTGGTTGTGACTGAGTAAGCTGTGCAATTTATGAGGATAAGCCTGATTAAAATAGCGCTAATTTTGAGTTGAGTATGAGACATGTTAAAAAGAATCGCTTTATTTTCATTGTTGAGTTGTGCGTCTGCGATGATTTTTGCAAATGTAGAAACCTTAAAAAATAATTTAAATCAGCAATATCCCAATATTCATGTTAGCAATATTCAAGCAACAGAAATGACAGGACTATACAGTGCAAATTTAGATAATCAGATTATTTATTTGGATGAAAATGCCCAACATATGTTTATTGGTTCGATGGTTCGTTTAAAAGATCAAAAGAATCTGACCAAGGACTTGGTTCTAAAGCAAAATTCAATTGACTGGAAACAATTACCTTTAAAAGATGCAATAAAAATGGTAAGGGGCAATGGTAAACAGCAGCTCGCTATTTTTTCAGATCCGAATTGCCCCTATTGTAAGAAATTAGAAGCTGAACTGGATAAGCTCAATGATGTCACCATTTATACGTTTATCTACCCATTAAAAGCACAATCGATTACCGTCTCAAAATCGATTTGGTGTGATCCTAACCAAGCTTACGCGTGGAAAAACTTATTGCAGAAGAATATACAGCCTAAAGAAAAAACCTGTACTAATCCGATTGATCGCAATCTAGAATTAGGGAAAAAATTAGGTATAGAAGGAACGCCAACGTTGATATTCGGGAATGGTCTGAAAATGGTTGGCGGGCGGAGTGCTGAAGACATTCGGATGATTTGGAAAGAACTCGGTTTATAAATAAAAATGCCCAATGCATTGTAATAAAATGATTTGGGCATTTTTAATTTATTTTGTTCTAACTTTTCTTGGTGACCAAGTTGTAGATAAATAAAATAATAATGGCACCAATGACCGATGCGATAAAGCCAGCCGCTGAGTTTTCACCATATAATCCAAGTAAGCGACCGCCATAGGTTGCTAATAATGAACCTGCAATCCCTAATAAGGTGGTAACAATAAATCCTGCTTTATCTTCACCAGGATGCAATGCACGGGCAATTAAACCTGCAAAAAAACCGACCACAATCGCTACAATGAGAGACCACATCACCTTTTCTCCTTGTTTTACCATAGTATTTGTTTGTTACTATCCTGCTAGATTTAGCCTAACTCTGTCTGTAGTGGATTACTGAGTTATGTCGTATTTTTGTGCAATCTTTATCGTGCTTTGATTAACAAGCTAGAATAAAAAAGGCGCTTTAAAGCGCCTTTCATAATTGATCAAAGACCGATTTCACCAATAAATGGTAAGTGACGATACTTTTGATCGAAATCTAAACCGTAACCGACAATAAAGCGATCTTCGACTTCAAAACCTAAGAATTTTACTTCTAAATCAATCTCACGGCGTGAAGGTTTGCTCACCAAAGTACAAAGTTCAATTGAGTTTGGATTACGTGTTTTGAGCATTTCAACGACTTTGCTCAAGGTATTCCCTGAATCAATAATATCTTCAACAACAAGAACATCTTTACCGTGAATCTCACCATCAAGATCTTTTAAAATTTTGACATCTCGGGTTGAAACTGTCCCACCACCATAACTAGAAACAGTCATAAAATCGAGTTCATGTGGTTTTTCGATTGAACGGCATAAATCTGCCATAAAAATGACTGAGCCACGCAATAAACCAATCAATACCAGTTCTTTATCACTTTGAGCATAGTGTGCATTGATTTTGTCACCAAGTTCTTTGACTTTGGCTTGAATCTCTTCACTTGAAATCATAATGCGCATTGCAATGGTCATCGGTAGATTCCTAAAAATTAAAAACGGGAAAATAAAAAAGGTGTTGACCTGCAACACCTCGAAATCTTGAGCTAATACGACAATTTTAAAACAAAATCAGATTTCATGCACCTTTTGATGGTGAAGAAAATGTTTCATTTTGAGCAGATGCACTGTCACGTTTCAATAGCACCATACATCCAATAGCCAACAATAAAAATCCAAACCTTTGTTTGTTTAAAATTTTAGTTTTGACTATAGGCTTTTTGTCCATAGATATAGGTTGCCTCGACATTTCGATCATCCCCCATGGTAAATAATGCAAATAGACTATCTTCAAGTGATTTGGCACGAGACTGACGTAATTGTTGCAATGCTGTTGGCTGGAGATTTAACACCACAAAATCAGCTTCTTTACCCACATTGAAGTTACCTAGTTTGTCATCGAGATATAAGGCTTTTGCACCACCTAAGGTCGCATGATACAGCGATTCGTAAGCTGATAATTTGTCACCCTGAAGCTGTTGAACTTTGTAAGCCTCATTGACCGTTTGTAATAAACTGAAAGAGGTTCCTGCCCCAATATCGGTTCCCAAACCGACTTTAACCTGTTGCTGCCATGTCTTTTTCAATGGGAATAAACCACTGCCTAAGAACAGATTTGAGGTTGGGCAGAACGCAATTGCAGAGTCAGTCTCATGCATACATTGCCATTCATCATCTTCTAAATGAACGCAGTGAGCAAATACAGAACGCTGACCGGTTAAGCCATAATGATGATAGACATCTAAATAACCCTTTTGTGCTGGGAATAAATCTTTAACCCATGCAATTTCATCTTTATTTTCGCTTAGATGAGTATGTACATAAACATCAGGATGTTCAGCTTTGAGTTGCCCTGCTCTTTCAAGTTGTTCAGGTGTAGAGGTTGGAGCAAAGCGTGGTGTAATGGCATATAACGCACGACCTTGACCATGCCACTTCTCAATAAGTGCCTTAGAGTCGTCATAGCTGCTGTCTACGCTATCACATAGGGCTTCAGGTGCATGACGATCCATCATGACTTTACCTGCAATGAGACGCATCTGATGCTGTTCTGCGGCTTCAAATAAAGCATTTACCGATTCAGGATGAACCGTACAAAATACCAGTGCAGTGGTTGTGCCATTTTTAAGCAGTTCATTCACAAAAAACTTGGCGATCTCGCTTGCATAAGTTTTGTCTTTAAACTGGATTTCAGTTGGGAACGTATAAGTGTTTAACCAGCTCAAAAGTTGTTCGCCGTAAGCACCGACCATTTCCGTTTGTGGAAAGTGAATGTGTGTATCGATCATGCCTGGGATGATCAACTGTTCTGGATAATGCTGAATATCAACGTTTGCAGGAAGATGGTCTTGAGCATCGTTCCACGTGCCAAACCAGCGAATTTTGCCTTGTTCCGTGATGAGGACACCATCTTCGAGATAACGAACTTGATCGGCAATTTCAGCAGCTTGGGAAACGGTTTTTTGAATATCTAAGAAGCGACCACGAATAACAGTGATGGGAGTAGTCAAAGTCATAACAACCTACAATTTTACTTTTTTCGATTGATTGTACTCGATTTTGCTAGTTTTACTGGATTATTCGTCTAATTTAAGTATAGAAAGCCGAGTGAAGTACGAGTAATTGATTGAATCAATTCACTTTACTTTTCGGTGTAAATACGTAAATTGTCAGCAATAATTATACTTTTTTGGAAAAAATAAAGATGTATTATTGGAATACCAAAGCATTAGCACATGAGTTAGCTGAGGACACTCTAAGTAAACAACATTATAAAAACTATTATCTCGCAGCGGCATTGGTGGTGAGTGCTGTGTACTATTACGGTATGTATTCCCCTTATTCTGATATTCGAGTTATTGGGATTGAAGCTGCGTTGACCCTATTGATTATGCTGATTGGGATTCAACGGACTTATCAAGCCAATGGCGCTGATCAAGGTGTCCATTTCTTAAATCGAGTCACGGCGTTGTCCTTTCCTATTTTGATGCAAAATACTGTGTTTGGAATTGTTTTTGGGCTAGTTTTATTGGGAATTTATCAATATTTTGGTTTAGCGCAAACCGCATTTGAAATGTGGTACGAATGGTGTGTTTCGGCTTTTACCATTTTTCTGCAAATTTTATTTTTTACTCGTTTGGTGTCTTATATGAAACGGGTGGCAGCGCATAGTATTTAAGACTGTCTTTTATGATGATATAGCGTAAGAGTGATTAGGATGAATATTGAATTACGCTTTACTTTTGATGGATGAAAAGTAACAAAAATCCTTTGTTTAGCTGTGGTACCTGCCTGATACCACAGCTAAACGAGCGGCAGCCATGCCGCTGGGGATGATAGGATATTATGAGAAAACTGTAGATGATTTATATAGATAGAAGTCTTGTCTTTCACTCCACAAAATAATGTGCAGCAAAATGCGCATCATTGCCGATAATGTCATAGCAGTCTTCTCGAATAGACATGCCAGCACATTGATGTCCGACCATCCATAAACCGAGCGTTGGTAGCTGTCCTGAAAATAATGGAGTCTCTACCCATTTTTGTACCACATAGCCATATTTATCATAGTCATCGAAATAGAAACTACCAGAAGCAGCCCCTTGATCTTGACCATCTTGCAACACTCGGATATTCGCCCCTTCCCTTGCTAAGATCGGTTTTTTCACCCATTTGCCAGAGAGTTTTTGCTGTGGGTCAAAATGATGAGTCTCGACCAAAAGGGGATGATTTGGATAGCGTTTCCAAAGCTCCACTAAAATTGCTTTATTAGAGAGCAGCATTTTCCAACATGGTTCGATCCAATTCGATTGCGGACTCAGATATTGAGAGAATGATTCTTCCCAAATCCATTCCCAAGGATATAACTTGAATAGGTTTTGAATTGGTCGATTATTCAGATCAACAAAACTTTGTCCATTCCAGCCAATATTTTCCATTGAAAGTTCAGAAACTTGTAGATGTGCTTGAAAAGCGGTATCCATTAAATATTCTAGATTGCCCCAATCCTCTCGCCCTGCCTCCTGACAGGCTGCAAAATGCACGTGACTTCCTCGCGGTAGAATCGTTCTCCAACGCTTAATCAAGTCTTCGTGAATACTGTTAAACTGATCTCGATTCGAAATCCCAGATACTTGTTCGATCCATAGCCATTGTGCTACTGATGCCTCTAACAGTCCCGTGGGAGTATCAGCATTGTATTCCAGCATTTTGATATTGCGCCCATCATAGGCAAAGTCAAAGCGTCCATATAGCATCGGCGCATTTTGTCGCCAAGACTGCTCGATTTGTGCAATTGTAGAAACTGGAATCTGGAAATAATCAGGATAATTACCCTGTTGAATCAAGTCGCCTACGACAGCTAAACACATTTGGTGGAGTTCATTGGCGGCATCTTCGAGCTGTTCAATTTGTTTCAAAGTGAACTCATAAGCAATGCCCTCTGACCAGTAAATCGAACCATCAAGTGAGGGTAAATTAAAATAATCGAAGCCAATCTTTTGGTGTTCGAGTTGCCAGTCTGTGCGGGGTGCTAATATTTTTCTTTTCATCTTGAGTTTCAGTCTTGTAATTAGCCGCCAAATGATGAGCCGCCACGACCGAAACCGCCACGAATAGGTGATGATACAGAATAGCGTTTTGCAGTGGTTGAAATTGAAGGTTGTCCCACACTGAGATTGGTATGTGGTCTCAAAGTATTGCCTTTAAAAGAGACTTCACGATTATGTTGATAATATTGTGGTCCTAAATAACGCCCAGAACCAAAACCACCATAATAGCGAACTCCAGCAGTAGAACTTCCACTCCCTGAGCTATTTTCTTCTTCACAAGTTTCAGTATTCCAGTCTGTTGCACAATCATATTGATTGTTATAAACATCTTGTACTAGAGGTCCATCATTATGGCTACAGGCAGTCAGTAATAATGGTACAACAACAAGATTAATTTTTTTAGAACGCATGAGACCCCACTCATTTTAATTTGCTTGATCGACATAAATATGTGAGCAAGTCTTGTTTATTATGTTTCTGATTAAGAAAGATAAAAGCGATAAGCCGACATATCATATTGATCTGTTTTTTTAATGTATAGTCTATTCTTATATTTTAAATAATAGGGCATCCAAATTTTCATTAGATGCCCTATATGATGTATTAAGGTTGCGGTTGTTTTTTGTTGTGGCGTAATGATAAATAAGCAGTAATACTTAATACTAATACGATAAAGCCTAATGAGATCCAGATTGGCATATGGAATACATCAAGCAATAACATCTTCGCACCAATAAACAATAAGATAATGCCTAAACCATAAGGTAAATAATGTAATTTAGATGCAGCGCCAGCAAGTAAGAAGAACATTGCACGTAAACCCAAAATCGCCATTAAGTTTGCTGTTAATACAATGAACGGGTCACTGGTTACCGCGAAAATCGCAGGAATAGAGTCGACCGCGAAAATAACATCAGATGCTTCAACTAAGATTAAAACTAAAAATAAAGGTGTTGCCCATAACACGCCATTTTGACGGACGAAAAATTTATTACCTTCAAGTTGAGGGGTAATACGCATGTGTTTGCGTAACCATTTCAGTAATTTAATATCTTCAATATTGGTTTCTTCATCTTGACCTTTCAAGAATTTAAAACCTGTATACACAAGGAATGCACCGAAAATATAAAGTACCCAAGAAAATTCTTGTACGAACCAAGCCCCAATAAAAATAAAGATGGTTCTTAAAACAATCGCACCTAATACACCATAAAGTAAGATTTTACGTTGCAATGCAGGTGGAATTGCAAAAGCTGCGAAGATCATCAACCAAACGAAGACGTTATCGATTGCCAGTGATTTTTCCAGTAGATAACCTGCGAAGTATTCCATGGTTTTTTGATTCGCAAGGGTGAGCCCTACTGTTTGCTGTAGATAGAGCCACAAGCCCCCACCAAATAGCGTTGCTACAGTGACCCAAGCAATACTCCAGTAAGCGGCTTGCTTGATTGGAACATCTTGGTTTTGTTTTTGTTTAAAGCCTAAAAAATCGACCAAAAGCATGACTGTGACAAGGCCGAAGAATACGACATACAGCCATAGATTACCGATAGTTTCCATCACAACTCCCTATCTAGCAACTGGGCATAAAAAAACCTTGACCAGTTGCCAGATGAATAAATACATCTGTTTCAACATGATCAAGGTCTTGCCTACATCACAAATCGATTGCGATGCTCAGAGTCCGACTTTTTGCAAAGTGTAATGACGAAGCTCTGACACCTAAGTATTTAAACTACACTACCTAGGTTTGGAGGAGGCTACTCCCCTTGTCAAACTAATTCTGTATGGATGGTGACATCCTAAGTAGGTATAGCATTACATAATTTACGTATTAGCGCAAATTTTGTGTGAATAAATTTTCAACAATATTTTATGATGCAGACAGAATAGAGCTTTCATTCCCATGAGTTGGGCTAAAATTTACAGGCTTTTGATGCCTTGAGAAGAAGATATGAGTGTTGAACATCATCAAATTAAAAGATTAAAGTTATTTGCACCCCGAGATCCAGAAGAACAGTATCGTGTAGCTACGCCTTTAGAACTTTTATTTGATCTCATCTTCGTTGTTGCGATCGCAACGGCAGGTCAGCAACTCCATCATGCGATGATCGAAGGTCATCTTTGGCATGCTTTGCCTACCTACTTTATGGTGTTTTTTGCATTATGGTGGGCATGGATGAATTTCACTTGGTTTGCCTCCGCTTATGATAATGATGACACGTTGTATCGTTGTTTAACCTTTGTGCAAATTTTGGGTTCATTGGTGATGGCGGCGGGGATTCCCGCAGTGTTTCAGCAGCACGATTTCGATGTAATTATTATTGGCTACATCATCATGCGCTTGGCCTTAGTCACCCAGTGGATACGTGTGGCAAAACACGACCCTGAACGAAGAGTAACAGCATATCGTTATGCAATCGGAATTGTCTTGGTTCAACTTGCATGGTTAATTGGTAATTTTAGTTCGATTCAACTGACTCCACTGATGTTCTTATGCTTGGTCGGCTTAGAACTGGCTATTCCTTTTTATGCTGAAAGACATACTGCTACGCCATGGCATCCCCATCATATTGTGGAGCGTTATGCATTATTGACCATCATTGTACTGGGTGAGTCGATTATTGGTAGCTTCGCAGCTATACAAGATGCTTTTTCTAACCATGTCTTAAATCTAGAAGAAATTTTCCTAATAGTCGGTGGACTCTTGATGATGTTTGCGATGTGGTGGGTCTATTTTGATCGAAGTCATCACCATCATCAACGTCGAGGTGTGCAACCTTTTTTATGGGGATATGGGCATTTCTTTATTTTTATTAGTATCGCAGCTCTCGGTGCAGCCTTAGCAGCCGCTGTTGATGTGTCGACACAACATGCACACATTTCTAGCCAAATGATGGGTTTAATGATAGCGTCTTGTTTGGCTGTTTATAGCACCTATCTCTGGTTATTTTATGAAGCTTTTTATTTACGCGGCTGGCGTCGTTCGGTTTATCCAATGACCATTTTAATTTTATTCTGTATCCCTTTACTATTTACTCAGATTGGATACAGCGTCTTTGCGATGGCTGTAATTTATGTCTTCAGACTCATTTTTTCAAAGACGTATTTAATGAATTGTGTTGATGAGCCTATTCATTCAAGCCATTCTCCTCATTAAGTTTCATAAGCTGATCGTACCTCCAAACAAGCTATGGCAGCACTGCTGTAGCTTGTCCTGAGTGAAAGACATTTAAAATTTCTGCACGTAAAAACTGATGTCTTGCATTGTGTTTGACATGCTCATGCCAATACATACCCATATTGATTTTGGGTAATTCAATCGGAAGTGCATGAATCTGTAAATCTTTTGAATAGTGTAGATGTTTCAGAATACTTTGAGGGATAGTCAGTATTGCATTTGGGTGCTGCGCTAAGACCTGTAAAGCTGTTGAATAGTGCTGACAGCGTAGAAAAATTTGCCGAGACAATTGTTGTCGATTTAGATAAATATCCTCTAATAATAACCCCGTACGCCGTGATGACACACCAATATGCGGTGATGATAAATAGAGCGATAAATCCATTTTAGTTTGCTGTGTACAGACCACAAAATAATCTTCAATCAGGTTTTCAAACTGTAAATGAGCTTGATACGGTTGTACTAAGTCAATTACAAAATCGATTTGTTGTGCTGACAAATCAGCTAACATATTTTTGCGATCAAGTTTAGAACTAAAAAACTGGATATTGAGATTTTGCTTGGCAAAGTGATTGACCAATTGAGGAAAAATAATGGGTTCGATTTCATCATGAATCGCGATTTTTATACTTTGTAGCATGCTCGGCATAAAATCTTGCTGAGGCATAGCGATTTTTTGAATACTCAATAAAGCCATTTGAATCGGCTGATAAATCTGCTCAGCATAAGGCGTTGGCAGCATTTTTTGCCCGCTTCGAACAAATAAGTCATCCCCAAGTTGCGTGCGCAAACGCTGCAAGGCGTGGCTGACCGCAGATTGGCTGATACACAATAATTGCGCGGCTTTGGAAATGCTCTTTTGTTCAAAAATCGCAATAAACAGCGGATATAAATTAATATCAATACGATGAAAGTGAGCCACTTCCAATGGGCTAGTATTATGAATCTGATTCATAGTTTTGAATAAAATAAAATCATTTCATTCATAATAAATTTTCGCTTATGGTGATGTAAAGCACCGAATCAAGCTTCGCCAAATTTTTACTTTGAGGGAAATGATGATGTTTGCATTATCTGAACGCGCACAGGACTTTATTGTACGAACTAAAGCCTTTATTCAACAAGAAATAGAACCGATTGAAAAAGCGTTCTGGGATGAAGTGCATCATCGCAATGTTGATGGTGACTGGACCCAATGGCAATGGCCTGAACAATTACAACAATTGAAAGATAAGGCAAAAGCGGCGGGCTTATGGAATATGTTCTTACCTGATGCCGAGCTCGGTGCAGGCTTATCAGTTCAGGAATATGCACATATTGCTGAGCTGACAGGACGGAGCTTACTTGCACCCACCGTATTTAACTGTAATGCACCAGACAGCGGCAATATGGAAGTGTTATGGCGTTATGGTAGCGATGAGCAAAAACAACAATGGTTGCAGCCCCTGCTCGCTGGCGAAATCCGTTCCGTATTCTGTATGACTGAGCCTGCGGTGGCATCCAGTGATGCCACCAATATGCAAGCCACGGCAGTGATTGAAGGCGATGAGATTGTCTTGAATGGCCGTAAATGGTGGTCATCTGGTTTGGGTGATCCTAATGCCAAAGTGATTATCTTTATGGCTTATACCCCAGATCCAAGCAAAGACCGTCATCATCAACATTCGATGGTACTGGTGCCGATCGACACACAAGGCGTGACGATTGAACGGATGTTGCCTGTGTTTGGCGATTACGATGCGCCGCATGGGCATGGACAGGTTAGTTTTGATCATGTGCGTGTACCCGTCAGCAGCTTTATTGGTGGCGCTGGGCAAGGTTTTGAAATCGCCCAAGGCCGTTTAGGACCAGGGCGGATTCACCATTGTATGCGTTGTATTGGTGCGGCAGAAAAAGCCTTGGAGCTGATGATTGATCGAGGCATGTTACGCAAAGCTTTTGGCAAAGAAATCCTGAAATTGGGTGGCAATTTAGAGCGCGTCGCAGATGCACGTGTGCAGATCGATCAAGCGCGATTATTAACGCTATATGCTGCTTATAAGATGGATACTTTGGGCAATATGGCGGCACTGACAGAGATTTCTGCGATTAAAGTGGTGGCACCGAGCGTATTGCAACATGTGGTCGATATGGCGATCCAGATTCATGGTGGTGAAGGCGTTTCACGCGATACGCCACTGACAGCCTTTTTCAATCAAGCGCGTAGTTTACGTTTGGCCGATGGACCTGATGAAGTCCATAAAGGCATGATTGCTAAATTAGAACTGAAAAAACGTGGCTATGCTCGTTCATAAGGAAAATACAACAATGACAATGATTGATATTGGTGGACAGGTTCGTCACGGTGAAGAACTAGATATTGCAGCGGTTGAAAGCTGGTTAAAAAACCAAGGTGTGGATCTGCAAGGACAGGCACAAGTGACCCAATATTCAGGGGGCGCATCGAATTGGACCTATCGGGTGCAGTATGACAATGCAGACCTGATTTTACGTCGTCCACCGAAAGGGACCAAAGCCAAATCAGCGCATGATATGGCGCGTGAATACAATGTGCAGAAGCATCTTGCGCCGTTCTACCCTGTCCTGCCTGAAATGATTGCACTGTGTCAGGACGAGAGCGTGATTGGCTGTGACTTCTATGTCATGAAACGGATCGAGGGCATTATTCCGCGTGCTAATTTACCCAAGGAATTACAGCTGGATGAGCCGCAAGTACAGCAGCTGTGTCTGAATGTTCTGGATAAATTGATTGAACTGCATCAGGTACCTTATCAAGGGACTGAACTGGAAAAACTGGGCAAAGGTGAAGGCTATTGTCGTCGTCAGGTTGAGGGTTGGGATGCGCGTTACAGTAAGGCATTGACGCCAAATGTACCTGATTTTGCCTTTGTGCGTGAATGGTTGCTGCAACATATCCCTGCCGATGCTAAAACTTGTGTGATTCATAATGACTGGCGTTTTGATAATGTCATTTTAGATCCACAACAACCGACGCAAGTGATTGGGGTGTTGGACTGGGAAATGGCGACACTGGGTGATCCATTGATGGATTTGGGCAGTGCTCTCGCCTACTGGATTCAAGAGGATGATGATGCTTTGATGAAATCCAGCCGCCGCCAACCGACCAATTTAAAAGGCATGCTGACACGACAACAAGTAGTGGATTATTATCTGGAAAAAACAGGTTTACAGCCTGATAACTGGGCATTTTATGAAGTGTTTGGTTTGTTCCGTTTAGCGGTGATTGCGCAACAGATTTATTATCGTTATTACCATCAGCAAACCGATAATCCAGCCTTTAAAGATTTCTGGATCATGATTCATGCCTTACATATTCGGGCCTTAAAACTGATTGCGCAAAACCATCCGCAAGCGCAACCATTGATTGCTGAATATGGTTCAAAACTACAGGATATTTTAAAACGATGACCACAATTTATTTGGTACGACATGGGCAGGCATCTTTTGGTGCAGCAAGTTATGACCAACTATCAGCCAAAGGTGAACAGCAGGCACAGGTCGTCGGTGATTTTTTTAAACAGACCCTAAAGCAAACGCCGCTGATTGTGGCGGGTTCCATGCAACGTCATCAGCAGACGGCGCAATTGGCTTTATCACAAAGTTTTCATGATGCAGCGATTCAAACAGAATCGGTATGGAATGAGTTTGATCATCAACAGGTGTTTGCACAATACGAACCGCGTTTTAATCAACCTGAATTGCTGAAACAGGATGTTGAATTGATGGCCAATCCACGTGCTTATCTGGCCAAAATCTTTGATGGCGCGATTGATCGCTGGATTGGAGAGCAATATGACCATGAATATCATGAGACTTGGTTGGGCTTTCAATCGCGTGTAGAAAGTGCTTTGAAAGGTTTGTGCCAGCAGATTGATGCCACCCAACCGCGTCAGGCGGTGGTATTTAGTTCTGGCGGTGTGATTTCGGTGGCGGTCGGTCAGGTATTAGGTCTGGATGCCAAACAGATTTTTGCACTGAATTGGTCGATTGCCAATGCCAGTATTACGACGTTGCGTTGGACAGATGGTCGTTTGCAATTACTCAGTTTCAATGAGCATCATTATTTGAAAGCACGTGATGCTGAACTTCTCACATGGATTTAAAAAATAGGTGGCAGGTATGGCAAAGACGATTTTAATTACAGGGGCAAGTTCAGGCTTGGGCGCAGGTATGGCGCGTGAATTTGCTGCCAAAGGCTACAATTTGGCACTGTGTGCACGACGTTTAGAGCGTTTGGAAGCCTTACAACAACAGTTGCAAAGCCAGTTTTCGATTCAGGTCAAGATTAAAACCCTTGATGTGACCCATTATGATGATGTGTTTACGGTGTTCCATGCTTTTCAGCAAGAATTTGGAACGATTGACCGAATTATTGTCAATGCTGGTGTGGGCGATGGTCGCCGTATCGGTAAGGGGCATTTTGAGGTGAATCGTGCTACCGCTGAAACCAATTTTATTTCGGCACTGGCGCAGTGTGAAGCCGCGGTTGAAATCTTTAGAGCACAAAATAAAGGTCATTTGGTGGTGATTTCTTCGATGAGTGCGATGCGTGGTTTACCAAAGCATTTATCAACTTATGCTGCCAGTAAGGCTGCTGTAGCGCATTTGGCGGAAGGGATTCGTGCCGAGTTGTTGAATACCCCAATTAAAGTCTCAACGATTTTCCCGGGTTATATTCGCACTGAATTAAATGAAGGCGCGAAGAAATTACCGTTTGAAGTGGATGAGAAAACGGGAAGTAAGGCTTTGGTGAAAGCGATTGAGAAGGAACCCGTGAAGGCTTATGTGCCGCAGTGGCCGTGGTTGCCAATGGGGATTGCAATGAAGATTCTGCCGTTGAAATTGGTGAATAAACTGAGTTGATTTAAATGGTTATAGCGGAGTCTTACTGTGGTCTCATTTTAATTTTAGACTAAGCCACTACGTCTTGCACTTCAGTTGAAATATATTTCAACTTCGTTCAGGCTCGACCTACTTTTCTTTCGGGAAAAGTAGGCAAAACCTGAGGTACGAATAGCAAAGATTAATAATCTTTGCTATTCGTACCGCAAGGTAAAAGCTCTGCTTGAGCAATAAACTACGCACTTTGTTTGTCTTGCGCTAGCCCAAAGCTTTAAGCGCTTTGGTTAGCTCAGGTTGTGGATGACGTTTACGCGTATCATCTTTCTTGTCGAACTCAGATTAAATTAATTTCTTGCTGATATTTACTATTGTGACGGCGGCATGGATGCCGCCTGTTTGGTAGGGGTCACATGGATGTACCCTCTGCCAAACAAAGGATTTTTGCTTACTTTTCATCCCTGAAAAGTGAGATATGCCTATACAAAGGGTATATATAGGTTTTTTCCTAATAAATGAGGCCGTGCAATACCTGTATTTACTAAGATAAAGCCGTAATTAACTTTTGGTGTAAACCACCAAAACCACCATTGGACATGATCACCACAGCATCGCCCTCACCTGCTTCATTCACCACACGGGCAATGATGTCATCTAAAGAACGGCTGACTTCAGCCTTGTTTGCTGAAGCTGAGATCACAGGTTGTAAATCCCAATCCAAACCCTCTGGCTGGTACCAAATCACTTCATCCGCTAAACGCGCTGAATGTGCCAAACCATCTTTGTGGCTGCCCATACGCATGGTGTTAGAACGTGGTTCAATGATCGCCCACAGCTTACGTTCGCCTAGACGTTTACGTGCGCCGTCGAGTGTGGTTTCAATCGCAGTTGGGTGATGGGCAAAGTCATCATAGACTTCGATGCCACGAACCGTGCCTAACAGCTCCATACGACGCTTAACACCACCGAAGTTAGATAAAGCTTCACAGGCTTGTTCAAGGCTGACACCCACATGTTGTGCAGCCGCAATGGTTGCTAAAGCATTGGCAACACTGTGTTGCCCTGTCATGTTCCATTTCACTTCACCAATCACTTTGCCGTGTTCAAGCACTTTAAAGTGACTGCCATCAGCACTGATTAACTCAGCAGATAACGCGGCTTGTTCATTTGGCTCTAGACTGGTACGAAGCACAGGCGTCCAGCAGCCCTGCTCTAATACTTCATCAATATTAGTTTCAGTAATGGGCGCAATAATACGACCTTCACTTGGAATAGTACGGACTAAATGGTGAAACTGTTTTTGAATCGCAGCAAGATCATCAAAAATGTCAGCGTGGTCAAATTCAAGGTTGTTGAGAATTGCGGTTTTAGGGTGATAGTGAACAAACTTAGAACGTTTATCGAAGAACGCAGAATCATATTCATCTGCTTCTACACAGAAATATTTGCCACCACCTAAACGTGCACTTTCACTAAAACCGAGTGGTACGCCACCGATCAAGAAACCTGGATTTAAACCTGCTTGATCAAGCACCCAAGCCAGCATGGTGGTAGTGGTGGTTTTACCATGTGTACCTGCGACACCAAGTACATGTTTGCCTTGTAGCACATGATCGGCCAAGAATTGTGGGCCAGAAATATAAGGCAGACCTTCATTCAGCATGTATTCAATCGCATCAATACCACGTTTCATGGCATTGCCGACAATCACAAGATCAGGATGCGGTTGCAAGTGGCTAGGGTCATAGCCCTGCATCAATTCAATACCTGCATTTTCAAGTTGAGTCGACATTGGTGGATAAACATTGGCATCTGAACCTGTGACTTTATGTCCTAAATCTCGTGCGAGTAGAGCCAAAGACCCCATAAATGTGCCACAAATACCCAAAATATGCAGATGCATAACGCGCCTTCTCCACTGCTTTTCATACAGCACTGATATCGTGTGTATGATTGTCGTTATCAATAAAAATCAAACGCAACGATAGCAAGGCTTGCATGGAAAAGATAGTCAAAATTCGTTGTTGTTGTTTAGTTCTAATTGCACGGATGAATGCTAAAATTTCAGCGTTTTTACAAGCATTTCACCTCTGCTGTTCAACCTTTATCTGGATAAAAGCACATTATGTTGAGCCCTACTCTTTTAGCGTTATGTTTGTTGATCATTTCTAACTGTTTTATGACTATGGCATGGTATGGGCATCTGAAGATTTTGCATGATGCACCGCTTTGGCAAGCAATCCTGTTTAGCTGGTGTATAGCCCTGCTGGAATATAGTTTTATGATTCCTGCGACTAAGTTATTAAATCAACAGGGTTGGAGTTTGGGGGAAATGAAGATCACCCAAGAGGTGGTTACACTCATGGTATTTGTTCCCTTTATGGTTTTTCTGTTTAAACAACCATTCAAGTTGGATTATGTCTGGGCTATTCTTTGTTTGATGGGATGTGTTTATTTTGTTTTTCGTAATCAAACTTAATTTTTCAAGAAAGTCGTTAATGTGTTCTGTGGTTGGGGATGTTTGAAAAAACCGCTATAATATTTGCCAATTTATTCCTTCGTGCTTGGCGTAAGTCGAGATACTTCTCTATTTTTATCATGTTTTGGAAAAGCCAATGAATGCGGTCGCAACAGATAGCCAACCTTTAGTCGGAATTATCATGGGTTCTCAATCAGATTGGGCAACCCTTGAACATACCGCTAATATGCTCAAACAATTGGGTGTTCCTTTTGAAGCTGAAGTGGTTTCTGCTCACCGTACGCCAGATCGTTTATTTGAATATGCTGAAACAGCACGCGATCGTGGTATTCAGGTGATTATTGCGGGTGCTGGTGGCGCTGCACATTTACCAGGGATGTGTGCTGCTAAAACTGATTTGCCTGTGCTTGGCGTGCCTGTTAAATCTTCAATTTTAAATGGTGTGGATTCATTGCTTTCGATTGTACAAATGCCAGCGGGTATTGCGGTAGGTACTTTGGCGATTGGTCAGGCTGGTGCAACCAATGCGGCAATTCTTGCAGCGCAAATTCTAGGTTTAACCCGCCCAGATATTGCTAAAAATGTGGCTGATTTCCGCACAGCTCAAACGGAAAAAGTATCGAACAATAACATTCCTGGTCAAGTATAACGGGGCCAATTATGAATAAAACCATCGGTATTTTTGGTGGTGGACAGCTTGGGCGCATGATGGCGCAAGCAGCTTTACCACTTAATATTCAATGCACATTCTTTGAAGCGGAAACCAATTGCCCTGCTGCGATTTTGGGACCTGTATTTTCAAGCAAAAATGCACAGGGTTTACAGGATTTCATCGCCAGTGCCGATGTATTTAGCCTTGAATTTGAAAATACGCCTGTTGCTGATGTCGATGTTTTGACCCAAACCAAGACACTGCACCCTCCTCGCCTTGCTCTGGCAACTGCTCAGAATCGTTTGGCTGAAAAAGGCTTGTTTGATGAATTAGGTATTCCTGTTGCGCCGTACCGTGCTGTGGATAGCTTAGAGAGCTTAAAGCAAGCCGTGGCTGAGCTTGGATTACCTATCGTTTTAAAAACCGTAACAGGCGGCTACGATGGTAAAGGTCAGTTTGTATTACGTTCTGAAGATCAAATTGATACAGCTTGGACTGAATTAGGGCCTGCAAAAAGTTTAATCGCTGAAAGCTTTGTGAAATTCAGCCGTGAAGTATCCATTATTGCGGTACGTGGTCAAGATGGTGATGTCAAAACATGGGCACTCGCCGAAAACCATCATCACAATGGTATTCTCTCTCACTCAATTGTTCCTGCACCAAATAGCACAGATTTACAACCAGTTGCACAAGACTATATTACTCGGTTGTTGAATCATCTTAATTATGTGGGTGTGCTTACGCTTGAATTATTCGTGACTGAACAAGGGCTTTATGCCAATGAAATGGCATGTCGTGTTCATAATTCAGGACATTGGTCGATTGAAGGTGCGATTTGCTCGCAGTTTGAAAATCATATTCGTGCAGTAGCAGGCTTGCCGCTTGGAGCAACCGATGTTGTGCGTCCAACAGTGATGATCAATATCATTGGTCAACACCCTAAATCAGAAGATGTTCTAGCACTTAAAGGTGCGCATTTACATCTTTATAATAAGTCTGAGCGTGCTGGTCGTAAGCTTGGTCATATTACTTTGATGCCGAACAATAGTGATGAATTGACCGTGTTATGCCGCCAATTAGCTCAGATTTTACCTGTGCCATTGGCATTAACAGCGGATATGAACCTCTAAACTTATCCACAATAGCTAAAAAAGCGATCTTCGGGTCGCTTTTTTATCGTCTATTATTTTAAATTTAAAGTTTTAAATTCAAAAAATGCGCGATACCACTTTTGGTGTGCTGTGGATAACTTTAAGCTGGGCTTTTGAATTTAAAATAGTGTGAAAAATTTGAATTTAAACTGTGGTGGGTTATTGGGTGTCGTGGTTTAAATTCAAAAATATGCAGTTTTTAAATTTAAAACTAAAGATATTGCTGTGTTTTGAATTTAAATTTTGAGATTGTGGGTATCTATTTTTGATCTTAATTTTATGAAATATAAGAAATAATGTGTAGATTAAAGCTATTTTAGTAAATTGGAATAAATTTAAATGAAGCATCTATTTTTGAATTCAAAAAAGCATGGTCGATATGGAGTTATTTTTAAATTCAAAAATACAGATAGTGATTGATGCTTGTTTTGAATTTAAATGAAGAGTGTTGATAACTTTTAAATTTAAAACCATGGTGGAATTATGAATTTAAAAATTAGGTTTTAAATTTAAAAGACAATAAATGAATTCAAAGTTACGTTTCCAAACGATACATATTCAAACAGCATGTTAAGGTGATATGGAAATTTGAATTCAAATATTTTGGTTAAGTCATGAAACATTATTTTTCTTTTTTTCTAGGCACTGCCTTTTTTTCGTTTTTTAGTCAGGCACATGCTGAGCTTGTGATTAATGGTGCAACATTTTCCTCATCCTCAACTGCCATTCAAAACACGAGTACATATACTTCAACTTCAGATTTTCAAGGCTGCTTAGCAAATTTACGCTCACAAGCAATTGCTTCTGGTGTTTCAGCATCAAGCTATGATCGTTATACGCAGAATTTAAAACCAGATTATTCGGTCATAGACAAATTGAATTATCAACCTGAATTTTCTACTGCAATTTGGGACTATTTATCAGGTTTGGTTGATGATGAGCGTGTCCAAGCAGGTAAGCAGAAACTTGCTCAACATCGTGCTGTTTTAAATCGAGTTGAACAGGCTTATGGTGTACCGGCAGAAACTGTAGTGGCGGTGTGGGGTGTGGAAAGTAATTACGGTGATATTTCTGGTAAATATCCCTTATTGCAAGCATTAGGGACCTTAAGTTGTGAGGGACGCCGTCAAAGTTATTTCCGAGGTGAGTTTTTTGCAGCAATGCGAATCTTACAGCGTGGTGATTTAAACCAAGACCAACTCTATGGCTCATGGGCAGGTGCATTTGGACATACTCAATTTATGCCATCGACCTACGAGCGCTTAGCAGTAGATTTTGATGGTGATGGTCGACGTGATTTGGTTTCAAGCACAACAGATGCATTAGCTTCGACGGCTAATTTTTTAAAGCAAGCAGGCTGGCAAACAGGTATGCCGTGGGGTTTTGAAATCAAAATTCCTCAAGGAATGTCAATTGCAGGAGAAAGTCGTCGCAATAAAAAATCTTTGAATAGTTGGATTGCACAAGGTGTGACGCGTGCAGATGGCACAGCTTTAATTCAGGGTAATTTATCGGGAAGTACGCCTGCTGGATTGATTTCACCTGCGGGCGCAAATGGTCCAATATTTTTGGTCTTTAAAAACTTTGATGCAATTTATAGCTATAACGCTGCTGAAAGTTATGGTTTAGCGATCGCTCATTTATCTGATCGTTTACGTGGTGGTACAGCATTTTTAACGTCTTGGCCAACCGATGATGCAGGGACTTCTCGAGCAGAGCGTCGCGAAATTCAGCAGTTTTTGGTCAAGCGAGGTTATGATATTGGTGTGGTGGATGGATTGATTGGAGACAAAAGTCGTCAAGCCATTCGCCAAGAGCAAACACGCTTAGGCTTGAATCCTACAGGTCGCGCTGGGCAGCAGATTTTACGTGCATTTAGGCAAGAACAAGCAAAACAAATGATGCAATAAGTATATTTAAATAAAATAAGGTCTGCTTAAACGCAGACCTTATTTTATTTAGGGTGCAGCATCTAATTTTATGGCTTCTAGAATATCAAAAATTACTGCTGTGACATCTTGGCTTAAATCACGATCATTAAAAATCTCGTAAGCAGTAATGGTCACATCTGTATCGCTAGGTAGTTGTTTTTGTTCTTCTTCAATCAGGTGTTCAATTGGCAAGAGCGTTTGTTTAACTTCGAGATGTAGAACTTCATTATAAGTAAGATTCTCATCTTCAAACTCTAATTCATGTTCATTGAAATAGGGGATCAAAATAGAATGAAGATACGGACTAAGATCCTGAATATCTAAGATTTCAATATCACGAGTCTGTTCAATCGTACTGATGTGGTCATTCACTTCAATGAGGATATGATAATAACTCATGCTGATCTCCATTAAGACTAAGATGATGTTTTGACACCACAATAACATGAATAAATCAAAAGAATCGACTCATTGTTACGATCTTTTTAAAAACATCAGCTTATAGATTTCTCATATCCTTATAACAGAGACTTAACGAGAAAAGCCGAGTAGTTCTAGATCGACATCTGCGAGTTGAAAGTTCTTCGCATCTTGTTCCTTGATTCTTGGATACATCAGTGATTTTGGATCTTTGGTATGCTTTAAACCTAGTGCATGTCCAAACTCATGTGCCAGAGTGAGGCGTAAATCATCAAGTGATGAAAATTCATAAATAAAAATCTGTTTTCCATCAAATTGACCTTTATGTATGACTTGTGGTTTAAAGTTTTGATTAAATGCTGCAACAGATTCATTTAACTGTTGATGTAGCTGTTTGGATTTTTCTACTTCATTATTCAGTTGTTGAACCAACAAATTATGCTGTTCAATCTGATTCTGTAAGTCAGCAGATTGTTGTTTTAACAGTTGTTGTTGCTGTTGAAGAGTCATCATTAGACTTTTTTGCAAGCGTGAGGTTTCTAATTTTTGCAACGTTTTTTGGTATTTCGCAGTATTACTTTGGTACTCAATTTTTTGCAATTCAAGTTGCGTTGCTGACTGTGCTAAATTTTCTCTTATATTTTGAAGTTGTTGATTTTGATTTAACCAGATTTGTTGTTTCTGCTCCAATATGTATAGATTTTCTGAGCGTTTCATACTACGAACTTGACGTTGATCAAACACTAAATGAATGACTAACTCTGCCTTAGGGTCGTAAACAAAATACTTTTGACCTGTATCTTTTTCCCAGATTGCAGCAGCTTGCTTAGAGAGTTCGATCATTTGTTGCGAACTTATATTTAAGCGAGGATCTAAGCTTGCGATGCGATAGTGCAGGGGATTATTGTTGCTATATGCAATCGGATTTTTGCTTGAATTTTCTGAAATTTGAGCGAAAGCAGTTGTTGAAGCTATCATGAAAAAGCATGTAGCCAAAACAAGGGAGAACGGGTGCATAACGAAAGATAAAGATTGAAAAAGGTCGTATTTTAATCAAATTTAATTTGTAGTCAAATTACCCAAAAGCTGTTTTATGCTAGTTTTAATTTCCGGTTAGGACGAAAAAATTATCAAAATAGACGAGAGTAAACGAACTTTAATATGCTATTTTTTCTATAAAATATTACACAATAGGTCGGATTACAGTGGTTTAAATTTAATCATTTCTTTCAATGTCTAACTTAAATAAGATGAAATAGAACATAATAAAATACATTCTATTTCACATAAATAAATTTCATTTAATGCAAATAAATATACCAAATGATCAGTTTTTGTCAGAAACTGACATTGTCAAATCATTTGCTGAGGAAGATGGTGTCATTGTTCGAACAAGATCTCGGTCTGCTTCAGTTAGCGAAAGTTTTTCAAGATTTTGTTGCTGAATAATTGGATACATCAGCGATGTTGGATCATTGGTATGCTCTAGCCCAAGTGCATGACCAAACTCATGTGCAAGCGTCAAACGTAAATCATTTTTAGATGAAAACTCGTAAATATAAATCTGTTTACCATTGAAATGCCCTTTGTGAAACAAACGTGGCTGAAATGTTTGATTAAATTGATGAGCTGATGCCACAAGCTGCTTATTATTTTGATTGAGTTTTTGAATATCTCGATTAAGTTGCTGAGTTTTTTGATTATGAACTTGAATCTCTTGTTGTAGCATAGCGGATTGTTGCTGTAATGCTTTTTGGCGTTGGCTTAATTGCTCCGCTAATTCTTTCGATGATGAACGCATTTGATTAAAACGTTGTACGTCAACATTGTACTGTTGAAATTGTGCTGTAAGCTGAGATTGTTTACTGGCAATTAAACTGGTTGTTTTTTGCACTTCATCTTTGAACTGCTGTAATTGTTGATTTTGTTGTTCCCATTGACCTTGTTGTTGTTTGAGTTGATCTAAGTTTTGAACACGTTCAGCACTGCGTTGTTGACGTTCATCAAAAACCAAATTGATCGTAAATTCTGCTTGGGGATCGTAAATAAAGTGCTGTTGACCTGTTTCTTTTTCCCAAATTTTAGCTGCTTGTTGGGTCAACTCAAGCACCTGTTGAGTATCTAAATTAAATCGTGGATCAATGTCAGCAATACGATAATGTAGTGGAGCTTTTATCAACTCATGTGAGCGAATATTGTTATTGACTGAGCTGCTTTGTGCGTAAGAGAGATTAGAAATTCCCATGCATAAACACGCAGCAAAAAAAGCGAAATGATGATGGCGCATGAGCAATCTCTCCTAAATAAAGCTTATTTTTAAGCAATCTCTAGGTTTCGTCAAAACGCTATACATTTAATAAATATAGATAAAAAGTGTGATTTTTTTCTAATAAATAAAAAATTAAATCGAATAATTTACACAATGGAAAAGAAAAATATTTGTTTGTTTTTTAATCTTAAGTCGAAAAATATCAAAGTATTAAATATAAACTGATGGAAATTTCTGAAAAAGACGGCAAAAAATCACCCTATTGTTAACTTTTGTAAATATTTTTGAAAATGGAGAATTTTTTTACTTTTAAGTTAAAAATTGGTCATTTATGACATTTAAGGTCCATCGTCATTTTCTAAAATCTAATACTCATTCAGCCATAAAAGGTTATCTTGTTAATAATAAATCACGGTCAGCCTGAGTGAGACGGAAATGGTTCATCTCTTGATCTTTCATAATAGGGTACATTAAAGCTTGAGGGCTGTTTGCATGTTGTAAACCAAGGGCGTGTCCTAGTTCATGCGCTAGTGTTAATCGTAAATCGTTATCTGATTCAAACTCATAGATTAAAATTTGTTTTCCATTAAAGAAGCCTTTATGAAATAAATGTGGTTGAAAGCGTTGTTTGTATTCTTTAACTGAAGCATCTAGTTGTTGATCCAGTGAATTAAGTTCATCTATTTTTTGATTTAATTGAGTAATTCTTTGATTGTATTGATTAACTTCTTGTTGCACTAACTCAATATTACTTTGTAGCTCTTGTTGTCTCTGCTGAAAATATGTCGAATTCCCAGATGAAGATTGGTTGTGTTGAGCAGAAAGCTGCTCTTGATTATATTGCTGAATTTGTTGATTGAGTTGTTGTTGTTTTAAATCTAAAAATTGCTTACTCCGCATGATTTCTTGTTCAATTTGATCTAATTGTTGTTTTTTATCTTTCCATACCTGTTGATTCGCTTCGAGTTGAGTTATATGTTCTCGGCGTTGTTCACTTTCTTGTTGGCGTTCATCGTAAATGAGATGAATTGCAAGCTGGGCATTCGGATCATAAACAAAATAATCTTGACCTGTACCATCTTTCCAAATTTGAGTTGCTTGTTGGCTGATTTCTTGTACTTGTTCAATACTGAGTTTAAAACGAGGATCTACCTCAGCGATTCGATAACGCAGGCGAGTATCTATTGGATGAGTGATACGGTCAGCTAATGAATTGAATTTTAGTTGAGGGTGTTTCTGAGTTTGATAACTTAACCCTAATAAGAAAATAATTAACCCTGAAAAAATTAAAAAGCGCATGATTGTATTTTCTATTCTTCTGAAAATTAGATGAATCAGTTTAAGAGAGACTTTTGATCTAAATGAATTGAACTATAACAAGAATAAGAGATATCTGGAAAATATATCAACATGTATCACATTCTGCTTTAATGCATATTCTGAAGGAATAAATAAAATAAAGATTAAGGGACAATATGCTGAAATATTTACTTAAAGCGCCTGATTCAACATGGGCTGCCACTTCTCCAGCTCAGGCAAAAGTTGAAAATTTAAAAATCAAATATTTGGGGACGGCGGGATTCATTCTTTCTGATCAGCATCGTACAGTTGTGCTTGATCCTTTTATCAGTCGTCCAAACTTAACTCAAACGTTTACTCAGCCTTTATTGAGTGATTCTGAATTAGTCAGACAACATATACCAAATGCAGATGATGTATTGATTGGGCATGCTCATTATGATCACATTTTAGATGCACCTGAGGTTTGTAAGCAAACAGGAGCACGTTTAATTGGATCCAAAGCGACTTTAATGTATGGACGTTCAGCAGGCTTGTCTGAATCGCAAATGCTTGAAACAAAGGGACGAGAAATCATTGATTGTGGTCAATGGCAAGTTGTTGGTTTGCCATCAATTCATGGCAAAGCCTTGTTTGGTCGCGTGCCTTTACCAGGGGATATGACCACACCTCCGCCTTATCCGCCGAAATTTCATCATTTACGGCATGGACAAGTTTTTAATTGGTGGATTAGCACAGGACAACTTAGTCTCGTACACATTGATTCCGCCGATTTTATTGAACAAGAGTTGCAGGGGAGACAGGCAGATATTGTGTGCCTGTGTGCGATTGGACGGAAATATCGTCCGAACTATGTCAAAGATGTGGTGCGATTACTGAAACCGAAATACATTATTCCATGTCATTGGGATAGCATGGTGACGCCGATTGATGCAATTCCTCAGTTGTTACCAGGGGTGAATATTCCTGAATTTCTTGATGAAATAAAAGCGTGTGGCGTAGTGCCTTTGTTTATGCCGATTTTGGGCGAACTTTATTTTGAGCAAAATAATTCATCTTAAAATATAAAAAAACCGCGCTTTCGCGCGGTCTTTTCTAAAGAGACAAATTATTTTTTGTCATCTTTTACTTCAGTGAACTCAGCATCTACAACGCCATCGTCCGCTTTTTGTTGTTGACCCGCATCACCACCTTGGAATGCATTTGGATCAAAACCTTCTGCGCCGCCAGCACCTTGTGCTTGTTCATAAGCACGTTGAGTGATCGGCATCAAGATGTTTTGTAAAGCCTCAGTTTTAGCTTTGATGTCTTCAACATCATTTTCTTTCGTTGCTGCTTCAAGCTCAGAAACCGCAGTAGCGATCGCAGTTTTCTCATCTTCAGTCACTTTGTCACCTAGATCTTTAACTGCTTTGTTAGAGCTAGAGACTAACGCATCAGCTTCGTTACGTGCTTTTGCTAACTCTTCAAACTTACGGTCTTCTTCAGCATTCGCTTCAGCATCTTTGATCATTGCTTCGATTTCAGCATCAGACAAACCTGAGTTTGCTTTAATCTGGATCGATTGCTCTTTACCAGTGCTCTTATCTTTAGCCGATACTTTCAAGATACCGTCAGCGTTGATGTCGAACGATACTTCAATTTGCGGTACACCACGTGGAGCAGGTGGGATATCGCCTAATTGGAAGTTACCCAACAATTTGTTTTGTTGAGCCATTTTACGTTCACCTTGGTAAACCGAAATGTCTACTGCAGGTTGATTGTCAGCAGCTGTAGAGAACACTTGTGATTTCTTCGCAGGAATCGTCGTGTTTTTCTCAATAATCGCTGTTAATACGCCACCCATGGTTTCGATACCAAGTGTTAACGGTGTTACGTCTAATAAAAGTACGTCAGTTTTGTCACCAGACAATACCGCACCTTGAATCGCTGCACCAATCGCAACTGCTTCGTCAGGGTTCACGTCTTTACGTGGCTCTTTACCAAAGAATTCTTGTACTTTTTGTTGTACAAGTGGCATACGAGACTGACCACCAACTAAAATTACGTCAGAGATGTCAGAAGTCGAAAGACCAGCATCTTTAAGCGCAATACGGCAAGGCTCAATCGTACGAGCAACCAAATCAGCAACCAAACCTTCAAGTTTTGCACGTGTTACGTTGATCACTAAGTGTTTAGGACCAGTCGCATCAGCAGTGATATATGGAAGGTTGATTTCAGTTGCATTTGATGAAGATAGTTCGATTTTTGCTTTTTCAGCAGCTTCTTTCAAACGTTGTAACGCAAGTGGATCATTTTTCAAGTTCACACTTTGTTCTTTTTTGAACTCTTCAACCAAGAATTCAATTAATGCGTTATCAAAGTCTTCACCACCAAGGAAAGTATCACCGTTAGTTGATAACACTTCGATTTGCTGGTCGCCATCAAGGTCAGCGATTTCAATGATTGATACGTCGAATGTACCACCACCTAAGTCGTAAACCGCGATTTTACGATCGCCTTCTTTTTTGTCCATACCGAACGCAAGTGCAGCAGCAGTCGGTTCGTTGATGATACGTTTAACATCAAGACCTGCAATTTTACCTGCATCTTTAGTCGCTTGACGTTGTGCATCGTTAAAGTAAGCAGGAACGGTAATAACAGCTTCAGTAACGGTTTCACCTAAATAGTCTTCTGCAGTTTTCTTCATCTTTTTCAAGATTTCAGCAGAGATCTGTTGAGGTGCTAATTTTTTATCGTTTACTTCAACCCAAGCATCGCCATTGTCTGCTTTGATGATTTTGTAAGGCACAAGACCGATATCTTTTTGTACCGCTTGATCTTCATAACGACGACCGATTAAACGCTTGATTGCGAATAATGTATTTTTCGGGTTGGTTACCGCTTGGCGTTTCGCACTTTGACCCACTAAGATCTCGCCATCTTTATAAGCGATGATCGATGGAGTTGTACGTGCGCCTTCAGCGTTTTCGATTACTTTTACTTTATCGCCTTCAAGTACAGCAACACATGAGTTGGTAGTACCTAAGTCAATACCAATAATTTTTGCCATTTGGGATGTTCCTCTAAAATTTTGTTGCAATGTTTTGCTTGTTATTCGATATGAGAGTCAATCAGTTTTTTTCAAGCATTTTTATGAAAAAAAATCAAAAAACTCTCAAAATTCTGCACTTTTGAGCAAATAAATACTTTGCTCTGTAGATTATTGACCCACCATCACCATCGCTGGGCGGAGTAGACGACCATTTAAGGTATAACCTTTCTGTAAAACAGTGCCGATTTGATTAGCTTTGGCATTTGGATCGATCCCAACCGCTTGGTGTAGATCTGCATTGAAGCCATTTTGGGTATCCGCTTCATGCACGCCAAATTTTTCCAGTGTGGTCAGTAATGATTTCAGGGTCAGCTTGATACCTTCAAGCACAGGTGTTTCTTCTTCGCCAGCGGCTTGAATTGCACGTTCAAGATTATCGACAGAATCCAGTAATTCTTTTGCAAATTTTTCCAGCACAGTCTCTTTGTGCTTTTCAGATTCGCGTTGAATACGCTCGACACTTTTCTGCGCTTCATAAACAGCATTGGCAGTACGTGCTTTTTCTAGTTTCAAGCTTTCTTCGAGTTTGGTGATTTGCGCTTGTAAATCTTCAACGCTAAGCTCGTTTGCCTGCTCTACACCTTCAGCTTGAGTTTGTTCAGTCTGTTGCTCATTTTGAATGTCTTGAGCTTGCTCATTGTGCTCATTAGCCATTGATGATCTCCGTTGAAAAAGGTTCTTAAACATGTACAGTCCTTTTTGGCGTGAATGCTCATAGGGTTAAACCCGAACTGCCACATCTTGGTCATTCATAGATAGGGATGAAGTATGGGCAAGCCGACAAAATTCAAGCGTTCAGGTCGATTTAAATCTTTTAATTTTGCTGATTTAAGTAAAAATTTAAGTTTTCGATGACAAAAGCAATAAATTCTTGGGTGATTTTCGGTAAATGTTGTCTAGATGCATAGACTAAGGATAAGGTCAGATCGGGTGCAGCAAAATCTGGAAATACCTGTTGCAAACGCTGTTGCGCAATATCTTTACGCACCAGTAATGTTGGCAGCATCGCAATCCCTTGTGCTTTAAGACACATTTGATAAAGCGCAATCACATCATTACTTTTAAACGTAACATTTAAAGGATAGTTTTGCGGTTGCTGATCTGTATCAAACAAGGTCCAGTACTGGTTGTGGGTGTGGTGTGCAATACATTCATGCTGAATCAGCTGACTGGGATGTGACAGGGGAGTGTGATCCTGTAAATAATGGGGATGCGCGCAAAAGGTCGATTCAATTTGACAAACTGGTCGGGCAATCAGCCCTTCCGCAACTTTTTGGGTAATACGCAGTGCCAGATCGACATGAGCATCCATCAGGTCGACCGTATTTTCAGTTAAATAGACATCAAAATGAATCTGCGGATAGCGCTTCTTAAACTGTTTAATACATTCATTCACGCCAAGCTGAAATAAAAACAAGCCACAGGTGAAACGAATCGTACCACTGTGCTGTTCAGGGGCAGCCAAACCTTCAAGCAATTGTTGCTGCTGTAAAATATTCTCACAATAGACCAAAGCTTTTTCACCCGCAGGAGTGAGTGAAACTTTGCGCGTGTTACGTTGGAAAAGTCGAGTCGAGAAAGTATGTTCAAGATGATCTAAATAGCGAGAGACCATTGCTTTAGAATAGTCTAAATGTTCAGCTGCTTTACTGAGATTGCCTTGCTGCGCAATACATACAAAAACTTGAATGGCTTTTAAAGTATCCATATAGAATTCTTATTGTTGCAATTTATGCAACATTTTATCTTAATTTAGGGTGTTTATTTGGCAATAATTGCAACTTAAAGTGTTTCTTATCAGATAGGAGACATATTAATGAATATCAAATCATTCACACTTGCACTTACTGCATTAGCGGCAACATCAACTGCTTTTGCACAAGACTTAAAAATCCAAAACTTTCTGGCTCAACCTGAACACTTTGGTGTGACTTCGACCTTAATTGAAGGCGATAAAGAAGTGTTATTGGTGAATGCACAATTCTCTAAATCAGAGGCATTGCGTATTGCAGCAGATATCTTAGATAGCGGTAAAACCTTAAAAACCATTTTTGTCAGCTATGGCGATCCAGACTTCTATTTTGGTTTGGACGTATTTAAGCAGTACTTCCCGAATGTGCAAGTGATTGCGACCCCTGAAACGGTGAAGCATATTCAGGATACGCAAGCGCTGAAAGTACAGTATTGGGGACCAAAAATGGGTGCCAATGCACCGAGCAAGATTATTGTTCCACAAGCGTATACAGCTAAAACCTTAAAATTAGAAAATGAAAATATCGAAATTAAAGGTAAGAAAGAACTGACTTATTTATGGATTCCGAGTGCCAAAGCAGTTGTCGGTGGTATTCCAGTGTCATCAGGTATTCATCTTTGGACTGCGGATACCGCAACAGCGAAAGATCGTGCAGAAGTGGTGCAGACTTTGGAAAATATCAAAGCTTTAAATCCTCAAGTGGTTGTACCTGCGCATATGAAAGCAGGCGCGGCTGAAGGTCTTGATGCAGTGAATTTTTCAATCGACTATTTAAAGCAATATGAGAAAGCGGTAAAAGCTAGTAAAAATTCAGCTGAATTAATTGCAATTATGCAAAAACAGTATCCAACCTTAGGCGAGTCAAGCAGCCTAGAGTTGGGCGCTAAAGTGGTTAAAGGCGAGATGCAGTGGCCTTAAAAACCAAATAAATTGAAGAACCGTGATGAGAAGTCACGGTTTTTATTTTTCTAAACTCTGAATTTTTAGAGGTAAATTACAATGTAAGTTTGTAGTAGGGTTTGATAATGTTTTTATAAATTATAAAAAATGAAGATGATCATGCTTTTCTGATGCAATCATGATGCGAATACAAGTAAAACTTTTGAATAGAGAATTATTTAACTAAACTTTTTAAATCATAAAAAAGTGTGAATCCTGCATTGAATTGGTTTAATAAAAATTGCAAAAACATGCTGCATAAATAACAAACGGCAACTAATCCACATCACGATACATAAAAAAATTGTGAATGATAGGCAACGCAAAGATAACTTTGCTTTTCGTCATAATGAAAGGAAATATACAATGAAAAAGTTAGCCTTAATCTCAATGGTTGTATCAGGTGTTGCATTCACAGCCGTAGGTTGTTCGACACAAGCAGGTTTGGATGCTTCTGGTTCGGCTCAAACGAGTGCAAGTCCAGCAAATGTACAAGGCGGAGTAGGCGTGCAAGCAGGTACATCTGTTGATGTTCAACCGAATGGAGCTTCAGCTGGTGTTTCAGGTTCTGTTTCTGGATCTGCTGGTACAGATGCATCAGGACAATAAATTGGATTTAGGTTCATAGCACGATAGATTAGGATACCGATGCCAACCCCTAATTTTTACATATACTGCTATATATGATGTGTTAAACCTGATTCATGATTTAAGAATTGAAAAACGAGAGTCAAGCCTTTGATTCTCGTTTTTAGTTTTTGGGCAATTAAATTTTTTTGCGCTCGTCTTTTCTAAAGCAAATATGAATAAACGAACAAATTATAAGATTATAAAGTGGTTAGAATGTTCATCTACTATCTATTCGATAAATCAGATCAAACTAATGAATAGATTGAACAATGAAAAGATCTGAACGAAAGCTGCATTTTTTATTAAATGTCTTTTGATTAGAAATATTAAAAAATTAGAAAATACCTCTTTTATCTGTGCTTGAGCTTGGCTATTGGCATAAAAGGCAAGTAGTGATTAGCAAAATGGTTAATGACTTTTTAAGATAAGCCATTTAGGTTACAGCATGATTTTGAATTCTTTATCTTGATCTACGACTTTATAACAGCATATAGTCGATATGAACAAGAACTATGGACAGAGCGAAAAAGGGGAAGAACGTGTCAGCATTACCTCAAAAAATTCAAACGATTTTAGATAAAGGACAAGGTCCTGCTGCACGAGCGCTAGATAAGCTGCCTAAGATTGTACAAGAATCATTGGCTAAAGTTTTAGGCTACCCATATCAATATCCAGATTTGGATGCTTTTACAAAATGCTTAATGGCAGTTCAAATTAAACAAGGGCGTATTGGTTTTATTGGAGATGATCCGATCGAGTCTCGCCGTCAATTTGATACACAAATGTTAGCGATTTTAAATAAATCGACTTCTGTAGAATCGGTAGAAGATATACGTCTACCTTTACAAAGTGGCACTGTTTTCGCGAGACATTATCATCCTGCACCTAATAAAAAATTACCGATGATCGTGTTCTATCATGGTGGTGGTTTCGTTGTTGGTGGTTTAGATACGCATGATGAAGCCTGCCGACTCATTGCCAAGTACGCAAAAGTACAAGTTCTGAGCATCGATTATCCGCTTGCACCAGAAGCATCTCCGCAGTTACTCATTAAATCTTGTGATGACGCATTAGCATGGGTGTATCAAAATCGTCGTCAGCTAAAAATTTATAAAAATCGTATCGCTGTTGCTGGAGATAGTGCAGGAGGAAATATTAGTACTGTAGTTGCACAGCATGCGGTTGGTAAATCATATGCGCCACAAGCTCAGTTGTTGTTTTATCCTGTTGTAGATTTTAAAAGTAGACATCCTTCTTTTTATGCCTATGGTCAGGGTCTGGTGTTAACCAGTAAAGATGTAGATTACGTCACTAAATATTATTCAACACAGCATCAAGTTGCTTTAGATGATCCATTAATCTCACCTACGTATGGAAGTCTTAAAAAACTAGCTCCAGCATTTGTGGTAACAGCAGGGCATGATTTATTACATGATGAAGGTGAGATTTATAGCCATAAACTAAGACAAAATGGTGTTAAAGTGCATTATGTAGATTATCCAGATCAAACGCATGGATTTATTAATCTCACACCGATTTCGAGTAAAGCTAAACGCAATACAATCGAAATCGCTAAAAACTTCAGAAAGTTTTGGGATAAACACAATTAAATTAATCAGCCTATGTTTCACGTGGAACATAGGTTTTTTTATTAGTAGATAACAAATAGAAATAGCAAAAATAAATTTGTAAAACTAATATTGTGAAGTACAACAAATCACTCGTTAAAATCAGAGAAAAGCAATCATGAAAAAGTTGTTGATGACAACCAGTCTACTATTAGTAAGCAGCCATTTATTTGCCAACACAATGGTTGATATGAAAACCAGTATGGGAAATATTGAAATTGAACTTTTTAACGATAAAGCACCTGTATCAGCAAAAAATTTTGAAGGCTATGTAAAAAGCAACTTTTATGCTGGAACTATTTTTCATCGAGTCATCCCAGGATTTATGATTCAAGGCGGGGGGATGGATACCAATATGATTGAGAAGGTGACTAAAGCCCCTATTATTAATGAAGCAAGCAATGGCTTGAAAAATACGCGCGGTACATTGGCAATGGCTCGTACTAGTGACCCTAATTCGGCTACCAGTCAATTTTTTATCAATGTCGCTGATAATAACTTTTTGAATAAATCATCTATGGATGCGGGTTATGCTGTATTTGGTAAAGTAACAAAAGGTATGGAAGTCGTGGATAAGATTGTTAGTGTTCCTACAGGTAACTATGGAATGCACCAAAATGTCCCTAAACAGCCGATTAAAATCATTAGTGTTCAGATAAAGAACAAGAAGTAAAAATTAAAGCAGAAATATTTTCAAATATTTCTGCTTTAAAATTAATTGCTTATGGTTTTGGTGGTGAAATTAAATACATATTGATGTGTAAAAAAAGAACACTCGATAAAACAAGAGCTTAAAAAAGCTTGCACGCCAAAAAAAATCTCCTATAATGCACACATCCCGACGCGATGAAGCAAAAATAACTTAGCTTTACTGGTTAAGTTGTTAAATGCTTATTGCGTTGAATTGTCACTGACGAGGTGGCAAAAGATCATTAAGAGAATAGAAGAACAACTTGTGTGGATTTTTACTGGTTGATCGATCGAAAATATTTCATTGATTGAATGGTAGAAATTTCTCGAAGTTTATTTGAGCGAATTTTTAGTCAGAAAATTGATGAGCCAAGATTTGTAGCCATAAGCTACTAATGATTTTAAACTGAAGAGTTTGATCATGGCTCAGATTGAACGCTGG
>Ga0209958_1000537_pt1 | contig 60958 bp, 35 predicted proteins | sample ThiBio_inoc_plan_FD_183942 | JGI IMG/M metagenome (GOLD analysis project Ga0209958, IMG submission 183942) | Wastewater bioreactor microbial communities from Cape Town, South Africa - Thiocy_inoc_plan (SPAdes) | ecosystem: Engineered > Bioremediation > Thiocyanate > Unclassified | place: South...
GGTCGCGGCCCCGTCGGCCTCCGGCGGCGTCGCGGCCCCGGGGCAGTCGCTCCCGCCGAATCCGCCCCCGATGGCCCGGTACAACGTCCCCGCGCCGCTGGAGAGTAAGAAGGTCAACGCGAAGTTCGGCCCCGGCTTCGAACTCCGCAGCGACGACGACGAGTACATCTTCCAGTTCCACAACCTGACGCAGGTTGAATATCGGGGCTATCAGCAGGGCGGCCACGCCACCGCGCGCGACAGCTTCCTGATCCCTCGCCAGTGGTGGATGTTCAGCGGACGGATCACGAAGCCCGTCGGCTACTTCGTCTCGTTCGCGCACGGGTTCGACAACGTGAGCATGCTCGACGTCTTCCTCGACTTCGACATCAACCCGGCGTTCCGCCTCCGCACCGGGCGCTTCAAGACGCCGTTCACCTACGAGTTCCTCGTCGACCCGATCCAGGGCCTGATCCAGCCGGAGCGGTCGATCTTCTTCAACAACTTCGGCCACAACCGCGACCTCGGCGTCATGGCGTTCGGCCGGCTGTTCGACAAGACGTTCGACTACGCGGCGGGCGTCTTCAACGGCACGCGCAACGGCTACGTCGCCAACAGCGACTCCAAGTTCATCTCCGCGTTCGTGAACTGGAAGCCGTTCAACAACGTCGAGGATTCGCCGCTCCAGCACTTCAACCTCGGCGGCTCGGTCTTCGGCGGGGCCAACGACACGACGCCCGTCCCGCAGGTCCTGCGGACCGTGGTGCCGATCGCGGGCAATTCGGTCGCCGGCGTCCCCTTCCTGGGCTTCAACAACAACGTCCGCGAACTCGGGCCGATGACCTTCTGGGACTTCCACACGGCCTGGTTCTATCGGCAACTCGCCGTCATCGGCGAGTGGGGCAGCGGCTTCCAGGACTACGCCCTGACCAATCGGCCGGCCTATCGCACCAACGTCCCCGTCCAGTCGTTCTACGTGCAGGCCGGCTACCTGCTCACCGGCGAGACCCGCAGCGGCCTGGGCACGGTCAAGCCCCTCCGCCCCTTCAACCTGAGCGCCGAGAAGTTCGGCCTCGGTGCCTGGGAGCTGACGGGTCGCTATCAGCTCCTGGACATCGGCCAGGAGGTCTTCTCGGCCGGGCTCTCCGACCCCAACCTGTGGGCGAACCGGCTGAACGTGGTGGACGTCGGATTCAACTGGCACATCAACCAGTATCTCAAGTTCATGTTCGACTGGGAGCACACCGACTTCAACAACCCCGTCTTCTCCGGGGTGCAGCAGTGGAGCAAGACGAACGACCTGTTCATCGCCCGCATGCAGCTCTACTTCTGAGGCGTCGAGCCGGGCCACATCCCCGGGGCCGGCGGATCGTCGCCGATCGAGGGGAGGCCGCGTCGTGAAGCACGCCCCGGACCGGGCGCGGTCGGAACTCATCGACGGGGGCGCACCCGCGGCGGAGGTCCGCGAGATGTACGACCTGCTGGCCGCGAGGCCGGCCCGCATCCGGGGCGATCAAGGCGGCCAACGACCGGCGCCTGGCGAAGATCGAGGAGGTCCGGCCGGGCTCCGGGCGGAAGCGTCGGCCGGAGCGGATCGCCGCGACGAAGGGCCTGGCGATCCAGGCCGGGGCCGCCGTCGCTTCCACGTTCTACGCTTTCACTCCGCGGCGAATCGATAGCCGACGCCCTGCTCGGTGGCGATGTAGCGGGAGCGGGCGGGGTCGTCGCCCAGCTTCCGCCGCAGGCCCGCCACGAAGACACGGAGGTAGTGCGTCTCCTGCGACGCATGCGGCCCCCAGACCTCCCGCAGCAGGAAGCGGTGGGTGAGCACCTTGCCCGAGTGCTTCATGAGCGTGACGAGCAGCTTGTATTCGATGGGGGTCAGGGCGATCCGTTCCTCGCCCACGAGGACCCGCCTCGCCGAGAGGTCGACCCGGAGGTCGCCGATCGAAAGGACCGGGGACTCCGTCCGGCCGGGGCGGGAATGACGCATCGCCGTGCGGATGCGGGCGAGCAGCTCGCTGACGCCGAAGGGCTTGGTGAGGTAGTCGTCGGCACCCTCGTCGAGCGCCCGGACCTTCTGCGCCTCCTGGTCCCTGGCCGAGAGGATGAGGATCGGGGCGGCGAGCCACTCTCGCAGGCGGACGAGGACTTCCTGGCCGTCGATGTCGGGCAGCCCGAGGTCGAGGATCACGAGGTCGGGCGGCTGCCGGGCGGCGAGCTTCACGCCCGACACGCCCGACTCGGCCTCGACGACCCTGTAGCCTGCGGCGGCCAGGGAGGCTCGCAGGAAGCGCCGGATGGGCGGCTCGTCGTCGACGATCAGGATCAGGTGGCTGCCTTCGGGCACGGGCGTCCTCCTCCGTCTCGCTTCCGATCAATCTCCACTCGTCTCGGTTTCGACATGCGGCGGATCTTGCGAGAGGGGGAGCCGCAGGGTGAAACGTACGCCGCCGTCGGGCCGATTAGCCGCCGTGATTTCCCCGCCGTGAATTTTCGCCACGGCTCGGCAGATCGCCAGGCCCAGCCCGCTGCCCCGACCGGCGTCGGCGTGGGAGTCGCCCCGGTGGAACTTCTCGAAGATCCGCTCCTCCGAGCCCGGAGACAAGCCGGGGCCGTCGTCGGCGACGTCGACGATCACCCAACCGGCCTCGGGCCTCGCCGAGATGGAGACGACCGCCTGCGGGGGCGTGTAGCGGGAGGCGTTCTCCAGCAGGTTGACGAACAACTGCTCCAGCAGCAGGCCGTCCACCAGCAGCAGCGGCAGGTCGGCGGGGATCGACACCTCGACCCGTCGATCGCCCAACTCATGTCGGGTGCGGACGAGCGCCGAGCCCACGACCTCCTCCAGGATGTTCCATTGCATCCGGGCGGTCGCCCCGCCCATTTCCAGCTTCGACATCTGGAGGATGTTCTCCAGGAGTCGGTTCAGGCGGCCCGCCTCGTCGGCGATCGTCTCCAGCAATTGACGCCGAATCGGCTCGTCGAAAGCGTCGTTCTGGAGCAGGCCGGTGCTGGCCCCTGCGATTGCGGCGAGCGGCGTTCGCAGGTCGTGGGAGACGCCGCTCAGCAGGGTGTTGCGGACCTGCTCGGCCTGGGCCTGGACCAGGGCTTCCGAGGCGGCGAGCGACATCCGGTCCCGCTCGATCGCCAGGGCGAGCTGGCCGGCGCACGCCTCCAGCAAACGCTTCTGGTCGGGCTCCAGGAGCCCTTCGTTGGGCTCCGCCTTCACGGCGAGCGCCCCGACCGTCTGCTGCGAGGCGGTCAGCGGCACGAACAGGGCGACGGCGTTGGGGAGCGTGTCGGTTCCCGATCCGGCCATCTGGTCGTGCTCCATGACCCATCGGGCCGTCGGTTCGCTCACCGGGTGGGCGGCGACGGCCGAGCCCCGGCCGAAGGCGACCTCCGGCACGCCGCCCGGCTCGCCGAGATAGACCGCCACCTCCCCGTTCGTCAGCTCGGCGACCTTGCGGGCCGCCGCAGCCGCCAGGAAGGCCGCCCCCGAAATCGAGCTGAGCTGCTTGCCCAGTTCGTAGAGCGCCGTGATGCGGCGTTCCCGGAGCCTCCCGCCCTCGACCTGCGCCCTGAGCCTGGCGGTGAGCGTGCTGATCAGCAGGGCGATGGCGAGCATGACCCCGAAGGTCACGAGGTATTCCGTGTCGGCCACGGCGAACGTGTAGCGGGGCGGGACGAACCCGATGTCGAACATCAGGACGGCCACGACGCTCGCCAGGATCGAGGGCGTTCGCCCGCAGACGGCCGCCACGAGGGCGACGGCGGCGAGGAACACCATGGCGACGTTGGCCGAGTGCAGCCCGATCCGATCGACCAAGGCCGCCGCCGCCGTGCCGGCCGCCACGATCGCAGCCCCCTTGAGGTAGGGCCGCCAGTCGGCGGGGGCTGCGGGCGGCCGGGGCCGGGGCGAGCGGGCCGGGTCGCCCTCGCCCCGGACGACGTAGACGTCGATGTCGCCGCTGCGTTCGATCAGCTCATCCACGATCGAGCCGAACAGGAGCCGCCTCCAACGGGGCCGCTCGGTCTTGCCGACGAGGATCTTGGTGACGTTCCGGGAGCGGGCGTAGTCGATCAGCGTGGGGGCGACCTCCTGCCCCGACAGCGTGACGACCTCGGCCCCGAGCCGCTCGGCGAGGCGGTGATGGTCCGCCATGCGGGCCTGCACGACCGGGTCGGCGGCCATGTCGATCCGCTCGACGGCCGCCGCCGTCCAGGGGGCGTCGAGGGCCTGCGCCATCCGCTTGGCGGTGCGGATCACTCGAGCCGTGGACGGGCTGGGGCCGATGCAGACGAGCAGGCGGTCGGCCGTCGCCCAGGGCTCGGAGGCCGACCGCCGCCGCCGTGCGGCTTCCACGTCGGATTGGACCCGGCGTGCCGCCTGGCGCAGGGAGAATTCCCGCAGCGCCACGAGGTTCGACTTCTGGAAGAAGCCCGCCAACGCCCGCTCGGCCTGCTCCGGGAGGTAGACCTTGCCCGCCCGTAGGCGTTCGATCAACTCCTCGGGCGTGACGTCCACCAGCTCCAGGTCGTCGGCCCGCTCGAAGACTCGATCGGGGATCGTCTCGCGCACGGTCACGCCGGTCACGCCGCCGATCACGTCGTTGAGGCTGTCGAGGTGCTGGACGTTGAGCGTCGTCCAGACGTGGATCCCCGCCCCCAGCAGCTCCTCCACGTCTTGCCATCGCTTCGCGTGGCGGGAGCCCTCGGCGTTGCTGTGGGCCAGCTCGTCGACCAGGATCAGCTCCGGCCGACGGGCGAGCGCCGCATCCACGTCGAACTCCTGAAGCGTCACCCCACGGTATTCGACCGGGCGTGGCGGGATCGTCTCCAGTCCCTCCAGAAGCGCCTGAGTTTCGGGCCTGCCGTGCGGCTCGACGTAACCGACGACGACCTCACGGCCCGCCGCCGCCGCCCGGCGGGCCGCTTCCAGCATGGCATAGGTCTTGCCCACGCCCGCCGCATAGCCGAAGAAGACCTTGAGCATCCCCCGGCCCCGCCCGGCCTCTTCGGCCTGGACTTGCCCGAGGAGGGCGTCGGGGTCGGGGCGGCGGTCGATCATGGCCGTTCGGTCGCCTCATCGAGCGAAAGGTTCAGCAGAAGGACGTTCACCCGGGGCTCTCCGAGGATGCCGAATTGACGCCCCTCGGAATGCCGGACGATCAGCGCCCGCACCTCATCTTCCGACATGCCCCGAGCCTTCGCTACACGAGACGCCTGGGCCTCGGCGGACGCCGGGCTGATGTGGGGGTCCAGGCCGCTCCCCGACGCGGTGACCAGGTCTACGGGGATGCCTTCCAGGCCGGGCGCCTCTCGCCGAAGGTCGGCGATCCGGGCCTGCACGCCGTCCTTCAGCGCCGGGTTGAGCGGGCCCAGGTTGGAGCCGCCCGACGAGGCGGCGTTGTACGGGACCGGCGAGGTGGCCGACGGTCGCCCTCGGAAATATCTCGGGCCGGAGAAGGGCTGACCGATCAGCGAGGAGCCGACCGGCCTGCCTTCCCGAACGATCAGGCTTCCGTTCGCCTGGGCCGGGAAGGCGACCTGGGCGACCGCCGTGACGACGAGCGGGTAAGCCACGCCCGTCAGCAAGGTCAACATCGCCAGCATGACGACCGAGGTGCGCAGCGCTTCTTTCATGGGATGGATTCCGTTTGGAGCAATGGACCGTCAGACGGCCCCGATCGCCGACAGCACCAGGTCGATCGCCTTGATGCCGATGAACGGGACGATCAGGCCGCCCAGGCCGTAGACGAGCAGGTTGTCCCGCAGGAGTTGGGCGGCACCGACCGGGCGGTAGCGGACGCCCTTCAACGCCAGCGGCACCAGGGCGATGATGATCAGGGCGTTGAAGATCACCGCCGACAGGATGGCCGAGGCCGGCGACGAGAGCCGCATCACGTCCAGCGACTTGAGCACCGGATACGTCGCGGCGAAGGCGGCGGGGAGGATGGCGAAGTACTTCGCCACGTCGTTGGCGATGCTGAAGGTCGTCAGCGCCCCTCGGGTCATCAGCAGTTGCTTGCCGATGTTGACGACCTCGATGAGCTTCGTGGGGTTGCTGTCCAGGTCCACCATGTTGCCGGCCTCCTTGGCCGCCTGGGTCCCGGTGTTCATGGCGACCGCCACGTCCGCCTGGGCCAGGGCCGGGGCGTCGTTGGTGCCGTCGCCGGTCATCGCCACCAACCGGCCGCCCTTCTGGTACTCCCGGATCAGCGCCAATTTCGCCTCGGGGGTCGCCTCGGCCAGGAAGTCGTCGACCCCCGCCTCGGCGGCGATGGCGGCGGCGGTCATGGGGTTGTCGCCGGTGATCATCACCGTCTTGATCCCCATGCGGCGCAGCTCGGAGAACCGCTCCTTGATGCCCCCCTTGACGATATCCTTCAGCTCGACCGCGCCGAGGGCCTGGGCGTCGCGGCTGACGACCAGCGGCGTCCCTCCCGACCGGGCGATCTCCCGGACCCGCTCGGCGAGCGAATCGGGCGTGACGCCCCCGAGGGACTGGATGTGGCGGGCGACCGCCTCGGCGGCCCCCTTGCGGACGAGCCGGCCGTCGATGTTCACGCCGCTCATCCGGGTCTGGGCGGTGAACGGCACGAACAGGTGCCCGCCCCCCCGGAGTTCGTGCCCTCGGATGCCGAACCGATCCTTGGCGAGGACGACGATGCTGCGCCCTTCGGGCGTCTCGTCGGCGATCGAGGCCAGTTGGGCCGCCTCGGCCAGCTCCCGCTCCGACACCCCCTCCGCCGGGTGGAAGGCCGTCGCCTGGCGATTCCCCAGCGTGATCGTCCCCGTCTTGTCCAGCAGGAGGACGTCCACGTCCCCCGCCGCCTCGACGGCCCGCCCCGACATGGCGACGACGTTCGCCCGGCTCAGGCGGTTCATCCCGGCGATTCCGATCGCCGACAGCAGCGCGCCGATGGTCGTCGGGGCGAGGCAGACGAAGAGGGCGACGAGCACCGTCAGGGTGATCGGCCGGCCCTGGCCCGACGCCTCGACCCCGAATCGCGAATAGGGCAGGAGCGTGGCGACGACGAGGAGGAAGATCAGGGTCAGGGCCGCCAGCAGGATCGCCAGGGCGATCTCGTTGGGCGTCCTCTGCCGCTTCGCCCCCTCGACCATCGCGATCATGCGGTCGAGGAAGCTCCGGCCGGGGAGGGTCGTGACCCGGATCACCAGCCAGTCGGAGATGACCTTCGTGCCGCCGGTCACGGCGCTGCGGTCGCCGCCGCTCTCCCGGACCACCGGCGCGCTCTCGCCGGTGATGGCGCTCTCGTCCACCGAGGCGGCCCCCTCGACGACCTCGCCGTCGGCCGGGATGACGTCGCCGGCGTGGACGATCACCAGGTCGTCCACCTTGAGGTCCGGCGCGGGGACGTCCTCGGACACGCCGGCCCGGCGGTCCACGAGCCGGCGGGCGACGACCTGGGTGCGGGAATTCCGCAGGCTCGCCGCCTGGGCCTTGCCGTGCCCCTCGGCGATCGCCTCGGCGAAGTTGGCGAAGAGGACCGTGAACCAGAGCCAGGCGCCGACCCCGAGGATGAAGCCGGGCGATTCGCCTTCGGCGGCGCCCAGCGATCGGATCCAGAGGACCGTCGTCAGGATGCTCCCCAGGTAGACGGCGAACATCACCGGGTTCTTGACCTGGTGTCGGGGCGCGAGCTTCAGGAGCGAGTCCCGGACCGCCGCGACGAACACCTTGAGATCGAACGTGCGGGCCTGTGCGTGGGAAGTCATGGGGATTCCACCTCGGTCATGCGGGCAGCATGAGATGTTCGACGATCGGCCCGAGCGCCAGGGCCGGGAAGAAGGAGAGGGCCCCCACCACGACGACCACCGCCGCCAGCAGAGCGACGAACAGCGGCGTGTGGGTGGGCAGCGTGCCGGGGCCGACGGGCGTCCGCTTCTTGGCCGCCAGCGCCCCGGCGATCGCCAGGATGGGGATCATCACGCCGAAGCGGCCGACGAGCATCGCCAGGCCCAGGAGCCCGTTGTAGAAGGGGTTGTTGGCCCCCAATCCGGCGAAGGCGCTGCCGTTGTTGTTCGAGGCCGACGAGAGGGCGTAGAGGATCTCGCTGAACCCGTGCGGGCCGGGGTTGGCGACGGCCGCCTTCCCCTGCGGCAGGCTCACGGCGACCGCCGTGCCGACGAGGACCGTCGCACACGGCAGCAGGATCACGAGCGAGGCCATCTTCATCTCGAAGGCCCCGATCTTCTTACCCAAATACTCGGGCGTCCGGCCCACCATGAGCCCGGCGAGGAAGACGGCCACCAGGGCGAAGGCGAGCATGCCGTAGAGCCCCGAGCCGACGCCGCCGAAGATCACCTCGCCGAGCTGCATCAGCCACATCGCCGCCAGGCCGCCCAGCGGCGTGAACGAGTCGTGCATCGAGTTGACGGCGCCGTTGGACGCCGCCGTCGTCGCCACCGCCCAGAGCGCCGACATGTCCGAACCGAAGCGGACCTCCTTGCCCTCCATGTTGCCGCCGGCCTGATCCACCCCCAAGGCCGCCAGGGCCGGGTTGCCCCGACCCTCCGCCACGACGGCCAGGCCGATCATGGCGACGAAAACGATCGTCATGGCGGAGAGGACGGCCCACCCTTGCCGACGGTCGCCGATCATCTCGCCGAAGGTCAGGCAGAGCGCCGCCGGGATGAGGAGCAGGGCCAGCATTTCCAGGGAATTCGACAGCGGCGTTGGGTTCTCCAGGGGATGCGCCGAGTTGGCGTTGAAGAAGCCGCCGCCGTTGGTCCCCAGTTGCTTGATCGCCACCTGCGAGGCCGCCGGGCCGACGGCGATCCGCTGGGTCTTCGTCTCCTTGCCGTCGACGCCCGGACCGGGCTCGACGAGCGTGATCTCCCGATAGGGGGAGAACGTCTGGACGACGCCCTGCGAGACGAGGACGAGGGCGAGCACGAGCGACAGCGGCAGCAGGATGTAGAGGGTGCTGCGAGTCAGGTCGACCCAGAAGTTGCCGATGGTGTCCGAGTCATGGCGTGAGAAGCCCCGGATCAGGGCGGCCAAGACCGCCATGCCCGCCGCCGCCGAGACGAAGTTCTGCACCGTCAGGGCGAGGGCCTGCGTCAAGTAACTCATCGTCGCCTCGCCGCCGTACCCCTGCCAGTTCGTGTTGGTGCCGAAGCTGACGGCGGTGTTGAACGCCGAGTCGGCCGAGACGGCGGGCAGGCCCTCGGGATTCAGCGGCAGGACGCCCTGGAATCGCTGGAGTGCGTAGACGGATACGATGCTCACCAGGCTGAAGCCCAGCAGGGCCGTGGCGTACCGTCGCCAGCCTATCTCGGCCTCCGGGGCGATCCCGGCGATCCGATAGATCAGCCGTTCCAACGGTCGCAGGAAGGCGACGATCCGGGGGATGCGCCCCTCGTAGACCCCCGCCATGAAGAGGCCGAGGGGCCGGGCGCACGCCCCGAGCGCCAGGAGATAGAGGCCGATCTGGATCAGGCCGGAGGTCGTCATGAGAACCACTCCGGTTTGAGGAGGGCGACGAGGAGGTACCCCGCCAGGAATGCCGCCGTCGCCGATGCCGCGAGTTGCGTCCAGTCCACGTTCAAGCCTCCCCTCGAAGTCGATCGATCAGGCGGATCGACAGCCCGCACGCCCCGAAGAACGCCACCACTGCGACCAACCAGGCGATATCCATAACCCGTCCCCCGTCCACGATGACCTGGGCTCATTAGACCCAAAGGCGGGTCAAACGGGCGTCAAAGTCGCGTCCTGGGGCGCAAAGAATGCGTCAAGGTTGATCGAGAAGGAGTTCGCGCGGGAGAGGCGCCCAGGGATGACGAGAGGGCCGGGGTGGCGCGTCTTCAGGAGGAAGTCTCCGACGAAATGGGCCGCGACGTTCCATGTGCCGGAATGGCTGGAATCGGAAGTCCGGCGCCGGCGGGACGAGGTCGAGGCCGACGGGAACGGCGGGCGACTCCACAGCGGCCCCGAGCCGCCGACGCCGGAGTACTCGAGGCTGCGGGCCGCCCGAGGAGACGTCATGCAAGCGGCGTGTGGCCCGACGGGTGTCCGCAGTGGAGCCGGTTCAGTTCTCCGCTGTACCCTGGATCGCCGGGGTCTCGGGCGCCCCATCCCCGGCGCCCCGCTGTGACGGCGGTGAGGCTTGGATTCCTCGGAGTTTTCGGCGAGCCGCTACGTCGGGTCGAAGGGTCGGCACCGGTAGGTGTCCGCGAGGCGCCGGCGCGATGCGTCGCGAGCGTCGCGGAGGCCCTCCCGAGACAGTCGCATCCTCGCGAGGATGGCAGGCCGAGTCCGCGCGGCGTCGGCGAGTTCCCGGCGCCGTATCGCGGACTCGGCCTTGGAAAGATTGATGATCTCCTTCGCGTCCGGCGGCATGTGGCCGGACCTCCCGTGCGATCTTACGCAACGGCGAGGTCGGGGTCGCGATCCATCCGCGGCCGCGGGACGTTTCTTCGGAAAGCCCCGCGCAGCCGAGGGGAAGTCTGTCGGAGGGGCGGGAGGGTGGCCTTGAATCGCGCGGGCGAGCCCGCCTCGTCATTTCCGACGAAGGGCTCGCCGTTCGCCGACGATGTCGACTCCCGGCGGCGGGTGCTGGCCCCGGCCCCTCTCCTCGGCTACAGTCGCGCCGGATTCCCCCGACGATATCCGATGCAGAGGACTTGACCGATCAACGGCCGAGGATGCGTTGCGATTCCGTAAGTCCTTGGACTTACTCTCTTTATTCAGTGACCGGGCTGGGGTTCGAACCCAGGACCAACGGATTAACCTGCCTCATCGGCTTTCGCCGACCGCCGGCCCTCCGGGGGAGGGGCGGGTTGAAGGTCTGGACTATCTCTTCGCCGTCGCAGGCGTGCCGCGTATAGTCTCTGGGGCTGGCGCCGGGGATCCCCCGGCGGCCTTGCCTGCTGATGGCCCAATCCCTCCGCTTTTCGAACCTTCACGGTCGCCGTCGCCGGCCTCGTTGTGGTGCGAAGGGCTCTCAGGGCGTCCCAGCATATAGCGGCATCCACTCGTCGCGGTTCGACTTCTTCCCGCGCGAGGCTCCTATTTCGCGGCCCGGGGCCGCGCTTGAAGTCCGTTGCTCTACCGACTGAGCTACCCGGTCATCGATTGTCAAAGACACGACTAGAGTACGTCCCGGGGCCGGTTTCGTCCAGACCGCGGGTCGCGAAGAGCCGAGGGATCGTCAGGCCCGCTCGCCCAGCGCCTCGGGCGCGAGGGCGGCCGCTTCGGCGATCTCGGCCCCGGCGGAGGGCTCGCTTTCCTCGGCCGTCACCAGGACGACCGACGCCAGGATGATCAGCATGGCGACCCAGGCCGTCGGCGTGATCGTCTCGCGGCCGACGAGGCCGCCCAGCAGCACGGCGACGACCGGGTTGACGTAGGCGTAGGTGCTCAGCCGCGCCGGGGACGTCGCCGTGATCAGGTAGCCGTAGGCGCTGAAGCCCAGCATGGAGCCGAAGACGATCAGGTAGACCCAGGCCAGCGCCGAGGTGGTGGAGACCGCGGCCAGGTCGAGCGCGGCCGCTTCCCCGCGGAGGAGCCCCAGGGCCGTCAGGACGGCGCCGCCGCTGAGCATCTGCATGCCCGTCGCGAGCGAGGGGGACGACGGGAGGTCGGCGGTCCTCAGGAACAGCGAGCCTACCGCCCAGGCCACGGCCGCCAGGATGATCGCGAGCGACCCGGCCAGCGCGCCGGCGTTGAACCCGCCCCCCTGGGGGGCGACCAGGAGACCGACCCCCAGCAGGCCGCTCGCCAGGCCCAGCGACGTGCGCAGGCCCGGCCGGCTCCCGCCGAAGCAGGTCCAGGCCGCCAGGACCAGCCACATCGGCTCCGAGGCCACCAGCAGGGCCGCCATGCTGGATGGGACGTACTGCACGGCCCAGGTCACGCAGCCGTTGCCCAGGACGAGCATCAGGAAGCCCGCCAGGCCCGCGCGGGCCCACTGGCCGGCCGTGGGCAGGGCGGCCCCGCGGGCCAGGCCCCAGAGGCTGAGGATGCAGCCCGCCGCCAGGAACCTCGACCCCGCCATTAACATCGGCGGGATCGACCGGATGCCGAGGCCGATCGCGAAGTACGTGGAGCCCCACACCAGGTAGACCACCGCGAACGCCCCGATGGTCAACCACCTCTCCCGCTCAGACCGCATCGCCCTCGCCCCCCGGAACCTGGACGGCCGCCGACTCCTTGAGCGTCTCCATGACGATCGTGGAGCGGGTCGACCGGATCGCCGGAATCACCCCGATCTTCTCCCTCAGCAGTCGCCCCAACGCCTCGACGTCCGCCACCCGGATCTTGATCAGGTAGCAATCCTCGCCGGCGATGTGGTGGACCTCCTGCACCTCGGGGATCGCGGCCAGGGTCTCCGCCGTGTCGACGCCCCCGACCGGGTCGTTCGACTTGACGTAGGTGTAGGCCACCAGCCCCCACCCCAGCCGCCTGGCGTCGAGTCGCGCCTCGTACCCGCGGATGAAACCGCGTTCTTCCAGCTTCTTCACTCGCTCCAGCACGCCGGACGGGGCCATACCCACGCGCCGAGCCAACTCGGCGTTGGAGATGCGTGCGTCGGACTGAAGGATGTTCAGGATTCGCCGGTCAACGTCGTCGATCATTCGCGGATCGTCCCCTCGCGATGGATTATCGTCGTCGCCGGCCGTGGGTCAAGGGGTGTGTTCGGGAAACCAGGCTTGTGGCCGTCGGTCCTTCGGTCAAGGGGACGATCGGCCGTCGATCGTTCGGCTGATGAAGGATGGCGAACCCAATCGAGTTGGGGATGGGGGAACGTCCTCCGGGCCGATCGCGGGCGTGGGCGAGCGGGCGGGCGATCTCGCCGCCATGGGGCGAGATCGCCCTTCTCAGGGGCCGTGGGGGGGGCGTCGACGAAGGGTTATTCGGCCCCAGCGGCGGGCTTCGCCGTCCGGATCAGGCGGGCGATGAAGCGGGCCTCGCAGTCGTGGATCTGGGGCCAGAGCTGGACCGTGCCCGAAGTTTCCTCGTCCTCCAACGGGTGGGGGAAGGGGTCGAGGCGGAACTCGGGGCGGGCTTGCAGGAACTCGTTGATGAGCGTTTGGGTCTCGCGGAGGGTCGCCGTGCCGACGGTGTAGACGATCGTGCCGCCGGGGCGGACGGCCGTCGCGGCCAGCTCCAGGGCGTGCCTCTGGCGGGCGGCGAAATCGGCGATCTGCTCCTTCTTGACGATCCAGCGCATCTCCGGGTGGCGTCGCCACGAGCCCACGCCCGAGTTGGGGGGCGCGACGAGGACGCCGTCGAAGGTCCCGGGCTTGCCGGGGGCGTGGCGGCCGTCCCACGCCTTTGCGGCGATGTTCCGGAACGGGCTGTTGCGGATCTTCAGGGCGGCGGCGCGGCGGGCGGGCTCGTGCTCGAAGGTGGTGACGACGGTCCCCTTGCCGCGCATCTCATCGGCCAGGGCGGTCGCGTGCAAGCTTGACCCTTCGCCCAGGTCCCACCAGCGCTCGCCCGGATCCGGGTCGCAGACCTTGGCGACGGCCTGCGAGGCCAGGTCTTCCACGATCAGGGCGCCGCGGGTGAACGCCTCTATCGGCCGGAGGTCGGCGTCGCGCTCCAGGCGAGCGGCCGACTCGATGCGGCGCTGGACCCAGGGCTTGTGGCCGGCCTCGCGCAGCTCGTCCCAGACGGGCTTCGGGGTCTCGCCGCGGACGGCGACCCAGAGGCTCGGGGGCTGCTGGACGGCGTGGAGGAACTGGAGGCGGCGGATCTTCGGCGACTCGTCGCCCGGCGGGAGCGGGAGTTCGTCGCGGATCCAGGCGGGGAAGTTCATCCAGGGATCGGCGGCGACGGCGCGGCCGGCGACGAACCGCTTGAGGGTCTCGGCGCGGGCCGTCCAGTTGGGCGCGTCGCCGCCGCAGGAGAGGCGGGAGTAGTCCTTCGCCGCCTTGCTCGCCCAGATCCGGGGGACGGCCGACAATTCGGTCGAATCGAGCAGCCAGGCCAGGAGGAGTTGGTCCTCCACCTGCACCAGCCGGAGCGGCTCGATCCAGCCCCACCAGCGGACCAGCGACGCCAGCGACTGGTTGACGAGCCGGCGGTCGGATCGGGTCGACCGCTTCTTGGCGTCCTCGCCCTGGGCGTCGACGATCGCCGACTCCAGCCGCTTGCCGCGGTCGAGGACGTCGCGGACGACCCTGGGCGCCAGGGTCGAGATCAGCGCGGCCAGCGCGGGCATGGTCTTGCCGCGCGGCGTGCGCTGGACCGGTCGCTGCGGTTGCGCGGGGCGATCCGTCGCGGCCGGCTTCGGCACCGGCCGGGGCTTCGAGCCCTTCGAAGAAGGGCCGCGACGGGAAGGTGGGGGGGTGCTACGGGCCATGGTCAGGACGGTCTCGGGGAGGGGGCGGGGGTCTGGGCCGGTGATGGATTCGACGATCGGTGCGGCTTGGAGTTCAGGCGATCCGGCGATGGAGACGGCGGCCGATGGATTTGGCCTCGGCCGTGGACCTCGACGCATCGTCGACCGATTGGATGCTGGGGCTTTCCCCCACGAGCGACGGCTCGGTCGGGCGGACCTTGAGGCTTCCCAAGAAGGGCCGGAGGGCATGCCATTCTATAGTAGATCAGGATATCCGGAGATCGAGGCGCGAGAAAGGCCGACGCCGTACTTGAAGCGTGGTCGCACGCCGCATGATCGGTTAGGCGGCGAAATGATGAGAATGGTGCTTGCGGCAGGTTCCGAGAGCTGCAATTCTGGAACCCGACCCGTCGCACGGAAATCGCCCGCGAACTTCCGTTTCCACCTCGGACGCCGGATCGCTTCGCGTCGGGCGCGGCATCGTCGTGGGCCGCGTGGGGGGCGTCGGATCGTAGCCTGCGACGGGGGCCGTCTTTCGGCGGCTTTGCGGCATGGGGTCGTCCGAGCGGACGATGGGCCCCGTGTCTAGTGAACGAGCGGGCCCGTCATGGGCGGTGGCGGAGCTTAGGGTGGACGAGTCGATCGCCCGCGAGGTCGACATGGCGGCACCGCCGACGATCCCAGGTGTATCAAAGAGGGCGAGGGCGGGCCCTTCGTCGGTAAGAGGGGGGCGACCATGCGCGGAGTCTGCGTCGATGGCGACAACCTTCGGGCCGTCCGCATCCTTCGCGGGCTGACCCAGGAGGGGCTTTCCGACCTCTCGGGCCTGGACGTCAAGACGGTCCGCAAGGCCGAGAGGGGGGGGCGGCTGGATTTGAGCACCGTGGACCGGCTCGCCGTCGCGCTGGAGACGGCCATGGGTCGCCTAGTCCGGCGGGAAGCCCCGGATGCGGGCTGCCAGGCGCGCCGCGATGCGGTGCTCCGCTGGCTGGCGGCCTGGGACGCCCGCGATATGGACGGCATCCTGGCGATCTATCACGAGCGGGCCACGTTCCACCTGCCGGGCGGGCCGGTCATCCCGTTCCACGGGATCTTCCGCGGCCACGACGAGATCCGCGTCGGCTACGAGACCGCCTGGGGCACTTGCCGGACCGCCGTGACCGAGCCCGAAGAGGTGATGATTCACGCCTTCGGCGACAAGGTCATCCTGGAGGGGCCTTGCGGCGTCTACCTGCCCAGCGGGGAGGTCGTCCGGCTCTGGTGCGTCCAGATTTACACCTTCGACGGGGACCGTGTGATCGACCATCGCGTCGAATACGACACCCTGGAGTTCGCCCGGGTCATGGAGCTACCGGCGGAAGGCGCGAGGGATGAGGACCGCGGAAGTTCCCGGTAACGTCCCTGTCGCGGTCCCCGGGACGCCCGTATGTTCGTTCGCACCGTGGTCACGAGGGGCTACCGGGCGCCATCGCTGGGCGGTCGACCTCCGAGTCGGGGGCGGCCGAGCCATGCGCCGGTCATATCCCGATGAGTCTCGGCGGGCCGGTCCGCCGGGATTGGGCATTCGGCGAGCCCGGCGCTCGGAGCCTTTTCCCCCCTTGAGGAGGCAACTTCGATGCTGCGTCACCTTTCGCTGCTGCTCTGCGGACTCCTACTCCCACTCGCGACCGTCACGTCGCAGGCTCGCGCCGACATCCTCCCGCCCGGCGGCAGCTATGCAGGCCGCACCTACAACGATTGGCAGGTGCTCTGGTGGCAGGCGGCGTTCGCCGCCCCGATCGTCGACGGAGATCATCCCTTATTCTCCGGGGGGAGCCTTGGCCGATACGACGGCGTGGTGCTGCTGACGGGGATCGGCGGCGGGGCGCACCTCGACCTGACGATATCGGCCGACACGGCGATCTTCGTCCCGATCGTCAACATCGAGTCCTCGGTCTACGAGGACCCCCCGTTCCATGGGGATGACGACGAGTCGCTCCGCGAGAATTCGGTCAAGCTCCTGGACGAGACGACGGGACTGTTCGCCGAGATCGACGGCGTCCCGGTGGATGATCTCGCCTCGTATCGATTCATCTCGCCGTCGTTCACATTTGGGCCGTTGCCCCCGGGCAACCTCCTCAACGCCCCCGTAGGTACGACGTCGCTGTCGGTCGACGCCGGCTACTACTTGCTGCTGACGCCGCTCAGCGTGGGGACTCACACCCTCCACTTCGGGGGCATCAATGACGCGGTGGGCAGCTCGATCGACACCACCTACACCATCACCGTGGTGCCCGAGCCCGCGAGCCTCACGATGCTTGCCATTGCGGGCCTCGGTTCGATGGTCTACAGGCGGCGGGGCCGGGCCCAGCGTTGACGTCGGGCGGCGGGCGGCCCTCTTCCGGTGTTCTCTCGGTCGAGCTTTCGGCCCACTGTCGAACCCACCGCCCTCCAGCCTGTGGTCGCTCAATCGTTTGCATGGGCGACGAGATCCCACGAGGAGCGTCCCGAGGTTTCGAGGCGGCCGAACGGCCCCGAGGAGACATCCGAATGTATCGCGCAACAGCCTCGTTACTGGCCGTGGCGGTGCTGCTGGGAGGCGCGTCGACTCCCGCGCGGGCCGACGTCCTCGCTCCCGACGGGACGTATGCCGGGCGCACGTACGACGAGTGGCAGATGCTCTCTTGGCAGGTGGCCTACGCGACCCCGATCGTGGACGGCGACCATCCGTATTTCTCGGGCGGCAGCCTCGGGACATTCGACGGCGTCGCGCTCCTGGCGGGGCCGGTGGGACGGGTGGGCGACACGTTCACCATCGACCTCACGATTCAGCAGGGGGTCGCGCTTTTCGTTCCGATCATCGGTGTGTCGTCGTCGGTCTGGGAAGCTCCGCCGTTTCACGGGGACGACGAGGCGTCGCTGCGGGCGAACTCCGAGGCGATCCTCGACGAGGCGACGGGGATCCTCGCCGAGATCGACGGCGTCCCGGTGGACATCACGCCGTTTCGGTTCGTGACGTCGCTCTTCAGCTGGGGCCCGGTGCCGGCGGACAACATCCTGGGAGCGCCCGAGGGCACGGTCTCGGACACGGCCGCGGCGGGATACTACCTGCTTGTGCTGCCACCGTCCGTGGGCGAGCACACGATCCGGGTCGCGGCCGCGTTCGGCGGCGAGTTCGAAGGGGCCGGATACGACACGACCTTTCGCATCCGTATCGTCCCCGAGCCCGCGGGCATCGTGATCCTCGCCGGCGGCGCGATCGGCCTGCTCGGCGTCGCCGTCATGCGCCGGGCGCGACCCGGGTCGCGCCCGTGAACCGCGCGGTCCTACTTCGTTTCAAATCCAACTCGCACACCAGGGGCGTCGATAGCGAGGAGAGCCCATGCGTTTCTTGGTTCTGAACGTTGCGCTCGCCGTAGTGCTCGTGTTCGAGGGCTCCGGCGCGAGGGGGGACGTCCTCCTCGATTTCGACTCACTGCCCAATCTGACCATGATCGGCGACACCTACATCTCGCAAGGGGTTCGCTTCAACGATTTCGAGTCGCGCACGGTGACATACAACAACTGGTTGATCATTCCGAGCAAGCCGAGCTGGGCCGCCCTTATGGGGAGCACGCACGTCCTCGAGTTCGTCGACCCGGTCGACCCCCTCGCGCCCGGCATCACGAGCTACGTGGAGTTCGACAGTCTTGGGTTGGTCAGCTCCCTCGCGTTTCTGGACGGGATCGTGGTCGTCGCGCGATCATTCTCGGGGGAAGTCGTCGATACGGTCTCTGTACCCCCCGTGCTTCGGGGGGATGGGCGGCAGGTGTCCACCTGGCGACTCGAGGGTGCCGGGATTCACACCGTCACGTTCACGCGCATCGCCAACCCATCCGGCCCCGCGGCCGCCGGGTTCGATAACTTACGCTTCGGCACGGTCGCCCCCCTCGCCAGCCCCGTCCCCGAACCCTCGTCTGCCCTATTATGCAGCATCGGGCTCGTCTCGGCCCTCGCACTCCGGCGAGCACGGGCGCATGTCATACAGTGACACATCCTCGAAAGGTCGTCGAAACCGTGGGAGAAAAGGGAGGAGAGTGGGTGCTGCTGCTCTGAAAATCCGGACCGCCGCGGATTTTGGGGAGGGGGCCGAGCACCCCGACTCCAGGAACAGGCTCGTTTCGGCGTGATCTTCGAGGTCGGGGCACCGCCCTGGTCCGAGGGGGCCTCCCTCGCCGTCGAGGTGCCGTCGCTTCCCGACGGCCGAGGTCGAGTAACCCGCGGGTCCACCCTCTCGACGCCTTCGCCGCCGAGGGTGTTCGTCCGGGCCGCACAACGGCTTCCGGCGGTGGGGCGCGGTCAACGGCCTTGCCAGGGGCCTTTCTTGTCCTGACGTCGCGTCGTCTTCCGCCCCGGACGGTAGCCCTGGTTCGGCAGGCCGCGCTCGCCGACCGGCTCTCCCTGGTCCGGGTTGGTCATCGCATGATAGTGGTCGCCTTCGGCCGCGTCGTTCGCCCGTCGCCGTCGCGCCTCGATGGCGGCCTTCGGCGGGTTGGACGGGATCAGGCAGTCGCACCCCGGGCCGATCAGGTCCGGCCTCCCCGCCTTGAGCAGCGCCTCGCGGACCATGAAGTAGTTGTCGGGCTTGAAGAACTGCATCAACGCCCGCTGCATCTTGCGGTCGCGTAAACCCCTGGCGATATGAACTTCCTCGCCCGTGAACGGGTCCTTGCCGGTGTAGTACATGCAGGTGGCGATGTCGAACGGGGCGGGGATGAAGTCCTGGACCTGGTCGGGCTTGTAGCCGTTGCGCTTGAGGAAGACGGCCAGGTCGATCATCGCGTTCAGGTCGCTGCCCGGGTGCGAGGCGATGTAGTAGGGGACGAGGAACTGCCTCTTGCCGGCCTTGCGGCTGGCCTCCTGGAACGCCTCGGCGAAGCCGTCGTAGTCGGCCTGGTTCGGCTTCTTCATCAGCTTCAGGACGTTGGGGTCGGTGTGCTCCGGGGCGACCTTCAGGTGGCCGCCGACGTGGTGCTTCGCCAACTCCTCCAGGTACTCGGGCGACTTCTGGGCGAGGTCCATCCGGATGCCGGACGCGACGTGGACCTTCTTGATCCCCGGCGTCTCGCGGCTCTGCTTCATCAGGTCGATCAGCGGGCCGTGGTCGGTGCCCAGCAGCTTGCAGACCGTGGGATGCACGCACGAGAGCCGCTTGCACTTCGCCTCGACCTCGGGGCGGGTGCAGCGCATCTGGTACATGTTGGCGGTGGGGCCGCCGATGTCGGAGACGACGCCCGAGAACTTCGGGTCCCGTCCCATCGCCTTCAACTCGGCCAGGATCGACTCCTGCGACCGCGACTGGATGATCCGGCCCTGGTGGGCGGTGATCGAGCAGAAGGTGCAGCCGCCGAAGCAGCCGCGCATGATCGTCACCGAGTCCTTCACGACCTCGAACGCCGGGATCCGCTCGCCCTTGTACATCGGGTGCGGGCGGCGGGTGTACGGCAGGCCGTAGGCGCGGTCCATGTCCTCCTGGCTGATCGGCAGGGCGGGGGGGTTGCAGACGACGGCCTGGCGGTCGTGGTACTGGACGAGGCGCTTGGCGTTGAGCGGGTTCGTCTCCAGGTGGATGCGCTTGGTGGCCTCGGCGAACTTCCCCTTGTCGGCCTTCACTTCCTCGTAGGTGGGTAGGCGGAAGGCGTCGGCCGGCGGGGTCTCGCTGGCGCCCATCGCGTAGGCCGTCCCGCGCATGTCGCGGAGGTCCTTGATGGATTCCCCGGCCTGGAGGCGGCGGGCGATCTCGACGACCTGCTGCTCGCCCATGCCGAAGACGACGAGGTCGGCCTTGGAGTCGAGGATGATGGAGCGCTTGACGGTGTCGCTCCAGTAGTCGTAATGGGCGAGCCGCCGGAGCGACGCCTCCACGCCGCCGGCGACGATCGGGACGCCGGGGAACGCCTCGCGGGCGCGATGGCAGTAGGGGATGGTGGCGCGGTCGGGACGCAGGCCGATGCGGCCGCCGGGGCTGTAGGCGTCGTCGTTGCGGACCTTCTTGTTGGCCGTGTAGTGGTTGATCATGCTGTCCATGTTCCCGGCGCTGACGCCGAAGAACAGGCGAGGGCGGCCGAACTGCCGCCAGGCGTCGGCGCTCTTCCAGTCGGGCTGGCTGAGGATCGCCACGCGGAAGCCGGCCGCCTCCAGGACCCGGCCGAGGATCCCCATCGCGAACGCCGGGTGGTCGACGTAGGCGTCGCCCGTCACGAACACGACGTCGACGGCGTCCCAGCCGCGCGCGAGCATCTCGGCCCGGCTCGCCGGCAGGTGGGGCCGGGCGATCTGGACGAGCGGAAGCTCCGGCAGTTGCGTCGGGGCCTCGTTCCGCGAGGAGCAGGGGGGTGGGGCGATCGCCTCAAGCGTCATGGTGTTCGATCGGGTCTCGGGTGGGGGCGGTCGACTGGGGCTCGGCCTCGGGGGAATCCTATCATTATGCCACGACGGTCAACCCGTCGGACATCCGAAATCAAGAGAGAGCGGTGGGTCCGTTCGTCGTCGCTTCAGGTCGGCGGCGATTTTGCAAGTCGTTATTGTTTATGGGGTTGAGGATTGAACTCCTTGGCTTTGAACGTCGAGGTGAATATCGGATCCGGAAGTCGTCCCCGGCCGATGCATCCCGGCCGCGGTCGCTGCGAGGGCTGGGCTGGGATCGTCGGCTTGCGCAGCGTCCCTTCATGTGAAGTAGTGCTACACGAATGCGAGGTCGAGAGGGCGAAGAGGCGGAGAATTCGCGAAAACGCGACGCAAAACCTTGCCCGGTCGACGGTAAAAAGTTTTTGCGAAATGGACGTGAAAAGTTGGGTCGAGAGCGGGCTCAGACGAGGAGGGCGTCGGCGACGGCCTCAATGGTCGCGGGAGCGTTGCCTTCCAGGCGGTTGTTGATGAACGTGAAGGCGGGCTGGGCCCGCGACAGGGCGAGCTCGGAGAGGATGCGCAGGGCCTCGCGGACGGCGGGGGCGGGCTTCTGGAGTTCGCGGTAGGGGCTGAACTCCTTGACGGCGTCCTCGTAAGGCTGGCCCCGGCGCAGGAGGCCGCGGACGACGGTGAAGTCGGCGGTGTGGGCCCCGTCCATGTCGACCTGCTCGATCAACTCGGGCATGCGGGTCCAGGCGTTGAAGACGTGGGCGACGTTGCGGGCGCGGAGGGTTTCGAAGTAGGGGGCGCCCAGGTACTCCGGGTTGCGGATCTCCACGCCGTAGCGGAACCCGGGGGGCATGTCGTCGAGGAAGGCCCCGAGCCGCTTGCGGAACTCGTCGACGCCCGACATGACGCCTCTCGACATCGTACCGAACTCGAACATGAGGACCGCGACGCGGTGGCGATGCCGCCAGAGGGGGCGGGCGAACAGGTCCTTGAACAGCTTCGGATCTAGGAAGCCCTCGTTGTCCTGGCCGGCGCGGGCGCCGTAGCGGGCGTGCCTCGGCCAGCGCGGGACCGTGACCTCCTCGGGGACCTTGAGGCCGAATCGGAGCGTCTCCGGCGAGCCGTCGAACAGGGCCTTCCAGGACTCGGCCGAGGGGAACTGGTAGAAGCTGAAGTCGCCGCCGACGACCGGGAAGACGTGGGCGTATTCGCGGAGGCATTCGGACTCGAACTTCTTGATCGAGAGCTTGCCGCGGGTCTGATAGAGGGCCGGGTCGTAGAGGCTCCCCAGCCACCCCTCGTACTTCCAGGAGGAGGTGCCGAAGAAGAGGCCGCGGTCGGCCAGGGCGCGGAGCTTGGGGGCGAGGGAGGCGGCCCGCGGGGGGGCGTCGCCCGGTTCGTCGAAGAGCGAGAGCTGGCTCATGGGGTGTGGGTCCGGGGCGGTCGCGTCGCGGCGTTCGATGGTACCCGGGGCGCTCGGCCCGGGACAGGCCAGGAGCAAGAAACGAGCCGCGGGCCTTGCGATCCGGGGGGGGAATCGGGATCCTGAATTCCGGTCGGGCGTCGCGCCCGCGGCTGGGGACCGGGACGGCCGCGAGGCCGAGGAGCGTGGGGCGATGGCCGGTTCGTCGGATTCGCGGATCCTCTGGGCGGGGCTGCTGGCCGCGCCCCTGATCCTGCTGGGCTTCGCCGGCGCCGTGACGGTCTGGCCCGAGCGCGTCGTCGGCGTGATGGACGCGGTGCAGCGGGCCTGGACCCCCGCCCCCGCGGGCACCTTCGACTCGGCTCGCCCCCATCGGTCGATCGTCCGGACCCCGCCGCCGCTCGCGCCGACGCCGCCCCGGGTCGGGAAGCTCCGGGGGACCGTGAGGACGCCCGACGGGGAGTTGTTCCGCGGCCGATATACGCTGGGGGTCTCGCGCCGGAGGATGCAGCGGCTCGGGTTCGATCAGGAGAATCCCATCGCGTCGCGGTCCTTCCCCAACGCGAGCTACCAGGAAAACCCGCAGTTCGTCGTCCCGGTCGACTTCGATCCGTCCGTCGTCCTCGTCTTCGCCGAGGGTTATGCACCGAAGGTCATGGGGCCCTACAGCCTGGCGATGCCGTCGGAAGCCCGGCCCCTCGGCCAGGGCGAGGCGGGGCCGGATGGGGTCGTCCGCGACGACCCCTCCCGCGACCCGGAGCCGGTGGAGGTCGTGCTGGAGCCGGGGGTCTCGCACGAGGTGAGGGTGGTCGACGCCCAGGGTACGCCGATCCTGGGCGCGGAGGTGGCGGCCTGCCTCGTCTACGATGGTGGCGCGAAGAGGCTCCCCAATCCCCCTCGCACGGACGAAGACGGTCGCGTCGTCTTCCCGAACCTCTCGGAAGGCCGATACGAATTCGAGGTCACCGTCCACGCGTTCAAATACCCCGACGACGCGACCACCGTGGACGTCTCGCCCGGGGGATCGACGACGATCGCCCTGGACCGCGGGCCGAAGTCCGGCGTTGCGCTGGATGAGGAGGGCCGTCCCGTCGCGGACGTCGTGCTGCTGGTCGCGGACGAGATGGACGAACGGCTGGACGTCCATTGCCCGCATATCCTCGATCGGATCGTGCTGGGCCGATCGGACTCGGGGGGGCGGTTCCGGCTGCCGGCCCTGCACGAGGACTCGACGTACCTGATCCGCGCGGAGGGCCCCGGGGAGTCGCTGGGATTCGCCCCGGGCGTGCGGCGCCGCGGCGGGGAGGTCGAGGTGACGCTCCGGCCGATGCGCACGGTGCGGGGGATCGCGCCGCCGGACGTGGCGGGCGAGCCCTCCTACGTCATGATCAAGCGGTCGGTCCCCACGGGGTTCGCCGCCCGAGGACTGATGTCCGACTCGACGAGCCTGCTGCAATACCACCGCACCTTCCGGGCCGGGCCGGACGGCCGCTTCGAGTATTCGGCCTGGGGATCGGTCGACACGGAGTTGTTCGTCGCCGGGCGACCGATCCCCGTCCCCTGGCCCCCCCCGGCGGAGCCGATCCGGGTCGACGTCCCCACGCCGTCCCCGACGGAGCGTTCGATCCGCCTCCAGTTCCTCGCGGAGCCGGCGATTCGGCCGATCCGCGGCTCGATGACGCTGCACCTCTCCAACGCCCCCCCCGAGCGCGCGCACCAGGACGTGACGAGGCAGGTGGAGATCCGCGATGACGCGGCGACGTTCCGGTGCCTGTCGAGCGAATCGTTCCGGTTCGAGTCGGACGCCGTCCCGGGATATTGGACCTCCCCGGGCCAGATCCACGGCGGCGGGCCGGACGGCGAACGGTTGCTGGACGTCCGGATCTTCGCCGGGGGCTCGATCGCCGGCCGCGTCCTGGGGCCCGACGGCTCGCCCGTCGGCGCGGGGATGAAGGTCAAGGCTCCGCTCGACCCCGAGTGGGTGGCGTCCTCCCTGGGGCCGCCCGGGGCGCCGACGATGGGGGCCGCCCCCGAGGACGCCGCCCGGATGATGCAGCCGATGCAGGGCGGATTTCGATCCCTCCCGACGCCCCTCGCCCGGGCCGCCGAGGAGGCCGCGACCGACGCCGACGGCCGGTTCGAAATCCCGGCCTTCCCCTTGAACGTCCGGACGAGCATCGTGGTGGAGCACGGACGATCCGTGACCCGAAGCGACGAGATCCGGGCCGCCCCGCGCGACTCGCGGAAGGAGGTCGAGCTTCGCCTGCCGCGGGAGGCGGGGGCCTCGGTCCGCGTCGTCGACCCGGGGGGCCGGCCGATCTCCGGGGCGCGCCTGACGTTGTGGCTGCAACGCTCCGCGACCGGGCGCTACTCCTGGCCCTTCGGCGAGACCGACGCCGACGGCCGCTGCTCGGTCGACGACCTGGCCGAAGGCGAGTCGGGCTATACCCTGGTCGCCTCGTTCGCGGCCGACTTCCGGCCGATCGTCGCGCCGTTGATCCCGGGCGGCCCCACCCTGGAGCTTCGCGCCGAGCGCGGCGAGGTCCTGGAGGGGCGCGTGGTCGAGGCCGTGACCGGCTGGCCCATCCCCAACCTGGCCCTCTACGCCCGGCCCGCCGGGACGCCGTTGGACGTCGAGGTCCGCACCGATGCCGACGGCCGATTCCGGATGACGACGCTCCCCCCGGGCCCCGTCCAATTGGAGGACCGTCGCGGCTTCCACTGGCTGTCGCCCGACCCCTCGAACCTCCGGGCGGGTTCGGGCCGACCGGTCGTCCTCCGGCTCATCGACCTCCGGAGCACCCATCCCCAGCCCCGGCCGATCCCGATGTTCTGATCGAGCGGGGGCGGCGAGGCGGCCTCGTCGCCATCATCCTCAAGGGAGGCGGACCTGGTACAAGTCCTGCTCGACGCCGATGGGCGTCGGGCCGGACAGGACGCCGGCGGAGGTCCAGGCGGCGAACCGCCCCGGGGTCACGAAGTCGGTGAAGCCGTAGCCCGCCGGGTCGCGGTGTCGCCGGATCTCCTTCCAGTCGACGTAGACGTGGGTGATCCCGAGGTCGCGGAGGATCCGGTGGAACTCCTCCGGGGTCCGCCCGGCGGCGAGGGTCTCGATGATCTCGGGGTTGAAGACGGTGTTGTAGAGGATCGGATGCCGCAGGTGGTACACCGCCGCCTGACCCACGAGGAGGACCTTCGCGTCGGCCGGCAGCTCGGCGTCGATCGCGGCGAGCGGCGCGTTCAGCCGGCGCGGCATGTCGGCCCGGAGGAATTCCAGGTCGCCCGTCCACTCGTTGAGCCCCGCCAGCGCGGTCGAGGCGTAGGCGAGGTTCGTCGCCACGGCCAGGGCCAGCACGCCCGCCCGGACCACCCGCCAGGCGAGCGACCGCGACCAGTCGGCCCCCAGCCCGGCCATGACGGCGAACGCCGGCAGCATCGGCAGCCAGAAGCGATCGAGCCGGTGCGTCAGGAGCCACCACGACAGGAACATCCAGGCCAGGTAGGCGCCCAGCCATCCCGCCGCCCGCCGCGCCCTGGGGTTCAGGAACGCCAGGGGCGCGAACGCCGCGTACAGGGGCGATTGCCAGTCGGATCGCCCCAGCACCTCAATCAAATTGTATCGGAAGAGGTAGCCCGTGACGGGCCTAGGGCCGTGCGCGCGGGCCCACTGGACCTCCCGCGCGGGGGTCCAGTCGCGACCGCCGAAGACCCCGTAGGCCAGCGGGTAGACCGGGTTGCCGGTGTCGAGGACGTTCTTCGCCATCCAGGGGGTCATGACGACGGCCCAGCCCAGGACGTACGCGGCCGCCGGCCGCCACGACCGGCCCCGCCAGGAATCCACGACGCTCAGGACCCCGAACGGGAGGACCGACGGCAGGACCGCCGTGTACTTGCAGGCCGTCGCCCCGCCCGCGAGGAAGCCGATCAGGGCCCAGAGCCGCGCCGGGGCGTGTTCGGGCTCGGTCCGGCCCCGGACGTAGGCCCAGAGCAGGGCGGCCTGGAACCCGCAGAGGGGGCCCTCGACGTACGCGATCACCCCCAGCCGGTAGATCCAGGGGGTCGTGAGGTAGACGACCGCGGCCAGGCAGCCGGCCTTCCAACTCCCGAGCTTCGTCGCCGTGGAGGCGATCAGCACGCCTGCGGCCAGGCCGAACAGCGCGACGAGCAGTTGGCCCGCCAGCCCCCCCCACCACCAGTCGGCCATGACCTCCATGCCCAGGAGGTGGAGCATCTCCACCCCGAACGGCATGTTCGTGTAGACGTTGTGCGGCAGGAACGCGATCCGCCCGGCCTGGTAATACTCCTTCGGCGCCTGGAGGTGGTATTCCAGCACGTCGAAGTCGATCGCCGGCAGCATCGACCCCAGCAGCATCAGCACCACGAACGGCGCGACGATCGCCAGGGCCATCGTTGAGTGCGCGTCGAGCCGCCCGCGGGGCCATCGCCAGGGCTTCGCGGCGTACACGCCCGCCGCGCCGGCCGCGAGGAGGGCGGCCCGGACGATCCAGGGGTTCGGCAGGCCGATCCGGCCCACGATCAGGGTCGCCAGGCCGAGGACGACCGTCCCGGCGAGGTAGTCGACCGCCAGCCGGGCGGCGACGCCGCAGCCGGAGTCCATCCGGGCCCGGCGCAGGAGCCAGTCGCCGATCCCCATCGCCGCCAGGGCGATCAGCGCGGCCGTCGCGACGATCGGCAGGCGCTGGGGGAGGTTGCCGACCTCGCTCAGCTCGCCCAGGGCCTTGCCGAGCAGCGAGTCGTGGAACGTCACGCCCGGGACGACGCCGGGGACCGAGTCCAGCAGCAAGATCCCCCGGCTCACGCGACCGCCGGGGCTCGGCGGGACGTTCGGCAGCGGCTCCACCAGGAACCAGAGGAGCCAGGCCGCCTCCGCGAGGGCCAGGAGGATCAGCGGCCAGCCGCTGCGCCCGAGGAGGCCGATCGACGGGGGGGCTGCGGGAGGGGCCGACGAGGGGCGTGGTTGTCGCGTCATGTCAGAGGGTCGGCCCGATGGTCCAGGGGGCGAACTCTTCCTCGCCGAGGCCGGAGCCCTCGCTCCGGGTCGCCTCGCCGCTCGCGACGCCCAGGATGAGGTCGAAGAGGCGGCGTCCCACGGCCTCGACGGGCTCGCCGTCGAGGATCGTCCCGGCGTCCAGGTCCATATCATCCTTCATCTTCTCGAACATCGGCGTGTTCGTCGCCACCTTGATGCAGGGCGTCGGCTTGAGGCCCAGCACGCTGCCCCGCCCGGTCGTGAAGACCAGGACGTTCGCCCCGCCCGCGACCAGGCCCGTCGTGCAGACGGGGTCGTATCCCGGCGTGTCCATGAACGTCAGCCCCGGGCTTTTCACCGGTTCGGCGAAGTCGACGACGTCGACGAGCGGCGTCGATCCGGCCTTCGCCAGCGCCCCTAGCGACTTCTCGTAGATCGTCGACAGCCCCCCCGCCTTGTTGCCGGGCGAGGGGTTGTTGTTGATCTCGGCACCGAAGACGCCGGTGTACCACTCCCACCATCGGATGCGGTCGACGAGCTTCCGGCCCACCGCCTCCGAGGTCGCGCGGCGGGTCAGCAGGTGTTCCGCGCCGTAGATCTCCGTGGTCTCGCCCAGCACGGCCGACCCGCCCTGGGCGATGACCAGGTCGGCCGCCACGCCGAGCGCCGGGTTGGCCGTCACGCCCGAGTTGCCGTCCGATCCGCCGCATTCCAGGGCAAGGCAGAGCTTCGAAGCCGGCTGCTCCGTCCGCCGCCAGGCGTCGGCCGCGGGGAGCAGGCGCTCGACGGCCGCCACGGCCGCCTCGACCGTCCGGCCGATGCCCCCTTCCTCCTGGATGGTGAAGACGCGGGGCGGGGGGGGCGGCGCAGGGTCGCCGTGGGAGACGAGCCGCAGGTGTTGCGACTCGATCAAATGCTGGGCGTAGGCCCCCTCGCACCCCAGGCCGACGAGGATGTACGCGGCGACGTTCGGGTGGTTGACGAACCCGGCCAGGACCCGTTCGAGGATCTGATGGTCCTTCCCTTCGAACGGAAGGCCGCAGCCCCCCTTGTGGGTGATGGCGAACACGCCGTCGACGTTGGGATGCGACCGGCGGAAGTCGCGGCCCCGGAACCGCTCGGAGATGAACCGTGAGGTGCTGGCCGAGCAATTCACCGTGCTGACGACGGCGATGTAGTTCCGCGTGCCGACCCGCCCGTCCGGGCGCAGGTAGCCGCGGAAGGTCCGGGGCGGCTCGGGCGCGCGGGGCTCGGGCCGCTCGGAGGCGAAGGCGTAGTCGCGTTCGAACAGGTCGGCGCGGAGGTTGTGGACGTGGACGTGCGAGCCGACCGGGATCGGCTTCGAGGCGAAGCCGATCACCTGGCCGTACTTCCGCACGGGGGCGCCTTCGGCGACGTCGCGGACGGCGATCTTGTGGCCGAGGGCCACCGGCGCGAGCGCCTCGACCGTCGCGCCGGCGACGTCGACCCGGGCCCCCGCCGGGATGGGGGCGGGGGCCACGGCCACGTCGTCGTCCCCTCGGAGGAGGACCGCCCGGCACGTTCGCGATGCGGTCGCCATCTGGGTCGGTCCCTCGTCTCGGCGGGGCGTCGGTCGGTCACTTCGCGGGGGCCAGCTCGTGGATCCGGCCGTCGAAGGCCAGGATCAGCAGCTCGCCGTCGGGCGTCTCGTCGAACGACGTGATGTTCAGCTTGTTCTGGGGCGTGAGCTTGAGGATCTCGCCCGACGCCGCCGCCTTGCCCCCCTCGGGCTTCAGGGCCCAGATCCGGCCCGAGTCGTAGTCGCCGTAGACGTACCAGCCCTTGAGCGCGGGGATGGCCGAGCCGCGGTAGACGTAGCCGCCCGTGATGCTCAGGCCCGAGTCGGGCCGATCGGCCGTCGGCTGATGGGGGTACTCGGCGTACGGGGGCTTGATCGGCCCGGCCGGATCGGCCTTCTGCCGACGGTTCGGCTGGAACGGGTGGAAGCCCTCGCGGATGCTCCAGCCGTAGTTGCCGCCGTTGTCGACCTTGTGGACGTACTCCCAGAGGTTCTGGCCGACGTCGCCGGCCCACAGGTCGCCCGTCTCGCGGTCGAAGCTGAACTTCCAGACGTTCCGCAGGCCGATCGCGAAGACCTCCGGGGCCCAGTGCTTGTGGGCCTTGGAGCCCGCGGCCGGGTTGTCCGCCGGGATGCCGTAAGCCTTGCCGTCGGCGGGGTGGTCGACGTCGATCCGCAGGATCGAGCCGAACCAGTCCTTCGGGTTCTGGCCCGTGCTCAGGGGGTCGTCCGCCGCGCCGCCGTCGCCGAGCGTAATATAGAGGTAGCCGTCGGGGCCGAAGCGGATCGTCCCGCCGTTGTGGTTCTCCCAGCGGTCGACGTCCGAGACCCAGATCCGCTCCTCGCTCGCCGGGTCGGCCTTCAGCGGGTCGTCCTTGGAGACCTTGAACCGCGAGACCACCGAACGTCGCTCGGCGTCCTTCGCGGAATAGTAGACGAAGAACTGGCCGTTCTCCTTGTACTTCGGATGGAACGCCAAGCCGAGGAGCCCTTCCTCGTTGCCCCGGTTGATCGGGTCGGGGAGTTCGAGGAACAGCGCCTTCTCCGAGGTGTCCCGCGGGCTCGACGGGAACGACCAGACCTTGGCCTGGTGCTGCTCCGCGACGTAGTAGCGGCTCGGGTCCTCGCGCGGGTAGTCCAGCGCGACGGGGCGATCGAACTTGAGGTTCGGGTAGGCGACGCGGGTCTCGACCTTCGGCAGGGCGACGGCCTGGCCGACGGCCGGCCCCGCGGCCAGGACGGTCGCGGCGAAGAGTGCGGCGGTGCTGGTGATCTGCATGGTGCGATGCAAGGCGCGTCCTCCGGCTCTGGATTCGGGTCGACCGACGTCGTCGCCGATCCGGCCGCGTCGACGTCGGTCGTGAACTAGAGTCGTGGGGGCGGGGGCCCAAGTCAAGTCGTCGCCCCCCTCCGGTGCCCGCACGATCGATACCGCCGACCTCGAATTCCATAGGGATCGCTTGATGGCGGAAAATCGGTCTGGTACGTTGAGTTCGACATTATCGATCCTTGATCATCCCCCATCGCCGGTCGTCGGACGGGACGGTCGAAGCCGCTCGGCCCGTCACGTCGTGGTCCTTGCATTCGTACCTGACGTTACGCCATAGTATCGCGCCCCGCCCCCCGGACGGCGCGTCGGACCGACGCCTCGCCGGGTGGTGCGTGGAGCCGTGCGCATGCACGCGCACAGGGCCTTCTCGGCAACCCCCCTGGGAGCTACCTCGTCATGGCCAAGAGCCGGGATTGGACCGAAATCCTCATCCGCCGCGGCGTGATCGGGCCGGATCAGTTGAAGGAGGCCGAGCGCTCCGGCGGCGACGTCGAGGACGCGCTCGTCAAGCTCGGCTACGCCGACGCCACCGACGTCACCAAGGCCAAGGCGGAGCAGCACGGCCTCGCCTACGTCGAGCTGCGCGAGGTCGAGATCCCGGCCTCGGTGATCGGCAAGGTCCCCGAATCCCTCGCCCGCGAGAACATCGTGATGCCGATGGCCGAGGGGAACGGGTCCATCAAGGTCATCATGCACGACCCGATGGGCTTCGAAACCATCGAGAAGCTCCGCTTCGTGCTGAACCGCGAGATCGAGGTGGCCCTCGCGCCCCGCGAGGCCATCATCGAGGCCATCAACAAGTATTACGGCGGCGCGGCGGGCGAGACCGAGTCGGTCGACTCCATGCTCGGGGAGTTCACCGACACCCAGATGGACTACATGGACGAGGACGGCGGCGGCAAGTCGTCCCGGACCAACACCCTCGAAGAAGGGGACGCCCCGGTCATCCGCCTCGTCCACCTCATCATCGAGGAGGCGGTCCGCAACCGGGCCTCGGACATCCATATCGAGCCCTTCGCCGAGCGCGTCCGGATCCGATACCGGATCGACGGCGTGCTCATGGAGCGCGATTCGGCCCCCCGCCGGCTCCTGGGCGCCATGGTCAGCCGCCTCAAGATCATGGGGCAGATCGACATCGCCGAGAAGCGCCGGCCCCAGGACGGCCGCATCAAGATCCTCGTCGCCGGCAAGGACATCGACCTCCGCGTCAGCATCCTCCCCACCACGCACGGCCAGTCGGTGGTCATGCGCATCCTGGACCGCGACAACATCAAGGTCAGCCTCCAAGATCTCGGATTCTCGGAGGAGGACTACGCCAAGTTCAAGCAGCTCATCCGGCGGCCCAACGGCATCCTCCTGGTCACCGGGCCGACGGGCTCCGGGAAGACGACCACCCTCTACGCCGCCCTCAACGAGTTGAACCGGCCCGACGTGAAGATCATCACGGCCGAGGATCCGGTCGAATACTACCTGCCGGGGGTGAACCAGTGTGAAGTGAAGGCGAAGATCGGGATGACCTTCGCACGCATCATTCGAGCCATGCTCCGGCAGAACCCGAACATCCTCCTCGTGGGGGAAATCCGCGATCTGGAGACCGCCGAGACGGCGATCCAGGCTTCGCTGACGGGACACTTGGTTTTCAGTACTCTCCACACGAACGATGCGCCCAGCGCCATTACACGCCTGGTCGATGTGGGCATCCAACCGTTCCTCGTCGCCAGTTCCGTGCTTGCAGTCTTGGCTCAACGCTTGGTGCGCAAGGTGTGCCCCAAGTGCAAGGTCCGGATCGAGCCCCCGGCGCATGTCCTGGCCGGGCTGGGCCTGCGGCCCGAGTTGGCCAAGAAAGCGAACTTCGTGAAGGGGAAGGGGTGTTCCAACTGCAACAAGAAGGGGTATCGCGGCCGGATGGGCATCTACGAGTTGATGCTCATGACCAACACCGTCCGCGAGATGGCGTTCAAGGGCGAATCCACCATGGCGATCCGCAAGGTGGCCCGAAAGCAGGGGATGCGCACGCTCTACGAGGACGGGATCATCAAGGCCCTCAAGGGGATCACCACCCTGGAAGAGGTGTTGCGCATCACCAAGAATGATGTCGCCGTCGCGCCCCAGCCGGTCCCGGCCGCGGGGGCTCCAAAGTCGCCTACTTCAGCGTGATTCGAGTCGATCTTACCGGAGCCCGGCATGGGGCCGGGGTCGATGGTCGGCCCGCGAGGGCCCCCGAGCGGGGCCTCTCACTTTGTTCTCGTTGGTTTTCCAAGCACTTGCGCGCTTGATCCCTCACCGCCAGGTCGAAATAATGAGTCAGGCCGAGAGGATTAGGGCACGTTCGCCTAACCCTAACACGGACCTCAGGAATTCGATGGACACCTGGTCTGCGGGACGAAGTCAAGTCCGACGCGATTCGAGCCGAAGACCGGTTGTGTTTGTTGGACCCCAGGGGAGGTTAGCGACGGCATGGGCACGATCCTCATCGATAAGCTCCTCCAGACGGTGTGCACCCAGCGGGCGAGCGACCTGCACCTGACGGTCGGGAGCCAGCCGATGCTGCGGCTGCACGGCCACATGCGGCCGCTGGCGACGAAGGTGCTGGAGCCGCCGGACACCACGGCGCTCATGAAGAGCATCACGCCGGAGCGGTGCCAGCAGGAGTTGCAGGAGGTCGGCGGGACGGACTTCGGGTTCGCCTTCGGCGAGATGGCCCGGTTCCGCGTCGCCATCTTCAAGCAGCGCGGCAACATCGGCCTGGTGCTGCGGCGGATCCCGAACGAGTTCCTCACGTTCGAGCAGCTCGGGCTGCCGGCGGTGATGGAGGAGCTGATCCAGCGGCCCCGCGGCCTCATCCTGGTGACGGGCCCGACGGGCTCGGGCAAGACGACGAGCCTGGCGTCGATGATCAACTGGATCAACGACAACATGGACCGTCACATCATCACCATCGAAGACCCGATCGAATACTTCCACAAGCACAAGAAGTCGCTGGTCAACCAGCGCGAGATCGGCATCGACGTGCCGGACTTCCCGGAGGCGATCCGCCGCGCCTTGCGCATGGACCCGGACATCATCCTCGTGGGCGAGATGCGCGACCTGGCGACGATCCAGGCCGCGATCACGGCCGCCGAGACGGGGCACATCGTCTTCGGCACGCTGCACACGAACTCGGCCGAGGGGACGGTCAACCGCATCATCGACGTCTTCCCGAAGGAGCAGCAGGACCAGATCCGGACGCAGCTCTCGGTGGCGATCATCGGGGTGCTGGCCCAGGCGCTGCTGCCGAGGAAGCCGAAGGGGCTGGTGGCCGCCTACGAGATGCTGGTGGTCACGCCGGCCATCTCGAACCTGATCCGCGAGAACAAGACGTACCGCATCGACTCGTCGATCCAGACGGGCCGCAAGCACGGCATGATCCTGCTGGACGACAGCCTGTTCAACCTGTGGAAGCAGGGGCTGGTCGAGGAGCAGGAGGTCCTCTACAAGGCGCGCAAGGTCAACGACCTGCGGGACCGGATCGAGAACGCCAAGAAGGGGATCTTCGAGGAGGAAGAGGAGGGCGAGGAGGAGGAATGAGCCGGGCGGCCGTCACGCGCGGTCCCGCGGCGAGTATTTGAGTTGTACACGTTGAAATAGGTTCAAGCTCCCTTGGGCCTGGCAGGCGTCCGGGCGGGTGCGAGGGTTCGGGGCGGCCTCCCAGGCCGCCCCCCTCGGCGGCCCCCGGGCGGATCGATCCGGCAAGCTCCGCGCGCCGCCCCTCGCGACGGCCGCGATCTTCTCTCAAGCGACCACACGACGAAACGGACCGACGACGAGGCGTGGACGGGGGCCCCGGGCCTTCCCGTGGGCGTCCCGCGCGTGGAGCGATCGGGGGCGAGGCATGGCGCGACGGCTCGGCACCATCATGGTCGACATGGGCTACCTCGACGAGGAGGGGCTGATGCGCGCCCTCGAGGAGCAGAAGCGGGGGGCCGGCGAGCTGCTGGGGAAGGTGCTGGTGCGGCTCGGGCTGGCGAAGGAGGACCACGTCCTCAAGGCGCTGGGCGAGCAGCTGGGGATGAAGGTGATCAAGCTGGCGGACACCACGATCCCGGCCGAGATGACGGAGATCGTCAACGAGAGCATGGCGACGACGTTCAAGGTCGTGCCGATCTCGCAGGGGAAGAAGGACAAGAGCGTCACGGTCGCGATGGCCGAGCCCCAGAACCCGGCGACGCTGTCGGACCTGGGCCTGTTCCTGGGGGTGCCGGTCAAGGGGGTGATCGCGTCGGAGTCGGACGTGACGGCGGCGATCGAGCGGATCTACGCCGGCCACCACGAGTCGATCTCGGACGTGGTGAAGCAGATCGAGCAGGACAAGGGCCTGCAGAAGATGGCCGGCCGGAACGACAACACGATCGACCTGGAGGCGATCGAGGAGATGGCCGAGGCGGCGCCGGTGCGCAAGCTCCTGAACATGGTGCTGCTGCTGGCGATCAAGGACAAGGCGTCGGACATCCACTTCGAGCCGTTCGAAGAAGAGTACAAGATGCGGTACCGGGTGGACGGCATCCTGTACGAGCTGGTGCCGCCGCCTCGGCACCTGGCGCCGGCGATCTCCAGCCGCATCAAGGTCATGTCGAACCTCGACATCGCCGAGCGTCGGCTGCCGCAGGACGGCAAGATCCAGCTGGCGCTGGGGGGGAACAGCGTGGACATCCGCGTCTCCACCCTGCCGACGATGTTCGGCGAGAGCGTGGTGCTGCGGATCCTCGACCGCTCGGTCGTCCAGCTCGACCTGAAGAAGCTGGGCATGCCCGGCGACACCCTGGCGCGCTGGATGGATGTGATCCACAAGCCGAACGGGATCATCCTGGTCACGGGGCCGACGTCGTCGGGGAAGACGACCACGCTCTACGCGACGCTGAACGAGCTGAACAAGATCGAGGACAAGATCATCACGACCGAGGAGCCGGTCGAGTACGAGATCGAGGGCCTCATCCAGGTGCCGATCAACCCGGAGATCGGGGTGACGTTCGCCGCCTGCCTGCGGGCCATCCTGCGGCAGGATCCGGACAAGATCCTGGTGGGGGAGACCCGCGACCTGGAGACGGCCGAGATCTCGATCCAGGCGTCGCTCACCGGCCACGTCGTCTTCACGACGCTGCACACCAACGACGCGCCGTCGGCCGTGACCCGGCTCCGCGACATGGGCCTGCCGACGTTCCTCATCACGGCCACGGTCGAGGCGGTGCTGGCCCAGCGGCTGGTGCGGCGGCTCTGCCAGAACTGCAAGACCGAGTTCACGCCGTCGGCCGAGGTCCTCATGGAGCTGGGCCTGACGCAGGAGCAGGCGTCGGCCCAGAAGTGGTTCTACGGCAAGGGCTGCGACCGCTGCAACAACACCGGCTACAAGGGCCGGCAGGGGATCTACGAGCTGATCGTCATGAACGACATCCTGCGGGACATGATCGTCGCCGAGGTCTCGCTGGACGACTTCCGCGAGGCCTGCCGCAAGTACGGCATGAAGACCCTCCGGGAGGTCGGCCTGGAGGCGGTCTCCGAGGGCCGCACGAGCGTCGAAGAGGTCCTCCGCGAGACGATGACCGAGGTCTGAGCCGCCGCGATCGAAGGCCCTTCATCCGAACATCTCCGCACACGATCGAACCCGACCACGCACCCACGCCCGAGGCGGGAGGACGCCGATGCCGACCTACCAGTACGAAGCGATGGACCACACCGGGCGCGAGGTGAAGGACGCCATCGACGCCGCCACGCAGGAGGAGGCCCAGCAGCTCATCCGCCAGAAGGGCTTCTTCGTCACCAAGATCTCGGAGAAGGCCAAGAAGACCCGCAAGGCGGCCGCCGCCAAGAAGGGGGGCCGGCGGAAGAAGAAGTCGTTCACGATCGGCCGGATCTCCACCAAGCAGCTCTGCACGTTCACCCGCCAGCTCTCGACGCTCCAGGACGCCGGCCTGCCGATCCTCCGCAGCCTCAAGATCCTGGAGGGGCAGTGCAAGCCGGGCGTGCTGAAGAACGCCCTGGGGGACGTCGTCGAGGACATCGAGAGCGGCCAGACGCTCTCCGAGGCGTTCGCCAAGCACCCCAAGGCGTTCGACCGCCTGTACTGCAACATGATCAAGGCGGGCGAGGCGGGCGGCGCCCTGGAGGCGATCCTCCAGCGCCTGGCCGACTTCAAGGAGAAGGCGCAGTCGCTCAAGCGGAAGATCAAGGGGGCGATGGTCTACCCGATCGTCGTCATCTTCGTGGCGTGCGTGATCGTCGGGTTCATCCTCTACTTCATCATCCCGAAGTTCGAGGCGATCTTCAACGACTTCGGCGTGCCGCTGCCGCAGATGACCAAGATCCTGATCTCGGCCAGCCACTTCCTGATCAAGTACTTCTACATCGTCTTCCTGACGCCGCTGTTCTTCTGGATGTTCATCAAGCTCCTGTACCGCAACAAGACGGGGGCCTACGTCTGCGACCGGATCCTGCTGATGATCCCGGTCATGGGGACGATCGCCGAGAAGTCGACGGTGGCCCGGACGATGCGGACGCTGGGGACGCTGGTGCAGTCGGGCGTGCCGATCCTGGAGGCGCTGTCGATCGTCCGCGAGACGGCCGGCAACGCGGTGTTCGAGCGGGCGTTCACGCGGATCTACGACAGCATCCGCGAGGGCGAGACGATCGCCCAGCCCTTGCGCGAGGCGCGGATCGTGGACGACATCGTCGTCAACATGATCGACGTCGGCGAGGAGACGGGCGACCTGGACACGATGCTCAACAAGATCGCCGACAACTACGACGAGGAGGTCGAGGTGGCGGTGGAGTCGCTGGTGAGCCTGCTGGAGCCGATCATGATCGTCGTCCTGGGCGGCATCGTCGGCTTCATCGTCATCGCCCTGTTCCTGCCCCTGATCACGCTGATCACCAAGCTGTCGGGCTGAGCCCCCGCGGGGGCCGGGGCGAGCCGCCCGGCCCCCGGGCGTCGGGCGGGCGGACCCGCGTCGACGCTTGAAAAATTCGAGAACCGTCGTACATCGAAACGTGAGCAGACCCCGGGACGTCGCCCGCCGTCCCGACCCCGGAGGCCCGGACCCATGACCCGCCCCGCGCACCGCACCGCCGCCCCGTCCGGCCGCCCCCGCGGCGGCTTCACCCTGGTGGAGCTGCTGGTCGTCTTCGTCGTCCTGTCGATCCTGATCGCCCTGCTCCTGCCGGCGATCAACGGGGCCGTCAAGACCGCCAAGAACACGGCCGCCCAGGCGAACCTCAAGCAGTTCGACCAGGCCCTGGCGGCGTTCAAGTCGAAATACGGCGACTACCCGCCGAGCCGGGTGATCTTGTGGGAGAACGGATATTTCCAGACCGGCGGCACGACGGCCTTGGCCGCGTCCGGGCAGTCCGACGTCCAGAGCGGCCAGCTCGCCCAGCGGACGCTCCAGTACCTGCGGAAGTTCTTCCCGAAGGTCGTGCTCAGCACGTCGGGCGCGGTGTGGCCCGCGGGCAGCAAGCAGTGGTACGACTTCAACGGCAACGGCGTGTTCGACGCCCAGCCCTACGTCCTCCAGGGGCATCAGTGCCTCGTCTTCTTCCTGGGCGGGTTGCCGCAGAAGACCGACGAGGGGTATGCGATGACGGGGTTCGCCAAGAGCCCGACGAACCCGTTCACGCCGATCGTCGCGCCCTCGGGGAGCCCGACGTTCGTGAGCCAGAATCGCGAAGTCCCGCTGTTCGAGTTCGCGGCCAATCGGCTCCAGGATGATACGGTCAATAACGTCGCGTTCCCCGGCTACCTCGACAGCCTCGGGAACACGCTGGGGAGCGGGCAGGTCAACTTCATCGCCTATTTCAGCTCCTACGGCAACAACGGCTACGACCCCAACGACGTGAACTTCGCGGCCGAGGTCGACGACGCGGGGGCGGTCGTCCTGAACAAGTACAAGGTCCGTTACCCCGTCTATACGTCCTCGGGCGACGCGACGACCCCTCCGAACCACGCGGCGTCGCCGTCCCCGAACCCCTATACGTCGACGGCGACCGGGGCGGCGACGGCGGTGGCGGCCACGGCCCTCGCGGTCAATTACGTGAACCCGCAGACCTACCAGCTGATCTCGTCGGGCATGGACGGCCTGTACGGCCCCGGCGGCATGTTCAAGCCGAACGCCAACAGCGGGGCGCTGCCGTTCGACGCGAACACGACGACCCCCGCCGCCTCGACGAGCCTCCGGCAGCGCGAGCGGGACAACCTGACCAACTTCCACGGCGGGACGCTCGACTGATCGCGGCGGCGGCGGGCGACCCATCCCGGGGCGCGGGCGAGGCCCGCGCCCTCCGAGACGGCCGATAACGGATGCGAAGATGATGAACCTTGCATCGAAACCCACGCTCGATCTTCGGGGCCCGGCGCCGCGGCGCGGGTTCACGCTCGTCGAGCTGGTCATCGTCATGACGATCATCGGGATCATCATCTCGTTCATCCTGATCGCCGCCCGGGACGGCGTCCGCCAATCCGAGCTGCGGGCGACCCAGGCCCTGATCCTCAAGCTGGAATCGGGCCTCAACGACCGGCTCGACGCCCTCATGCAGCTCCGCCCCGAGCCCAACTTCAGCCACGGCTACCTCGCCGGGATTTATCCGGACGCCGCGTTGAACGACACGGACGGACTGCCGCTGATGATGCCGCGGGCCGTGCTGCCGTCGGGCTTCCCCGACACGAAGGTCCGCACGACGGGCCGCGCCCAGGCCATCGCCCTGGCGGACTATCTCAAGAGCGAGATGCCGGACGTCTTCGTCGTGAATCCGGCGGCGCTGGCCGCCACGCCGGCCGGGGCCACCTATCCGCTGGACTTCGCGTCGCGTCCCTTCCCCGGGACGCCGACGGACGCTTCCCTCGGCGCGGCCGCCAACTACATCCTGCCGCTCGGGCACCGGGTCCGCGGCCCCCGGAACTTCATCACCTCGACGGGCTGGGACGCGACGGGCTACGGCGACGGCAACATCGACTCCGGCTTCTTCTCGTCCTCGAACCCCCAGCTCGGCCTGACGGGGCGGGGCATCTACGGGGCCTCCTATTCGGCCGCCTCGGCGGTCTACAAGAACCTGGGATACCTGCCGACCGGCTACGACATGGTCGACAACGACGGCAACGGGCTGATCGACGAGTGGGGGGAGGGGGTGAACGCCAGCAACCGGGAGGACGTCCAGGCGCGGCTTTCGAGCCACAAGCACGAGACGGCCAGGTCGGAGATGCTCTACGCCCTGCTCGTCGAGGGCCAGGGCCCCCTGGGCTCCTCCTTCAACGCCGACGACTTCAGCGATCGCGAGGTCATGGACACGGACGGGGACGGCCTCCCCGAGTTCGTCGACGCCTGGGGCAAGCCGTTGCAGTTCTTCCGGTGGCCCGTCCTGTTCCATTCGGACGCCCAGCGCGGGCAGAACATCGGACCGGATCCTTTGGATGCGTCCGGCGGGGCCCCGCCGAAGTTTATCAGGCCCTACGCTTCGCAGTGGGAGGTCCGGGAGCAGGACCCCCTCGACCCCAATGCGACCCTCATGAGTTCCGCGTGGTGGTCCGGCGGGCAGAATGCGGGCCATCCGTTCGGGACGGCGGCCGGGGCACCGACCTACAAGAGCGGCGGGGTCGCGGCGTTCGAGTTTTTCTTCCACCGCATCACCGAGCCGATGGCCTTCAGCGCGAGCTCCCCGTCGGCCGCGGACTACTGGATGTACTGGGCCCGCGATGGGGCCTCGGAGTCCGGGGTGGGCTATCGGCGGGCGTTCTTCTCCAAGCCCTTGATCCTCTCCGGCGGGCCGGACCAGGAGCCGGGGGTGTTCTTGTATCCCTCGCCGACCGTGAACGATCTCATCTACGTCGAGAACAACGCGGTGCAATTCACGCCGGCGGAGGCGTCGTGGTCGACCCTGCCCCCCGCGGACGGGGGCATACCGGCCACTTCGCCCGAGTCGTATCTGAACGGCTTTCCCAATACCTTGCTCCTGCTGGACGCCGGCCGCGACGACATCAGCAATCATAACGTGACGACCAACGTCGGGTCGGGAGGCTGAGCCCATGAAACGCCGAATCCCGCGACCGGCCGGCTTCACGCTCGTCGAGCTGCTGGTGGTCCTCCTGATCGTCAGCATCATCGCCGCCGTGACGCTCCCCGTCGTCATCCCCGCGATCGGCCATCGCCAGGTGAGCGAGACGGCCCGGATCATCCAGGGGGGCCTGGTCGCCGCCCGCGACGCGGCGCTGAGGACGAACACCCCCCACGGCATCCGGTTCCTGCCCGACCCGACGTACAACGGCCAGACGGCCGATCCCCTCACGAAGGGGGCGACGAGCTTCCTGGATCGGGGCAAGATCCTGGCGTCCAACCGCTTCATCCCGATCGAGCGGCCCCCGACGTACTCCGACGGCAAGGTCTTCCTGGATCCGGCCAACACTTTAATCGGCTCCTTCATCAATCGCCTGGGCATCAATACCGGCCTGTTCACGCCGGCCGAGGAGAATTGGCTGTATACGGATAAGCGAGTCTTGCTCGTCGTCCAGGCCTATTTCCGCACCCAGACCGTCGGCGCGACCACGTTCTACCCTCGGGAGGAACCGACGTCCTGGTACTGGAACATTCGGGTGGGGGATAAGATCCAGATCAACGACATCGGCCCCTATTTCACCGTCGTCGGGCCCGTGCACGCCCCCAATCCCGAGAACTTCGTCAACGTCGACCCGTCCGCACTCCCGCTGGAGCTGCCGCATCCGAGCGGGACGGGGGTCTATTATCCGGAGATCCTGTTCGTCACCAACGGCGTCGACGACGACGGCGACGGCTACGTCGACAACGGCATGGACGGCCTCGACAACGACGGGAACGGGACCATCGACGATTTCGCCGAGTGGTCGGATCCGGAGAGTTGGCCGTCGGGCATGATCACGGGGGGCACGGCGGTGGTCGGCGATAAGGCCGCGGGGGTCTCGTACAACATCATCCGCCAGCCGGTCCCCTCGGCCGGCTCGCGCGAGACGGTCCTGCCGGACAGCGTGGTGGTGGACCTGACGACGTCGCTCTGGCCCGCGGTGCGGGAACGATCGCGGCTCCCGGTGGATCCGGACTCGGGGACGGTCGACATCCTGGTCGAGCCGAGCGGGCGGGTGGTGCCGACGACGAAGTATTCCAGCCCGACGTCGTTCGGCATGGGGTCGTCGTTCTATCACATCTGGGTCGCGGAGCGCAGCGACCTCGCGGAGCCCACGGTCGCGACCCGGGGCGCGGTGGACGGCAGGGCCACGGCGCTCGGCCCGCTGCTGGCGAGCCCGGCCCCGGCGTTCTACCTGCCGATGCCCCGGGACGCCTACGACGCGTACGACGTCGACCTCGTCAACGACAACCCGACCCTCCCGTATTTGAAGGGGGAGATGCGTCTGCTGACGATCTCGACCCGAACGGGCAACATGATCACGACCGATCGGCCGCTGTTCAGCGTGACGAACCCGGGCCGGCCGTTCTACGCGCCGCAGGTCGGCGAGCAGGGGGATGCGCCATGATGGTCGTCGGCCGCCGCGGGGTGCGATCGGGCATCACCCTGACGGAGATCCTGATCGGGATCATGATCATGGGCATCGGCTTGGTCTCCGTCGCCACCCTGTTCCCGCTGGGCCTCCTCCGCCTGCGCGAGGCCCAGCGGCAGTCGAGGTCGGCGCTGCTGTACGAGTCGGCGGCGGCCGACATGTCCGCCCGCGCCCTGGTCAACGCGCAATCGTTCGTGATGGCGGACCTGTTCAACAAGTATTACGGCCTCTCGTGGTGGTATCCGTGCATGGTGACGCCGCAGACGCCGGAGGGGAGCTTCAACCCGCTCCTCCAGGACGCGGCGTCCTACGGGGGGGACGTCTATACGAGCGCCGCGGCGACCGACCTCGCGGGGCTGGACGTCACGAACGCGAACTTCAGCCTCATCCCCGTGCTCTACTCCCAGTCTCGCGGCAATCCCGGCCTGCCGTTCGCGTACGATCCGCTCTGGCGCGCCCAGGCGTATGCGCCGGGGAACGACGTCAGCGACCCGACGAGGCGCGGGATCTATCTGCACGACACGGCCGACGACGGGAGCACGGTGCCGGAGGCCCGCTTCGGGTCCGGGCTGGGCTTCGTCCGCAACGACCCCTCGGGGGGATTGCCGAGCGCCCACGGGCTTCAGCGGCTGACCAATTTCAACGGCCGGAAGTATAACGCGATCGATTCGGCCGGCGATCCCTACAAGGCGTTCGTCCAGCAGAATTCGAGCGCCGTGCTCTCGATCTTCGTCTCGCCCGAGGACATCGTCTGGAACGAGCCCAACAACCCGCTGAACGTCAGCCCGGTGCTCCCGGACATGAGCCTCACGGGCGCGACGGTCAACGATTGGCGCTATTCGTGGATGTTCACCGGACGCCTGGCCAGCCAGACGAGCGGCTCGACCTTCGAGGGGGACCTGGTCGTCTTCGAGAATCGGCCGTTCGGCCTGGAGCGGGTGGTGGGGCCGATCGACGGCTCGTCATACTACCGGCCCGAGGGGGAGACGGTCGTGGAGGCGGTCTACGGCTACAGCGCGAGCGTCGCCGTGGCGGGGGGCGGGTCGGTCGGGTACGGGGCCGCGGCCGATCGGACCGTGCTGCTCCGCTGGCCGGATTCGATGGCCGACCCGATCGTGAAGCGGGGCGACTGGATCTGCGACGTGACCTACGAGCGACGGCAGCCGATCGCCTATAACGGGACCACCGGCCGATTCGCGGGCTATTTCAACCCGCTGAACGGCGGCAAGTTCGACAACCTGCCGGCCCAGCGGGCCTTCTGGTATCAGGTCGTGAAGGTGTCGCCCGCCGTGTCCGAGTCCGTCGGCTTCGCCGGCGACCCCGACGGGATCTCGTTCCGTCGCATGGTGGTCCAGGTCGGCTCCAGCCTTCGAGCCCGGACGCCGCTGGATTCGTCGGACGGCAGCCCCCATACGGTGAACGCCGCGCTGATCGCCCCCGACGTCGTGAACGTCATCCCCCAGACCATCGTCATCCATTGATTTGATCGATCGCCGCGGCGGGCCGCCCGCCGCGGACCCCGTCCGCCATCGTCCGTCCGCGACGCGCCGGCCTCACGGTTCGGGCCGGGTCGGGACTTCCCAGAGCAGGGGCCTCGCCGTGAACGTCCATAGCCGCAGACATGCGACCCTCCGCCGCCGGGGTGTGACGCTCGTCGAGATGCTGATCACCCTCGCCGTGCTCCTGCTCATGATGGCGCTGATCGTCCAGATCTTCCAGGCGGCGACCGGCTCCATGTCGGCCGCCCAGGCCTACCAGCGGCTGGACGACGACCTCCGCCGCCTCGACTCCACCCTCCGCGCCGACCTCGACGGGGCCACCGCCCGGTTCACGCCGCCGCTCGACCCCGCGGACGGCCTCGGGTATTTCGAGTACGTCGAGAACGAATTCGCCGACAATCAGGGCGAGGACTGCGACGACTCGATCCGCCTCACCGTGAAGGCCCCGGAAGGTCGGCCTTTCACCGGGCGGATGTGGGCCAAGCCGCCGAGGAAGCTGGCCATGGTCGGCGGTACGCTCGTCTCCGTCCCCGGGAATTTCGGCGCGTTCAACGCCACGAGCAACCCCGGCGGGATGACGCCGGCGGAGATCGCCGAGTACTTCAAGAGCCAGCCGATCACCGTGACGAGCGAGCACGCCGAGGTGATCTACTTCCTGCGCAACGGGAACCTGTACCGTCGGGTCCTCCTGGTAGCGCCGGAGTTGCAGCGGAGCCTGGTCCACAGCTACTCCGACGCGTCCGCCTCGAACGTCGGCTTCTTCCCGGTAGCTTCGGCGGTCGGCCCCACCCTGGAGGGACCTCCCACGGATTCGAGGACGTTCACGCCGGTCGACCTCGGCGCGTCCCAGGTGAGCTTCCTGGGCGTCAATGACCTATCCGCTCGGCCGGCCTCCCGGGGGCTTGCGACCGCCAACGGCGCCAACAACTCCGTGGTCCTGAACAAGCTCTCCGACCTCACGGATCGCCACAATCGCTTCGCGTCGCCCCGATTCTCGGACGATTTCGTGGGATTCACGACCTCCGGCGGGAGCCGGACGACGGTTCTCAGCCCCGACGGCCTGCCGGACGACGCCAACGGCGACAACGTGCCGGATTGGTATCCCACGCTCTATCCGCACCTGATCGAGGACTCCGTGGCCCAGATCCTGGGGGCGGGCACGCCGACCACGTTGGGCCTCTGGAACGTCGTGAAGACGCCTGACGCCATCTACGGGGACGGCACCCTGTATTCCCAGCGAGGCGCGCTAGCCTTCCCGTATGTTTACCGCGGGGCTTTCTCCCAGGCGCAATACCTGGGGAACGACACGCAGATCGGATGGATCCACGCGCCTGCGCCGTTCTCGGTCGACCCGCTCGACAGCTCGACGGCATATCAATACAACGTCGACCCCGTGAACTACCTCAGATATCTCAACCACAACCCGATCGACGCGGGCGACAACCTGCCGACGCCGTTCTCGTCCGGCGTGACCTGGAACAACCTCCAGACCTACTGGGGCTTCCCGACCTGGCGGGAGACGCTGGCGCCGGAATGGAACGATCCGACCTTCCAGGTCAACCAGCCGATCTCGGGCTACAGCTTCCCGAACGGGCTGGAACCCCTGAGTTCCACCGAGATCACGGCCGGCCACGTCGATCGGACCGACGCCGCCAGGCGCGCACGGCTCCTGCCTCCGATGACCGCCGACTGGCGGGGGGCGAGCAAGTTCCAGCAGTTCACCGACGGCACCGGGTCCGACACCGGCTATTTCGGCGGCTCCTCGGGCTCCCCCCTGTGGGCTTCCTACAGCTGGGAGGACGACCTCATCCTGACGAACGTCCGCAGCTTCGACGTCAAGGCGTTCGAGCCCTCGCTGGCGGACTACGCCGACCTGGGCTGGGGCGACGACCCTCGCCGGACCCCCGCGGCCACCACGACGGGCGCGACATACCTGGGGACGGGCGCGGTCACCCCTTATCTCTACGGCAACATCGACGCGATCGGCGGCGCCGCCGCCCCCGGGGCGGTCGCGGCCGTCAACGGGTCGTTCGTGAACGTCGTGGAGCAGACGTTCGCGCACGAAGGCCGGATGCCCCCCCTGATCAGCGACTTTCGATTCGACGCCCAATTCGGGCCCGCGGCGGCCGGCACCTACGCTTCGAATCCCGGCTACACGGGCAACCTCGGCGACGACTCGCGGGAGATCGTCCGGCTGCGGCGGGTGTGGGACTCGTGGTCGACCACGTACTCCAAGGCGCCGGCCAAGGGGGTGCAGCCCGGCGGGTTCCCGTCCGGCCCCCCGTTCTCGCCCCCGATGTATCCGTCGTACCCGCCGCCGTACCCGGCCCCCCTCCGCGGGATCCAGGTCCAGGTGCGGGTGACCGACCCGACCAACCAGCGGATCAAGGTCCTGACCATCCGGCAGGATTTCACGAGCAAGCTCTGAGATCGATCGACGAAGGAATTCGGAACTACCGGACGGCGGCCCGCGTCCAATCGCGGGCGGCCGAGAGCACCGAGGCCCTGGCGATCTGAAGGCCGGAGCAGGGGGGAACCATGGCGACCAGTAGGCATCGGGGGCGGGGCCGGGCGAGGCGGGGCGTGATCCTGATCCTCGTGCTCGGCGTGCTGGGGCTGATGGCGGTGATCGGCGTGACCTTCGCCACGTTCACCGGCCAGGCCCGGATTTCCGGCCGGAACTTCGCCCAGTCGAAGCTCCAGTCCCAGGGCGACGAGCTGATGGACTTCGCCCTGTCCCAGCTCATCTGCGACACCTCGGACGTGCGGTCGGCCATCCGCGGCCACAGCCTGGCCCGGGATATGTACGGGAACGACGGGGCCCGCAACGGGTTCCTCGCCTCCCGGTCGGACGGCGTCCCCCAGGCGCCGGGGAACAACTCGTCGTTCTACGTCACCCGGGTCCAGAAGGACACGGTGATCCCCAACGCCTACATCCTGACGACGAACATCAGCCAGGGCGATCCGCTCTTCTATTCCCACGATTTCAAGCGGTGGACCGTCCGCGTCGCTTACAACACCAATCCCGCCGCCCCCCCCAACAAGATCGTCCTCTCGGCGCTCTCTCCGGCGGTCACCGGCGTGATCTCGCAGACGTTCGAGGTCATCGACGAGGACGGGTTCAACCCGGGCGTCTCGGACCCCCGTCGGCTCAAGGTCATCATCCTCGACTCCGACAGGACGGCGCGGATCGCCCACCCGGGGTATAATACACGGACCCCCGCCTACCTCTTCGAGTTGAACCTGGACACGGACCTCGCCGACGACTTCCAGTTCGTCCTGGACGGCCGCTGGCTGCATGCGTTCAACGGTCCGGGCAAGACCGACGACGCCAAATACGCCAACTTCCGCTTCAATCAGGATTCGCCCTCGCTGGTCGGGATGGACGAGGACTACGACGCCTGCGACCTGGAGAACTGGTTCCTGGCCATGCAGAGCGCCGACGGGTCGGTCATGATCCCGTCCTTCCACCGGCCGGCCAACGTCCGCTATCAGCCCGGCACGATCAACGACTGGGACAACACCGCCGCCACGACCGCCGACCTCGTCGCGAAACTGTCGCGCATCCTGCGCCCTCGGAACGCGGACGGGCACGACCCGACGGCCTTCCCCGACCTGATCCCGAGCGACATCGACGGCAAGATCCGATACGACGTCGACAACGACGGCGACGGCGCGTTCGACTCGGTCTGGGTCGACCTGGGCTATCCCCCCCGCCGCAACGCCCAGGGCGTCCTCTACAAGCCGATGTTCGCCTTCATGGTCATCGGCCTCAACGGGCGCATCCCGCTGAACACGGCCGGCAACCTCGCGGGGCGCGAGTCGACCGCCTCCGGCCCCGGGAACCGCAACGCCAGCCACGCCTCCCATCTCGGCAACTCCGTCAGCGAGATCGATCCCCAGTACGCCCTCCAGAATGCGGGAAACTCCGGCTTTTCGCAGCGGGACGACGCCGGGCGTAACGTCGCCCAGACTCAACTCCAGAACATCCTGGCGGGGACGCGGCCGCAGCAGGATCTGAAGAACCCGGACACCACGGGTGCCGTGAACGGCGACGCGAACCGCGTCCAAATGGGGACGTCCGATTGGATGGCCTTGCCGAACGGCATCGCGGATGGCTCCGACTTCACGGACGGCACTGGCGTGCGGCGGCTCACGGAGCCGGTCCCGGGCCGCTGGGGCGAGGCCGAGGCGATCCCCGGCGGGACCTATCCCGACCTGAGCTACGACTACCTCGCCGCGACATACAACAACGAGGTCCGCCCCGGCTACTCGATGAGCAGCCGGGACACCTCGGCCGCGGGGACGCTCTGGGACGCCGCGGACGACAATTTCAACGCGTTCGACGTCTGGCCCGTCCCCGATTCGACCGTTGCGCGAGTGGGCGAGATCCACGACGAGGATCTCTATGACGCCGCCGGGGCCCTGACGTTCCCCATCGAGCGGATGCGGCGATTCATCACGCCGATGGACGTGAACGGGTCGGGCGGCGTCGTGCAGTGGCGCGGCGGGGGCGGCGGCGGGGGCAAGGGCGCGGACCAGTGGGGACGCGTCGCCTACCAGGGGTATTTCCGGCCCCCCGGCCTGCCGGGCCAGGTCGACCCGACGACCGGCGCGGTCTCCTTCCCCTGGACCAGCGGCCAGAACTATCCGCTGGGGCGCGTGGCCCAGGCCACCGTCGCCGCCGCCACCGCGCACAACAACAACATGCTGCACGGCTACGAGTCGGCGCTCTTCCCGAATACGATGGGCCGCCCCCAGTCGTCCGGCGGGGCCCCGGCCTACGTGGACGGTACGTCCCCCGGGGCTCTCGGCCTTCCGACCAAGCTGCCCAGCTACAACGGGGCCGTGAACTCGGGCATCGATTACACCTACAACGGCGACGGTCCCCCGGACCCCGTCTTCAACAGCCGCTCGGACGGCCTCAACGAGGCCGACGAGATGAACCTCTACAACGTCGATACGAACCTCGACGCGCCTTACACCCACTCCGACCTGGAATGGCTGTATCGTCGCCACGACGTCGACGGACGGTCGCTCACCAGCCGGCTCGCCCGATTGGCCCCGGTCAGCTTCCAGAACGGGCAGGACGACCTGGCGCGCCGGCGGATGTTCGCGATCGACGCCTGGGAGCCGAACTCGTTCGTATGGGCGAACGACAATCCCACCGGCATCTTCCCGGACAACCATCGCTTCACCGCGAACGCCAACGCCTCGATGGCCAACATCAACGGCGTCACGCCCGCCCTCGCCCAGCGCGACCGCAAGATCAACCTGAACATGCCGCTGCCGGTCTCGAACGACCCGGACGAGCCGGTGCGTCGCAAGTGGATCGGCGACGCCTACCTGCTCATGAAGACCGTCCTGCCGCCCCGCGCGGTCGACACGCCCGAGGAACTGGCTCAGCTCGGCCAGTATCTGGTCAACCTGATCGACTACCGGGATACGGACTGCGCGGTGACGCGATGGACCAACCCGGACGTGCTGCTCGTCCCGGCCCAGGCGTCGGGCAACACGATGACGCCCAAGCGGCCTTATCTGGTGTCTTCGACCGCCAGCGTCACGCAGTCGGTCCCGCTCGTCCAGTATGGGATGGAGCACAACCCCATCGCCATCAATGAGGTCCTGGCGTATTCCTACGCGAGGCATCTCGGCGGGAGCCCTCCCACCCCAACGCCGACCGGCCAGCCGACCGGCCGCTTCTTCATCGAGCTCGTCAACACGCTCTCGCTCTCCAAGACGGCCCATAACGCGTCGGCCGTCGATAATGCGGCCGTCATCGACCTGAGTGGATATGCGTCGAGCAGCACCGGTGCGCCCTTGCCGAACCCCTACGACGGCGGCTGCTGGGACATGGTCTTCACGGACGACGCCGTGGGGAGCCGGCCCAACCCCTACACCGGGCAGCTCGACCCGGGGGCCGTCCTCTACGGCCTGACCCCCCTGGGCCAGGACGCCAACGCCGGGCGCACGCCCGCGCTGGCCGATGCGACCCTCAAGGGGATCCGAGTCGACCCCCTGCCGCGGACCAACGGCGGGACCACGGCCGTGAACTGGTTTGGCGACGGCACCCGCACCCGTCCGCTCACAGTGATCGGCAACGCCTTCCCGGGCACTACGGCCGAGACCTCCTCGGAGTCCACGCCCGTCAACGCCAGCGCCCCGTTTACTACATCGGGCAACGCGGCCTTCTACACGCTGAACAACGCCAAGTACGACCCGTTCAATCCGATCGCGGGTGGGCTGGGCTTCACGCTGAGGGGCGGCATCCTCCCGAACAACATCGATGGGTCGGTCAACCTGACCGCGCCGACGACGATCCCTCTGCCGGCCCTCCCGACGGACTCGGGCCAGGCCAAGTATTACTGGGTCTGCCTGCGACGGCCGGCCAACCCGATGGCCCCTGCGGGGCCGGATAATCCGATGATCGTCGTGGACAGCATGCGGTTCCCCTACATCGACTGCGGCGGGACCGTGCGGACCGACTCGTCCGGCGACCCGACGGACGACGCCAATCGCGACGTCGTCTCCTCCCAGGGGTCGAATCACATCTATTCGTATCAGCGGCTCCAGCCCTATCGCGGCGGCCAGTCGGTCCCGGCCGATCCCACCGTCGCCGGCTCGGGCCTGGATACGCGATACGGCTTCACGGAGCAGGTCGCCGCGCCGGCGACGTCGAGCGGCAACCTGATCCGGTACGGCACCAACAAGAAGACCAGCGCGACCCCCAATTACTTCCCGGACGTCAACACCAACCCCATCTACCACACGCTGGGGCTGCCCAACGACGGGACCTTCGGGGATCCCGCGACCGCGGCGAACATGGAACGTTGGGACCTCTTCACATTCCTGGACCGGGATTTCACCTCGGTCTTCGAACTGGCGATGGTCCCCGGTTGCGCCCCGGGCCTGTTCACGAAGCAGTTCGCGGAGTTCGCCCCGTCGGCCGCGAACAAAGCGGCGTTCGACGCCGTGGCCGCCGCGCCGCCCGTCACGCCTGCCCTGGCCCGTCCCGCCGTGCTCCCGGTCGGTTCGTCTGCGACGATCGCCGGGATCGGCCGCTCCAACGTCTTCTCGGCCCGTCGGGCCAGCACGGCCGATCCGGTCGAGCCCCACACGTTCCCGTATCTCGTCGACCGTTTCTTCTACACCGCGGCGGGGAACCTGGGGACGAGCGACACCCTCAACAGCTCCGTGGGAGGATACGCCGCCGACGGCTGGCATCGCATGTTCGAGTTCTTCGAAGTCCCCACGCAGATGACCGGGGCGATCGGCCCGGTCGCCCAGGGGACGAACTTCGACTGGTATCGCCAGGACTTCAAGCCCGGCCTGATGAACCTCAACCTGCTCATCGACGAGGAAGCCTTCTTCGCCGTCCTGGGCAAGCAGGATCTCGATTCCTCGACGCAACTCTTCACGCAACAGTTGCTCAACCCCTATCAGCTGCCGGAGCCGACGGACGCCTATTACGGCTGGAGCGACATATATAGAGGCGGCCTGTGGAACGGCCCCCTCCCTAAGGGCTATCCGCCGACGCCGATGATCGTACAGGCCACAAATCTGGATGGGTCGCCCGCCTACGTATCTTGCATGTCGAACCGCGGTTCGTACGCTCTCGACCCGTTCACGGCCTCGGACGGCTACAAGATGAAGGCTGCCTTCGCGCAGTTCCTCTGGCTTCGGCACGGCGGGTCGGGCTTCCTGTTCGGATATGGCGGGGGGGCGGTGAACCAGAACTACATCGTCAACCCTCCGACCCCTTACGCGAACGCCCCCGTCTACGGCGGGACCGTCCCCATGCCCATCCCGATGGAGCGGCCGTTCCGCTCGCTGTCCTATCCCGACGTGGATTTCACGGCGATGCGGCCCGCGGCCCTGCCGCCTTCGACGTTCACCGATCCGCAGCAGCAGGACACGGCGGCGGCGGCCTATGTGGGCGACCCGGGCGTGAGGAATCGCTTCCTCTACCCGGCCTACGCGACGTCCACCGTCCCGGCCAGCACAGCGACGGCCCCGCTCTACCCGCCGGCCATCCCGACCCGACGACTGTTTCAGATCCCCGACGCCTACGCCCCGGCCTCGTCGCCGAGCAACGCCAGCCGCTACGGGGATGATTTCGTCAACGGGACCATCCCCGCGACGACCGACGCGGTCACCGGGGCGAAGAATCCCTCGCCCGGCGCCTTGCCGCCGATCAAGATTTCCTCCACGAATTACAAGCGGGTCAACGACGCCACCGTGAACCTGATGATGCCGTACGACTCCAACGACGCGAGCGTCGCCCCGGGCGGTTCCTATCCCGTCGTCGAGTTCGGCCATCAAGGCGGCGCGGGCGCCACCGATTCCCGGCAACATCCCTATTTCCGCGGCGAGATCATGCAAAGGGCGCTGAACCTCACCACGCCCCGGACGCACCAGTTCGCCGTTTGGATCACGATCGGCTTCTTCGAGGTCAAGCGGGAGGGGGACATCGCCATGATCGGCAGCTCGTATCCCACCGCGGCCTTCGACCTGCTGGGCCCGGAGATCGGGGCCTCGACCGGGGAGAACACCCGCTATCGCAGCTTCTTCGTGGTGGACCGGCTCAAGCTCACGGGGTTCGATCCGGACTCGGTGGGGGCGTTCCGGCCCGCGGTGGTGTACCGTCGGACGATCGAGTGACGGGGCGGGGGCCGGCGCATCCCGAAGGCCCCCGGGCTCGTCACAGCCGCCTCGCTCGAACGTATTGTCTAAGGGGACGATACCTCGATACGATTCCAGTAGTCTCGCTCCTCCCGTCTACGAAAGGACCGCTTCATGATGCCCCGTCGCCGTCGCCAAGGCTTCACGCTGATCGAGCTGCTGGTCGTCATCAGCATCATCGGCGTCCTGGTCGGCCTCCTCCTCCCGGCCATCCAGTCGGCCCGCGAGGCCGCCCGCCGCGCCCAGTGCCAGAACAACCTCAAGAACATCGGCCTGGCCCTGAACAATTACGCCATCCGCAAGGGGGCGTATCCGGCCGCGGGGACGTTCTTCGAGGACCCCCAGACCCTCGCGGTCACTAAGGCGGCTCCGCAAGGAGACATCACCAAGTCCGTGCTCTACCGCGTGGGCGGCGTCCCGAACGGGACGACGGACGGCCTCCGCGCCGGCAAGAGTTGGGTCGTCGACATCCTTCAGGATCTCGACCAGCCCGATCTCGCCAACAACTGGACCCACGAGCGGAATTACTTGCAGGGCGTCATCACCGGGAGCACCAACACCCCGAACGCGAACATCTCGCGGACGGCCCTGGCGATCTTGCGATGCCCCGACGACACCAACTTCGAGCCCAACCAGGGTAACCTGAGCTACGCCGCCAACGGGGGATTCGCCCGCTTCGGTGCCGCCCCATTCATGTGGCAGGGTTACGACGTGGACGGCGGGACCGGCGGCAGCCAGACCACTCAGCTCACCTGGGGGACGAGCGGTGCCCAGGCCATCCACCAGAAGTTGGGGGTGATGTTCATCAACTCCATCTACAACAACAACGACGGTGTTGATACGACCGACGACATCCCGGGCGCTCAGAACGGCCGCAGCCCCGGTTGGGGCGGCATGAAGACGACGACCGCCAGCATCGTCGACGGCTCGGGCTCGACGGTCCTCATCGGTGAGAATACGCTCGTCGGCTATTCGACGGGCACGACCTTCTCCGGCGGCCTGGAAACGAACTGGGCCGCCCCCTGGCCGACCTTCAGCCTGTTTATGGGCTCCGACAACGTCTGCGGCGACTCCGGCGCCTGCGGCACCACGCTGGGCGGGACGACCGGTGGGACCGCCGCCGCCGACGCCCAGAACTGGGTGCTGGCCAACGCCAACGGCACCAAGGAGAACATGGGATACGGGCAGTCGCTGACGATCAAAGGCTCCTTCCCGTTCGTCACCAGCGGCCACCCCAACGGCTCCAACTTCGCCTTCTGCGATGGTTCCGTGCGCTTCATCAGCAACACGCTGGATGGCAGCGTCTACGCCAAGATCCTCAGCCCGGCCGGTAGCAAGCTGCCTGTGCCCTTCAAGCAGCAGCCTGTCAGCCAGGACGCGTTCATCAACTGAGCGTTCAAGGCGATTCTGATCGCCTGACGATGATTTGAGCGAGACGACGGGGCCCCCCGACCCGCCCCAACGGCGGTCGGGGGCTTTTTCGTTCGTCGCGCCGGGCATGTTCTCGATGTTCCGGGCGGTGGGTGGTTGACTCGGCGGCCGGTTCGGGTAAACTACTTCCTGTCGACGCAACGCAAGACGTCACGGGCGCATAGCTCAGTTGGCTAGAGCGTACCCCTGATAAGGGTAAGGTCCCAGGTTCGAATCCTGGTGCGCCCATTTGAATCATCCCCGCCTTTCGGCCCATTCTCCACGGGCCTCCCTTTCGCCCCCGATTACCGAGGGCTAGAATCATCGGCCGATGCGGTCCACCCGAACCCGGGCTCTGGACTCGCATCGCCATGATCCACCGACCTCATCGCGAGGACACGATGCGACGACCCGCCTCCTCGGCGTGCCTGCTGGGCTTCCTGGTGTTCGGACCCCTCGCGGCGTTCCCGGCGTCGGCGGAGGTTCCGAAGGGGGAGGTGCAGAAGCACGTTTTCGAAGTGAGCGCCGTCTTCCCGGGGACCGTGCGGGATTACTGGGTCTACATCCCGCGCCAGTATGATCCGTCGAAGCCCGCCTGCCTCTTCGTCTGCCAGGACGGAGTCCAATACAACGCGCCGGCGGTCTTCGACGAGCTGATCGAGAAGAAGGAGATCCCGGTCCTGATCGGGGTCTTCGTCATGCACGGTCGGGTCAAGGCGACGTCGGACGGGGCCCTCGATCGCTTCAACCGCAGCTACGAGTATGACGGCCTCGGCGACGGCTACGCCCGGTTCCTGATCGAGGAACTGCTGCCCGAGGTCGAGAAGTTGAAGTCCGAGGACGGGCGGCCGGTCCGGATCTCCCGCGACCCGAACGATCGGGCCATCGGGGGCTCCAGCAGCGGGGCCGTCTGCGCGTTCACCGCCGCCTGGGAGCGGCCCGACGCCTTCCGCCGGGTCTTCAGCGCCATCGGCACCTACGTCGGGCTGCGGGGCGCGAACGACTACCCGACGCTGATCCGCAAGTTCGAGCCGAAGCCCCTCCGCGTCTTCCTGGAGGACGGGAGCAACGACCTGAACATCTACGGCGGCGACTGGTGGATGGCGAATCAGGAGATGGAGCGGGCGTTGACGTTCGCCGGCTATGAGGTCGCCCACGCCTGGGGCGACGGGCCGCACAGCTCGAAGCACGCCACGGAGATCTTCCCCGACGCCATGCGATGGCTCTGGAAGGACCACCCCAGGGCCGTCGAGGCCGGGAAGGGCTCCGACAGGCTCCAGGAGATCCTGATCCCCGGCGAGGGCTGGGAGCCCGTCGTCCGGGGCGGGGGGGCCGCCGCGGTCGCCTCGGGGCCCTCCGGGGAGGTCTTCGTGGGCGACGCCTCCGCGACTCGGATCGCCCGGATCGCCCCCGACGGACGGTCGACGCCCGAGCCGGCTCCGCCCGCGACTGTGGTCGATGCGCTCCGGGGCCGGATCGTCCGCCACGACGGCGTCGGCTTCCTGGCCCACTCCGGCCCGGGCGAGACGTCGACCAGCGGCCGTCAGGTCGAGGCCCGGCGGGGCGACGGCGCTCCGGTCCTGTCCAACACGGGGCTCCGGGAAGCGGGGGCCATGGTCCTCTCGCCGGACCAGTCGCTCCTGTACGTCGCGGACGCCGCCAGCCGCTGGGTTTACAGCTTCCAGGTCCAGCCCGACCTCTCGCTCCGCCACGGGCAGAAGTACTATCACCTCCACGTCGGCGACGACGCCGCCGACGCCGGGACCGCCGGGCTCGCCGTGGACCGCGACGGCCGCCTGTACGTCGCCACGAGCCTCGGGATCCAGGTCTGCGACCAGGCCGGCCGGGTCAACGCGGTCCTCGCGACGCCGGGGAAGGCCGCCCTCGGCGTGGCGTTCGGGGGTCCGGATCTCGACATGTTGTATGTGGCGACCGGGGGGGCCGTCCACCGCCGCAAGGTGAAGGTGAGGGGTTGCCTGCCGTCCGCCGCGCCCCACAAGCCCGAGGCACCGAAGCTCTGAGGGCGTCGCCCGGCCCGCCGGGCGTCGATCGCCGCGGAGGGCGGTATTCCTTCGGGGCCGACTTGTGGGGCTTCTCGGGAACTTCTCGCCGTTTTTTGGAAACAACGCGACACGTCGGTCGGCACGGGCACTATCTTGTGTAGGCCCGGATCAGGTCCCGGCCGCCCCCGGCGGGAGACGCCGCGAGGGGCCGTCCAACCGGGCCGCACGTTCCACCATACATCGGGCTCGCCGCCTGGACGCCCGGGGCGTCAGGCCGTCCGGGCGAGGGAAGGGGAAAATGACGAACGAATCGCGGTCCCAGAGCCCTACCGTCGTCCTGAGAATCAGCGACGGTACTCGATTGGTGAGGCAGGCCTTCACGGACTTCGGGCAGGCCGCCCGGAGCGCGGAGGCCTACGCCAGGGAGGGGTTCATGGTCGACATGATGTCGGCGACCGGCTCGTTCCTGATGGATTTCGAACCGGTGCGCCGCGACCTGGCCGTGTGATCGCGGCGGCGTCCGGCGGCGGAACGGGCCGTCGGGGGCTTGAAAACCGGGGGGCGATCGAGGAAATCGGCGATTTCCCTGGATTTTCGAGGGGGCGGGCTGATTTTCTGTGGAGGACTGCGGCATAATCGTCGAAAACGATCCGCAGGAGCCATGACGGCCGCTCTTCACTGGGGAGGGGGGACCCGACCGGCTCGCAGGACGTTCGTCGTCGATCCATAGGAAGAGGGTGCTGTTCCATGGCCAAGAAAGCCGCCCCCAAGGCCGCAGAGGCCCCGAAGGCCGCCCCGGCCGCCAAGGCCGCCAAGCCCGCCGCGAAGCCCGCCACCAAGACCGAGATCTACACCAAGATCGCCGAGAAGACGGGCCTGGCCAAGAAGGAAGTCGCCGCGGTCTTCGAGGCGATGTCCGGCCTGATCGAGAGCGAGATCGGCAAGAAGGGGCCGGGCCTCTTCGTGATCCCCAGCCTGCTCAAGATCAAGGTCGTGCACAAGCCGGCCACCAAGGCGCGGTCGGGCTTCAACCCCGCCACCAAGGAGCCGATCACGATCAAGGCCAAGCCGGCCCGCAAGGTGATCAAGGTCCTGCCGCTGAAGGCCCTCAAGGATCTCATCTGAGCCGCGATCCGATCGCGCGAGAGCCACGACCGCGTCCGGGCCCCCATCCAGGGGCCCGTCGACGCGGTCTCTCATTTCCGGGCCTCGCACTCCGGCCCGGCGCGGCCTTCATTCCGCGACGAGTTCCCAGTGGATCGTCGAGGTGCGGCCGTCGAGGATCAGGGCGACGCCGCCGCCGGGGAGGGCTTCGACCTTCCCGGGCGCGACCCGGGCCCCGGATTCGTCGAGCGCGAAGGCCCGGACCGTCCCCTGGCGACGCCACTCGACGCGGGCGGCGAGGGGTTCGAGGAGCAGGGGGGGGCGGCCCGGGTCGGCCGTCTCGCGCCTCCAGGGGTCGACCCAGCGGTAACCGGTCGGCTCGACGCGCGCGATCGCGGTGACCAGCAGCCGCTTCGCCTCGGCGATCGGCTCGGGGCCGGCGGACGAGGCCATCACCACGGCGAACGGGGCGTCGGTCGAGACGTCCAGCGCGGCGAACGAGGCCCGGCCCTCGGCCGTCCAGCCCGCCAGGCCCTGGGTGTACGGGGTGTCGACCACCAACCGGCCGCGAGAGGCGTCCCAGCCGGGGGCGGGCGTCCGACGCCGGGGCGCGCCGCGCGGGGCCGCCGCCTGCGCCCGGGGCTCGTCGTGGCCGCGCAGGAGGATCGAGGCGGCGTGGGGCCAGAGGGCGAAGACCTGGGGGGTGCCGTTGGCGACCTCGGGGATCTGGAAGATGTCCTCCGCGCCGGCCGTGCCGACGGGGCCGTCGCCCCAGGTCTTGGGGTAGATGAAGATGCCGCGGCGGACCAGGGCGTCCCAGTCTTCGTGACGGGCCGTGGCCGCGGCCAGGAGCTGGTCGGCCGCCTCGTGCGGGAACGCCCAGGCCCCCTGGGTCTGCGGGCACCACTGGCCCACGACGTAGGGCCGCCCCTCCGCGAGCTTGCGGGACGCGCCGCCGGCGAGCCCGCCGTCGCGGCTCCAGAGCTGGGAGCGGAAGTCCGGCGTGACGAAGGTCGGCGGGGCCCAGTAGAGGCGGTCGTCGATCAAGTCGAGCCCGGGGGCGATCAGCGATGCGGAGAATTCGGGCTCGCGACGCCAGTGCGAGACGCCGGCGATCGGGGCCTTCAGGCCGTCCTTGCGGAGCCGCCCCGCCCATTCGGAGTAGTGGGCCGATTCGATCGACTGCCAGAGCCGGCGGCCGGCGAGGCCGCGCGCCGTCTCGCCGCGCCTGCGGAGTTCGGCGTCGTAGGGGGCCGGCAGGCCGTCCGGCCGATCGATCAGGTCGAACAGCGAGACCTCGCCCGCGAGCGTCACCCACGCCAGCGCGGGGTCGTCGCGGAGGGCCCTGCCGGTCTCGGCGTTGGTCCGGCCGAGGAGGGCGGCCGAGGCGTCCGAATTCAGCTGCGCGATCGTCGGGTCGACGACGGCCGCGGGGCCGCCGCCGGGGGCCAGGAGGCCGGCCGACTTGACCCCGTCCTCGGACCGGAACCGTCGGCCGCCCAGCAGCTCCAGGGCCACGTAGATCCCGCGCTTCTGGAGGGCCGCGACCAGGTGGTCGAGCCGCTCCAGGGCGACCGGGTCGAACTCGCGGGTGTCGTCGCGGACGTCGTCGATCAGGCTCCGGTCGGGGCCGAGGGGGGCGTCCAGCTCGCCGAGCCGGACGAGATTCACGCCCGAGCGAGCCAGGCGATCGGCCAGGGCGTCGGCCTTCTCGGGCTCCTGGAACGCCGAGGGAGGGAGGAGCTGGACGCCGAAGAACCGGGCCCGGTCGCCGTCGCGGAAGGCCAGCCGGCCGTCCTTCACGACCACCGGCCCCTTCGAGCCGGCCGGGGCGGGGTTGAGGAACGAGAAGTCGAGCGCCGAGCCCGCGACGATCTCCGAGGCCGGCTTGTAGGCGTTCCAGCCGATGACGTCGTCGCCGGCCTGGAACGGGCTCCAGCCCCCCGCCGCGACGTTGGGCGAGGCGGCCACGCGGACGTCGTCGATCCGGATCGAGCCGACGCCGTCCGACTTCTCGAACTGCACCACCGCCCGGACCGCCCCCTGCGGGACGGGGACCGTCGTGCGCTGGGGCGTCCATTCGAAGGACCCGGACCACTGGAACGCCTGGGCCCCGCCGCGACGCCCCCCCAGCGGCTCGCCGGACTCGTCCAGGAAGTACACGCCGGCCCCCGCGCCCCCCGACCCGCGAAGGCCCTGCGCCCGGGCGTAGAGCGAGATCTCCAGGGCGTCGAACGCCTCCACGGGGAGGGCCAGGCCGGTGAGCGCCTTCGCGCCGGGGCGCGACAACTCGACGCAGGCGTCGGACTCGCGGCCGGGGAACGACCGCGCGGCGTCGTTGTTGACGATCCAGTAGGCCGGCGCGGGATCGCCCAGTTCGAAGTCGCCGTTGACCACGAGGTTCGTCGACTCGACGGGCTCGCGCGGGACGAGGTCGAAGGTGACGCCGTCCACGTCGAGCGTCCCGGCCGCGCCCATCAGGCCGACGGACATGATGGCGTCTCGCGTGCCGGGGGGGACGGGGATCCGCTTGGCCACGCGGGTCCAGCGGTCGCCGACCGTGCGGGTCCAGGGGCCCATCGTGCCGCGCGAGAGCTGACGCAGGCCGTCGCCGAGGAAGTCGATGAGGAAGCTCGGCTCCTCGCCGGCGCGTTCGCCGTATTCGACCCCCTTGAGCCGCACCCACATGCCGACGACGACCGCCTCGACGGACCGGCCGTCGATGCCGAACGCACGGCTGAGGCGGGCGGGGCGGCCGCGGCGCTCGCACGAGAACCGGACGAATTTCGGCCCGGCCGGGCCGCCGGTCGCCTCGATGGCGGCGTCGCGCGCGTTGTACCAGCCGTCGGGGACGCCGTCGCCGTTGGCGTCCTCCTCCAGGTCGTCGCGGGCCGGGGGGGGCGTCCGGATGATGTCGGCCGTGGGATCCGGGGCCTGGGCCCGGGCCAGGGGCGGCAGGCCCAGGGCGAGCGTCAGGATCGACAGGAGCAGGGGGGCGGGCTTGGTCACGAAGGGGTCTCCGTCGCGTCGGTCAGCGGTCGGACTTGGGCGCGGCGTCGCCGGGCTTCGCCTTGGGCTCGGCGGTTTCCTTGAGGGCCTTGCCGGTCATCGGCACGAACAGCGTCGGCTTCAGCTCCTTCCGCACCAGCTCGCCGTCCTTCTTGGTCACGAGCCAGACGCTCTGCGTGAAGCGGTCGCCCAGCGGGATGACCATCCGGCCTCCCTCCTTGAGCTGGTCGACCAGCGGCTGCGGGATGCGCTGGGGGGCGCAGGTGACGATGATCGCGTCGAACGGGGCGGCCTCGGGCCAGCCCTCGTAGCCGTCGCCGACGCGCGTGTGGATGTTGGTGTACCCCACCTCCTTGTGGACTTTCGCGGCCCGCTCGCCGAGCGGCTTGTGGATCTCGACCGAATACACGTCCTTGACCAGCCGCGAGAGGATCGCCGACTGATAGCCGGAGCCGGTGCCCACCTCATAGACGACGTCGGTCGGCTTGGGGGCGAGGACCTCGGTCATGAAGGCGACGTCGTAGGGCGGGGTGATCGTCTGGCCCTCGCCGATCGGGATCGACTCGTCGTCGTAGGCCTGGCGATTGGTGCCGGGGGGGAGGAACTTGTGGCGGGGGACGGTGCGGAAGGCTTCGAGCACGCGGGGATCCTTGATCCCGCGCTCGACGAGGTGGCGTTGGACCATCCGGGCCCGGGGGCGGGCCGTGGGGTCTTCGGCCTGGGGGGCGGGCTTGGGCGCCTCCTGGGCCGCGGCCGTCGCGAGGGCCGCGAGGAGGGCCGGCAGGACGACCGATGCGACGAATGCGGGACGTAGCCTCACTTCAACGCCTCCCTTCCTTGAACGATGCCGTCGACGCGAGACCCCTAGTCTACCATGCGTCGAAACGCCGCTTCAGGACCAAGCCGGATTGGAGCGAATCCCCGGCGACGGTATGATCGGAATTCGACGACGGGGTCGTTCCGGCGCCGTCACGACGAGCCAGCGACCCGTCGACGACCGCGCCGGGTGTCCCATGTCGGGAGGAGTGCTCGGGATGGGCGTCTCGCCTTCGGAGGCCGTAGATCTGATCCTGGGGCTCGCGGCGACGGTGGCCGTGACGGCGACCGTCGCGTCCACGGGCTGCCTGTTCTGGGCCTTGCGGCGGCGCCGCCTCCCCGATCACGCCCCGCCGGTCACGATCTTCAAGCCCCTGAAGGGGCTCGACGAGGAGCTGGCGGAGAACCTCGCCAGCTTCTTCGCGCTGGACTATCCGGCCTACCAACTCCTCTTCTGCGTCGCCGATCCGGCCGACCCCGCGGCCGGGGTGGTGCGGAAGCTGATGGCCGAGCATCCCGAGCGGGACGCCCAGCTGATCGCGGGCGTCCCGCCGTTCGGGCTGAACCCGAAGGTCGAGAGCCTGGCGGCGATGGAGCCGCACCGACGGCACGACGTCCTGCTCATCAGCGACTCCAACGTCCGCGCGCGGCCGTCGTACCTGCGCGAGACCGCCTGCCACCTGGCGGATCCCAGCGTCGGGCTGGTGACGAACCTGTTCGCCGGCCGGGGTGAGGCCGGGGCCGCCGCGGCGATGGAGAACCTCCAGATCAACGGCTACATCGCCGGGGGGATGGCGACGGCGTCGATGTTGGGGGTGACGTGCGTGGTCGGCAAGTCGATGATGATGCGGGCGTCCGTCCTGCACGCCATCGGCGGGTTCGCCTCGGTCCGCAACCTGCTGGCCGAGGACCAGGTGATGGGGATGCTCGTC